>Ga0079973_1000346_pt1 | contig 8559 bp, 6 predicted proteins | sample HotLakConsUCCR28_FD_68699 | JGI IMG/M metagenome (GOLD analysis project Ga0079973, IMG submission 68699) | Hypersaline microbial mat communities from Hot Lake, Washington, USA - Hot Lake Consortium UCC-R28 (version 2) (version 2) ... | reverse complement strand
AAGGTTCTTTTTCCGACCTCTTTTGGATACTTTGACCCCTACATTTTGGAACTGGCGACAGAGTTTCCTGATGTGCAGTTTTTCCACGCTGGTGGGCTTTATCAAGAAGGCGTTCATCCTAAGAATGTGGGCAGCTACTTCGGCTACATCGACGAAGCCCAATATGTGGCCGGGGTTGTGGCTGGTCACATGAGCCAGTCTGGCAAGCTCGGCTTCGTTGCGGCTAAGCCCATTCCTCAGCTACTGCGCAATGTCAATAGCTTTACCCTGGGGGCTAAATCTATCAATCCTGACATTACTACCCAGGTGATCTTTACCGGCGACTGGGCCGTTCCTGTAAAAGAGGCCGAAGCCACGAACAGTATGGCTGACCAGGGTGTAGATGTGATTACCTGCCACGTAGATAGCCCCAAGGTGGTGATGGAAACCGCTGAAAAGCGGGGGATCTTTGCGTCTGGTTATCACGCGAACCAGAGCAGCCTGGCCCCCGCAGGCTACCTCACCGGGGCCGAGTGGGATTGGTCCAGCATTTACACTAACCTGGGCCAGCAGTTTATGGAAGGCAAGACTCTCATGGCTGGCGACATTCCCCACATTTTGCGGGGTGGTCTGGCAGAACAGTTCTGCAAGCTTTCTCCCTACGGTCCTGCGGTAACGGATGAGGCTAAAGCCGATGCCGATGCTGCTAAAGCCGCCATTGAAAGTGGAGAGTTGATCATTTATCAAGGCCCCATTAAAACCAACGAAGGCGCTGAAGTGATTCCCGCCGACAAGGGGCTAGATATTGAAAATATTGAGTTGGAGAAGATGGACTACCTGATTGAGGGAGTTGTCGGTTCAGTGAGTTAGGTGAAATAAATGCTCTCATCCCAAACCCTGCGTCGGTCCTCAGAAGCGATCCTTCTCCCCATTGGTGCTGTGCTGGTGGCGCTGATAATTTTTGGTCTGTTTACGGCCCTGGCGGGAGCGCATCCTTTTGCCGTATATGGTTCCATTTACAAAGCGGCTTTTGGCAGCTGGAGTGCCTGGCAAAACACGCTGATTCGGGCCTCTCCGCTGATGCTGACTGCGCTCTGTACCGCATTGCCAGCAAGGCTGGGCCTGGTCGTAATTGGCAATGAGGGGGCGTTAGTCATGGGTGGCCTATCGGCAGTCCTGGTAGGGCTCAGTTTGGGCACCACCATCCCCGGGGTGGGAGTGCAGGGGGCTATGGCCCTGGGGAGCATTATTGGCGGTGGAGTTTGGATTGCCATTGTGGGAGCCCTGCGGCACTACCGCGGGGTCAATGAGACGATCAGTAGTTTGTTGATGAACTATATTGCGATCGCCTTCATGAACCACCTGGTGCAAGGTCCTCTGCGTGATCCGGAGTTTGTCACTAAACCGTCCAGCGCCGAACTGGCCGAGTCTGTTTGGTTGGGCACCATCCCTTCCACCCGCATCCACTATGGCCTAGTCTACGGGTTGATAGCCTGCATTCTGGCCTACTTCCTGATTCAGCGCACCACCTTTGGCTTTGCGGCTCGTACCGCGGGGGGCAACATCCGCGCCGCTCGGGTGGCAGGCTTGCCGGTAGGTAAGCTGACCCTGGTCGTTTGTTTCTTGGCCGGGTCTTGTGCTGGCCTGGCTGGCATGGTTGAAATTGCAGCGGTGCAACGGCGACTGAATGAGTCGATTGTGTCTAACTACGGCTATGCCGGAATTTTGGTTGCCTTTGTTTCTCGCCATAATCCCCTGGCAACGGTGCTGGTGTCGGTCCTGCTTGGAGGAATTCTCGCCAGCGGCGGCATCCTCCAGCGCTCCCATGACCTGCCTGATGCCACCGTCCTCGTCTTCCAGGGCATCGTTTTCCTGTGTGTATTATTCAGCGATTCCCTTTACGGGCGATTCCCCATTTTTCAGGATCGTCCGGAGCGGGTTACCGGCGGTACCGCAGCGTCAGTTTAGAGCAGTAGGGGGCAGGTGTTGGGTATCGGGTATTGGGTTTCGGGTATAAGGTACTAGTATCAGCTGGCAGAAATAAGGCAACCCTTGCTGAGGGTGCCAGGTACCGGGTATCGGGTTTCAGGAATAGTTGGCCGACTGACGCCGTAGAGTACCAGGTCAAGTCGAGTGAGCATGACTGTAACCCCAAAACCGGTCTCCTCGACTTCCAGAGCCTGCAACCTTAACCCCGCCCCCTGAAACCCGCCCCCCTAAACAAGATCCTTTAACCGCAAGTTACTCCCATGGCAACAGAAGCAATCGGTTGGTGGGGCGTTCCCCTGGGCATTCTGGCAGGTACCCTGCGGGGTAGTGCCCCGTTCCTGTTCGTAAGTTTGGGGGAATGCCTGACGGAAAAAAGTGGCAAAATCAACCTCGGGTTGGAAGGCACTTTGCTGATGGGGGCCATGAGTGCCTACGCCATTTCCTATCTCACTGAAGGTATCGTTGGCCCAGCCCTTTCTCCCTGGTTGGGTGTGCTCATGGCGGGGGTATCGGGCATGGTGCTGGGTAGCATCCACGGTTGGTTGTCTCAACAACCCAGGGTGAATGATGTGGCCGTGGGTATTGCCATGATTATTTTTGGTGGTGGGCTGGCTAACTTTCTGGGTAAGCCGTTCATTCAGCCCCAGGCCCCCCAGTTGCAGACCATTAATATCGGCGGCTGGAGCAGCCTACCCCAGGTGCAATCGGCCCTGCAGATTAGCCCCCTGTTTATCTTAGGTATTGCCGTAGTGCCGCTCATGAGCTGGTTTTTTAAGTCCACCCGCTGGGGGCTGTATGTGCGGGCCGTGGGGGATAGTCCAGAATCAGCTCGGGCGATGGGAATTTCGATATTTAACGTGCGCATGGCCAGCATTGTGACAGGCAGCTTTTTAGCAGGAATTGGGGGAGCCTGCCTGTCGCTCTACTATCCGGGGGTGTGGACAGAACGAATTTCTAGCGGTCAGGGTTTAATGGCGGTGGCGCTGGTAATCTTTGCTCGCTGGCAGCCCTGGCAATGTCTGTGGGCATCCCTGCTGTTCGGCGGTACGCAGGCCCTGGGACCGGCGTTTCAATCGGTAGGGATTGACTCTTACTACTACCTGTTCAATGCGGCACCTTACATTCTGACGCTGCTGATCATGATTATCACCTGTTCTCCCAATCGCACCCTGATTGGAGCCCCCGGTGCCCTGGGTAAGGAAGATTAAAGCCTGGCAGCGTAAAGCGGCATAGCCGGCCCGGCTGAAAGTGCCTGCCCTAGGCTACTCGGCTGTGATCCGACTCTTGGGATCCAACTCTTGGGATCCAACTCTTGGGATACGGCTCTTGGGATACGGCTCTTGGGATACGGCTCTATGGTTTGGACGGCTTGACTTCACGAGCGCAGTGGCGAGCGTTATAGCAATCGTCTCCCTGGCAATGGCCAGTTGCGTCAAACTTTGCTCAATTTCCAAATCCCACGTACCAGAAATAGGTCGCCATAGGAATAACGGTGGCCAGGACGAGGAGTATCACCACCACTACGAGATTATTGCTGCGGTTCTCCTCGGTTTCTTCGGCGGTGGCAAAAGTGCCTTCACTGTCAAAAGAGTCGTCGAAAGCTGGGGGACCAGGGTCTGCCTCGCCGCTGAGCACTGCCACTAAACGATCGGTCCCCTCAAGGAGGGCCTGGTTGTACTTATCGCCTTCAAGCAGGGGATAAAGCACGGTTTCCTGGGCCACGCTCTCGGCGGTATCGGCAGGCAAAAGTTCGGCAGCATTGGGGCCGACTTTAATTCCCACGGTCTTCGTCACTTCATCCAGCACCAGCAGAGTCTGATTAGCCTGGGCTGCAGGAGTGGGGTACCACTGGTCAAACAGCTTCTCAGTAAAGGTATCGATGGTCTCCCCGTAGTCAAAGTGTCGAATGGTGACCAGACGGACTTCATTGCCGGTAGCTTCTGCCAGTTGCTCCAGTCGATTCGAGATTTTGTTCTCGTTAATGCGGCTAATGATATTGGCCTCGTCCACAATCCAGGTGGTTTCTCCGGCAGACACCGCTGGGAGCTGGTAAACGGCAATTGCCGCCGCTGGAGGTTGATAAATCCCCAACGTGATCACCACCATGAGTATCAGACTGAAGAGGTAGCGCCGCCCCGGAACTGCTGCGGGCCAGCGAAGGCATAGGAAGTGTTGTTGCATCGGCCTGAACCTGAGAACTGGATATCAAGGAGACAAGACTTATAAACCTGAGCCCAGTTCAGCAGTGGAGTTTTGCCTGAGGGCAAGCTCCACCTTGCAAGCTGAACTGTGAATAGTCTCTTTCATTACTATACGAGTCTCCGCAAACCTAGGGAAGGAGCACCCAATTCCCCTGGGCGGCAGACGACATCACCCCTTCGTGGGCTTCTGAAGCCGCAGCCAGGGGTAATGTCTGACGAACCAGGGGTACCAGACTACCGTTTTTGAGCCCCGCCTGGAGATAGCATTGAATCTGCTGCATGGTCGCTGGGGGCGTGTTGAACAAACTCATGCCGGTCACCGTTGTTTCGCGGCCCATGATCTCCCTGGGCCTGGGCCAGTTCTCGCCCCGCCGGGCTGCCCCCGGTACCGATCACGGTCATGCCCGCTGCCACCGCCAGCTGCACCGCCGCCAGACCAACGCCCCCCGTTGCCCCATGAACCAACACCGTGTCTCCCGGTTGGGCCATGCCGTTAAGGTTGATGTTTGTTGCTTTACGGTAAGTTTCTTCGGCTCTAATCGAGAAGTGATCTCCTTTGCTGGAGCACGGGCACATTATTATTTAAAGGGTTGGCACCTCTGTAGTTTGCCGGAAATTTTGGGAGCAATTGTGAAGAAATTTTCTGACCTTGGCCAGAATCGCTAAATTGGTAGCAGGTTCACGTCTTCCTTAAAGAGGATTTTAGAAAGAGGATGCCACCGAAATTTTAAAGTAAAGCTTTGCTTCTAGCCCCAGACTGGGTTTCATTTCCCGTTTAGAAGGCGTTCCGTCTTGTCTGCAGTTGCATTCTCAGCCGTGTCATTTTTTAAACTTAAGCCTTGACCAAACGAAATTCCATATCCAACCTTGATGCTCTACACCAGGGCCTTGCGGCGCTGATGACAGAGCGCTACGCTAACCAGGACTGTGACCAGGTGCGAGGTGTCTTAAGTCAATTTTTGGATGCCATTGCCGAACCCATCTTTGTCAAAGATGGCAACCATCGTTTGCAGTTTGTCAACGAAGCCTACTGTCAACTGCTGGGCTACCGGGCCGAAGAACTGGTGGGCAAATCAGAGGCCGCAGTTTTACCGACCGGTCAGGCTAATTCGTTTCTTACCGCCGAGCAAGGCATTTTAACCACCGGGCAACCCCGTGAGCACCAGTCCACCATTACTGATTCGTCTGGGGAAGAACACATTGTGCTGACCCGCATGTCGGTGTTTCGGGCGGAGGGCAAATCCCCCATGATTGTTGGCACCCTGCGGGACATTACCGGGCAGCAAAAAGCCGAGCATATTCTTAAGCGCCAGACCGAACGAGAGCGCCTGTTTGGGGTCATTGCCCAGCATTTGCTGCAGTCAATGAACCCGGAAGAACTGTTGCAAACCACCGTCAACGAGGTACGGCGATTTCTCAAAATTGATTGGGCGTTTTTCTACAGTTTTGATCCGGTCTACCGGGGGGTTGTGGCCGAATCGTCTAGCGATGCATCCCTGGCCTTACCGGCGCAGCTCTCCCTGGAGTCGCTGTGCTTTATTCCAGAGGATTTGGGACGCTATCGCCGGGGCGAAATGCAGGTGATTGATGACATTGCCAATAGCCACCTGGCTCCTACCCATTTGGCGAATCTCAGCCAGGCTAAAATCCATGCCTGCTTGATCATGCCCATTGTGCAAAGCGATACTCTTTATGGTTTGATCTGTGCCTTTAATCGCGATCCCCGGCCCTGGAAGAGTTGGGAAATTGAAACCCTGAGGGAAGTCTCTACCCAGGTGGGCAACGCCATTAAACAGGCCCGGCTGTATCGCCAGGTGCAGCAGCTCAACGCCGATCTGGAACATCAGGTCACCCAACGCACCCAGCAACTGCAGACGGCACTGGAGTTTGAGGCCACCCTGAAGCGCATTACCGACCGGGTGCGAGACAGCCTGGATGTCAGCCAGATTATGCTAACGGCGGTGCGAGAGCTGACCGAAGCCCTCGATGTTAAGGGGTCTAACACCTCCCTCTACGACCTGGAGGAGGGCACCTCCACCATTTATTACGAGTACAACAGCTCGATTCCGTCTGTGCAGGGGCGAGTGGCCCAGATGGAGGCCTTCCCAGAGGTTTACCATCAGCTGCTGGATGGCCAGTATTTTCAGTTTTGCTCCATTGAACCTAATCCGGTGCGGGGGCACGTGGCCATGCTGGCCTGCCCCATTGTGGATGACCGGGGGGTACTGGGCGACCTCTGGCTGATTAATGACCGAGACTACGGCTATAACGATATCGAGATTCGCCTGGTGCAGCAGGTGGCGAACCAGTGTGCGATCGCCATTCGCCAGGCCCGGCTCTACCAGGCGGCCCAATCTCAGGTAGAAGAACTGGAGCGGTTGAACCACCTCAAAGACGACTTCCTCAGCACCGTTTCCCACGAACTACGCACTCCGGTGACCAGCATGCGGGTGGCGCTACAGCTCCTCGGCGCGACCCTGAGCCAGGAACTCAACCTGACGCCCAATCTGGACCAGCCCAAGGCTGAGCAACCCCGCATTTTGCGGTACTACAACATTTTGCATGAAGAGTGCGAGCGAGAAATTAGCCTGATCAACGACCTGCTCGACCTGCAGCGCCTGGATGTGGGCAATCATCCCATCCAGATTGAACCAGTTGACCTGGAAACCTGGCTCCCCAGCCTCACCGAAAGTTTCATGCCCCGCACCAAAAGCCGGGAACAAACCCTGGTGCTCGACAGTGACCCTGATTTGCCCATGGTTTACACCGACCAGGCTAGCCTGGAGCGGATTCTGGCCGAACTGCTGAACAATGCTTGCAAATATACCCCTCCCGGCGAGCGGATTGCCCTTAAGACCCAGGTAGAGCCCGGTGACAACCCCGAACAGGTCGTGTTCATTTTGACCAACACTGGGGTTACCATCCCTGTTGATGAGCAAGAGCGCATCTTTGACAAGTTCTATCGAGTCCCCAGTGCTGATCCCTGGAAACAGGGGGGTACCGGCCTGGGTCTGGCCCTGGTAAAAAAGCTGGTCATGTACCTGGAGGGCAGCATTTCCCTGGTGAGTGAACAGGACGAAACCGTATTTACCATCACCATACCGATCCAACCCCTGCTAAACCGCTAGGATAGCAACAGCAATGGCTCTCTTCAGGGAGCACGGCTGGCCTAAAGACATGAGGTGATGGGGATGAATCAACCGGCTCAACCCACAGCGGTTTATGAAGGACAATTTGGGGAATACACCATTACCCCTGGGGACCGACGCGGCGTGGTACTTTATCGCACCGGGTTGGTGGTGGCGGCTCTGGCCTTTGCGGTTGGCACAGGGCTGGGGCTGGTGTTGCCCACTAATCAGACCGTAGTGTATGGCCTTAGCGGTTTATATACCCTGTTCTGGCTCAGCCTGGGGCTCAGTTTGGCGACCATCCATATTTATCTCATTCCCCTGCATCGACTGTTGCAGGGCTTTTGGCTGGTGGGTGGGCTGGCCTCTCTGGCAGTGGCCCACTATGGCGAGGGGCCGTTGGTTGAAACGGTGGTGACCTCGCCCCAAACCCTGCTGGGGGTTGGGTTTACCTTTGCTGCCCTGACCGGCATTTTTTTCAAAGAAGCCTTTTGCTTCGATCGGTTAGAAACCAAGCTGCTGACTCCAATGGTGCCCCTATTGCTGCTGGGCCACCTGTTCAATCTGTTGCCCCCCACTGCCGAACAGGTTTTGGTTAGTCTATGGGCCATCTTGTTTCTCGTGTTTGCCCTGCGCAAGGCATTCCAGCCGCTGGTTCCCGACATTGGAGATAAGTCAGTATTTGAGTATCTCAAGCGCGGTCAGCAACCGTCCTCTGCAGCTTGATCACGTTATCCGTTGAAATCAGATTCTTGTCGGGCAGGCAGGATGCTTGCCTCTAGATAGCCGGAACGGCCATCCCGCGTTTGCCCTTAATCTGCTGGATGATGATTTCGCTGGGACACGCTTAGGAATGAGGATTTCATCACATCCAATTTTTGTAGGGCAGGTATCCTGCCTGCTCCTGGACAGCCGAGACGGCTATCCCACGTTATTGCATCCCCATTCCTTAGCTAAGTTTGGTCAGCAACTTCAGAAACGTTTGAGTGCGCGGGGTCAACAAAGTGCGCCGGTAGGCATCTGCTGCTTTTTTAATGGCTTCGGCCTGGGTGGGGTAAGGGTGAATGACCCCTGAGAGGGCGTTTAACCCCTGCTTGGTAACTATGGCCAGGGTAACTTCGCTGATCATCTCCCCGGCATGGCGGGCCACAATGGTGGCTCCAAGGATGGTATCCGAACCTTTTTTATGGAGAATTTTGACGAAGCCTTCTAGCTCCCCATCCGCCCGCGCCCGGTCCACATCCGCCAGGGAAATTTTGGTG
>Ga0079973_1000342_pt1 | contig 8583 bp, 6 predicted proteins | sample HotLakConsUCCR28_FD_68699 | JGI IMG/M metagenome (GOLD analysis project Ga0079973, IMG submission 68699) | Hypersaline microbial mat communities from Hot Lake, Washington, USA - Hot Lake Consortium UCC-R28 (version 2) (version 2) ... | reverse complement strand
GCCGCTTTCTTTCCAGCTTCCACCCCCGGCTGGTGGTAGGCGTTGATGTTCACCAGGGAGGCGTACAGTCCCACGGCTCGCTCATACAGAGCAATCAGGGCTCCCACAATGCGGGGATTCACCTCCGGCACCGTGACGGTGATGGAATCCCGATGGTTTTCGTACAGGGCAGCCTGGGTGCCCTGCAAAAAGCCGTTGAGGAAATCACCCGAGGTGGCGTCGGGTTCCACTTCGATGGAGTCGCCATCCCGGTCTTTCAGCACTTCGATGAAGGTGACGAAGAAGTTGGGCACCCCTTCCCGCAGTTGCTGCACATAGGCGTGCTGGTCGGTGGAACCCTTGTTGCCGTAGACGGCGATGCCCTGGTGGACGACGTTACCATCCAGGTCTTTCTCTTTACCGAGGGACTCCATCACCAGCTGCTGCAGGTAGCGGGAAAACAGCAGCAGACTGTCCTTATAGGGCAGCATCACCATATCCTTCTCGCCCCTGCCGTTGCCGGAGTAGTACCAGGCCAGGGCCAGCAGGGCAGCGGGATTCTGCTTGAGGGCGGGAACGCGGGTGGCGGCGTCCATTTCCTTAGCACCCGCCAGCAGAGCCCGAATGTCGATTCCCAGCAGGGAGGCCGAGAGCAGACCGACGGCAGACATCTCCGAGGTGCGGCCTCCCACCCAGTCGAACATGGGGAACTCCGCCAGCCAGCCTTCCATACGTTCCAGCTCATCCATTTTGCTGCCAATCATAGTGATGGCCACGGCATGGGAGGGGAAGTCCAGCCCCAGTTGCTCGAAGCGGTGCTTTACTTCCAGCATGCCGTTGCGGGTTTCGGGGGTGCCGCCGGATTTGGTGGTGACGATGACCAGAGTGCTCCTGAGTCGATCCCCCAGACGATTCAGCACCCGGTCAATGCCCGCCGGATCGGTGTTGTCGATGAAGTGGATCTGCATGGGGGGCTGATCCGGCGACAGGGCTTCCGCCACAAATTCCGGTCCCAGGGCCGAGCCGCCAATGCCGACGGAGAGAATGTCGGTAAAGCGTTCCGCCTCGGCAGGCTTGACGGTGCCTGCGTGGACCTGGTTTACAAACGCTTCGATGTCGTTCAGAGTCGTGACGATTTCCGATTTCAGTTCTGCCGGAGCCAGGTCCGGGTCCCGCAGCCAATAGTGGCCCACCATACGGTTTTCGTCCGGGTTGGCGATGGCTCCCCCTTCCAGGGCCGCCATGTCCTGAAAGGCTTTGTCGAACCGGGGCTTGAGGGAGTTCACCAGGGCATCATCAAACCCCATGCGGCTGATGTCCAAATAAAGTCCCAGGCCCTCGTGGTAGTAGAGCCAGTCTTCGTACCGTTGCCAGAGCGTTGCGTTGGAACTTTCCCCGGCGGCGGAAGGTTTGTTAGGGGTAGCAACCATGATTGCGTCCTGAATGAAGAGCAGTGAACGACGAAAAATCCGTCTCCAATGTAAATCCTGTGGGGGCGGACGGCGGACGCCCTGCGGGAGGGGAGGTGCGATCGCCGATAATCCGTAACCTGAGTTCGAAATAGGGCCAGGCCCCCAGATTTCCCGGCCATCATCCCCTCCTGGGAGGGGCAGGGGTGGGTTAATCCTGGCAATGGGGAATTCTATCTACGGTAAATGCGGCTCTTACGGTTCCAGAGCTAACCCACCCCGCCCTCCGGGCACCCCGCCGAGGAGGGGATCTCTCCCTGGTGCCCTGGCTCTGCCTGGGCATCCTCGCTTTGCGGCTCTGCCGCTAGTTTTGGGAGGCAGAGCCTCCGAAGAACATTCCATGCAGAGCATTGGCACGAGGGGGAAAGGGCGCACGCCGTGCGCCCCTACGAGACTCTAATAAGGCCACTTCCAGTGGGTGATCTCATCCGGGTCGGTGCCGTGCTCGTGGGAGTAGGTGAGGTACTTGATGATGTTGTTCTTCATCTTTTCCTTCACGTGAGCCGCCGCCGAGCCCAGCTTGGGCACCCGGTCGATGACATCAATCACCAGGTTGAAGCGGTCAATCTGGTTGAGAATGGCCAGCTCCAGGGGAGTGTTAATGTTGCCCTCTTCCTTGTAACCCCGCACATGGATGCGGTCCTGGTTCGAGCGGCGATACACCAGCTTGTGAATCAGCCAGGGATAGCCGTGGAAGTTGAAGATTACCGGCTTGTCCGTGGTGAACAGGGAGTTGAAGTCCCAATCGTTCAGGCCGTGGGGGTGCTCCCCTTCGGACACCAGCTTGAACAGGTCTACCACGTTGATGAAGCGCACCTTCAGGTAGGGGAACTCCTCCCGCAGAATGGCGGTTGCCGCCAGGGATTCCATGGTGGGGATGTCGCCGCAGCAGGCCATCACCACATCGGGGATATCAGGCTCGGTGCCGCAGTCATCGTTGCTGGCCCAATCCCAGATGCCAATGCCCTTAGTGCAGTGCTCAATGGCCTTATCCATGGGCAGGTACTGCAGGTGCTTCTGCTTGTCGGAGACAATGACGTTGATGTAGTCCACGCTGCGGAAGCAGTGGTCGGCCACCGACAATAGACAGTTGGCATCGGGCGGGAAGTAGGCCCGCACCACATCCGGGCTCTTGTTGGTGACCAGGTCGATGTAGCCGGGGTCCTGGTGGCTGAAGCCGTTGTGATCCTGCCGCCACACCAGGGACGACAGCATGATGTTCAGCGACGACACCGACCGCCGCCAGGGCACATGGTTCTTGCAGATATCCAGCCACTTGGCATGCTGGTTAAACATGGAATCCACCACGTGGGCAAAGGCTTCATAGGTGTGGAAGAAGCCGTGGCGTCCGGTGAGCAGGTAGCCCTCCAGCCAACCCTGCAGGGTATGCTCCGACAACATCTCCATCACCCGACCGTCCTGGGACAGTTCGCTGCCGTCCAGGTCTTCGGGGTAGAAGTCGGCCATCCACACTTTCTTGGTGACTTCGTAGACGTTCTGCAGGCGGTTCGACGCGGTTTCATCCGGTCCCATCAGGCGGAAGTTGTTGGGGTTATCCCGCATGATGTCCCGCATGAAGATGCCCAGGGCCCTGGTATTTTCAAACTCCACATTGCCGGGTTTATCCATCTCAATGGCGTAGTCCCGGAAGTCGGGCATCTTCAACGCCCGGCGCAGCAGACCGCCATTGGCATGGGGGTTACTGCCCATGCGGCGAGGTCCAACCGGGTTCAGCTCCTTCAGTTCAGGAATCAGCGTACCGTTTTCGTCAAATAGCTCTTCCGGCTTGTAGCTGAGCATCCACTCTTCCAGGCGGCGCAGGTGCTCGGGGTTGCTGTGCATGCCGCCCATGGGCACCTGGTGCGCCCGCCAGAAGCCTTCCACCTTGTGGCCATCCACTTCTTTAGGTCCCGTCCAGCCCTTGGGAGTGCGCAGCACAATCATCGGCCAGCGGGGACGATAGACGTTGCCGTGAACCCGCGCATCCCGCTGAATTTCCTTGATCTTGAGGATGCATTCCTCCATTACCGAGGCCATTTTCTGGTGCATCTCGGCGGGGTCGCTGCCCTCCACAAAGTAGGGAGTGTAGCCGTAACCCCGGAACAGGGCTTCCAGTTCCTCATGGGAAATCCGCGCCAGGATGGCAGGGTTGGCAATCTTGTAGCCGTTCAGGTTGAGGACGGGGAGCACCGCCCCATCCCGCGCCGGGTTGATGAACTTGTTGGAGTGCCAGGCGGTGGCCAGAGGACCAGTTTCCGCTTCCCCATCCCCCACGACGCAGCAGGTAATCAGGTCGGGGTTGTCCAGAATGGTGCCGTAAGCGTGGCTGACGCTGTAGCCCAGTTCGCCCCCTTCGTGGACGGAGCCGGGGGTTTCAGGAGTAACGTGGCTGCCGATGTGGCCAGGGAAGGAAAACTGCTTGAAGAAGCGCTGCATCCCTTCATAGTCTTCGCTCTTGTCGGGATAGATCTCGCTGTAGGTACCCTCCAGGTAAACCGGACCGAGAACGCCCGGAGCCCCGTGGCCCGGACCGGCCATGAAGATCATGTCCAGGTCGTACTTTTTGATCAACCGATTGCAGTGAATGTAGGTGAAGCTGAGGGCGGGAGAGGCACCCCAGTGGCCCAGCAGGCGGTACTTGATTTGCTCTGGCTTGAGGGGTTCTCTCAGCAGGGGGTTATCCCGCAGGTAAATCATACCTACGGCCAGGTAGTTACAGGCGCGCCAGTAGGCATGAATTTTGCGCAGTTCTTCGTCGGATAGGATTTGGGTTTGGGGAGACGTTGCTACAACCATGGATTGCTGTTTCAACCGTTTACAACTTTTCCAGAAGTACACACAGATCTAAAAACATATGCAGATTTAAGGGTAGTAAAAAACACTTTTTATCCTCAGAACGTCAGTACATGAGCGGTTAATACGGAGGACAACTGCAGATTTCTCAGCAGAAAGTAGATGCCCCTACAACACTGCTTTTGATACTTGGCTTACTTCAGGATTTTACTTTGTGCTTATAAAAGATATCAGCGCAGTCTTAAGCACTGTTTAAGGAATCTCGGGATATATTGTTTCTAGACATTTTGTTACTCTTCGCCATTGTAAATTTCCAGGCGAATTATGACATACTTATTAAAAATGAACTGACAACGTCAATGGATATTACAGATTCCACGAAGGCTTTAATTCAAAAAGCCCAGGCTCTTAAGGCAAATCATGCAGACCCTGCTTCCCAGGCATTCATTGACTTTTATTGTCAGTGATGACGATCAACTGTCTGCGGTTGTGGTTCTCGGCCTTTGCCTGTGGGCTGCTCAATGCCCTGCGCCAGCAGGCTCTGCGGCACACCGAGTTAGCCAACGCTCAAGTCGGTACCCCTGGCACCCAACTCCTCAAGCTTGGCACCCTGATTCGCGTCTGTGTGCGGCGCATCCATCTGGCCTTTCACTCCCCCTTTCCCCGACAAAACCCCTTTCACTGTATTCCTCAGGGGCTTACCGATAAATTAAGCTCCGGCGTATGCCTGCGAAAGTGGATATCTACTTTCGCAGGCACTCCAGTCGCTATTAAGATAATTGAGGCAGATTGGGTGGCTTAACCGAACTGACCACTGACATAGTGCTTGGTCGCTTCCTGCTTGGGCTGGTTAAAGATTTGCTTAGTCGGGCCAAACTCCACCAGGTACCCGGTGCGCTTACCTTCTTCAGTCGCATCGGCGTTGAAAAAGGCTGTATAGTCAGAAACCCGAGCGGCCTGCTGCATGTTATGGGTAACGATGATAATGGTGTATTCCTCAGTCAGCTCGCGAATCAGTTCTTCAATCTTGCGGGTTGAAATCGGGTCCAGGGAGGAGCAGGGCTCATCCATCAGCACGACGTCAGGTTCGGTGGAAATAGCGCGAGCAATACAGAGCCGCTGCTGTTGGCCTCCAGATAGGGAAAGCGCGTTAGATTTGAGCTTGTCTTTCACCTCATCCCATAGAGCAGCCTTTTTAAGGGAACTTTCGACCAGCTCATCCAGGTCGTTATCCAGGCCGATAGCCCGGGAGCCAAAGGCAATGTTGTCATAAATCGACTTGGGAAATGGGTTGGGCTGTTGAAACACCATGCCGATGCGTCGCCGGATCTGCACGGCATCCACACCTTTGTAAAGGTCCTGGTCGTAGTAGGTAATGCGACCTTCCAGATGGAAGCCTTCAATCAGATCATTCAGCCGGTTAAAGCAGCGGATCAGCGTACTCTTACCACAGCCCGATGGCCCAATCAGGGCGGTAACTTTGCGCTCAGGGATGTCCATATTGACATCCCGTACTGCCAGAAAGTCGCCGTAGTAGATATTCAACTGCTCAGCTTTGATGACGGTTTCAACTTCCTGCAAAGCAGGAGCATCTTTATGTAGAACGTTATGTTGCATGGTTCTTAGAGGGAGTAAGGGAAGGGAAAAAAGGGGAAAGGGAAGCGTGTCCGCCAGTGCTAGAACTGATTGGCGAGCCCCCAGGTACAGGGCAGTGCTGCGCCTGGGGAACCTAATAAATTTGTTTGCGGGTGGCCCAGCGGGAGATGATGCTGGTAATCAGCACCAGCCCTACCAGAATCAGCGCTGCTGCCCAGGCCAGGCGCTGCTGGCCATCGTAAGGGACGCCAGCGAAGTTATACACCAGCACCGACAGGGAAGCCGTGGGGCTGAAGAACCCGTCGAACCAGTACTGGGAGAATAGGGCGGTGAAGATCAGAGGAGCCGTTTCTCCGGCGGCTCTGGCTACCGCCAGAGTAAGGCCAGTGGCAATCGCCGGTAGCGCCGCTGGCAGTACCACCCGCAGCACCGCCTGAAACTTCGAAGCGCCCATGCCCACTGCTGCCCAGCGCACCTGCCTGGGCACAATCTGCAAAGATTCATCAGTGGTTCGCACGATAATCGGCAGCATCAGCACCCCCAGGGCAAGACCTCCGGCCACCGCTGAGTAGGTGCCAATGGTAATCACAAATAGACCGTAGATAAATACCCCCATCAAAATGGAAGGTACGCCGCTCAGCACGTTAGTGGCAAAGCGAATCCAGCGGGGCACCCTGCCTCTGCTAAATTCTGACAGGTAAATGGCCGCCAGCACTCCGAAGGGAACGCTTACCAGAGCGCCAATACTAACCATAATCAAGGTACCGACGAGCGCGTTGGCAAAACCGCCCTCATTATCAGCCAGGGGTGGCGGTGGCAGTTCGGTAAACGCGGCCCAGTCCAGGCGAGCAAAGCCTCGAAATATAACATAGACCAGTACCAGAACCAGGGGCACCAACGCCAGCAGGGTAAAGAAACCTGCCACCCCAGTCCAGAACATGCCGAAGTAGTCCTGTCCCTGGGGACGCTCGGCGATGGACTCTCTAGCGTTTTTAGCTCGGGTTTGATAATCAGCAGCAGTCATAACACATTCTTACAGGGGTACACAAAAGGGAGAGCTGTTTGCGGGGGAGTTACTTGTAGAGTTACCTGTAAACGTTGACCCTACGTACAATGAGTTCCGCCAGCACGTTAACAATCAGGGTCAGACCAAACAGCACCAGACCGGCGTACATCAGAGCGGCAATCTGTAAACCGCCCGCTTCTGCAAACTGGTTCGCCAGCAACGAGGAAATCGTGTTAGCCGGAGCCAGAATCGAAAAATTGAGGTCATTAGCGTTGCCAATCAGCATGGTGACGGCCATGGTCTCGCCCATCGCTCGCCCCAGGGCCAGCATTGTGCCGCCGACAATTCCGGAAAAAGCTGCCGGCACCAGCACGCGAAAGATAGCCGTCCAGCGAGTTGCCCCCATGCCCAGGGCCCCCTGGCGCAGGGTGGGTGGCAGAGAAATTAACGAACCCCGAGAAATCGCGGCGATGATAGGCAGAATCATTACCGTCAGAATCAGTGCTGCAGGCAACATGCCTGGCCCAATGTACTCAGTCTGAAATAATGGAATCCAGCCAAAGTTGTTATGCAGCCAGTCGCCGATGGGGCCAAGAAACGGAATCAATACAAAGATGCCCCACAGGCCGTATACCACGCTGGGAATGGCGGCCAGCAGCTCCACCATGAAGGAGAGTACGGTGCGAACTGGCCTGGGTAAAAAGTCTTCGCTCAGGAAGATAGCTGTGCCGACGCCAATGGGTACCGCCAGCAGCAGGGCAATGAAGGAGCTCACTAAGGTACCGTAGATCATCGGCAAGGCCCCGTAGTCATCTTCCACAGGGTTCCAGTCACTGGTGGTCAAGAACGACAACCCGTAGCGCTGAATGGCAGGAATGGCATCAATGCCGATCTCGATACCGATGAAAATGAGTAATGCAGCGACCGCGAAAGCGAAGATGCGGGTCAGCCAGACGAAGCCTTCATTAGCCAGCTGACTCTGGCGAGATCGCGGTTCAATCCGTCTGTTCCGTCTGTCGTCTGTGTTTGCGGTTGATGATGCCATAGAAAACCTTTCCAAAATAAACTATCGACTCTCCAGTTAGCCCAGAGTGCAGTTAGCGAAACCAGAAAAAAACTTTGTCGAAGATAAGAAATTCAGTTAAAACAGAGCCACGTTCTACGCAGGTAGTAGTTTTACCAGTAATTTTACTAATAACCGTAAAGCCTACTCGATGAAATACAAGGGCAAATGCAAAAATATTTTCCATAAAGTGATCGTTAGACCTGTTCAAATGCTGGAGCAAAAACGATTGGTTATATCTTTAGCAAAAAAGATCAGTTTGAGGTTAATTGGAGTTTAAGGAACGCAAAAATATGACTGAAATCCCTCTGGCGACTTAGGATAATTTGGCTAATTCTGCTTGAGATTCACCGTGAATAATTCCTGAAACCCCACCAATTCAAGGCTTTTAATTACAAAGCAATCTATTTCCAGCTCCCTATTTCAGGGTGGGCTTCATCATGGAAAATTCTCTCGCTCTTGATAGATGGTATCGCTTGATTCACAGGTTAGCTTAGCCGTGAATGCATAAATTTTATATGCATTTTTCATGCTTTTAAGCGCTCCTTTAGACTTTCAAAGCATTTTTGAATCTTCAGGTGTGTCGACTGAATGGTCCAGCATCTAAGCAATGGTTTCTCGTTAGGAATGACTGCTTGAGTTGAGGCCCGGACTGGAAAATTTGTTTGTTTCTGTAG
>Ga0079973_1000341_pt1 | contig 8585 bp, 4 predicted proteins | sample HotLakConsUCCR28_FD_68699 | JGI IMG/M metagenome (GOLD analysis project Ga0079973, IMG submission 68699) | Hypersaline microbial mat communities from Hot Lake, Washington, USA - Hot Lake Consortium UCC-R28 (version 2) (version 2) ... | reverse complement strand
TTCGCCTTTGAGCAGCTGGATTTCACCCATCAGCTTGATTTCATCACTGACCAGCAGGTTACCGGCTTCGTTGACCACGTGGAATTTCAGTCCGAAATCCTTGCGATTCAGCTTGCCTTCGAAGGTGAATCCGGCTTTGGTCTGACCCCAGGGATCTTTGGCCGTTCCGGCGAATTCAACGTTCAGGGATACCGGCTTGGTTACGTCACGGATGGTCATATCGCCGTTGAGCACGTACTCGGAGTCAGATTTTTTCTGCATACCGTTGGCTTTGAACGTTAGTTCAGGGAATTGGTCCGCGTTGAAGAAGTCGTCACTGCGCAGGTGGTCGTCGCGCTGGGTGTTGCCGGTATCAACCGAAGCCGTTTTGGCTGCAAAGCTGATCAGGGCCTCAGCGAAGTTTTCATCGGCCGCGTCAACGGTAGCATCGTACTCCCTGAATTGTCCGGTAACGGTGGTAATCATGAGGTGTTTCGCTTTGAAACGAATTTCAGAATGGTCTTTGTCGAGTGTCCAGGTAGCCATAATTAAATATTTTTTTGCCGTTATTTGTTTAACTGTTTATTGTTTAAACATATAAATTATTCCGTCGGTTAGCAAGAGGAATAGGAAACTTTTTACACAAGCGTGGGTTTCGGCGGGTAATTGCGGTTGCCCGGGGCGCGGGTTGCCCCGGGGGAGGGCTGCGGAACAGGGCGGATGCTGCCCGGATCAGCGCACCAGGTGTACGTTTTCCAGCAGCTGTTCTACGGCCTGGATGGGGGTAACGGCACCGGAACGCAACTCCGATATCATTTTCATGTAGTCGGCCTGCACATTGCCGTCGTTCCAGAAACGGTGCAGTACCTGCTGCTCGATGAGGCTTTTGACCCAGTTCAGGTTCTGTTTGCGCCTGTTCGACTCCAGTCGCTTGCTTTGGGCAAGGGCTTCCAGTCGCGTGCTTACCTCATCCCAGACCGCCTCCACCCCTTCGTTGGTGAGCGAACTGCACAACAGCACATCGGCCGGGGCTTTGTCGTCCTGTGGACGCAGATAATGAAGTCCCTGGCGAATCTCGCTGCGGGCGGCCTCGGCGCGATCGCGGTTGTCGCCATCACATTTGTTGACCACCAGCACGTCAGCCAGCTCCAGAATACCGCGCTTGATACCCTGCAGGGCATCGCCGGCGCCGGGTAGCATGAGCAGCAGAAAAAGATCGGTCATGGAGGCCACATCGTACTCGCTCTGCCCTACCCCTACCGTCTCCACCAGAATGACATCAAATCCGGCGGCTTCGCACAGCAGAATGGATTCGCGGGTGCGCTGGGTGACGCCGCCCAGACTTCCGGCGGTGGGCGACGGGCGGATGAAGGCATCCGGCTGAGCTACGAGCTTTTCCATACGGGTTTTGTCGCCCAGAATACTGCCCCCCGAAAACGGCGAACTGGGATCAACGGCCAGCACCGCAACCTTATGTCCCCGGGCTATCAGGAGCATGCCCAGCGATTCAATGAAGGTGCTCTTCCCTACCCCCGGAACCCCGCTGACCCCAATGCGCCAGGATTTTCCGGTATGAGGCATGGCAGCCTGCAGCAGGTGCTGGGCCGGCTGGCGGTCTTCACCGCGGGTGCTCTCGATGAGGGTGATGGCTTTACTCAGGGCGCGACGGTTACCGGAGGTCAATTCCTGTATGGATACAGCCATGGTTGTAGTATTGGTGGATAAACATGGAGTTGGGTACGCGCTAAAGGTAGGCAGAAATGCCCTCCCATCGCAAACCAGACCGAACCCTCAGTTGAATTGATCCCGCCCCGGAAGCTCCGGACGTCGCAGCCGGAACGGTCGTTCAGAAATGGCATGCAGAAAGGATACTATCGCTTCTTTCTCTTCATCGGTAAGCTCGAGGGGGACCAGGATTTCGGAAGTCACCGGAAAATGGGGATCGTCTTCCAGTCCCGGGCGCGGACGGGGCCGGGCCATGCCGGCATCGTACATACTGACCATGCCCTCCAGACTGGGTACCAGTCCGTTATGGGTGTACGGGGCCGTGAAGGCCACATCGCGCAGCAACGGCGTGCGAAACCGACCCATGTCGGCCGGATCGCCGGTTACATCGTAGCGGCCCAGATCTTCGCGATCCCGACCATAAAAGTGCAGTCCCAGGTTATGAAACTCACCGTCACTGAAAAAAGCCCCGTGATGGCAATTGATACACCGGGCCTTGGTACGGAACAGATGCATGCCGTGCAGGGCCTCATCCGACATGGCCGTGGGGTTTCCGCGCATAAGCGGTCGAAGTCGGAGGACCTGCTCACTACGGTCCGCTGAAACTGCGCCAATGCTGAGGCGATTCGCTCGAGGGTAACCTGATCGTCGTTGTAGGCAGCCTCGAACAGCTCCGGATACCCCTCGATTTCCCGGAGCTTGTCCGGGAGAAACTCCAGATCCATGTTCATTTCCAGGGGATCGGCAATGGGGTGCAGGGAAAGTTCTTCGAGGGTGGCCGCACGACCGTCCCAGAATACGGGTTCAACACCCCAGGTATTGAGTACCGACGGCGTGTTACGCTTCCCGACCCGATGGTTGTGCCCCAGCGCTGCCATCCGGCCATCCTGCCAGTTGCGTTCCGGCTCATGGCACGATGAGCAACTGATCTGGTTGGAGGCGGAAAGGCGCGGATCAAAAAACAGTATTTTACCCAGCTCAGTTCGGGCTTCCAGACTATCCTGGTTGCGGAACGGATTCTCCGGCATCGCCTGCAGCTCTTTCCAGTCAATGCCCTCATCCACATGAGGAGCGGGCCACAGCGAGGAATCCTGCGTGTATATGTTGCGGAGCTCATCGTAACTGTAGTCCTCCGGCTGATAGCCTGCAGGAGCCGAAGCGGCAAAAAAAGCGATGAATGCCAGCAAAGAGGATAGGATGCCGGAAAGAAAAACCGTTTTGGACATCAATGAAAAAATTGAAGCGTTACCGTTACTCCGTTCCGGATGGTACCGGGTTGGAATGCCGCGTCCGGATGTACCGGACCTTCGCGGGTTATACGCTGGTGTTCAAATTGCAGGAGCAATGCCGCTGAGAAATCGGACATGTAGCGCTGCACCTGAAGTCCCCCCCGAAGGAAGAGTACATCGCTGGTGTTCAACGCATACATCGGATAGGCAATATACTCAGAATACAGATTCTGTCGCGACTCCGGAATGGTCAAATCATGTTGGAGTGCGGCCGTATAGCCGGCACCCGGAATGAGGGCCATCCGCCAGGCGGAGAAACTGCGTGTAAGCTGTACATCGGCGGAACCTCCCGCCCGCGACCAGCCCATAGCATGGGATGCGTTACGGTCGTTGATGGAACGGTCGGTGCCATGGCCGCTCAGCTGAAGGGAAAGCGTTTCGTCGGCGTTGTGCATAAGCAGATGCAGTTCCTGACGGAATCCCCTGTTGAAATAATTGGCGCCCAGAAACTGGGTGTTTTCATCGTATCCGTCGGTAAAAACCGTTTTGGAAACCAGCTGCAGGATCACATCGCCCACGGTGCGGGAAGCAAAGATATCCGACCGGATTTCGTTTTCAATATAGGTGCCCATCGGCTCAAAGATGGCACCGCTGCCCGAGCTGCCCCGGCGGGAAAAGGATGACTCCCTGTGGGAATACACCACTTCTGTACTCAGCGTTGAGCGTTCACCGGCACGAATCCAGGTCAGACCCGCCTGCTGAAGGGTGAGCGGACGTTCGTACTGACTTCGGCGCAGCAGACTGTAGCTGCCCATACCTGTGACGGTGATCAGGTTGTACTCCGTCCTGCCAAAGCTGTCGTTGGAGCGATTGTAGTTGCGCACAATGCCGGTTTCTTTGGCGTCACCGGAACCGGCATAAAGGGCAAGTACATGATTTCCGAGCTGCAGCCCGGCCTGAACCTTCAGAAACAAATTATGGTAATTAATCAAGGGCCGGGGATCGTTGTAGCGGGCGAGGCGCTCTACGTTGTAGTCTATCCCGAAGGCCAGCAGCAGGCGATCTTTCCAAAGCCGGCTTCCCCCGTTAACATGCACCGCATAGCGGTCGTTGTCCCAGTCGCCGGGACGAATATTGGCATAATAATAGGGCTGATTGAGCGCATCGCGACTGAGTCGCCAGCCAATCTGGTCTTCCTGCTCCTGAACAAACCGGAAGGTCCCCTCCAGACGAAGCTTGCGGAATTGGGTGAGTCCGTACGACTCCAGTTTGGTGTGCAATGCACGTGACGGGTCCTGCAGGCTGCGCAGATCACCGTTTTCATAGTGCGATCCGATGCTGCTGCGGCCCAGCCGTCCGTCCAGCAACAATACCCGCACCGGCAACCGGGAGACCGAGGTATTATGCACCGATTCAGCCGTACGCATCAGCCCGTCATGGCCTGAAAGAAACTGTCCCCCGGCTTCAAACGTGAAGACGAGGGACAGGGTAATTCCGAGGAATAGTATGTTGAAAAGCAAGGGCATTAACGTCGGCCGGTACTTCGGGCCCACTGCGATTCCAGGTTATCCAGAAACGGATCTTCCAGCACTACCCGGTTGGTACGGAACAGATACCGTGCCGTAGTGTTGGGCGATTGCGGCGCATCCACCCGGGGTGCGGCACGCTCCAGGAAGGTGAAATCTTCGGTGGAGTTGTTGGTGTCTTTGAGTACCACACGGTCGCCAAAGCGCTGGGCTTCCAGACGGATGACAGAGTTGGAAGAATAGCCGCCGCCCGGAACATAGGTATATCCGGCATCCAGCACGTTCTGCAGCTTCCGCGGAATCTGATTGGCCGGAGAAGGCTGGGTTTCAACCGCATCAATTACCCACTCAATGGGGATCTGCGGATACATTCGGGTGTTATCACGGATTTCACGGGAAATGGGCGAGGGATACGCCGGCAGGTCGGCACCATCTACCTCGTCGGAACGGAACAGTACAAAACCATCCCTACCCAGGTTGTCCAGGATCATGTCACGACCGAAAATATAGATGGGTCGCAGGTTGGGAACCGATGGATTATCCACATCGGAGGCCAGCGGTGTCGGGAACTGGTCGCCTACATACCCTTCAAAATCGGCATCGCTCAGGTCTACGGTCAGTGAAGGATCGCCAACCGTTACCGTATTTCCGCCGTTATCGGTGTACGGCGCCTGATGGTTGAGCGCTGTCTGGGCTACTACGATACTTTCTCCGGGCTCAAGCGGATACTCCTCACCGGTTCCGGGAATCTGATAGATCCATTTGGCGTGAAGGTAGTCGGCGTTGGCGTCAATATCGGTGGGCATGCCGATCGACTGGTTCCAGTCGAACTGGCCGGTTTCCGTGACATATTCAGTACGACTCGTGCTGGCGTTGCCGAATACCCCCATGATATACAGGCCGTCTACATAAATGGTCTCATTGGAGTTGTTGTAGATTTCCAGAAACTGGTCGCGGAAAAGGGCTCCCTCCACCCGGTCCGATCCGGCGAAGTAGATTTGCTTGAAAACCAGGTCCCCGAGTCGACCGGAAACCAGTTCGATGGCCGGGACCTGGGTGCCGGGATTAATCAGTACATTGGCTACCGAGGCGTTGAAGGTAATCTCATCGGTTGAGGGTAATACCCCTGTGATGGATTGTACGGTGCCCGCGTCAAGGGTCAGCAGGGCCTGAATGTCATAGTTTCCGGAAGGAAGGTCTTCAAAAAGCACCTGTCCTTCGGTGTCGGTGCTGCCATTGAAGGCCTGCTGGGAGGTAACATTGGTCATGGTGACCTGTACATCGGCAGCCGGCAGATTCCCGTAGCTCTCATCGAAGGTAACCGAGAGGGTAAGGTCTACCGGATCAACCCCGGAGGGATTGTCGCAGGCTACGGCAAGAAACCCGAAACTGATAATAACGGCTAGTATTCTATTGATCATGATTCCTGTGTTGTGTGGTGTGTGGTGTGTGGTTAGATGGTGAGGCGGAGTTCCATACCGAAGTAGGGCTCCTGGTTCAGCACCCGGATGACATCCCCCTCTGCATTGATGACTTCCGGACGCAGGTTCAGGAAGTTGTTGGCAAAGAAGGATAGTCGGACCGTGTGACTGATGTTTTTACTCACGTTGGCGTGAAAGTTGAAATAGACGAATCGGGGCTCCCGCCGGAAGGTGCCCTCCACCGCGTTACGGTCAAGCACGTCGAAGCGGGGGTCATTGATTTCGTCTTCACTGATGGGGACAATTTCGAGCTGGTTGTTCACGTAGGCGATGGCGCGGTTGGAGTTGGCCAGCGACTCGCTGTAGTTGTACAAGAACGCCTCCGAGCGCAGGGTAATCAGCAGTCCGAGATCGGAGATGTGGTGCATGGAGGTGAGCATGGCATTGGCCCGGCCGCTTCTGCTCTTGTTGGGCGGATAGATACCGAACCAGATTTCCTCGTTGGGCTGGGGGTCGCGACCGGCAAAGTTGAAATTACCCCCCCGGTTGAAATAATAGCTGTTGGAAAAGGACGCACTCAGATTGAATGAGGTCTGTATCGCTTCAATACGAGGGGTGCTCAGGGTCAGCTCCACCCCCCAGTTGCGCGAGTAGAGCATGTTGGCCACCCGACCCTGGGAGTAAATAACCCGGTTGACCTCCCCGGTATTTTCGATTACGGGCGTCTGGCCCGGCGGACGGTCGACAATCTGGTAGACGGGCAGATCCAGGAAGGCCGGTTCCTGCAGCACCGTGATCCCATCGTCCGAAATATTCCTGTAAAACGTGGCATTCAGTCGCATCTGTGGCAAAATCCACTGAAAACCGGCTTCCATACGATAGGATTTCATGGGTTTGAGCTCATCGGCCACGTTGGTTGAAATCCGTGTGTAGGTAAGGTAGATGCTTTCGCTGACATTCCCGTTATAGCTGTTGAGCAGGGTGTAGTCCTCGTAGTCGGGACCGGGAAACAGGTGGATGAGTCCCGGGGCTTTGACCTGAATACCGTATCCGCCGGTCAGGGAGAAGGCTTCGCTGAGGTGAAAGCGGGTATTGAAGCGGGGCGACAGGTTGGCGTATCCGTTTTGCAGATCCCCGCGTACGCCGAGGGAGGTCACCAGGTCGCGACCGGCGATTTTGCCGGATACCGTGTTTTCCAGGTAGGCACCGCCCTGCAACGACTCCGGACTGAGTTCACGGTAGGAAACCGGTCGCTCTGAGAGGGTAGCCCCGCCAAAACGAATGGGTCGGTAGGGATCAAAGACCCGCCCGTCGCCGTAGTTGGCATCGAAACTGCCGTTCACGCCGTAGGAAACCGCGTGTTTCCATCCGCCGGTTACAAAAGCGCGGTTAAATTGAATGCGACCGTTCATGGAAACCGGCTCGCCCAGAATCTGTCGCTCGGTCCGGTAGCTGGATGGGTGGTAGGACCCTTCCGATACCCCCTCCTCGGTTACACCGGTGACGGGCAGCACCCCGGGATTCACAAACTGATTGAGCAGGGATGTACTTCTGCCAACGTTGCCGGAAACCGACAGGGTTATGTTGTTGAACAGCAGGCTGGCTGACTGTACCGTGATGCGGTTGGAGACGGAGAGACCGGTGTTCTGATAATAAACCCGTTGTTCGGTGCCGAAGTCCGGATCAATGCGGAAATCGTCCAGGTTGGTGCGGTAGGAGACCGAAAGGGTGTTTCGGATCTGCCGTTCCGCCCCGTAGAAGGATGTCCATAGAAGGGAACCGGTCACGCGATTGTACGACTTCACCCGGTCGCGCGGGTCGGCGTTGCTGTACAGGTAATCGAAGCTCAGATTCACCGCATGGCGGGGATGCAGCTGAAATCCCCTGTTGATGCCGAAATTTGTATTGCCTGCTGCGCGCCGTACATTCAGGTTGACGGGCGACCTGCCGGCAACGGTTTCGATGAAAATCCCTCCCTCCAGGATATCGCCATACCGGGCAGAGGCAATACCCTGCACTACCTCCACCCGCTCAATATCGCCCACGGGCAGCTCACGAAGGTCGAATCCGCCGCCGGGTGCATCGCCGGTCTGGAAGCTGTTGGTACTGATGCGGGTAGAGCCGAACGAACGGAATGCGTTGTTGGTCACGGGGTTATACCCCTGCATGTTGGCGTTGTTGTTCAGGTTGGCGTCATTCACGAAGATACCGATGCCGAAGGCATTGTTGTTGGTGAACTGGGTGGAGCCGCTGGCCGGGAATGCCGCCCGGAAATTGATAGATTGGTCTCCCTGCAGCAGGGGATTGCTCACCGACTGGCCCGGAATCAGCTGGAGGAGGTCGCCCAGGGTGTAGGCCTGAGCCTGCTCAACGGCGATGCGGTCGATGACGTAGGTGGAGTTGGAGACGTTGTCTTCCGATTGCCGCGCGGTGACGGTGACTTCCCGCAGGAATAAATCGGAGTTGCGCAGTATGACGTCTCTGCGGAAGGATGTGGCCCCGATTTCCAGGAGGAGGTCTTCGCGGTAGGTCTGCATGCCCACGAAGCGCACTTCAATCCAGATCATGGTACGTACCTGGTTGAGCGGGAGGCGGATTTCGTAGTAGCCGTCTTCGTCGTCTTCGTCGGTGATGGTGAAGCGGTCGTTCTGGGTACGGACCGTAGCGTACGACAGGGGCTGTCCGTCAGGGGTGCGAACAAAGCC
>Ga0079973_1000339_pt1 | contig 8589 bp, 8 predicted proteins | sample HotLakConsUCCR28_FD_68699 | JGI IMG/M metagenome (GOLD analysis project Ga0079973, IMG submission 68699) | Hypersaline microbial mat communities from Hot Lake, Washington, USA - Hot Lake Consortium UCC-R28 (version 2) (version 2) ... | reverse complement strand
CTTTTGGGAAAAATATTCAACGTTTTTCAACTCAAAATTATCCCCAAATATCGAGATTTTGCCCTCACCCTAAGTTCTTTTCCCAGGCTCGGGAGAGGGACTTTGAAAGAGTGCATCCCAGTTTTGCAGCCCTCACCCTAAATCCCTCTCCCAGAGCGGGAGAGGAACTTTGACTCCGGCTCCCCTTCTCCCATTTTGGGAGTAGGCCGTTGCTTGCTGTCCGAAGGACATAGGACGCGCGTAGGTCTGAGACCGTGCGAAGCAGCAGGGGTTGGGGGATGAGGGCAGACGTGCAAAACTGGGATGCACCCCTTTAAAAGCTCCGGATTTGCTGCTCCCTCTGGGAGATTAGCGATGGGGGGCAGCGTTCTGCTCCTGCGAAACAGAGGCAAAACCTGGACAGGGATGACCTGGGACTATGCTGCGAGCAGGTCATCGCCCCAGGTCATGCAGTTCGTGGATGGCGTTGGCACATTGGGTCGTAATCGCGGCTAATTCCTGCCGGTCCTTTGACACGGGGGGGGCAATCGGCTCCCCAATGCGAATAGTTAAAGGAACCGGTCGGGGTATGGGCGAGCCTTTGACGAAAATATGCTGGGTACCCCACAGACTCACGGGTAACAACGGCACCTGGGCTTTGGCAGCAATCAGGGCTGCTCCAATTTTGGGGTCGGGAATGCGGCCATCTGGGGTGCGGGTGCCCTGCAGAAAAATGCCCACAGCCCAGCCCTGATCAAGCTGATTCAGGGCTTCGCGAATGGCGCTACGGTCGGCGCTGCCCCGCTTCACCGGATAGGCTCCGTACCAGCGAATCGCCTGTTTTAGTACAGGCACCTTAAATAACTCTTCTTTGGCCATATACGACACCGGACGCCGCACCGCACAGGAGAGAATGGGTGGATCGAAGTCGCTGGAGTGGTTGGCAACCACAATTAACGGGCCTGATTTTGGTACCTTGGCTGTACCATAAATGCGGCCCCTAAAATAGAGCCGCAGCATGGGGTTCACCACCGTGAACTTGAACAGGTAGTACCAGAACAGGTTAATGGCAGGTTCGCGATCGCGAGCCATGGTTGAGTTCCCTTAGCCAACGTAAGACTGTAGCTGATCTAGATTACCCACATTTACCAGCTTTAGGTCTCGCACCGTGCGTTTGATCAGGCCGGTCAGCACGTTGCCCGGCCCCACTTCCACCACGGTATCAATGCCCTGATCCGGTAAAGCCAGGGTAATTTCTCGCCAGCGCACCGACCCGGTCATTTGCTGCACTAAGCGATGCTTCAGCGTCTCGCCAGCGCTGGCAGGGGTCGGGTCTACATTAGACAGTACCGGCACCTGGGCGGACTGAAACTCTACCGGGTCCAGCTCTGTCCGAAAGAGATCTGCGGCATCGGCCATCCAGGGGGAGTGGAATGCACCACTCACATTCAGCTTCACGGCTCGTTTAGATTTCACCCCATCCATTACGGCAGTCACCGCCGCCGGAGTGCCCGAAATCACCACTTGGCCGGGGTTGTTGTCGTTGGCCAGCACCACATCCGGGGTTGCTTCCAGCTTGGCCATCAGTTCATCCCGATCAAACCCCAGCAGAGCGGCCATTATGCCGTCCGAGGCCTGGGACATGAGCTCTGCCCGACGCTTCACCAGCTTCAAGCCGGTTTCAAAATCAAACACTCCGGCAGCATAAAGCGCCACGTATTCTCCCAGGCTATGGCCAGCTACCACCTGGGGCTGCTGCCCATGCTGGCGCAGCACATCCGCTAAAGTACTCTCTACCACGTAGAGACAGGGCTGGGTGTAGAGGGTGTTTGACACCTTATCGTCTTCCTGCTGCACCAGATCCAGCACCGACCACCCCAGCACCCGCTCGGCCTGGGCAAATCGCTCCCGGGCCAGGGGAAGATCAACCAGGTCTGTACCCATGCCTATGGCCTGAGAGCCCTGTCCTGGAAAAACCCAAGCGGCGCTTGGCATTGTAAACACCTCTCATAACTCAATTGTTCTGCCGTAGTCAGCGAACAGGTCGTTTCTAGCCCAGCCCAAAGACTGCGGCCCTTCACCAAAACCACCCCGGACAGAACCACTCAAATACTGTCTCACAGAATGTTCGTCACTAACACCTGCCCCCCGGTTTTGAACAGGTCAGGCACCCTATACCAGGTCCAGCTCGAAAACCGTAGCTTTCCCCGAGGCAAAACTCCACGTCTGGACCTGGTATAGGGTTAGTCCAAAGCGTTATCCATTCTGCAATATCCCCAGGCGGGGGCAGGAAAGCAATACCGATTGCATGACTTATGAACCCGGATACCAGGCAGCCCCCTGCTCCCGCAGCATCGAGATCTGTACCATCCATGCCGGTTATTCAAGGGTTAGCCCCACTGAAAGATGGCAGAACCCCAGGTTAACCCGGCACCGAACCCGGCAGTGGCAATGACGTCCCCAGACTCTACCTGACCTGCCCGCACCACATCATCCAGAGCCAGGGGAATGGAGGCCGCAGAAGTATTCCCGTGGTTGGTCATGTTGCTGACGACCCGCTCGGAGGGCACCCCTAGCCGATCGGCGACGGCATCTAAAATGCGCTGGTTAGCCTGGTGCAGTACCAACCAGTCAATATCGTCAGCCGTCAGCTCAGCCCGAAACAGGGCTTTTTCGATGACCTCTGGCACCCGGTTAACGGCGAACTTGTAGACTTCCCGACCATTCATAGTGATGGGATGGAACGTTCCCTTCTGTACGGTGGTTGCCCCCATGAGCGGAGCAGCGATGGGCTGGTAGGGAAGCCTCAGACAACCGTTCATGGAGCCATCGCTGCAGAGGGCAAAGCCCAGGAGCCGATCGCGCTGGCAGGCTTTGAGAACCACTGCCCCGGCACCGTCCCCAAACAGTACGCAGGTGCTGCGATCTTCCCAGTCTGTCCAGCGGGAGAGCACATCGGCTCCAATCACCAGCACATTCTCAAACGCACCTGTGCGAATGTACTGAGCAGCCGTTACCAGGGCAAAAACAAAGCCCGAACAGGCCGCCGTCAGATCAAAGGCAACGGCATGTTTGGCTCCAATTGCCGCCTGCACCTGACAGGCGCTGCCGAACAAATCATCGGGGGTGGAGGTGGCCAGTAAAATGAGCTGCAGGTCGAAGGCATCCATCTCTGCCATCGCCAGGGCCTGTCTGGCCGCGTCAGCCGCCAGAGAACCGAGAGAGTCTGCCGGGCCAGCGATATGGCGCTGACGAATGCCCGTGCGGGTTGCGATCCATTCGTCGGAAGTATCCACCAGCTGGCTTAAATCATCGTTGGTCAGGGTTGCCGATACGCAGGCTGAACCACTGCCTACCACCGAGACTCCAGGCAAAAGTTGTTTCACAGGTTATTCTCCGTCTGCTGCGGGCATGGCGACCTTGCGATACTGGGCCTGAATTCGGTCCAGTACGTCGTTGTCTACCGCCTCTTTCGCCAACCGAATGGCGTTAAAAATTGAAGGAGCCTGGGAGCTACCGTGGCTAATTACCGTAACACCGGCCACCCCCAGTAACAGCCCACCACCATGCTCAGCGTGATCAACCCGCTGCTTGATGCGCCGCAGGTTGGGTTTCAAAATCGAAGCCCCTACTTTACCCCTCAGCCCCATGGGCAGTTCTTCCCGCAGAATTTGCAAGACTGATTCTCCCACAGCCTCTGCAAACTTCAGTAAGACGTTGCCAATGAAGCCGTCGCAAACCACCACATCGAAATGCCCGGAGAGCACGTCACGACCTTCGGCATTGCCAGCGAAGGGAATGTTGGGATTCTCAGCCAGGAGCTGATGGGCCCGAATCGCCAGGTCATTGCCCTTAGACGGTTCTTCGCCAATGTTGAGCAGCCCCACTTGAGGCTTCTCGATGCCCAGCACATAGCGGGAATAGATGGTACCCATCATGGCGAACTGTTCTAAGAATTTGGGTCGGCAATCGACGTTAGCCCCCACATCTAAAATCAGCACCGACTTGTTAGCGACCACCGTCGGAAATACGGCCCCAATGGCCGGGCGGTCAATGCCCTTGAGCCGCCCTAACCGCAGCAGGGCCGCTGCCATCGCCGCGCCTGAATGCCCGGCAGAAACCACGGCATCGGCCTTGTTCTGCTTGACCAAGTCCATCGCCACATTAATAGAGGCGGCAGGCTTTTTACGGAGTGCGCTCAGGGGCTCTTCGTGCATTTCGATGCTGCCCTCAGAGGCGACTACCTCAATGCCCTGAAGCTGCTCAGGGCTGCCAATAGCCTGCTGAATCCCATCGACTTCACCGACGAGGATGATTTCAGCGTCTAGTTCAGCCCTGGCTCTAATGGCCCCAGCAACAATTTCAGCGGGCGCATAATCCCCCCCCATGGCGTCAACAGCAATGCGTGCCCGGTTTGAACCCATCTGCTAAATCTGTAAAAACCTTAAGAAATTTTAGCAGACTACTCTTCCCCAGGTTCCACAATCCGCTGGAACAAATAGCCCGTTCCCCGAGCGGTGAGAATCAGCTCCGGATTGCTGGGGTCTTCTTCAAGCTTGGCCCGGAGGCGGGAAATGTGGACATCGACTACCCGAGTATCTACATGGCGCTCTGGGGTGTAGCCCCAGACCTCTTGCAAAATTTCAGAGCGAGAAAACGGTTCACCCGACCGACTCACCAGTAGCTCTAGCAGGCTAAATTCCATGCCGGTCAGCCGAATCCGCTCGTCTCCTTTGTACACCTGGCGCTTGTTAGTGTCGATGCGAATGGCGTTGACCGAAATTACCCCAGAGCTAGGGATGCCGGACATGCCGGTTTTATCGACCCGCCGTAGCACAGAGCGGATACGAGCCTCCAACTCTTTCGGGGAGAAGGGCTTGACCACGTAGTCGTCGGCCCCCAGCTCCAGCCCGGTAATGCGGTCGGCAACATCGCCCAGGGCCGTCAACATAATGATCGGAATGTCGGATTCTTTGCGGAGTTCCTGACAAACGCCGTAGCCATCGAGCTTGGGCATCATGACGTCCAGCACCACCAGGTCTGGAGCAGAATCGCGAAAGGTTTCCAGGGCTTCTTCGCCGTCAGCTGCGGTGACCACGTCGTAGCCAATCATGGAGAGGCGAGTCTCAAGAATTCGCCGAATACTGGCTTCGTCGTCGACGACTAGAATTTTTTCCTTATGGTTTTCCAACGTCCTTAGCGCTCCTTATCAAGACGACACATTGTATAAATTTATTTCCTTCTTTTCCATCATCTCTCTGTTCAGCGCCGCCTAGATCTGAGCCGAAACGAGCACTTTAGGCATCTGCGCTGCTACCAAGTCCAGCTCACGATCTGGAGCTTTCCGGTGGGCTCAACTCCACTGTTGAACTTGGGCAGGGTTTATATCCTAGAGAAGGGTTAAGGTATGAAAATTTCATATTGGGGCAACCGCTATTGTACTTGCTATTGATTCACGGTTATTCAACGAAACATCTGCTTTTCAAGGTTTTTTAAGGTTTATTACGCTCGAGTTGACGAAATTTCACCTCCCCCATGGGGGTGTCCCAGGTTGTCTTTCCCCTGGCTTGAATACCTGCTGCCAAAAAAACAGGCATTTCGTTCCATGTCTAGACATTCACTAGGATCGTTTTCCTGGATTGATGTTGCTGTCGCTGAACCTGAGGTCGGTCTATGCCAAAATCGCGTACCTTCTTTGTCTGTAACCAATGCGGGGCCGAGTCGTCTCAGTACTATGGTCGCTGTACTGTGTGCAACAGTTGGAATTCTCTGGTAGAGCAGGTTGCGCCCCAAAAAGAAGCGAAAATTGCCCGTCTGTCTACCGCCTCCCGCAGCCGGGACAGTAGCTCCCAGACAGCAACCAGCAAGCCCCGGCTGGCAATGACCTTAAATCAAATCGAAGATCACCCCCAGATGCGGCTACCGTCTGGTTATACAGAACTTGATCGGGTGCTGGGGGGCGGCATTGTGCCGGGGTCTCTGGTGCTGCTGGGGGGAGATCCGGGCATTGGTAAATCTACCCTGCTGCTGCAGGTGGCTCACCAGCTCTCAACCCAGCAGCGGGTGCTGTATGTGTGTGCCGAAGAATCGGGTCAACAGGTCAAACTGCGCTCCCAACGGCTGGCCCATCCCCCCGCCGGGACGGAGGCGGCGCAGGATGTATCTGATGCCTCTGATGCTACCGCCAATGGTCGCAAACGCCAGGCTAAGGCGGCATCCGCAAGCACGGTGGCCACCCTGCCTCAACAACTGTTCCTGCTGCCAGAAACCGATTTGGAAACGGTGTTGCTGGAGCTAGAGTCTCTGCAGCCGAAGGTGGCCATTATCGACAGTATTCAGGCTCTTTACTATGGTGCTCTAACGTCGGCTCCCGGCTCGGTCTCCCAGGTGCGAGAATGCACCTCGGCCCTGATGCAGCTGGCCAAACGGGCCGACATATCGTTGTTCATTGTGGGTCATGTCACCAAAGAGGGGGCGATCGCAGGGCCAAAAGTCCTTGAGCACCTGGTGGATACCGTGCTTTACTTTGAGGGCGACCGCTTCGCCAGCCACCGCCTGCTGCGGTCTGTCAAAAACCGGTTTGGGGCCACCCACGAACTGGGGGTGTTTGAAATGGTGGATCGGGGCCTGGAGCAAATCAGCAATCCTTCGGCCCTGTTCCTCAGTAACCGGGATGAGCAGGTGCCCGGCATTGCCACCATTGTCGCCTGTGAGGGCACCCGTCCTTTACTGGTGGAACTGCAGGCCCTGGTTAGCCCCACCAGCTACAGTTCTCCCCGCCGCTCAACCACGGGTATTGAGTTCAACCGGCTGCTGCAAATTCTGGCGGTGCTTGAAAAGCGGGTGGGTATTCCCCTCTCTAAACTGGATGCTTACGTGGCATCATCCGGTGGGCTCAATGTGGCGGAACCCGCCGCCGATTTAGGTATGGCCATCGCCATTGCGGCCAGCTTTCGCGACCGGTTGGTGGACCCCGAACTGGTGCTGATCGGGGAAGTCGGTCTGGGGGGGCAGGTGCGCCCCATCTCCCAGCTGGAACTGCGCCTCAAGGAAGCCTCGAAGCTGGGCTTTAAGCGAGCCATTGTGCCCAAGAGCCAGGCGGTGAAGGTGAATGGCCTGGAAGTAACGGAAGTGTCGCGGGTGGTGGATGCGATCGCCCAGGCCCTGAAGAGTGCCTGAGGAAGCCAACATATGAAGCAGAACGCCGGGATCGATCCCGGCGTTCTGCCTGGTCGAGAACAAACTATATGTGACTGGCCAAAGCACCCCGGATTCTGGTCACGACCGCAAGCACCTTGTTATGTAGCGTTATGTCGCTCGATGTTATGTCGCTCGATGTTATGTCGCTCGATGGACTCATAAACCTTGTCCAAGTCCAGAAGTGGAGTTTTGCCGGAGGGCAAGCTACAGGTTTCGATCTGGACTTGGTATAAACTCAGGTCAATCGTGTTGTGAAGGCACGATTAATCATCCTTTAGCCCGAAATTGTAGTGCAATCACCGTTTTCGGCGGGTAGGGCCGTTAGAATATAACGAAATAAATCTTATCCAAGTCCAGAAGGGAGGTTTTGCCTTTGGCCAACCTCTAGGTTTTATCTGGATTTGGAATTTGACGCTGTTCGCGAGGCCAATCCATGACACCTAAGGTTGAAATCTACACCTGGAGCCGCTGCCCTTTCTGTATTCGGGCCAAAGCGCTGCTAGATCGCAAAAATATTGACTACACGGAGTACTGCATCGATGGCGACGAAGACGCCCGCGATGACATGGCCGAACGGGCAAATGGTCGCCGCTCGCTGCCCCAAATCTTCATCAACGGACATCACATCGGCGGCTGTGATGACCTGTATATCCTGGAGGCTGAAGGTGGCGTAGAGTCTATGCTGGACATGAGCCCGGCAGCACGCTAGACGATCTGCGGGAATCCCCCCGAGCCTTGTGCTTAAACATGGGCCGCTGCCCTAACGGCAAATGCCCCGGAAATTTTCCAGGGCATTTGACGGTGTTCTCGCCAGGCATAGCACGATCCCCGCTGAGCCGCCCGGATTGATAGCATCCGGGCAGCTCAACCCGCTAGACCTGCTTACCTTGACTCATTAGGAGGTCACTCGTTCACGGTCAACGGTGGTATCTGTGTGGCCGTTGTTTTGATGGCTCACGGTGCGGCGGGGTTGAATTAGACCATATCCCCCGTGGTTGCGCTCGTAGACAACGTTGATTTCATCGGTTGCTTCATTTAGAAAAACGTAGAAATCGTGGTCGATCAGGACCAGTTGCTCAAGGGCCTCGGCCACCGACATGGGAGGCATGGCAAAGTACTTAGACCGTAGAACCCCCTCGGGGAGCTGAGGCTCGTTGTTGTTCAACACTTGAGACACGTCGGTTGAGGGAGGCTGATTCAGATAGGCCTCGGTAGCCTTAACCGGTGAGGAGTGCTTGCGGTTATTGCGCTTTTCTTTGTACTTACGAAGCTGTCGGCTAATTTTGTTAGCGACAAGATCGATGCTGGCATAGAGGTTTTCGCTGCTTTCTTCTGCTCTGACGACGGCTCCATCTACATACAGCGTGACCTCGGCAGACTGTTTAGAGCTAATGCGAGGGTTCTTGGCGA
>Ga0079973_1000332_pt1 | contig 8617 bp, 6 predicted proteins | sample HotLakConsUCCR28_FD_68699 | JGI IMG/M metagenome (GOLD analysis project Ga0079973, IMG submission 68699) | Hypersaline microbial mat communities from Hot Lake, Washington, USA - Hot Lake Consortium UCC-R28 (version 2) (version 2) ... | reverse complement strand
ACCGCCGCCATCCTCAGCAGCGTCAACGCCTCCGGCAAGGCGAAGGTGGTGCGGTTTTTGTCCCGCTCCAAGCTGCTTACCCCCCTGCGTCGAGACAATCGGCTGGGACGTCCCATTTTGGATGGTTTGGGGGGCTACGAAGAAGACCGGGCCAGCGGCACCCGCGTGATTGATTTAGGGGCCATGCTGGCCGTTGCCGACCTGTCAGAGGCAGACCTGCGGTGGACTGACCTCAGCGAAGCAAATCTGATTCGAGCCAACCTGTACCGAGCCGATCTGGTTAAAGCTAATCTATCCCGCACTATCCTGTATCAGGCAAACCTTTCAGACGCAGATCTGATGGGAGCGAGACTTTTTTATGGAAATGCCGCCACAGCTACTCCTCGCACCCGCACTGGCAAACCCGACTACACCACCGGCGAACAAACCGGCGCTGTGATTGAAGGAGTCAATTTGACCAGGGTTCAGCGTCTCTCAGAAGAGCAACGCTACTACTGCTGCGCCTGGGGAGGGTCTGCTACCCGGTCTACCATACCGGGGGGGTGCGGCGATATTCCAAATCTGCTGGGACGATAGTGACCTGATGCAACCATGCCCAAGCCCAGCAGTGGAGGTTTGCCTCAGAGAAAGCTACAGATTTTGAACTGGGCTTGGTATATCTAAACCAGGTAGGCCGAAAGCCGACCACCAGGTTTTGCCAGTGAGCACCGACATCCCCCATTCTCTGAATTGGGGTTAACGTCTTACCCCCCTTCCCCCTTGCTCCCCTGCTCCGATAAGTAGCTCTGACTACGAGAAACGGGATACGACGCCACCAGATGAGGATAATTAATGGATTTCATATACCAGAACACTATCGCCAAAGGCAGCACATAGCGGTCCCAAGGCCAGGCTTTTATCATGATTAAAGCGTTGAATAAAACCAGCCAGAAGAACAAATCAGGTTTTGAAAAACGTAAGCAAGCCAATAGAGCCAGGCTATAAAACATTAACCCATGAAGCCAGGGTATAGGGATTAGTTTACCCACCTTCATCAAGTTTCCATTGCCATAGTCAAGGGGTGGAAAAAGCAGGCAAAATATCAGCAGCCCCACGGCAATAGCAATGTACTTAGGCCAATTCGCTTTCAATATTCTCAGAGGATGGGCGGGTCTAAATAGAATAAATTCTGGAATCACTAGATACAAACCCACGAAGGCCAGAAAATTTACAATTCCCCCTGGAACGAGGGCAAACAAACTCCTTTGAACCTCTGGAGCTTTAATCTCAATGGCTGCTTGGGGGGCTAACCCACCAAATAGCAGAATCCAGAATCCTAGAGAAAAAATAGCAGCCACTGGCGCTAAAGAATGGGCGTATTTACCCCAATTCAGGCGCTGATCTAGACGGTAGTCTTGAATCAGGGAAAACATCTCATAGCTGGCCACCGCCAGGGGAAAAGCAATCATATACTGCCGCGAAGCAATCCCTAATATAAATGCAACAGTGCTGAGAATATGCCGGTTTCTGAAGTAGGCCATAAACCCAATGAGTACCCATATAGAGGCAAGCATCTCGGTGTATAACCGTCCACTCAGACCTAAAAAATAGGGGCAGAGGAAAAGACCAATCAAGCTCAGCAGTGCTCGCCCTCCTTTTGCTTGGCTGGGCCAACCAATAATCCCAATAATTACCAGAGATAAGATGAAATTAAGCACCCGTCCTGGAACAGCTTCTCCCCCAAACAGGTAATCCAATCCGCCAAAAATAATGAAAGGCAGAGGAGTATTCAGGCTACCGTAGGTAGTCAATTCTTCTACGGTAGGCCAAAGGTCATCACTAAAGGTTCTACTTGAGGGCCAGAATGATTTTTCATCAATCCAAAGAGGGCCATTTAAGAAGTCAAACCAGACTAAAAGTGCCAGGTAAATGACCGTAATTCCAAAGATAAACAGAAATTTTTGCTGACGATGGCTTAAAGCATTAATTCGGATCATATAAGTTTTCTTAATTCGGCAAGTATAGACTTAATCAGTCTATAGCGGTTCTTGGCTCAGGAAGGTACAAACTTGATTAGATCAGCCCCCCCTGTTCTCGCTGTTAAAGTTTCATCCTTTACCCTCTCTTTAAGGAAGGCGTGGGGAAATCTGGCGATGGGCCTGATTTGAGTGGAATCCGCTATAGCAATTCTAATCTTGAGAAGTTTCCCCCGGCTCCTGAGCTTGTCGAAGCATGAGTGGGCTTCGACAAGCTCAGCATGAGAACCTGCCCATGCTGAAGTCTCCAATACTCTATACTCAGAGTCGTGAACGACACAAAAGGTTTAAGCTGCGGCAATGAACAGTAACAACCCTGTAAAAAGCGGCGTTAACACGGTAATGGGGGTCAAAGAGCCAACCCTCGACACCACCGTTCGGACAGATTTAGACAATCCCCGGTGGGATAAAGCGGTCACCTTAAAATACCTCGGCGCTACCCTGGCCCAGATTGCAGCCATGACTGCCCTATTGTGGCTGATGGATATCGTTCTGGAAAGCCTCAATACCACCACGTTGCCCCAGGGCGCTTTAACCGCTTTTGTCTGTGCCTTTTTTGCTTTTGTGACCCTGAGATCGCGTCTGTTCTCCCTCCTCGACAATACCCGCAGTAATGGCCGTTATAACGCCATTCAGCGCCCCGGTTGGGCACCGCCGCCCCTGGCATTTCCCATCGTGTGGATGAGCATTGCTGTCTTGCGGGTGGTCTCTGCCTACCTGGTGTGGTCGGCTTCGGGGCAAACCTTTCTGAGCCTGCCGCTCATCCTGTTTGTCGTTCACCTCAGCCTGGGGGATACCTGGAACACTATTTTTACTGTAGAAGGTCGCCTGGGAGCAGCAGTGCCGATGGTCATTGTGGGGCCATGGCTATCGGTGGCAGCGGTCACTATTAGCTACTTCCAGACAGAACCCCTGGCAGGTTGGGTTATTTTGCCCTCCTGGATCTGGCTGACCGTAGCTACGGTACTGTGTATCAGCATCTGGCGACTGAATGGGCAGGAACCGCTCTATCCTTTGATGACTGAGGGATGAGTGGGTTTTGAGTTTTGGGTTTTGAGTTTTGAGTTTTGGGTTTTGAGTTTTGGGTTTTGGGTTTTGAGTTTTGGGTTTTGAGTTGGTTATTCACCTCAAACTTAAACGCAAAAGCGGCAAGTGGGGCAATTGACTAACTCTTGCGCTATGACGCGATTACCCCTGACTGAGCAGATTTTCCCTGGCGGATGGATCGCTCCAGCAAAAGGTTGAGCACTGTGCGTACGCCGATGATGGCGCTGAGGCGGGCAAAATCGTCCCACTGGCTTGACATCATGGTTTTAAGAATGCTGGCCCCGATCAGAAAGCTCAGCCCCAGGGAAAACGAGTAGCTCATGGCCAAACGGCTGCGCTGAAAGCCATCTCCCGATTCCCGCCGAAAAGCGACATCGCTCATGTAGATCCAGAGGGCACGCATCACCCCCAGCAAAATAATCAACAGCGCCAGAAACTGGCAGATACTAACCATCAAGCTATTTAAATTCAGTACAATCGCGGCGACATCCTGGCTGATCAGTTTAAGCGGCATAGGGATTTCTCGCGTTCTCTGTGCCGATTGTAAGCCGCCACCAGCACCCTGATGAACCTACCTCAACGATCACACAGCGTCTCTGGTCGCAGTCATTTAGCCACGCAAATTAGTATAAGAATGGCCCAGCAAAATCATCTGGACGAGAATCGCGGTGACTTCTCAGACGGCTGTTTAGTTATATAATGCTAAAAGAAGATATTGCCGAGTCTAGCGGCTAACACCATGGCTGAATCCTGCGCCAATGACCGTTACGTAAGTTTTAATGGCATTAACTGTGACGGTAACGCAATCCGCCTGTTAGAGATGATTCAACAGCATCTCAATGAGATGGAACCCGCTAACCCCTGGCTACAGTACTTTAGCATGAAGTTCGCCAATCGTAAGGCGCTGGGGCAGGACGAGCTATTTTTTGTAGGTAGCCAAATCAGCCAGATTCGCGAGTTTCTAGAGCAGGTGCACGACAGCGAAGCTCTGGACTTACTGGATCAGGTCGAAGAAGAGTGCTGCTAACACTCAATTACGTTGACCGCTAAGCCACCCCGCGAAGTTTCCTTGTACTTCTCGTGCATATCTCGCCCGGTGTCGCGCATGGTTTTGATCACCTTGTCAAGATGGACGCAGTGTTCGCCATTGCCCTTCAGGGCCATACGAGCCGCGTTGATGGCTTTGATGGACCCCATGGCGTTGCGTTCGATGCAGGGCACCTGCACTAATCCGCCTACCGGATCGCAGGTGAGGCCGAGGTTGTGTTCCATACCGATTTCGGCAGCGTTTTCCACCTGTTCCGGCGTGCCGCCCAGCACTTCCGCCAGTGCCCCCGCTGCCATGGAGCAGGCGACCCCCACTTCCCCCTGACAACCCACGTCAGCCCCCGAAATGGAGGCATTTTCTTTGTAGAGGATGGCGATCGCCCCCGCCACCAGCAGGAACCGCACGATTCCCTCATCACTGGCCCCGTGGCAAAAGCGGCTGTAATAGTGCAGCACCGCCGGGATAATCCCCGCCGCCCCGTTGGTTGGTGCGGTCACAATCCGTCCCCCGGCAGCATTTTCTTCATTCACCGCCATGGCGTAAACGTTGACCCAATCCATAATGCTGAGGGGGTCCGCCAGGGCAAATTCCGACCGCTGCTGCAGTTGGTGATACAGCCCCGCCGCCCGTCGCTTCACCTTGAGTCCGCCGGGAAGAATCCCCTCGGTATTACACCCCCGGCTGACGCAGTCCTGCATCACCTGCCAGATGCGCAGCAGCCCGTCGTAGATCTCGACTTCGGTGCGCCAGACCTTTTCGTTTTCCAGCATTAGCTGGCTAATGGAGATACCGTCCTTTTTGCAGTACTCCAGCAGCTCAAGGGCGGTTTTGAAGGGATAGGGCAGCGGCGAACGGTGCAGCTCCAGATGATCCTCCGCTGCGGCCTCCTCATCCACCACAAAGCCGCCGCCGATGGAATAGTAGAGGCGCGATCGTACCAACTTCCCCTCCCGATCAAACCCCTGAAACACCATACCGTTGGGATGAAACGGCAACGGCTTCCAGTGAAACTTCAGGTCTGTCTTTTCCTGAAACGGAATCGCCCACTGCCGCAGCAGCCACACCGAGCCGGTATTGCGCACCCGCTGCAAATGACCCTCAACAAGGTCAGTGTTCACGATGTCTGGGGATTCGCCTTCAAGCCCCAGCAGCACGGCGCGATCGCTGCCGTGTCCTCGACCTGTGGCTCCTAGTGAGCCGTACAAATTAATCTGGATGCGCCGCACCTGGAAGAGCAACCCATCCGCCGCTAAGCCCTGGGCAAACTGCAAAGCCGCCTTCATAGGACCAACGGTATGGGAACTGGAAGGGCCGATGCCGATTTTGAAGATGTCGAAGACGCTGGTAGACATTTTTGGGAAGAGAGAAAGAGAGCGAGGGAGCGAGTAGGTGGGGTGGGTGAAGTAGGTGGAGTAGGTGGGGTGGGTGAAGTAGGTGGAGTGGGTGAGGTGGGTGAAGTAGGTGGAGTGGATGAGGTGGGTGGGGTAGAGAGGGGAGAAACTGTAGCGTGGGTTAGGCCTGAACTAAACTTGGGGCGAAGCAGATACCCTTGGCATTGGCCGTAACCCACAAGAGAGCGATTCCCTGCAAGATGAGTGCAAGAATCCTTACGTTGATCAATCGTCTTCAATCTGCATTCAAGACAAAGCCATGCGACTAGATTTCAGCGATTCTCATCCCCTCCTGGGAGGGGCAGGGGTGGGTTGATCTTGGCCAAGTTGATTCGTAGTAAGAGAGCCGCTTGTAGTCTCAGATTCGACCCACCCCGCCCTGCGGGCACCCCTCCTTGGAGGGGAAGTGGCTCCGTATGCCTACAGCAGCTTTTCAACCACCGTTGCCGCGAGGGGCTGGTCGAAATACTCCACCGAGACTTGTGTCCCAGGCTGGGCATAGCCCAACGGCAGGTAGGCATACACTACGCAACGACCCAGGCTATAGCCATATCCGGCACTGGCGGCATAGCCCAGTACCTTGCCATCTGCTATCACCGGCTCCTTGCCCATCACCACCGCTGACGGATCATCCAGCGTCAAAAAGCAGAGTTTGCGGCTGGCATATTCCTTACGTTGCAGCAGGGCTTCCTTGCCGATGAAGTCGCCTTTGTTGGGCTTCACCGCAAAGCCCAGACCGGCTTCGTAGGGGTCGTATTCCGTATGAATATCGCTGCCCCACAGCAGGAAGCCCTTCTCTAACCGCAGGGTTTCAAAGGCTCCCAGGCCAGCGGCGATAATGCCGTGGTCCTGCCCTGCCGCCCAGAGGGTATCCCACAGCTTCAGCCCGGATTCGGTGGGGGCGTAGATCTCCCAGCCTTCTTCACCCACGTAGGACACCCGCACCGCCAGCCCCGGAATATTGCCGATGTAGAGCGGCTGGTTGGTGAAGAACTTGAACCTGGGCTTCGACACATCCGTCTGGGTCACGGACTGCAGCACAGCGGGAGCTTTGGGACCCCACAGTCCCACACAGCAGTAGCTGGAGGACACATCCGTAATCCGCACCGACCCATCTTCCGGCAGGTGGGCCTTCATCCAGGCCAGGTCGTGCCCGTGGACGGAACCGCCCGTCACCACCCAGTACTTTTCAGACCCCAGGCGGCTCACCGTCAGGTCACACATGATGCCACCGTTTTCGTCCAGCATGGCGGTGTAGATCACCTTGCCAACGGGCTTATCCACATCGTTAGCGCAGAGGTTCTGCAGATAGGCCACCACACCGGGACCCGTTACCTCAAACTTGGCAAAAGGCGTCAGGTCGTACAGGGCTACCCCTTCCCGCGTGGCCAGATGCTCCGCCCCCTGAATGGGCGACCAGTTTCTGGCCTCCCAGCCCTGGCGGGGGGGAATGTCGTACTTCTCCAGCAGGGTGGCGTTGGCTTCAAACCACTGGGGTCGCTCCCATCCGGCACTGAAAATGAATTGTGCCCCCAGTTCCTGCAGGCGAGGATAGAACGGACTCAGCCGCATCTGCCGGGAGTGGGTCTGCTGGTCCAGCGGATGGACAATGTCGTACACCTCGTCGTACTGCTGCGCCCCCGCTCGGGTGATAAATTCGCTGCTCTTGCACACTGCGGGGAAACGGTGGATATCCATTTCATGCAGATCCAGGCTGGGCACTCCGGTGGTCATCAGTTCTGCCACCACCTTGCCGACCCCGCCGCCGTGGGTCACCCACACCGCTTCCGCCACCCAAAAGCCCTTCGCTTTGGATGACTCCCCAATCATCGAACCGCTATCCGGGGTGAAGGAGAACATGCCGTTGATTTTGTAGGTCAACTCTGCACCCGCCAGCGCCGGAAACAGCTCCGTTGTGGATTCCCAGGCCGGGCCAAAATGCTCTTCCGTAAAGGGCTTTACCGAAGGCATCACGGGCGCTTCTGCATAGGGCAGAATATTGTCCGGGTCTACCAGCAGGGGCTCGTGCTGATAGGAGCCAATGCCCCAGCAATCCCCATGCTGCCGGAAATACATGGAATGATCCTGGTGGCGAATCATGGGCAGGGTCACTTCCTCCGTCATCCCCGCCAGTTCAGGAATGGGAGCGGTCTTCACATACTGATGCTGCACTGGTGTGAGGGGAATCACCTCTCCCACCATGCGCCCAACCCGAGGACCCCAGATACCAGCACACACCAGCACCTTGTCCGTTTCGATGCGGCCCCTGGCGGTAACTACGGCCTTAACCTGGCCATCCACCACTTCGATGTCTATCACGGTGGTGTCGCCGTAGAATTCCGCCGCCCCCAGTTCTCGGGCATAGTTGGCCATGGCCTCCGCCGCCCGCAGCGCCTTAGCAATGCCGTCGGAGGGAACGTAATAGGCTCCCAGAATCTTCGTCTCGTCAATCATCGGCACCTTCTCCTTCACCTCCGCCGGAGTCAGCAGGCAGGCATCCTCAATGCCCCAGGACTTGGCCCAGCCCAGCTTCCGCTTCAGCTCCGCCATGCGAGCCTCGGTATAAGCCACTTCAATGCCGCCCACGGGGTAAAAGGCCGGTCCCTCTTCCGTACTCAGCTGGCTGTATAGCTCCACGGTGTACTTCGCCAACTGAGTCATGGTTTTCGAGGAATTGGTCTGAAACACCAACCCCGGCGCATGGGAAGTCGAGCCCCCCGTGGCAAACAGCGGACCCTGTTCCACCACAACAATATTTTTCCAACCCTGCTTAGCCAGGTGGTAGGTGGTACTGCAGCCAACAATTCCGGCACCGATGACGACGAGGGAGGCGTTGTTTTTCATGGGTCAGGTTCTCCGTGAGGGGGTGGGGGATGGGTGGGTAGGCGGGTGGATGGGTGAGGTGGGTGGGGTGGGTGAGGTAGGTGGGGTGGGTGAGGTAGGTGGGGTGGGTGAGGTGGGTGAGGTGGGTGAAGGGAAGAGATAGAGAGAGAATTCCTGCAGGATTGAGTGTTGGGAGGGGGATGGGGTTTGAGGTTTGAGGTTTGAGAGAGTGTTCTGATTTTTGTGTAAGGGCTAATCAGCCGATTAATCAAGTTTTCTTCAAGTTTTCTGCA
>Ga0079973_1000331_pt1 | contig 8638 bp, 9 predicted proteins | sample HotLakConsUCCR28_FD_68699 | JGI IMG/M metagenome (GOLD analysis project Ga0079973, IMG submission 68699) | Hypersaline microbial mat communities from Hot Lake, Washington, USA - Hot Lake Consortium UCC-R28 (version 2) (version 2) ... | reverse complement strand
TTACTACGGATAAAGCGGCTCAATGCCGGGATTAACCCACCCCTGCCCCTCCCAGGAGGGGATAGCTGCAGTGAAATCTCAACGGTCGTGCCTTATCTAGAACTCAGGTTTTAAAAGCTGGAGCTTTCCCTGGAGCTATTGCCAGCGCTGACCTTGGACGGGGTTTAGTTCATCAATGGGGAAACCCATCCACTGCCAAGTTCCCGAATCGGATCAACCATGTTCTTTCGGGTTTGGTAGTGACAGGTTAGTTGCGGCGAAATTGTTGCTCGATCAGGCTCACTAAGGCTTCGCGGGGTATGAGCCGGGACATATTAACGATAACCTGGTTCATGATGCCCCCGGTGACCACGTTGGCTTGCCTATTTTTTAACGCTGCGAGGGCTGCCTTAACTACATCCTGGGGTGAGTCAAGTTGACTTAACTTGCCGCCCATGTTGGCATTGTCGGGAACTTGAGCAATCTTAAAAAACTCCGACTCCGTCGGGCCTGGACAAAGGGCCAGTACTTTAACCCCCTGGTCTTTGACCTCAGCCCATAGGGCTTCACTAAAGCTCAATACAAATGCTTTTGATGCGGCATAAACCGACCAGTAGGGCATAGGTTGAAAACCGCCAATGGAAGATACGTTAATCACGCCGCCCTGTCTTCGTTCCAGCATGGCTGGTAAAAACAGGTGGGTCAGTTCTACTAAAGCGGTGATGTTGAGCTGAATCATGCTGGTTTGGCGGTCGAGTTGCGCTTCTGCAAAGGGACCGTAGTCACCAAACCCGGCGTTGTTAACCAACAGGTCTATGGGCAGTTCGAGGGCTTGAACTTGATGGTGTAGCGATAAAGATGCTCCAGGTTCTGTCAGGTCTTGGGCGATGACCTCCGCCCGAATGCCGTACTGCTGCTGCAAATCTTCCCCTAGCCGCTGGAGTTTGTCTCGGGAGCGGGCCACCAAGATTAAATCCTGTTTTTGTTTAGCTAACTGGCGAGCAAACTCAGCCCCGATGCCAGAAGACGCTCCGGTGATTAAAGCAGTGGCCATAACCCTACTGAAGAAACTTTCTTAAGTAGCATACCGTTGACCGGGCTGCGATGATCGGAGCGCTAAATTTGGCCTTCCAGCCGACAACCGGGGCCAAGTCTATCAGCTCCTGACGGCGATTGCTATAGCCCTGAACAGCATGTTCGGACCACTTCAACAGGCAGGGGGAAAGGGCGAACCAGCGTTCACCCTAACCATGCTTCTTTATGCCTCTTCCCAAAGAGCACGAACTTTACCCTCTGGTAGCCATTTAGCGACCACTTCAATATTTTTGTCAGACAAATCGTCTTTAGTGGCCGAGAATACGGCTTTGGTAACAATTTCACCGTTAGAGGTGGGAGGAATTGCGCCTTCATTATCGACTCGGGTAAGAAATAACGTTGAGTCAATGCCAAACGGTGGTTTTGCCTTAAGGGGCGGGCGCAATCGGCTCAGAAAACTAACGATAGGATTCGTATCGTGCCAGAGTTCAGCGACATTGACCTGCAGAGACTTATCTCTGGCGTCAATGGCCTTTTCATCAAGCTCTGCTTCTACCTGATCAGCGTCTGCGGTGCTCATGACGTCTCGCATGACTCGGAATACGACTTCTGTAGCATCGCGGGCATCGTAGGGATCGCCCAAATTTCCCTTGATCATGACCTTCTCTAAAAAGGACATGTGCTGGTTAGGAATAGGCAGCTTTGGCCCTTCGTTCAGGTCCTTAGGCGGATTAGCTTCCATATCAGCCAGCATATCTTGACCTTTTTCGGTCAATGTGGCTCGGTTAAAGGTAATCAGATGGGGCAGGGGGCCATCTGCTGCGCCAAAGGTGTTAGCGACCCGTACATTCACTTCATCGGGGTTGATGACACTGGGAACATCTTCCTGGTTAGCGTATGCGTTGCCAGAAAATTCTGCGTCGATGTACTGCTTCTGGTTGAGGTAGTCGAGGTGCCCTAACAGATCCGATTTTTCGAGCCCCATACCGGCGAAGTCAGTTCCCGAAAAGTTGATTTCGCTAGAGTCACCTTTCTGATTGGAATCGTTAATTTTTTTTAAAATGATGTAGACGGCATCATCGCGAACAGGAATAGGCATAGTGTTCCTCCGTAGTCGACAAGTGGTGAAGTGAGTAGAGTTTTGGCCTAGTCTTTCTCGACCCGCATAGGAGGTTCTACCGGAAAGTTGTTGAGGTTGCCTGACTCATCGATGACGTAGCCATGGGTAGTCGGCATCTTACCGGCTTCTTGCTCGGCCATGGCCTTTACCTGTTCTTTGTTCTGCTTAATATCGACGTTGGAAGGAATCTTGGCTTCAGGATCATTCACCGCGGTCGACTGAGCCGTTTGCACCGCCCACTGATCACCACCGGCTCCCTTTCCAGGTTCTGCTTCGCGGGGGTCGCCTGGTGTAGGGGAGGGGTTGTGCAGTTGTTTGTTCTGGTTTTCGGATTTATTCTGTGTCATAAGAGGATCGGTTACTCCACTGTTACGCTAGTGGATATACCCAACGCGAGAGAACCATCAGGGGATGTAGTTTTAATGGCTTAAATGTCTACCTTTGGGGTTACTAACTAGCGGTTTCAAGCATCTCTAGCGCCATGCCACTGAAATCCGCTGCAATGACTTTGCCGAGATAGTCCCAGACCCATTGGTGGGGCCAACGGCGGCAGCCCTGACCCTGCGCAGGGTGGACACAGCCCAACAGCCTAATTCCAGTGGCATTCAGACCTAATTGGCCCAGCGACTGCTGTCGCGCTTGATGTCTTAGAGCATTTCCTGTATTTGCTCTAACAGCACCGGATCGTTCTGCACCGCTGCTAGCAGTTCCTGATAGCGCTCTACGGTTAGTCCTTCAGCCTGCAGGAGCGCTTCCCGTTGGGTGAGAAAATCAGTTTCAATTTGCTGAATTTCACTGGACACCGCATTAAAGGCTGCCTGCTCTTCACTGGTTACGGGAATTGCTTCGTTTTCCTCCGGAGCAGACTGCGCTCCTGCAATTTCATTAAATCGCTCTGGAGAAAGTCCAGATTCTTCCACCACGGCGATAACCTCAGCCTGGGCAGACTCCTGGATGGTTTGCAACTCAGGGATTACGTTGGCGAACTGTTCCAATTCATCGGCGGTGAAGTCTGCCCGTTGGGTGCCTTCTTCAGCGGTAGAGTCCAGGCTTTCAGGGGCCTCAGCAGAATTCGTCGTTGGGGAGGGAGCAGGCTCGGCTAAGACCGGCAAGCTGAACAACACCCCTGCAGTGGTAGCACCCAACACCACAAGCCGCTGCAATCGGTCCATAACGTTGCGCATCATAATGTCCTCGATAAAACTGTGCTGATGTCACGGCCTCAGACAATAACGGCTAAATGTAAAGAAACCGATTAGACCTCAAACCTGTGACTGCAGGTTCCTCAAAGGAAGGCTTTACCAGGAGGCTCGATCAACAAAAAAGAAGTGAACGAACTCGAATTCGTTCCCTTCTCAATCTAAACCAGGGACATGAAACCTGTTACTCGTTAACCCTGGAGTATGGATGTAGCCCTGAGCGACAAGCCGTTAGACCCCGACCCTCTCAAGGGCTCAATCCACAAGTTGTCTAGTTGGAATTGACCTGGCGATAAGGCACAGCTGTTGCGATATTGATATCGCCGACCGACACCTTGGCTGGAGCACCAGAGCTGGGGCTGATGCTGCGAGCCATGTTTAAGAACATAGCGGGGTTGCCTTCGGTAACCTTCTTGTCTTGAGGGACAAACCGCTTGACCTGAGTCTGCCAAACAATCTGAGGGAAGCCCAGAATATTACGATAGTAAGCATCGTAGCGGGGGTTCTTGATGTGGATAGGACGCTCACCCTCTGCCCGACCGGGTAGCACCCGACGACGCTGATAGGGCACGGTGTTGTAACCAAAATTGGTCAGATATTCTTCGCTATCCAGCAGTGCGTCAATAAAGCCCTGCAGCCCCTTGGTAGCCACGACAATAGACCAGGCGATCTTCTCACGCTCGTTGTATACGTCGCGACCCAGGATTTTCTGTACGCAGTGCTCTACGAACTTATAGTTGCTGTTTTTTTCGTAGAAGCTGTTGTAAAAGGTTTTGGACAGAGCCAGCCCACGAATAAAGTCGCGGACGGTGATTTGCCCATTACGCAGTTGGGATTCCAGAAAAGGCTCACGATCCCACTTGAAGGCGTAAAAGAACATTTGGTTATAAGCCGCTTCGATCAGCATATCCATTTCGGAAGCGTCGAAGAGGTCGTCGGTTGAAAAGATACGAGGCTGCTCATCGCGACCAACTTCGTAGCCTTCCACCCGCTGGTTTTGACTGGACGGGGAATAATTTAGTAACGGAAGAGACACGTTTGAATCTCCAGAATCTTAGGAAAATTTACAAACTTTAAGGATGATCATAAAGGAAGGCATGACCGCTGCTGAATTTACCTGAGTAAATCAACATAGTCCTTAACATTGTCGGAATGGGTTGACAGATGAGGGTTTGAGCCTTTATTGATAGGTGCTGAAGCGCGTCTTTGACTCCCCACTGAAGGATGGCCTTAATTTCGGGCCAGTTTTGTGTGAGCGCGCGCTCAAGCGGTTATGCAAGCACGTTTACCCATGACCATTACCTGTGGCTCTTTGCTGAAAACCCATAGTCAGGCCTGGACCAAGGCTACGGTACATCCATTTCTCAACCGCTGTAAGGAGGGAACGATTCAACCCGAACAGTTCAACACCTGGCTGGTGCAGGACTTTTTATTCGTTCAAGACTTTACCCGCCTATTGGGCAGAACTCTGGCCGCCGCCCCCAATGCCCACCTCGATACCCTACTGGGAGGGTTAGTGGCCCTTAAAGATGAACTGCAATGGTTCCAGGCCAAAGCTGCTGAGCGAGATCTAGATCTGAGTACTCCCCAACTCACCACCTGCCAGCGCTACGGCGAGTTTATGGCTAGCCTGGCCATTACCCCCTACGCCGTGCAGGCAACAGCCCTGTGGGCCATTGAGTATGCTTACAACCAGGGCTGGCAGCTACCAGGTCCCATGCCTGCCCCCTACAATGAATTTGCCGAGCGTTGGGGAAACCCTGAATTTACCGAGTATGTCAACCTGCTGGCTGATCAGGCCAACGCAGCTCTGGCAGCAACGACTTCCGAAACCCAGGCCCAGGCCGAAACCGCTTTTCTAAGAGTTGCCGAGTTAGAAGCCGCCTTCTGGCAAATGGCATTTGCCCGGGAGTAATTAGCAACGGATGGTGCTATTAAACCTCTGGGCAGGTCCACCCAAAGTCCAACCGGCCTTTTCGAACAGCTGATCTTGAGCTGATCTTTAGGTAGGGTTGCCTGACGGCAGGAAGGCTTACAGTTGACCAGGTTATTGCCATCATCGGCAATGGGAGCCTGGGGAATGGCGGCTCCTGCTGTATTCCAGTTGGTGGATGCTTCCAGTCAGGACCCGGTGGGACCAGCCTGGGCGATGGCGGCAAAAGGAAATAAAGTCGCTGCTAACAGCACAGACGTGGAGCTAAAGGCTACAACGGCTTTTGGGGTGTTCAGAATTGTTCTCCCCAGAGTTGTTCTCCTCACAGTTGGCGGGGTTGATTAAATCTAAGTGGCCTAAGGCTGCTAGCGACAAAATCTAGCTACACAATTCTGTAGACCATTCCTGGGAGCCCCGGTCTGGCCAGCATCTGACCTGGCGACCGGCCCAAACTAACTCCCACTGATTTTCACCTGATTCAAATTCCAGGCGGTAGCGCATTCCTTCTACAGAGTCATCAAGTAAGCCAGACTGGGTCAGAATTACGACGGCCCCGTCAGGCGTTTCTTCTAATAGCTCCACCTCCTGAGAAAAATTACCTTCAGCAGGCTCTGCCGCACCAAAAGCCTGCAGGGCGATTTGCTCAGGGTTTGTTCCGTAGCGGTCAGCTTCGGGCGGTAGGGGTACCTCGCTGTAGGCCGAGCGCTCGGCTATGGTGTTGCCTGCCGGGCTGTCGGCAACAGGCTCTGAATTGTCAGGAGGTGGAGTACAGGCAGCAAGCGCACCCATAAGGACTCCCATCCCTAAACCAATCGCGAATATCTTTCTCGACATTGTTTTTTTCACAAATATTACGTTTTAGCAAGTAAGCCGTCTCATTGACTGACAAAAGTTGTACGCCCTCACCCCCAACCCCTCTTCCAGAGCGGGCGAGGGGAGCCGATCAATCTTTCCATTTCCCGCTCCCCTCGAGAGCAGGCTAGGGTGTAGCTTGCTTCCCGAAGGGTGGGCTTTCAGGGATTTGGTTGAAAAGTTTTGTCAGTCAACCAGGTAAGCCGTTTGTATAGCGAATTTCACTCGAATAAAATACACCTCAAAAATCCCCCTGCCCCCTGATTAAGAGGGGTAAAGGTTGAAACTTAAGCATCCAGAAACCAGGAGGATGCTAAGCTCATCAAGTTTGTACCTCATTGAACTGAGAACCGCTATATTTATTGGGGCTTTAGTTCAGTCTAACAACTGAGCCAGGAAGTAGAATAACGCAAAAGCAAGACTCCAAAAGTCCATACTGTGACAGTTCAAAGCCTGGCTTTAGGGCTTAAATGCCAGGCAAAAGGTCAAAGTCTAAATGTGAAAGGGTCTGGCAAATACGTGGAATTTGATACTCCGTCAATCAATCTTGCACGTATTTCAAATCTCGCTGCAACCGATATTCAAGACCGAAATACACCTCATCGAATCCGGAAGTGGGGTTTAGCATGGAGTGCTCCAACTCATAAAATATCTTATCTTTCTGTAGGCCCACGCCATGAGAAGTCGCTCCGCGTCTCAACCCTAAATCACTCTTCCAAATCCGGTGCATCCCAGTTTTGCAGCCCTCACCCTAAATCCCTCTCCCAGAGCGGGAGAGGGACTTTGACTCCGGCTCCCCTTCTCCCATTTTGGGAGTAGGCCAGAGGTCGCGCGCCGGTCTGAGACCATGCGAAGCTGCAGAGGTTGGGGGTTTCCGATCGACATGATGCCTAAAATAGGGGAACTTTAAGCTGCCCTACGGTTGACCTACGTAAAAAAATTAGACTAAAGTTTTGGGGCTGTGGATCGAAGAACAAGATTTACAGGACGATAATCTTTAAAGAAAAAATCAAATTTTCTTGTCCCGGAGTCTGGCTGATTTCAAGCTATTTATATCAAGCTGAGCCCAAATTTTGTGATTTCCTCTAAGGTAAAATCCACTTTTGACCTTGGAGAGGGTTTCATGCCGAATCCTTTCTGAATTTCTTCAATCTCCAGGGACAGGCGTCCTTCGCCCTGATGAGCACCTTTTCTGGAGAGTTTTTGAAGCCGGATTCGGCGAAAATCAAATTTTAATTTCAGGGCGATGGCTTTTTTGAGCAGTATTTCTACGCCAGTCTTTTGATCATCGCAGCATAGAGCATCCCATCGCTCGATTAAATAAAGTTCATACTTTTATAGTTAGCCCATTAAGATTGACAGATTTGTCTTTGAGAAGCAAAACGGTCAAGAAACTTCAAGACTTCTTCATATTGGAAATGAATTTGGGGCACACCGTTGGTTGATAATACCCAACGCCCCTGAAGGCACTCAAGATGCCAGTTCTTTGGCTCTGTGGTGGGTTCAATCCGGTGTTCTCCCCGTTCTGAAGAGACACATCTTAAGCCATAAGCCGAAGCCTTTTCGAAGATTTTGGTGGGAATTTCAGCCATATGAACGTCTAGATGTTTAGTCATTTTTCACTTCCAGGGAAACGGAGATAGAGACTAAAACAGGCAAACAACTATCTCTAAAATACTTCGAAACAGGTTATTCTAAAAGTCAGGCTTAATCCCAGTTTAAGAATTGGTCAGTTTACTTTTACGGGGCTTAGAGCATGCCAGCTAAAACCGCTTTAGCCTGCTATGTCCAGCCCAACTTGAGAACTGCTGGTTTTCTCTAGGCCATAACTCCACTGCTGGACTGGGGGCAGGCTTAGCGTTGGCCTGTTGGCCTTGTTCGTTAAATTCGGATCTGACATAAAAAGCTGCCCCGCAAAAAGGGGGACCCTTTTCTCCCAATGGAAGTTCTGGCCCCCCTTTGCATCCCGGCCCCGATGTTTAAACCAACCGCTGCCTTAGCTTGGCCGAAATCGTATCAATGATGGCCACCGTCACAATCAAAATAATCATGATGGCGCAGACTTCCTGATACTCAAAGGCGCGAAAGCTCTGGTACAGGGAAACGCCGATTCCGCCAGCACCCACAATTCCCAGCACCGCTGCTGAGCGCACGTTGGACTCAAAGCGGTAAAGGGTGAAAGAAGTCCACAGGGGCACCACCTGGGGGATGACACCAAAAATAATTTCCTGCACTTGGCTGGCTCCTGTCGCCCGAATGCCTTCCACCGGACCCACTTCAATAGCTTCAATAGCTTCCGAAAAGAGCTTGGCCAGAATCCCTGCGGTGTGAACAAACAGCGCCAGCACCCCCGCAAATGGACCCAGACCAACCGCCACGACAAAAATCAGCGCAAAAACAACCTCGTTGATGGCTCGCATGGCGTCCAGAACCCGTCGCACCGGAAAGACAACCCACGGCGGACAAATGTTGCCAGATGCCAGAATCGCCAGGGGAACCGCCAGAACGCCAGAATGGCTG
>Ga0079973_1000314_pt1 | contig 8762 bp, 8 predicted proteins | sample HotLakConsUCCR28_FD_68699 | JGI IMG/M metagenome (GOLD analysis project Ga0079973, IMG submission 68699) | Hypersaline microbial mat communities from Hot Lake, Washington, USA - Hot Lake Consortium UCC-R28 (version 2) (version 2) ... | reverse complement strand
CCACGTTGACCAGCACACCTGCCTTCTGTGCGATAGCGCGGATGCGGGCATCCTGCCTGTCATTCTCGGTCGCGGCATAGACCAGCCGCGCGCGCTGTAGGTCGCAGCCCAGAAGCGGGCGGTGCACCAGCGTCACGCGTGGACGCAGGGCAATGATCTGGGGCAGGAAGGCGGGAGCGCATAGCGTGATGATCGCATCGGTCTTTAGCAACAATCGCAACTTGGCCAAGGCCGCATCGCCGCCACCGCCAATGACGACATGCGCGCCGCGCAGGTTCAGGAAAATGGGGAAATGCTGCATGAGCCACCTTTTGGATCTCTTGCCCCCTATATGAAATACTTTCCCGTAAAGCGCCACATAGAGTAAAAAAAAGGGAAAAATATTCCCACATTTTGCCCAAAGTTCGAAGAAAGTCCAAGGCTGCTCGAAACGGGCAGACAGCTTTCCAGTCTTGCTGCCAAGGCAGAAAAAGCGACTTGCGGCAAACCCCTTGTTTGCGCCCATGCGCTTCCCATTTGCGCAAGGCTTCGGCCCGTTCGGTCGATGGATTCGGCTGTGAGAGGGCGTTTCGTGATGGATTGGGTTCTGGTGTGTCTGGGCTTGCTGGCGCTATTGCTGGGCGGTGAAGGCTTGGTTCGCGGCGCGGTTGCCATTGCGCATCGGTTCGCAATGCCGCCCCTGTTGATCGGGCTGACGGTTGTGGGGTTCGGCACGTCCATGCCGGAACTGTTGGTTTCTGCGGATGCCGCGTGGCGCGGCGTGCCCGATATTGCCATCGGCAACGTGGTCGGCTCCAATATCGGGAATATCCTGCTGATCTTGGGCGTGACGGCGCTGGTCTGGCCGGTCCATGTGGCGGGGCGCAGCGTTCGCCGTGATCTGGCCGTTATGGTCCTGGCTGCGATTGCGCTTGTGCCCTTGTTCTGGCTGGCCGAGGTTGGGCGGCTTGCCGGGGCGGCCCTTTTTCTGGGTCTGATCGCGTATCTGGTCTGGGCCTATCTGAACCCGCAGGGCGCAGCGCTGGACACTGAACATACGCCCGCGCAACCGCTCTGGCAGGCGTTGGGCTGGTTGGTGGCGGGTTTGTGCGCGTTAATGCTGGGCGCGCGCCTGCTGGTGGATGGTGCTGTCAGCATCGCCCATGCGCTGGGCCTGTCAGAGGCGTTTATCGGCCTGACAATCGTGGCGGTCGGAACCTCGCTGCCGGAACTTGCGACCTCTGTCATGGCCGCACGCCGCAAACAATCTGCCATCGCCATTGGCAATATTGTGGGGTCCAATATCTTTAACGTGCTGGGTATATTGGGCATTACGGCACTGATTGCACCCATCCCCGTGGCCGATCGTTTCCTGCGGTTTGACCTGCCGGTGATGATCGCGGCCTCTGTCGTTCTGGCGCTGATGCTGCTGATGCGCGAGGGCCTTGGGCGCAGGGCGGGTGCGGTTCTGTTGCTGGCCTATGCGGGTTTTGTCTGGGCCGCGCAAGGCTAGCGCATAGCTAGCCCAGCAGATGCGCCATCTGGCGCAGCGCAAGATTGTAGCCATGCGTGCCAAAGCCTGCCATCACCGCATCGGCCCGCTGGCTGACATAAGAATGCTGGCGGAACGCCTCGCGCTTGTGGACCTGACTGATATGCAACTCTATCACCGGGCCGTCGAAGGCATTGAGCGCGTCTAGAATGGCAATGGATGTATGGGTCAGCGCGGCGGGGTTTATGATGATGCCTGCCGCCGTGCCGCGGGCCTCTTGCACCCAATCCACGATCTGCCCTTCATGGTTTGATTGCAAGAAGCGCAGGTCAAGCCCCAGATCCTTTGCCAGAGCGGCGCATGCGCCTTCCACATCGGCCAGCGTGGTGTGGCCGTAAATCTCTGGTTCGCGCTGGCCCAGAAGGTTCAGGTTGGGGCCGTTCAGAATGTAGATCAGGCGGGCCATGGCGCGCGTCCTTTTGTTATCTTGCCCTGTTCTAACTGCAAGGCGCGGGCGGGCCAAGCGAAAGGCGCTTACTCTGCCAGCGCGCGCATGACCGCGATCAGGTCCGATTTCCCTTCAAACCCGATGCCGGGCAGGTCGGGCATGGTGATATAGCCGTCCTCGACCCGCACCCCATCGGGAAAGCCGCCATAGGGCTGGAACAGGTCGGGGTAGCTTTCATTCCCGCCCAGCCCCAGACCGGCTGCAATGTTCAGTGACATCTGGTGCCCACCATGCGGAATGCAGCGACGGCGCGACCAGCCCAACTGGTCCAGCACATCCAGCGTGCGCAGATATTCCACAAGACCGTAAGACAGCGCGCAGTCAAATTGCAGCCAGTCGCGGTCGGGCCGCATACCGCCATAGCGCAGCAGATTGCGCGCGTCGTGGTGCGAGAACAGGTTTTCGCCCGTGGCCACGGGGCCGGGGTAGAATTCGGGCATGGCGGCCTGAAGCTGGTAATCCAGCGGGTCGCCAATTTCTTCATACCAGAACAGCGGATATTGCCGCAGCATCTTGGCATAGGCGATGGCGGTTTCCAGATCGAAGCGGCCATTGGCATCGACCGCCAGTTGCGCTTGCGTCCCGATCTCATTCAGCACGGCCTCTATTCGGCGCTGGTCTTCGGCCAAGGGCGCGCCGCCGATTTTCATTTTCACGACCGTGTAGCCCCGGTCCAGATAGCTGCGCATCTCGGCGCGCAACTGGGTGTCATCCTTGCCGGGGTAATAATACCCGCCCGCCGCGTAGACAAAAACACGCGGGTCCGCCTGCGCGCCATATCGCTCTGCCAGCAACCGGAACAACGGCTTGCCCGCGATCTTGGCGACTGCGTCCCACACGGCCATGTCGATCGTGCCCACCGCGACGGACCGCTCCCCATGCCCGCCGGGCTTTTCATTGGCCATCATCGCGGCCCATATGCGGTGCGGGTCCAGATTGTCGCCGGTCGCGTCCAGCAGCGTCGCGGGGTCGGCCTGCAACACCCGGTCGCGGAAGCGCTCGCGGATCAGCCCGCCTTGCCCATACCGACCGTTTGAGTTGAAGCCATAGCCAACCACCCGCCGCCCATCGCGCACCACATCGGTCACAACCGCAACGAGGCTTGCCGTCATCTTGCTGAAATCAATGTAAGCGTTGCGGATGGGCGACGCGATGGGCTTCGTCACCTCGCAAATATCCAGAATACGCATATGTGTCCTCTCCTTTTGGGCCAGACCCTAGAAGCCGTGCGCGCAATGGTCCAGAGGGTGCAATCCCGCTCGCGTTGCCGGCGCACCCGCGCTACTCTGTGCCCATGCCTGCCCTGTGCCGTGACTGTCTGACCCAATTCCCCGCCGGGCCGCGTTGCCCGGCCTGCCATAGCCGCAGGGTTGTGGCGGGCGCGGAATTGTTCGACCTCAGTATCGCCCACATGGATTGCGACGCGTTCTATGCCAGCGTGGAAAAGCGCGACAACCCGGCCTTGCGTGATAAGCCGGTGATCGTGGGCGGCGGCCAGCGCGGCGTGGTGACGACCGCGTGCTATATCGCGCGCATCCACGGCGTGCGTTCTGCCATGCCCATGTTCAAAGCCTTGCAGCTGTGCCCCGAAGCGGTGGTCGTAAAACCCCGGTTCGAGGCCTATGTGACCGCCTCGCGCGAGATACGCGCCATGATGGAAGACCTGACACCCGCCATCGAACCCCTGTCGCTGGATGAGGCGTTTTTGGACCTGTCGGGCACACAGACCCTGCACGGCGCGCCGCCTGCGGTCATGCTTGCTGGGTTGGTGCGCCGGATGGAACGCGAGCTGCGCCTGTCCGGGTCCATCGGGCTGTCGCATAACAAGTTTCTGGCCAAAATCGCGTCCGATCTGGACAAGCCGCGCGGGTTCTCGGTTATCGCAAAGGCCGACACCGACGCTTTCCTGCGCGGCAAGCCTGTGGGCATTATCTGGGGTGTGGGGGCTGCCACCCGCGCGCAACTGGAACGCGCGGGCATCAGCACGATTGATGATTTGCTGCGCTGGGACCAGACCGATCTGGTCGCGCGATTCGGGTCGATGGGGTTGCGCCTGTACGATCTGGCGCGCGGGCAAGATACGCGCCCGGTCAGCCCCGACCGGGCGGTGAAGTCTATTTCCAAGGAAACCACCTTCGGGGCCGACCTGTCCGACCCCGACCTGCTGGAAGCGCACCTGTGGCGGCTGGCCGAACAGGTCTCTAGCCGTGCGAAGGCGCGCGGGCTGGCCGGGCGGGTTGTGACGGTCAAGCTGAAACGCGCCGACCATCGCAGCCTGACGCGGCGGCAATCGCTTGATACGCCGACCACGCTGGCAGATACCATCTGGCGCAGCGCGCGACCCCTGCTGGCGGGCGCATTGGCGCAGGGACCATTCCGGCTGATCGGGGTGGGTATTTCAGACCTGACCGCAGATGACGGCACAGGCTTTGCGCTGGACCTGTTGGACCGGGATGCCGCGAAACGCGCCACCGCCGAACGCACCATGGACAGCCTGCGCGCCCGGTTTGGTCCGGATGCGGTCATCAAGGGGCGCAGCCTGCGATGAGCCGGGTTCTGGTCATGGGGGCCAGCGGGCGCATTGGCGCGTATTTGCGGCGAGTCTGGCCCGGTTTGGCCGTTCATGCTGTTTGGCAATACCGCGCGAATGCGCCCGATGGCGGCTTCCTTTGGTCGCCTCTATGCGGGCCTGTGCCAGATTGCGGTCCGGTCGATGCGGTTCTGTGCCTGTCGGGCGGGGCATCTGGCGAGGGGCTGGCGCACACTACCGATCTGGCATTGGCGGCCTTGTCCGCTGCCCGAAGGCTTGGTGCAGGGCGCGTGCTGCTGGCGTCCAGCTCTGCGGTCTATGGCACAAGCCCCGGTCCCCATGACGAAGCCGGACCATGCCAGCCCGCCAGCGCCTATGGCGCAGCTAAGCTGGGGATGGAGCAGGCGGTTTTGAGCCAAGCGGACGCGCTGAACGTAACGTGCCTGCGCGTTGGCAATGTCGCTGGTGCAGATGCGTTGCTGGGTGGTCTGGTGCCGGGTCGCGTGCCGCGTCTGGATCGTTTCGCGGATGGGCGCGCGCCGCGCCGCTGCTATATTGGCCCGCTGACTTTGGCGCGGGTGTTGGCGCAACTGTGCGGCCATCCCGACCGCTTGCCACGGGTGCTAAACTTGGCGCAACCGGGGCTGATTTGCATGGACAGCTTGTTGCGTGCCGCAGGCGTGCCTTGGGTCTGGCAACCCGCGCCCGCCGCTGCGCTTGCCGAACTGGGCATGCGGTTGGACCGGTTGCAACGGCTCGTGCCTGTTAAGCCAGCCACACCCGATGCATTGATCGCCGAATGGCGCTTGACATGGGCCGGACATGGGGCAAACGAGTGCCTATGACGTGGCGAAAACGCGCTTTCGACATTGGTTTCACGATCTTGCTGGCCCCTGCGGCTTTGGCGGTCTTTATGTGCCTTGTCGTGCTGCTGTGGTGGCACGATGGGCGGCCACTATTTTACGGGTCTGAACGGATGCACCGGCCCGGCCAGCCCTTCACATTGTGGAAATTCCGCACCATGCGCCTTGCGGCCAAGGATTCGGGCGTGTCTGGGGGCGATAAATCGGACCGGATCACACCTTTTGGGCGCAAGTTGCGGCGTCTGCGGATGGATGAATTGCCGCAATTTTTGAACATCTTGCGTGGCGATATCAGCTTTGTCGGGCCGCGCCCACCTTTGCGCCAATATGTCGAGCGGTTTCCAGAGCTTTACGCCCGTGTCCTGCGCTCACGGCCCGGTGTGACCGGGCTGGCATCATTGGTATTCGCCCGCCATGAAGAGGCGATATTGCGCCGCTGCACCTCGGCACAGGAAACCGACGAAGTTTATGCGCGCCGCTGCGTGCCGCGCAAGGCACGGATTGACCTGTTGTATCAGAACCGTGCCGGGCTGGGGCTGGATTTGTGGATCATCGCGCTGACGGTGGCACGGTCGGCAGGTTGGGCGCGGGGCAGGCGCTTGCCACGCCGCCGCCCGACGCGCCGCCAGCCCCGCCTACAGCCCCTGCCGTGCGATCGCGGCGCGCAGATCCGGGAGTGACATTCGCGTGTCACGGCGCAGCCCGTCGCGCAGGGCCCATAGCATAAGCCTTGCGCGGCGGCGTCGGTTTTCGCCTGTTCTCAGCCGCAAGGCCCATTTCGGCAGGATCATCAGCATCGCGGGCCAAAACAGCATTCCCGCCGCCGCCCGATACAGAATCAGCAGGTTGCGATGGTAGAAATACAGTTTCCAATCCGGGACCAGCGCGCCGCCAGCATCGAAGCTGTCGGAATCATGCGTATAGTGTAGGTCCGGCCTGAACAGGATCTGGCCACCCGCAGCGCGCAGCTGGTGACAGAACAGCGCGTCATCTGCATATAGGAACAGCCGCCCGTCGGGATAGCCCGCAAGCGTGATCGCCCGCCGCGACACGAACAGCCCAACGAACGACCCGCCATCGACGGGCAGTTGGGTTATGCTGGCATAGCTTTCCTCGCCCAGATGAAAGGCATCACGCCCGCCGCCAAGTGCGGTGCGCAGCAAGACCCGCCAGTCGCGGAACGGGTTGAGCAGCGGACGATTCATGTCGCAGATCGCGCCCTCGGGCGTGCGTACGGCGGTGACGATCGCGTCGGCTGTCGCGGTGTTGGCGCTGTGAAAGCGGTTCACTAGGCCCGGGGCGGGCCATGCGTCATCATCTTGCAACAGCAGCCAGTCGGGGTCATATCGGGCGATGGCATGGCGCATCCCGGTCTCGAACCCGCCTGCGCCACCAAGGTTGTGCTTTAGCCGCAAGCAATCCAGCCTTGGATCGTTTAGCCCGCGCAGAAACGCGTCGGTGCCGTCAGTGCTGGCATTGTCCACCACCACGATATGGTCCAGAGGTTCCGCCAAAAGCCGGTCCAGCGCAATGTTCAGCTTGTCCAGCCGGTCGAAGGTCACGACCACGGCGCACACCCGTGCGCGTGTCATGGCGCCACCGCGAAAGCGGGCATGGGGCGGTCATGCGCAAGGCTTTCCAAGTAGAGCGCGGCGCAATCCAACGCCTCGCGGATGGTGACATCCATGTCCAGATAACGGTAGGTGCCCAGCCTGCCGACAAATGTCACACCGGTTTCGCAGTGCGCGCGGGCGATGTAATCTGTCAGCAGGGCTTTGTCCTTGGCCAAGCGGATCGGGTAATAGGGAATGTCGCCCGGGCCACAAGCGCGAGAGGTCTCGCGGTAGCAGACCGACCGCGCGTGATGTTCCCAAGGGGCGAAATACTTATGCTCAGTAACGCGAGTATACGGAATTTCGGCATCTGCGTAGTTCATGACCGCGCAGCCCTGATAGTCGCCGTCATGAACCAGCCGTGCGAAATCCAGCGTGCGGTAGCCCAGCGCGCCCGCATCCTGCCCGAACCAGCTATCCAGCGGGCCGGAATAGAACACATGGTCGAACCCCTGCGCCAACGGGCGGTCAAACTGCGTGTTCAGCGACAGCGAAATGCACGGATGATCCAGCATCGCCGCAATGATAGGCGTGTAGCCATCTTCGGGCATGCCCTGATAGGTGTGAAAGAAGTAATTGTCGTCATAGGTAAAGCGCAGCGGCAATCGTTTCAGGATGGCGGCTGGCAGTTCTGTTGGCTCGCAGCCCCATTGTTTGGCTGTATACCCTTTGAAGAACGCCTCATACAGCTCGTGCCCCAGCATGGACAGCGCCTGTTCTTCGAAATTGCGCGGGGTATAGGGCAGCGTGACAGCCTTGGCGGCAACAAAGGCGCGTGCCTCTGCCGGGGGCATCGCGGCATCGAAGAACTGGTTGATGCTGTGCAGGTTCATGGGCAGCGTGTAAACCCGCCCGCCGCTGGTTGTTTTGACCCTGTGCGTATAGGGCCGAATACGCCCGAACCTGTTGATGTAATCCCACACCTCAGCGTCATCGGCGTGAAAGATATGCGGGCCATAGACATGGACCAAAACGCCGGTTTCTGGGTCTCTCTGGGTATGACAATTTCCGCCGACATGGCTGCGCGTGTCCAGAACCGTCACATCATGTCCGGCTTCGGCAAGCTGTCTGGCCAGAACCGCCCCTGACAGCCCGGCCCCAACCATTAGAAGCGATTTGCGCATGAGCGTACCAATAACTGCGCGGATGGTCTCCGCAATCTGCGTGGTTAGCCCGAGTAGCCACCCAGCTTATACCAACGCCAAGCGTCTTCGATCATCAGCTTCAGCGATGAACGTTCTTGTGTCCAGCCCAGTTCTTCGACGGCACGTCGGCTGCCCGACACAAGCGCCGCAGCATCACCCGCGCGGCGTGGCCCGAAACTATGCGGCACACAATGCCCGGTGCCCGCGCGGCATTGCGCGATCACCTCTGCCACCGAAAAGCCGACGCCGGTGCCCAGATTGAACACGCGGCTTCCGCGTGCGTTCAGCAGCCAATCCAGCCCCAGCACATGCGCGCGGGCAAGGTCCATGACATGCACATAATCGCGGATGCAGGTGCCGTCATGGGTTGGATAGTCGTTACCATGGATTGTCAGCGCCGGGCGGGCACCTGCCACGGCCTCTATCATGACCGGGATCAGGTGGGTTTCGGGCTGGTGCCATTCGCCGACCTCTGCCTCGGGGTCTGCACCTGCCACGTTGAAATACCGGAAGATGACAGAGTTCAGACCGTGGCTGACACCGAAATCACGCAAGATGCCTTCCACCGCCAGTTTCGACGCGCCATAGGCGTTCAAGGGGCGCTGCGGGCTGTCCTCAATCCAAGACAACCC
>Ga0079973_1000307_pt1 | contig 8834 bp, 8 predicted proteins | sample HotLakConsUCCR28_FD_68699 | JGI IMG/M metagenome (GOLD analysis project Ga0079973, IMG submission 68699) | Hypersaline microbial mat communities from Hot Lake, Washington, USA - Hot Lake Consortium UCC-R28 (version 2) (version 2) ... | reverse complement strand
GATGACGGCTTTGCCCACCCGTTTGTTTAACCGGACCGACGCCGCCGACGAGGCAGGAGGTGAAATGTGTTGAAACGATATCTGACCCTGATCCTGGCCACGCTCGTGGTGCTGACCCCGATGCCGGCCAGCGCGCAGGAGCCCTTGCGCCTCGAGATCACCGAGGGCGTGATCGAGCCCTTGCCCTTCGCGCTGCCGAGTTTCATCGCGGCCGATGGCGGCGCGAGCGACGTGGCGCAGGATATCACCCGCGTCATCGCCGCCGACCTGCGCGGCACGGGCCTGTTCCGACAGATCCCGCCGGATGCCTACATCTCCGATGTCACGAGCTTCGACAGCCCGGTGCAGTACAACGACTGGCAGGCGATCAACGCGCAGGCGCTGATCACCGGTGAGGTCGAGACGCGCGGCGAACAGATCGTCGTGCGGTTCCGGCTGTTCGACGTGTTCTCGGAGGCGCAGCTTGGCGAGGGTCTGCAATTCGTCGGCGAGGCCGAGAGCTGGCGGCGCATGGCCCATACGGTCGCGGACGAGGTCTATGAGCGGATCACGGGCGAGACCGGATATTTCGACACGCGCGTGGTGTTCATCCACGAGGAGGGGCCCAAGAACGCCCGCCTCAAGCGTCTGGCGATCATGGATTACGATGGCGCGAACGTGCAGTTCCTGACCGACTCGCGCTCTCTCGTGCTGGCGCCGCGGTTCAGCCCGCAGGGCGACCGCATCCTCTACACCAGCTACGAAAGCGGCTTTCCGCAGGTCTACCTGATGGACGTGGCCACGGTCTCTCGCCGCCCCCTCGAGGAGATCCCGGCGGGCAACATGACCTTCGCGCCACGGTTCTCCCCCGACGGCAACCGCGTGGTTTTCTCGCTGGAACAGGGCGGCAACAGCGACATCTACATGCTTGATCTGGCATCGGGCCAGCGCACGCAGCTGACCAACGCGCCCTCGATCGAGACCGCGCCGAGTTTCTCGCCCGATGGCAGCCAGATCGTCTTCGAAAGCGACCGCACGGGCAACCAGCAGATCTACGTCATGTCCGCCAGCGGCGGCGAGGCCACGCGGATCAGCCGGGGCACGGGACGCTACGGCACCCCGGTCTGGAGCCCGCGGGGCGACTACATCGCCTTCACCAAGCAGGAGGCCGGGCGCTTCCACATCGGCGTGATGCGCACGGACGGCTCGGAGGAGCGGCTGCTGACGGCCTCCTTCCTCGACGAGGGGCCGACATGGGCGCCCAACGGACGCGTCATCATGTTCACGCGCGAGACGGCGGGCACCGATGGCGCGCCGGCGGTTTATTCGGTCGATCTGACCGGCCGGAACCTGCAGCGGGTGGCGACGCCCGGGATGGCCTCCGACCCGGCATGGTCGCCCTTGCAATAAATTGAAACCGCCGCACCGGGGCGCAGATGGACGCGCACCGGTGCGCCGTGATACCTTATGGCAAAACACACATCCGAGGACACCGAGCACATGTCTCTTTTCTCTTTCTCCAAGACCGGCGTCATCATCCTGTGCGCCGCGCTGGCGCTGACGGGCTGTTCCCGCGGCATGATGGGCGGCGCGGGCGCGAACGGGGCCGAGGGTCTCGACGGCGCGGCCTCCGACCCGCGAAGCCCTGCCTATTTCAACACCGTCGTGGGCGATCGTGTGCTGTTCGAGGTCGACCAGTCCACGCTGAACGCCGATGCGATGGCAACGCTCGACGATCAGGCCAGCTGGCTGCTCAGCAATCCCGAATACACCGCCCTGATCGAAGGCCACGCCGATGAGCAGGGCACGCGGGAATACAACCTTGCGCTGGGCGCGCGGCGCGCCTCGTCGGTGCGCGACTACCTCGTCGCCGCGGGCGTGCCCGACGACCGGCTGCGGACCATCAGCTACGGCAAGGAGCGTCCACTGGAAATCTGCTCCGACGAAAGCTGTTACCGTCAGAACCGCCGCGCGGTGACGGTGATCTCCGCGGGTCCGGGGGTCTGATCCCATGCGCCGTCTCTGTGCCGTTCTCGTCTGCGCGATCCTCGCGGCGCCTGCGGTTGCGCCCGTTGCGGCACAGGACCGCGCGCAGACCCTTGCCGATATCCGGCAGGAGTTGTCCGTCCTCTATGTGGAGCTGCAGCGCCTCGGCCGGGAGCTAAACACGACGGGCGGCGCGACGGGCACCGGCGCAAGCGGTTCCGTTCTGCAGCGCATGGACGCCATGGAGGCCGAGATCCGGCGTCTTTCGTCGCTGACCGAGACCCTTCAGATCCGGGTCGACAATATCGTCCGCGACGGCACCAACCGCGTGGGCGATCTGGAGTTCCGCCTGTGTGAGCTCGAGGCTGATTGCGACATCGCGAACCTTGGAGAAACCCCCAGTCTCGGCGGCGTCGAGCCGTCCGGTGCCGCCCCCGGCATCTCGGTCGGCCCGGACGACAGCGGGTCCGGGCCGCAGCTTGCCGTGGCCGAGCAGGACGATTTCGACCGCGCCCTCGCGGCCTTCGAGGCCGGCGATTATGCCGCCGCCTCCGCCGCGTTCATGGCCTTCACCCAGACCTATCCCGGCGGCCCACTCAGTGCCGAGGCGCATTTCATGCGCGGCGAGGCCGAGGCGCGCCAGAACGCCTGGAGCGCCGCGGCGCGTGCCTATCTCGAGAGTTTTTCCGCAGCGCCGGATGGCGAGCGCGCACCGGCGGCGCTGACGGCGCTTGGCACCTCTCTTGGCCGGCTGGGGCAGGTCGAGGAGGCCTGCCTGACGCTGGCGGAAGTCGCGGTTCGCTATCCCGGCGACCCGGCGGTCGCGGAGGCGGAGGCAGAGCGCTTCAACCTCGGCTGTACGTGACGCATGACACCCTGACCGACCGTTTCGCGGCCCGGATGGGTGCGCTTCTGGGGCCTGATTTTCCCAAGGATATCGCGCTGGCCGTATCGGGGGGCGGGGATTCCATGGTCATGCTGGCGCTATCTCATGAATGGGCGCGGCACATGGGCGTGGGGCTCTGGGTCGTGACGGTCGACCACGGGATCAGGCCGGAAAGCGCCGGTGAGGCCGCGATGGTGGCCGCCGAATGCGCCGCGCTCGGCCATCCTCACGCCACGCTGCGCTGGCACTGGGACGGGCAGGGCAACCTGCAGGACGCGGCGCGGCGCGCGCGCCTTGTCCTGATCGACCGGTGGCGTGGGGGGATTGCGCATGTGCTGTTCGCGCACACGCAAGATGACGTGGCCGAGACCTTCCTGATGCGCCTTGCGCGTGGCTCTGGGGTGGAAGGGCTGTCGGCGATGGCGGAGCGGCGGCTTGTTCGGGCCCAGGGCGGTGACGTCGCCACGCTGTCGGACGCGGAGGTCACCCAGACCGCGCCGCCGCCGCCAGCGTCCCAGGGTGCAGCTCCCGGTTTCCAAGTCATCCGCCCGCTTCTGGGCGAAGGCCGCGCCGGGCTGCGTCATTTTGCGCAGACGATGAAGCTCCCCTTCGTCGACGACCCGTCAAACGCCGATCCGCGCTTCGACAGGGCCAGGGCACGCGCGGCGCTCGCCCAGCTCGGCATCGACGCGGCCGACATCGCCGCCACCGCGCGGCGCCTCGCACGCGCGCGCGACGCACTCGCCGCCCGGGCCCGCAGCGTGGCCGAAGAGGTCGCCCGCGCCGACGATCTGGGCGTCCTGCGCTTCGACCGCGACGGGTTCGCGGACGTCGAGCGCGACACGCAGCTCAGGCTTCTCGCGGCGGGGCTGCAATGGGTCGCCGGCGCGGAATACCGGCCCCGTGCCGCGCCGCTCGAGGCGCTGCTGGACCGTGCGCTTGCAGGCGGCGGCGGTACGCTCCATGGCGCGCAGGTCGAGGTCACGCGAGCGCATATCGAGATCTTTCGCGAGTATGCCGCGCTCGCGGGGCTGGACGTTCCGGGGGGCATCGCAACCCTCTGGGACGGGCGCTGGCGCATCCATGGGGCCGGGCTGGCGGGCATGCGCGTTCGCGCGCTCGGCGACGCGGGCTGGGCCCAGCTGCCGGTTCCGAGGCCGGAGGCGCCGCGCCATGCCATCGCGCGCACGATGCCTGCCGTTTTCGTTGGCGAACGGCTTGTCGCCTGCCCCGCCGCGGGCTTCGGATCGGGGGTCACGGCGGAGCTTTGCACGCCCCGTGGACATTTCCTTGCAGGGCTAAATGCGCATTGAAGTCCCGGCCGCCTTCTCTATCTTATGAGGAGGCGGGCATTTCGATGCTCCGCTCCGGTTTTTTGAGGAGACTTCCCTTGGGCAACGCGAGAAACGTCGCATTCTGGGTCATCCTGTTCCTGCTGATCCTTGCCTTGTTCAACCTGTTCTCGGGTGGCCAATCGCAAATGAACGAGCGGTCGGTGGCCTATTCCGATTTCATGCAGCAGGTCGAGAGCGGCCAGGTCGTATCGGCGACGCTGGATGGTGAACGGGTCCAGTTCACGACAGGCGACGGAGCTTTCGCGACGGTCGCGCCTTCGGACGCCAACACCACGGAGGCGCTTCTGGCCAACGGCGTCAGGATCGAGGCGACGCCGCAGGAGCAGTCGGGCTTCCTAAGCGTGCTGAGCCTCTGGCTTCCCGTGCTGGTCCTGATCGGCATCTGGATCTTCTTCATGAACCGAATGCAGGGCGGCGGCCGCGGCGGGGCCATGGGCTTCGGCAAGTCCAAGGCGAAGCTCCTGACCGAGAAGCATGGCCGCGTGACCTTCGACGACGTGGCGGGCATCGACGAGGCAAAGGAAGAGCTCGAGGAAATCGTCGAGTTCCTGCGCAACCCGCAGAAATTCTCGCGCCTCGGCGGCAAGATCCCCAAGGGTGCGCTTCTGGTCGGCCCCCCCGGCACCGGCAAGACGCTGCTTGCGCGGGCCATCGCGGGTGAGGCGGGTGTGCCGTTCTTCACCATCTCGGGCTCCGATTTCGTCGAGATGTTCGTGGGCGTCGGCGCATCCCGAGTGCGCGACATGTTCGAACAGGCCAAGAAGAACGCGCCCTGCATCGTCTTCATCGACGAGATCGACGCCGTGGGCCGGTCCCGTGGCGTGGGCTACGGCGGTGGCAACGACGAGCGCGAGCAGACGCTGAACCAGCTTCTGGTGGAGATGGACGGCTTCGAGGCCAACGAGGGCATCATTATCGTTGCAGCGACGAACCGCCCCGACGTGCTGGATCCCGCGCTTCTGCGTCCCGGTCGCTTCGACCGGCAGGTGCAGGTGCCGAACCCGGACATCCGCGGACGCGAGCGTATTCTGGGCGTGCACTCCCGCAAGGTGCCGCTGGGCCCCGACGTGGACCTGCGCATCATCGCGCGCGGTACGCCGGGTTTCTCGGGTGCGGATCTCGCCAACCTCGTGAACGAGGCGGCGCTGATGGCCGCGCGCATCAATCGTCGCTTCGTGACGATGGAGGATTTCGAGAACGCCAAGGACAAGGTCATGATGGGCTCCGAGCGGCGCTCCATGGTCATGAGCGAGGACGAGAAGAAGCTGACCGCCTATCACGAGGCGGGCCATGCCATCGTCGGTCTGAACGTTCCGGATCACGATCCGATCCACAAGGCGACGATCATCCCGCGTGGGCGCGCGCTTGGTCTCGTGCTCAGCCTGCCCGAGCGGGATCAGCTGTCGGTGAGCTATCGCAAGTACACGTCCAAGATCGCGATGGCGATGGGCGGTCGCGTGGCCGAGGAGCTTGTCTTTGGCAAGGAGAACGTGACCTCGGGTGCGGCGTCCGACATTCAGCAGGTGTCGAAGATCGCGCGTGCCATGGTGACGCAGTTCGGCTATGCCGAGGATCTGGGCTACATCGACTACGCCAACGAACAGCAGTCCTATCTGGGCGCATATGGCGGCGGCACCAACCACTCGGAAGAGATGCAAAAGCGCATCGACGCCAGGGTGAAGGAGCTGGTGGACGACGGCTACGAGACGGCCAAGCGCATCCTCACCGAAAAGCGTGATGACCTCGAGCGGCTGGCGCAGGGTCTTCTGGAATACGAAACGCTGACCGGGTCCGAGATCCAGAAGGTCATCAACGGAGAGCCGCTCAACCGGGGCGACGACAGCGACGACGCTTCGGCCTCGGGCGGCACGCCGTCGATCACCTCGGTGCCCAAGACGCGCAAGCCGAAATCCGACCCGGATGACGGCGGAATGGAGCCGGACCCGACCCCGGCGGAGTGACGCAACACGGTTCAAGGCCCCGCTTCGGCGGGGCCTTTTTTGTTCCTCAGGCTGGCGTCGGTCCCGTCACATCGCTTTCATGCCCATCAGGCTGGACCGCGAAAGGCGCCTTGACGACAGTCTCCGTTCTGGCCGATTTCGCCGATATTCTCGCAGCCCTTGCGATCATCCTGTCGCTGATCTTCGTGGCCTGCGAGCGGCACCAGAACCGCACGCAGGCCGAGCTATCGAACCGGCGGGAGCTTCTCCAGACGCTTGTCGACCACAAGGGGCTGACCCACGACCCCGAACGCGCGGCCTTCATCACGCGGGCGCCACCGACCGGAGGCGCTACGGCTTCTGTCTGGAGCAGGGCATCCACATCATCGGCAACTTCCTGAAGCACAACAATTCGCTGCCGCGAAAACTCGAGGGGCTCGAGGATGCGGTTTCGAACATGTTCATCGACGTGCTCACCACGCCCGGCGGTCGCGCATGGTGGGCGGAGGATTAGCAAAAGGGCCGGTTCATGCCGTCCACCTGTACGGAGGTGAACGCGTACCTCGCGAAGGGGCGCGTAAGAACTTCCAGGTGATCTCGGGGCCTCAGCCCTTCATGTAGCGCTTGCGCGCGTCCTCCATGCCCTTTTCCATGGCCTTCCATGCGGACTGATAGCTCGACTGCATATCCTGCCAGGCCGCCATGTTGGCCTTGCTCATCTTCTCGAGCTGTTCGGCGGCCTGCTGGCGCTGTGCCTCCATCGCCTCCATCTGGGTCTTGAACTGCGCCTGCGCGTCGGCCGTCATCTTCTCGGCCTCCGCCTGCATCTTCTTGATTTCGGCATTCCACTTGTCGAGCTGCGCTTTCGCTTCGGCGACATAATCGTCTTGTGAGGCCATGGGGGCTCCTCCATTGGATGTGTCCGGGCCTCCAGCTTAACACGTTCCGGTTGAGTTTGCGGCGACGAAAGCGCGCGGCTTGCGCGGGGAACTGCGGCACTTCCGGACGGTTTCGGGTTGAGCATCGGGCCAGCCTGCTGCCAAAGAGGGACGATCCCCTGCGGGTCGCCCCGCATGCGAAAGGTCCGATCATGCCCGCCCTCATCCCGACCGACCACGTGGCCGAAATCGTCTGGCTTGGCGTCACGGCCGACCGCGCGGCGCAGCTGCAAAGCACGCCGCGCGAGGTGCTGCGCCTGTCCTTCGCAGGACCAGAGGGCGAGGATCACGCCGGGCTGACCCGGCCCTCCGACAGCCGCGTTCTCGCGCAGTATCCGCGCGACACCGAGATCCGGAACGTTCGGCAGCTGTCGATCCTGTCGGAGGAAGATATCGCCGCCATTGCCGCGAAGATGGGTCTGCCGGGCCTGCCGCCTGCTGTTTTCGGCGCCACGATGGTGGTTCGCGGCATCCCCGATTTCACGCGCATCCCGCCCTCCTCGCGCCTGCAGGACGAGGAAAGCGGCGCGACCCTGACCGTGGACATGGAAAACCGGCCCTGTCACCTTGTCTCGCGCGAGATCGAGGCCGCGCATGCCGGTTTCGGCAAGGCCTTCAAGACGGCGGCTGCCGGGCGGCGGGGCGTCACGGCGTGGGTGGAACGAGAGGGCGAGATCGCGCTGGGTGCACGCCTGCGCCTGCATATCCCCGATCAGCCGCCCTGGCCCCATGCCGAGGCGGCGCGGGTCGCGACACCCTAGACAACGCTGAGAAAACCGATGGCCGCCCCCATACCGACGAACAATCCCCAGAACACCAGAATCCCCGTTGTTGAGTGCAGCATGACCGGACCGTCCTTCCCCGACAGGTTGATTTGCCGGCCGGTGTCCCACGGAAATCTTAACACGGCCTTTCGGGCCTCGTGAAAAGTTGCCTTTCCTGAAGACCGATTTCCTTTCGGAAACCCATGTGACGGGAAGCTCCGGGGAAGTGTCGCAATCGGTCCTCTCAGCACGCGCCGCACCCGTTATAGGCGAACCGACATCAGACACCGCGCGGGAGGGGAGCCGCTGATCATGGCCTTCAAGACAGATATCGAAATCGCGCGTGCCGCGCAGAAAAAGCCCATCCAGGAAATCGGCGCCAAGCTGGGTATCCCGTCCGAGGCGCTCCTGCCCTACGGCCATGACAAGGCGAAGGTGGGTCAGGACTTCATCGAGGGGCTGCAGGACCGTCCCGACGGGAAGCTGATCCTCGTGACCGCCATCAACCCGACGCCCGCGGGCGAAGGCAAGACGACGACGACCGTGGGTCTGGGCGACGGGCTCAACCGGATCGGCAAGAAGGCCGCGATCTGCATCCGCGAGGCCTCGCTTGGCCCCAATTTCGGCATGAAGGGCGGCGCGGCCGGCGGCGGCTACGCGCAGGTCGTGCCGATGGAGGACATGAACCTCCATTTCACCGGGGATTTCCATGCGATCACCTCGGCGCACAACCTGCTGTCGGCGATGATCGACAATCACATCTACTGGGGCAACGAACTCGAGATCGATGAACGCCGCGTGGCGTGGCGCCGCGTCCTCGACATGAACGACCGGGCGCTCCGCGATATCGTCACGTCGCTTGGCGGCGTGGCCAACGGCTTTCCCCGGCAAACGGGGTTCGACATCACCGTGGCCTCCGAGGTCATGGCGATCCTGTGCCTCGCCAAGGACCTGCAGGACCTCGAGCGGCGGCTGGGCGGCTGGGC
>Ga0079973_1000290_pt1 | contig 8933 bp, 4 predicted proteins | sample HotLakConsUCCR28_FD_68699 | JGI IMG/M metagenome (GOLD analysis project Ga0079973, IMG submission 68699) | Hypersaline microbial mat communities from Hot Lake, Washington, USA - Hot Lake Consortium UCC-R28 (version 2) (version 2) ... | reverse complement strand
AGTATATAAGGAACTTGAACGCCAGTTATATGAAAAGAAGGCGAGTATAAGTGCCGAAAAAGCCATTGAAATAGCCAAAACCATATTCAGCATCCAGGTAAAGGTAATAGACTCAGACAAAACAATTACTAAAAACGTTATCACGAATGAGCAACAGAGGTATTTGGTTAACCTTTTCAACCTCTTTTAACTTGGGTGTCCCAGCGAGGAAAACAGGTGTGTAACGCTCTCTCTTAAACCTTGGTCGGGTTTGGTTTTTACCTATCTGAATGGTATTGCTGACCTGGGTTGTCAACCCTAGCTTATTAAACATGCTTAGACCGGTCAGGTAACCAGTAACCTTTCCATCTTCTTCCAGCAAATCTTTAACTACCTGTTTTTGCTCTGGTTGAAGATTCCCGAATACCGTTTTTTCAGGTTTATAGTATTTCCCCTTCGATAATTTAGCAATTTTACCTGACTGAGCCATACGGTTCAGTGCTTTGATTACGGCTTCCTTTTTATTCACCTCATCCGTTAAATCAGCATAGGTGAAGATATAGCCTTTTGGAAGTCTATCTATCGAATTTGCTATAAAATCAGTGATTGTCATGGGTTATAATGGTATCAAATATAAGTAAAATGTCCAGTTTTTTAATTAAAAAACTGGACATTTTAAATACATGGAAAATTTTAAATTATAAGGGACTATGCCTTGGTACTGAAGAAACTTCTACTCCCCATAATCTGAAGCTTTTTGAATTGAATTGATGATTATTTAAGAATTATCATTTCCCGACCATATTGGGATTTCTGGTTCAGGATAGTTCGCTTACTTTAGAAACACGCTTATAAATGACATCTTCGAATTTTTTAAAGTGTTCTGTGCCACACTTGATTTTCATTTTTTCCGGACCTCTCAATTCTTGTCCTTCGCTTTTTGTTTCAGCAACAAAATATATTTTCTTTTCTCCTTTAAATACTAATGCCCAATCAGGATTATAACTACCAATAGGAGTGTCAATTTTAAACCAAAAAGGAAGTTTGAAATAAAATTCAATATTTTCACTGCTCTCGCAATCTTTAGCAAAATCACTTTCTACTTTAGAATCAAGAGGAATATAGTTTTCATAAATGGTTTTATCGGGAGTATTAACCGAGTGGGTGAATTGGTCAAGATATATTTCAATTTCATTATCCTCAAATAAATTCATCTCATACATTTTGTCCCCTATTTTTTCATATTTTATCCCATCTATCATTAATTCATTCAGCACAGATTTGATAGCGTTTGCTACATTATCCATGAACAATTGAGGATTAAGTAATAATTCATTTATCCTACCAGATTTTTTAATAATTGCTAAAATGGTACTGCGGGTCAATTCTGTTTTGCCTTGAATGTATGCCAACATATCCGGTATTTCAAATTGAAAACCGTAACTATCATCTCCGCTATCACTTACCAATTGCCCGTCAACTCCTTCATCCGTTATTGTCACTCTTTTCTTAGTTGATTTGATGGTGGGTTTCTTTGTTTCAGGCATTTCTTTTACAGCTTTGGCTGCAAGGGTAATAAGTTCATCTGTTTTGTACTCCACACTATAGCGAGTATGAAATTTTATTTTGTTCCAGATTCCGAGAAACTTGGGATCTGCTTCAAATCCTTTTCTCAAATTGACTTTTTCTCTTTTGCCTTTGTTCTTTACTCTTCCGGAGAAATCTACTCCGCAATCCTGCTCTATTTCCTGCTGCAGAGCTCTTGCAAAATCTTCATAGCGTTCGTTTGCCACTACCGTCAGCTTGTTAATATTCCGGTCGAAAATACGCTGACCGGATTGGTTTACCGATAGTCTTAAACCTCTACCTATTTCCTGTCTCTTTTTTATCTCCGAACGTGTTTCATTCAGCGTACATATCTGGAATACATTGGGATTGTCCCAACCTTCACGAAGTGCAGAGTGACTGAATATGAATCGCAAGGGAGTATTTAAGTCAAGTAACTCTTCTTTCTTCTGCATGATGAGTTTATAAGTATCATCATCTGCCTGAGTTTCGCCTCCGGTATCTTTTATTCTTCCTTTATTATCTTGTGAGAAATAACCATTATGTACTTCTTCCACTGAGTAGGGGAGTAAATCTTTAAAAACTGGTTTAGCTATTTCATATTGATATATTTCTTCAAACCATTCGGCAAACTTTCCTTTGAGGGGGTGCCCATTTGTATCGTACTCCCGATAATTTTTCACCTTGTCAATGAAGAATAAGGAAAGCACTTTGATCCCTTTGTCCTTATAGGCCTTCTCTTTTTTCAGGTGTTCTTCTACGGTTTTACGGATCATGAATTTCATCACTTCATCATTCATACCCCCTTGTGATTCTCCTGTTTTAAGGACGATACCATTGGTTAGCTCAATTTGTCCATTTCCGTAATCAATCTCATAGACTTTGAGGCCATCATATCTGGGATTCTCACCGGATAAAGCAAACAGATCAAGTTTATTACGGTTGACCTGTACTGATTTTCTTTTAATACCCTGAGGGGTATTAACATCAATTTTTATTTTGGCTTTAATGTTGTTTCCAGTTCTGGTAATGTTTTCCAACTGAATAAAAGAAGCGTTGAAGTCATTTTCACTAACCACTGAGTCAACTTCTATTTGTTTTACTAACCCCAAATCATAAGCCTTGACAGGGTTTAAGGAATACATTAAGTTGTATAAATTAGTGTGAGTGGCTGAGTAACGAAGTGTACAAAGCGGATTCAGGTTGCGAATGGCTTTCTTACGGATTTCGGTCTCCATATTCTGCGGCTCATCAACGATAACAATAGGATTGCAACTTTGAATAAACTCAATAGGTTTTTTGCCGGTTAGTTTATCATTGGGTTTGTTGATGATGTTTTCATCTTTTGCAAAAGCATCAATATTGATGACCAAAATCTGTATGGCATTACTGGAAGCAAAGCCCCTTAGAGCAGATACCTTCTTGCTTTCGTAAATATCAAAACTGATAGCAGTTTTGTCATACAGGGATTGGAAATGGTCATGTGTAATTTGAAGGTTCTTCAAAACACCTTCACGAATGGCGACTGAAGGCACCACAATCACAAATTTTTTGAACCCGTAGAGCTTTTGCAGTTCGTAAATGGTTCTCAGGTACACATAAGTTTTCCCTGTCCCGGTTTCCATTTCCACCGAGAAGTTCATTCCCTGCATTTCTTTTGATGTGTCCTTTATTTCATTCCGGTTTTGGATTGTCTTTATGTTCTCCCATATCTGATCCTCACTTAAAGCAAGCTTATTTCCAAAACCATTTTCAGAAAGTAAAGCACCAGTAGAGGCCAACGAAAATTCAAAGTCACCGCTACTCAAAGGTTGTCCTTCAAATATGTCAGTGATAGATTTTATAGCTTCTATTTGAAAATCCTGGTTGCTATCGAAGTGTAGTTTCATTTATTTCTTTTCTTGTCTTGGAATGATTACTTTGAATTGCTCTCCGTCTTCATCATTGATTAATTCGATTTGAGGTTCTTCGGCTATTGCCCGTTTTATACCAGAACCTAAACCACTAAATGGTAAGGCATGTGTGCTAAAAGCTACCAATTGATTATTTCTGATAACTGGATTGCCGAATTTAATATCCTCAACGGTTAAGCTATTAGGCAACTTCCCAGGGCTGATGATTTCTATTCGATTATCAAATATGAGTAAGCGTATGGGTGAGTTTTTGAAGTAGTCCCTGTGAACCAACGCATTTTGGAGTAATTCTTCTAATGCAATAGTGGATATTTCCAATTTCCCCTTTGTATTGAAGCTTCCACTTGGTTGAACATAATCCAAATTACTTTTAAAGAAATTTATTCCTTTCTCGAATAGTTCAGGAATTGTCCCTTTCAAATCACTTGGCTTACTTTTATAATCATTTGCTTCTAAATCATTACCAAAATAGGAAACGGCCTTTATCGTAAAAGCTGGTTTGATGGCTTGTGGGTCTTTTCCAAAAAATAATAGTCCGGCTAATGTTAACTGGTTATTTCTTAAAACTCTTTTTGCTCGCAAGGCTTGCTCAAATGTCAATCCTCTTTCTTCGTATGATTTCTCAAACTCTTTTTTGAAATAGCTGGAAAATATTTTTTCGTCAACATCATCAATTGATGTTCCATGCACTTCCATTTCATCTGCTAATAAATTTCCACTATGCTGAAACAATCGCATTATTTCAGCATTATCAGTCAGTAATCTTTTATTAGAACCTTGTTTGATGAATATTTCTCCCTTCGCAGTTTTATATGGTTTATTAACCCCCTCGTGGACATGAATAACCAATACGTTTTTTCCTGAACCGTCATCATTAACTTTAACAACCTCAGTTGTGATATAAACAGGAGGTTTTATATTATCTGCTAATTGAGAAATAACTCTGTCATATTCTTCAACTTGCTTAGGTGTTAGGCCGGTTATATCACCAGTTACATCTTTAATACCTAATAAAACCACACCTCCTAATGAATTAGACATTGCAACAATTTCCTGAGATATGCTGTCTCTATGAGGGAGTTCTTCTTTAAACTGAACCTTACTTGTTTCCCCGGTGCTAACTATGTCTAATAACTCTATTGCATCCATGTCATTTAGATTTTTCTATATTCCAAATACTGTATATATTTTTCCTCCTGTTAAAAGCCTCATCTCCACCTTCCATAATATCCACTATAAATCGTTGGGTTTGATGATTATCAATAGAGCCGGAATGTACTGTTATTTTCTTCTCATCATAGCTACACGAAACCACTTTTTCACTATCGCCTAATACAGGAATATTTGCATTGTGTGTTGCGAAGATAAACTGCATGTTTCCCTTTATCTTTTTCAATTCTTTAATGACCTCGTCATATATCGTTTGGTTATCCAAATCATCTTCCGGCTGGTCAATGATCAATACGTCATTTTCTTTTTGAGCTAATAAGAATAAAATCAATGCAGATGCTCTTTGTCCTAAAGAGTGTTTGTCTAAAGATTTGCCATTATACTCGATTACAATTTTGTTATCCACTTTAAAAGTTAAAAGATCGTCCAGGTTTTCGTTAAAACGTCTCTTAAAATCAACAACCTGATTTTCGTTAAGTATATCATCGAGCTTGCTGCTATCTTTGTAGATTTCTATAAAGTCTTTGTATTTTGATTCTATTTCCTGATAGGCAGTATCCCTAATTCCTGACCCTCGAAAAATTTGTTTCATTTTGTCAGAGAATTTATCTCTTCGGTCTTTGAATAAAACATCTATGAAAAGTTTGCTTTCGGCTTGATTTATTCTGTCAACTTCTGTTTTAAGTAGTTTGTATTCATCAAGCCATAAATTATTCAGGTCAGTAAGTCTTTCAAGCAAGCTGGTTTGCAATTCACTTCTTCGTTTCTCAGATTTTTCAATTTCCTTTAACTTTAATTGAGCAGTGTCAATTTGCCTGTTAAGGCTCAGAAAATTATCCGGGTTAATTGTTTCTGTATTTATTTCCCTTTTTATTTTAGCAAATTCCTCTTTAAGACCTTCTTTCTTCGCATTAATCTTTGAAATGATCTCCTTTATCTTTAGATGAATTTGGACTGAACTTGCCTGAGCAGCCTTAATTTTTTCAAATTCAATTTTCAATTCTTGCAATAACTTTCTGATATCATCAAAGAATTCTTTGTTAATTTCCGAACCTGAAATCTCTTGTTGGAAAAGGTGTTGGTGATTTGATATAATGGATTCCAGTTCATCAAGGTAGGTTTTAGCGGATCTCTCCGACTGCACCATTTTTGAAATATCAGAGTCAAAAAGGGTTTGCTGTTTTAATTTTTCTTCTACACCCTTCTTTTTAAAAAATTCTAATTGATGTTTTGCATTCTGAATAAGCGTTTCGGTATCTTTCTTCAAACCTTTCAGATTACGTAGTTTTTTGATTTCGGAAACTATGTTTTCAATTTCCCTTTTTTTGTGCTCAATTTTAGTTTGAACAGCCTTCAATCTGGTGCCAATTAACCGCTGAATTAGATCTGCTTCAAAATCAGCATCTTTATTTGACAAGTCTTTTTGCCCGAAATAAACTGGATGATCAAATACTGCATCTATAGAAATACCTGTTTGTAAGAGTCCTTCCTTATAAATATCTTCTTTCTGACCATATATTTTTTCTATTTGATATTCTTCCCGGTGCTCATTTACTATGGTTACAATTGTTTTTCCACCGCTTCTTAAAACATGTTCAATTAATCCATCTTTGTATTTTGGGTCTACTGCGATTTGCGGTAAAGGTATACCAAGTGTATATCTGAGAATCTCCAGAATAGAAGATTTACCACTTCCCCTGATCCCAATTAGGCTATTGAGTTCTGGTGAAAAATCAACTCTGGTTCCATCAAGTAAACCACCTTCAAAAGCAATTGATTTAATATAAGAGTTTTTAATTTCGGGTTTGTCTTTTGGAGAAAGTCGATAGTCGCAATCTGTAAGAGCATACTTTAATGCCTCAAAATTAAAGTCGCCTATCTTCAAATAAGTTATTCTTCCGTTGCCAATTGCGTCAATGCCTCCATGTGCATTGTCAGAACCTTCCACACAGGCTATTTTTTTATTTTTCCTATCCAACCATTGACATAATTTATTGTAGTTCTCAAGATTGGCACTCTTCTGAACTGCTAATACTCTGTTAAACGATTCTTGTTTAACAAAATCTTCCAAGGTTCGGCCTCTTAATTCAGTGAACAGGCCATTTGTGTCATCAATATGGGCCAAAACAATAAAATAGTCATGTCCGATTTTATCCAAAGCCTCAACGGTTTCTTTCAGGTTGAAATTGGAATTCGGATAATTTGGTTTGTCATAATTGGCAATTCCATAAAAGGCATTTTCAAGGAATTTACTGATAGCATCGGTATCACCTTGATACCATTTCTTATCAAAAACAATGAGGACATGGATTCCCTCTTTCAGAGAGAATTCTACACCCGGAAATAAACCAATGCCTTCTTTCTTTGCTTTCTTGCATAAAGCGATAAACTCAGCTTTGTCAAACTTGTTATGATTGGTAATTACCCCGACACCAATATTTTGCTGCTTAAGTTGCTCAACGTATAAACGGCAGAAGTCATTATCAGAGCCAGAGTAGGCAAATTCTTTATCCGCTTTTGTATGTAAATGGAAATCGCCCCGAAGCCAGGTTGCTCCATTTTTGAATCTATCATTGGTTTCATTTTCCATTTGGTTTTCCTTATATCGTTTTAAAGTCTATTCCAGCATCCTTCATTTGCAATACTGTATTGGTTTTCAATTGATCATTTCCAGTGAATAGGTTATCTAGTGTAATTACCTTTCTTGGCTGGTCTTCAATGATCTTATCAACCACCGCCTGGGTCATTTCTGTTAAGCCTATTATGAGTTCACCGTCTTTGATCTTATAGTAGCTATCTTTATTCTCGACCTTGTCTGTCAGCTGATAGCCTGCTTTTACCATCAATTCATAAAGCATATTTTGTTCCTGGCTGCCTTCGCTTACCGGGTCGGTAAAGGCATCCAACTGTTGTATCAGGTTTTCTTCCGTAATTTCCCGGCCTCTCCATATTTTGAAATTGGAAGGTGAGAGTTTGAAAGTTTTAAATCCTAAATCGAATTTATCTGAGTCAAATAACCCAGGTTGATTTTTTCTTTCAGTTTCAATTTTTCGTATTATGGTCTTTATTCGCTCTTTTGAAACATCTGCAATTGTTTTGCAACCTGCTTTATATGCAGCAGAGTTTATATCACATTCTTCCGGAAGTTGAACTACGATAAACTTTATTTCCTTTAAATCTGTAGTGCTTTCACTATTTAATTCTAAAACAGCCTGAGCTAATGTTCCTGAACCACCAAAAAAATCAAGAACAATAAAATCCTTTTCTTCATTCATTGAAAGAAGGTATTTTTCAAGAGCAATTGGTTTAGGATAGTCAAAATGAATATTATCCTTTTTGAGATTAGCACTCGTAGTTTGGGTATTACCAAGGTTAGTTAATACAGAAATAACATGGCTTTGATTCTCTTTTCTTTTTTTGATTACTTCTAATGCTCCTGTCTTAGATATAATGAAATTAGTCTCTTGTCCTTTACCGTCAAGAATTGGTTTTAAATTGTTGTTTATAAAGTCAAGAGCCAGGTCTTTAGAACTCCATCCACTTTCAATCGTTGTTTCATTAACTAATTTGAAATTCTCAATTACAGCCTCATTTAAATAGTATGGCCAAGCATTATCACGTTTTTCAATTTTCCCTTTTTCAAAATCAGCAGGAAATCCAACAGGTAAGACTATTTTGCTGATCGGGTTTGCGGGACCATTTTTTACAATAGTATTTCTAATTTCCTCGTTATATAGTTTGCTGTTAGAATCTATACTTGGGTCAATAACTGGTGGATGAGGAAACTGACTCAAATTTTTACAATATGCCAAGACGTACTCATGACAGTTTTTGACTTTCGCTTGATTATCAAAATTTCCATCTGTTCGCCAAACGAATTGTGCAAGTAAATTCTCCTCTCCGAAGATTTCATTCAATATTAATCGAAGGTTATGCACTTCATTATCGTCTATATGAACAAAGATTACTCCATCGTCACGCATCAGGTTCTTCGCCAGGAAGAGGCGGGGGTACATCATGCTTAGCCAGTTGCTGTGAAAATGTCCGCTGTCTTTACTGTTCTTTCTGAACAGGCCTTCTTTCATCAGGTAACCTTCTTCGTCTTTGTCCCCAACACGCTTTTCATAGTCTTTTTTATTTTCTTTGAAGCTGTCCGGATAGATAAAGCTATCATTACCGGTATTGTAAGGTGGATCAATAATGATACACTTTATCTTTCCATAGTACGCTTTTTGCAAGACCTTCAGCACTTCCAGGTTTTCACCTTCGATGAAAACATTCTCTGTAGTATCTGTAGTATCGAAA
>Ga0079973_1000251_pt1 | contig 9226 bp, 6 predicted proteins | sample HotLakConsUCCR28_FD_68699 | JGI IMG/M metagenome (GOLD analysis project Ga0079973, IMG submission 68699) | Hypersaline microbial mat communities from Hot Lake, Washington, USA - Hot Lake Consortium UCC-R28 (version 2) (version 2) ... | reverse complement strand
GCCGGGCTCGACGGGGTGCAGCAGGGATTTACCGGAGCTACCGATGAGCGATTTTCCATGCACTTTCACCTGCCCGATGCCCGAAGCCTTTCGCGGATGTGGAATGCCAACCAGCAGGTATCTGACGACCTGAGGGCATTCAGAAGCTCGGTGATTGCCGTGAATTCGCGGCCCTACAATCCGGTTAAGGGTATTGAAGTAGGGGTGGGTGGTTTCGCCATACGCGGTATTGTTCCGGTTACCGCATCGGACGGCCGGCATCTGGGCAGTGTGGAGTATCTGGGCGATTTCAACTCGGTGTTTGCAGCCCTGTTGGGAACCGAGGGGCAGGAGGCTGCGGTCTACATGACCGCCGATATGCTTGAATTTGCCCTGGAACTGCAGGATCCGAATAAAAATCCGAAGATCGGCAATGATTTTGTTACCGTAAACCGGTCTGACAACGATGTATTTGCCCGTATCATTACCGAATCGGTGCTGCAGCAGGCCCTTTCTGAAAATGTATTTATCCGTGCCGATGAGCACTTTGTGGGGCTCACTTCCATTTCCGATTACGCCGGCGATCCGGTCGGGGTTCTGGCGGTTACCGCTTCTACGGCCGACCTCAACGCGCTGCAGTCGCGCCTTTTCCTTCTGCTGGCCCTGATTTTTGTGGGGGCACAGGTCATTGTAGCGGGTATTGGCTGGATGGTTTCCCGATCTGTACTCCGAATTACCACCATATCCGGAAATCTGGATGAGAGTGCCGAGACCATTAACCGTGCTACCGAGCAGCTGGCCGGTGCCTCCGATGCCCTGGCCGGATCCAGCACCGAACAGGCCGCATCCCTGCAGGAGACGAGTGCAGCCCTGCAGATGACCTCCAGACTCAGTGAAGACAACACCAGTCACCTGCGCAAGGCTCAGGACCTTTCAGCAAAAACCACGGCGGCCGCTATACAAAGCGGGCAAAAACTGGAGAAAATGTCCGTTGCCATGGACGCCATCGAGTCGTCCAGCAAGGAAATTGCTGAAATTCTCCGAACCATCGATGAAATCTCGTTTCAGACGAATATTCTGGCGCTGAATGCGGCCGTTGAAGCGGCCCGTGCCGGAGAAGCCGGGGCCGGATTTGCCGTTGTGGCCGATGAAGTCCGGAATCTGGCCCGTCGGACCCAGGAGGCGGCCAGCGAGTCGGCCAAGAAAATTAAGGCGGGAACCATGCGCTCTTCCGAGGGCGTGGCTATCAGCAAGGATGTGACCGAAGCCCTGGTTGAAATCCAGCAGATGACCGGCGATCTGGACGAGCTGCTGCGCAATATTACGGACGCCATCGACCAGCAAAATGAAAATCTTCAGGCTATCACCCAGGCCATGGGCGAGCTGGATTCGGTTACGCAGACCAATGCAGCCAGTGCCGAGGAAACCGCCAGTGCCTCGGAGGAAGTGCGTGAGCAGGCACACAAACTCACGGCCATGTCGCACGAACTGACCCTGGTAGTAGCCGGAACCCGCAGTCAGCTGGGTCAGATCAGCCAACGGCTGCATCGGGAAGCTTCTTCAGCCGGCCCGGCGGGAAAAGTCGGACGGACCGTTTCAGGGAAGCAGCGGTCCGGGAAAAAGGGTCCTGACGGGCGGCCGGCAGGAACAACGGCAGGCCGGCAGCAATCGTCTCCTCACCCCCACGATCCCGATCAGGAGCATTACATGCGTGAGGAAGTTGGTTCCGTGCTCGGCGACTATAACGTGATTGACGACCAGGACGTCCGATAGGGTGTATTCAGTCGGGGAATCGTTTCCTGGTATTAACCTGCCGGCTTGTGCCGGTTGAACCGTTGACCGGAGGGTCGGCAACGTTAACGTGCCAATGTGATCACATAATGGGTGCCTTGTGTGGATGTAACATCCACGCTGGCTCCCAACTGGTCACTGAGTGTTTTGATCAGATGCATGCCGAGGTTACCGCTGAGCAGCTGCCGGTCGGTCTGCCGGAAACCCGGACCGTTATCTGATACGGTAATCCGGCAGGCGTCATCCACTTCAAGCAGTTCAATCCGCAATATGCCCTCCTCCATATTGGCCAGTCCGTGTTTGTAGGCATTGCTGATAATTTCGTTGAGCAGAAGCCCCAATGGAATAGCCTGGGTGATTTCAATATGAATGGGTCGTAGATCCAGTTGTTTTTTGACCCGTGTGAGGTGTCCCTGGTCGTAATCCGCGGCGATTTTGTTGGTCAGGCGTTTTATATATTCGTTTAACCGGATATACGAAAATTCTTTCGACTCATACAGCATTTCGTGGACCATTGCCATGGCGTTGATGCGGTCAACGCTGATATTGAGTGCCTGTGTGATTTCGGGATTTTCGTTGCTCATGGCCTGAAGCTGCAGCAGGCCGGACATGATGGTCATGTTGTTTTTTACCCGGTGGTGGATTTCAGCCAGCATGATTTCCTTTTCTTTCAATGCGGCGATAATCCGGTTTTCGGCCGTTACTTCCTCAGTAACGTCTCTGACAGATCCTACCACCTTGGCCGGTTTGCCGTCGGGGTCCAGTACGACCCAGCTTTTGGTCCGAACCCATTTTCGGTTACCCTGCCGATCGGTAAAGGGAACCACCATGTCATAGTTGATCCCCTCGTTCTTACACAGGATAAATGCATTCAGAATCTTTTCACGAACGCTTTCCGGGTAACAGTTCAGACTGGAGGCAATCAGGTTATCCGTGTAGGGTTTGTTGAACCCATGTAGGGCGTAGAGCTCTTCGGTCCAGAACATGGAATCGGCATCAATGTCGTATTCCCAGCCCCCGGTTTTGCTCAGCCTTTGAACATCCGCCAGCAAGCGTTCGCTGCGTTCCAGTCTGCGGTAAATTTCCGCTATGTCGTTGCTTTGGGTATAATGTGCCATGTTTCAGGTGCAGAAAACACAGAGGTAGTTTCAGGTGCAGAAAACACAGATGTAGTATCAACCTATTTGAAGGTGAATGTGAATTAACGGATTTTTCCCCAATCCAAATAATTAAATGTGCGTGTTCACCCTACTTGATCAGGGTCATGCTTCCCGTGTAGCTGCCCTCCGGCGTGCGAAGCCGGTACAGGTACAGTCCGCTGGAGAGTCCTGCTGCGTTGAAACGGATTTCGTGGTTGCCGGCCGACTGTACACCGCTGTACAGGGTACTTACGTGCCGGCCGGTGGCATTGTAGACATCCAGCTGCACCTGCATGGTTTCGGGCAGGGAATAGCGCAGGGTAGTGACGGGATTGAACGGATTGGGGAAATTGCCCCGGAGAGCGATTTCAGCGGGAACATCCTCTCTTTCGGGTTGCGAGGTGGTCGTTGCATCGCCCCATCCCAGCTGGCGGGGACCAACACGCAGGGTGTAACCGTCGGAGAAGCGGATATCCTGCTGCTGTGTTTCCGTATTGAAGGCCGCATAGGTGCGTTCCTCGTTCTCATCGATGAATACAGCTGCCAGGGGAACCGATGCTGAAACGCTGGTGTCAGGTCGGCCGATTTCCTGCAGGTTGCTGATCCAGTGCAGGGTATGGGCCCGGCTTTCGCCGTCAAAAACGTCGTAATTGGGATCAGCCGTCATCTCGGTCATGGCCCGGTCAGGATCGGAAAGTGCCATGAACATCCAGATCACATCCCGCCAGACGCCGGGCTGACCGCCGGTACGTGCGTAGATTTCGTTGACGTTGCGCAGCACATAATCGGGGTGTCGACCCAGATACAGCGAGCCGCCGGTAATCGGCAGCATGTTGATTCCGTGTATGAATTCCGGATTGCCGCCGAACCAGGTCCCGTAGGTTCCTTTGCCTCCCCAGACCATACCCAGGGCATTGTGGGGATAATTCGCCGGGAAGACCGCATCGTCGACATCGAACCAGTATTGCTCCACCGCAGTGCGCTCGGTGGCATGCAGGTATATGCCCAGGTCGCGGATCTCCTGCTGGCCCGTCATCGCGCCCCAGAGGACTACAGCCGAGGCGAAATGCATGGATTCAGAGCTGGACTCCTGGTTGTTGCCATCGGGGAAGTCGCCATGGCCCGAGGCCCAGGAGTGACCGGCGTAGGGGTTAAGACCGCGCAGAAAGGGGAAGCGCGTGTCATCGCGGTCCCAGTTGTTTGCATCCCGGATGACGAGGTTGACCATGCCACCCCAGTTGTCTTCAAGGGCCCATTCCGGATCGTATTGGGCGATGGTGGCCGCGGTCATGACGGCATACCCCGCATGAAATCCGTGATCGTTGATTTCCCGGTCCGACCCGAAACTGGCGGGATAGCCCGTGAGTACGTTCCAGGTGGCGTTGTAGACGTACTGTTGGTCGCCTCCGGCGGTCAGCCAGTCCTGCAGGCGGGTTTTCAGGGCAGCGAGCAGTTGATCGCGCTCGGTTTCGGCGCCCAGCTGGTCGGCAATGTGTACGAGGCGGGCAAACCGGCCCATTTCCTTGCCGCTGTTGTAGGTGTCGACCGGTCGCAGCGTGGCTGTGGCCGCATCGCGCAGCTGGCTTAACAGGGTTTCCCGGTTGTATGAACCGGCATCGGGCAGGGATGGAAGCACACCGTCAAATTGGATGCGGGTGGTGAAGGTGTTCCCGTCAAAGACTTTCATCGTGCCGCCGCGGGAGGGATAGGTGTAGGATGTGAGGACCTCATCGGTATATTTCCACTGGTGACGGTACAACGCTGACAGGGTTTGATTCAGATTTCCGCCACGATCTTCTTTCAAGGTGGTGGTGTAGGTAAAGGCCGATTCGACCCGCATGGTGGTTTCATCGTACTGCCAGCTTACGCGCGAATCAGTGACATGGGCGTAGGCCCTTTTCCGATAAAATTCAAGGGTTTCTGGCCTGGAATCCGGCAGCAGTGCCACACTGAGGTAGTTTTGTCCGTTCAGAGTTGATTCCAGGGCGGTGGTGCCCGACCAGCTGGATCCGTGCGGGGCGAAGATGCCATAATGCCGTCCGTCTACACTTACACCGATGACACCATCCTGATTGTGCCAGATGTTGGTAGTACCGTGTGTTTGAATACGTGCCGGACCGCCGGTTACCTGGAAAAATGCAAAGGGTAGTCCGTGTCCGATGGTGGCTTCCAGCCGTCGGGTGCCGTCATCCCATCGCGCCGTGACCGACCAGTCGCCGTAGCTTTGGGTCCGTGTGGTGTTCACGTTCAGACCGGCGATGCCGATGGTGAGCTGGCGGGAATAGGGGTAGATGTAGTCGTTCCCCCCGAAAATATGGTTAGCAGTGTGCCCCATTTCCAGTGCGGCTGCCTGCGCGCGGAATACGGCCGGGTGTGCGAAGAGTTTGTTGGAATGTTGATTGCCGAAAAAAGGGAAGATCAGACTGCTCCAGAACTCGTTGGTCTGCACGGGCTGGCTGAAATCGCCGGTGACTTTGGGCACGGCCGGAACGTTGTTGGCGAAGCTGGGACCAAGCCGGCCGGCGGGGAGCTGGGTAGTATAACTGCCGTTTCCTACGGAGACGGACTGAGCGAACACTAAAACAGTTGGGGATGCGAATGGCAGAATCGACAGGCTCAGCAGCAGGAGGAGGGATTTCATAGGGGCGCAGGAATAGGTTGGATGGCGAAGTTCGTGCCGTGCGGGGCATACAAGCTTTATGTGAAAATTATTTTCACAAGTGAGCAAATAATTTGCGCAAAAATTGGCCTAAATGCAACGGGAATTGGAATTCACAGGGGTTCTGCGGAAATTGTGCAGTTGCAGTTGCAGTTGCAGTTGCAGTTGCAGTTGCAGTTGCAGTTGCAGTTGCAGTTGCGGTTACGGTTACGGTTGCGGTTGCGGTTGCGGTTGCGGTTGCGGTTGCGGTTGCAGTTGCGGTTACAGTTGCGGTTGCAGTTGCGGTTGTGGTTGCAGTTGCGGTTACGGTTGCAGTTGCGGTTGCGGTTGCGGTTGCAGTTGCGGTTGCGGAATACAGGTTACTCCCGTCAATGTGTTTTGACCCGGGGGTACAGGCACTGTACTGCACCCGGAAACGCCGGGCTGCGCGCCTTGGTATATGCATCATCAATCCATTCAATCTACCATGTACTATTTCACCAATAAACGGGTTTTGATTACCGGCGGCGCTTCGGGTATCGGGAAACTGATGGGGCGTATGGTGCTGGAGCAAGGTGCCACATTACTTATCTGGGATCTGAACCCAGATTCCATCAACCAGACTCTGGCGGAGTTTGCCGGGCTTGGTCGGGTACATGGATTTGTGGTGGACGTATCAGATCCGGATGCGGTTGCGAAGACGGCGGAGCAGGTAAATGCATCGGTCGGATTGCCGCATGTACTGGTGAACAACGCTGGAATCGTAACCGGTAACGGGTTTTTTCATGAGCAGGATGTAGATGACATGCAGCGAACCCTGGCAGTGAATACCATGGCGCCCATGCTGGTAACCCGTACATTTCTGCCGGATATGCTTCGCAGGAACAGCGGACATATCTGCACGATATCCTCCTCGGCCGGATTTATATCCAATCCTCGTATGGCGGTATATGCCGCCAGCAAGTGGGCCGCTTCCGGCTGGTCTGATAGCCTCCGCCTGGAGCTTCGCCGACAGCAATCCGGGGTTGGCGTGACCACCGTGACGCCGTTTTACATCAAAACCGGGATGTTTGACGGGGTGCGTTCCTGGATACCCTTGTTGGAGCCCGAGTATGTTGCTGCGCAAGTCCTTAGGGGAATTGAACGAAACCGCGCATGGGTAAGCCTGCCCTGGAATATGCACCTGGTTCGACTGGCGCAGGGATTGTTGCCCGTTCGCTTCTTTGACTGGTTTATTGGCGATGTGTGCGGAATCTACCGTACGATGGATGGATTTCAGGGGCGTAAAACGGATGCAGCCCAAATCAGGCAGCCTTTGCCGAAAGATCATGGTAAAGCAAAATCAGCTGATTCGGAGCTTTTGCCCGACAAACAGTTCGCCGGCAATGCTCAATCGAAGTCCATTCAGTATACCCCTTCTGAACAGCTGCCGGATAGTTCGGCTTTAATTGAAGGGCAAACCAATCCATCACAATGTGCGAATCGGTTAACTGATGGGCTCGATAGCATGGTTGAATCAACGCATGGGGCCACCAAAGGTACATACCAGAGTGAACCCAATCGTACCGGTATCGAAACACCCTCCACAAACCGCGCATAATCAGAACCCAATACCCTGCTCATGACCATTTCCGAAACCGGCGAAGCCCGCATCGATACCTTGCTTGAAGCCCAGCGATCTTTTTTCGCCGAGCGCAACACGCGCGATATCCGGTTTCGCACACAGAAACTGGTCCTGTTATCGGAGGTTATTCGTCGGCGCAAGGAAGATATTGCCGGTGCCCTGCTTAGTGACCTTAACAAGTCCCCGAGGAGAGTTACCTCACAGAAATCAGCATTGTGCAGCAGGAAATCGAGCTGCATCGCAAGAATCTGGCAAGCTGGTCCAGTCCGAAACGTACGCTCACGCCCATGCACCTGCTGCCTTCAACCGGTGTGGTGATGTACGAACCTCTGGGTGTAACGCTGATTATATCCCCGTGGAATTATCCCTTTCAGTTGGTGATGAATCCCTTGATCGGAGCTGTTTCGGCCGGAAATTGTGCCTTGCTCAAGCCTTCCCCAGATGCTCCGCACACGGCCCGCATCGTGGAAGAAATTGTGGATGAAGTTTTTGATCCGGCTCATGTGGCGGTGGTGCAGGGTGGCCGTCCCACCAACGAAATCCTGCTGAGTAAGCGGTTCGACCTCATTTTTTTTACCGGCAGCTCGACTGTGGGTAAGGTAGTGATGAAAGCGGCCGCTGAACACCTCACGCCGGTGGTGCTGGAGCTGGGCGGTAAGAGTCCGTGCATTGTGGATATCCATGCCGATGTGGCGGTTGCGGCGCGGCGCATAGCCTGGGGCAAGACCATCAACGCCGGACAAACCTGCATCGCGCCGGACTATGTACTGGTGCAGAAGGACCTCAAAGAGTCCCTCATCCGTCGCATAGGGCTGAGTCTGGAGGAAATGCATGGCTCCGATATGCGTCAGAGTCCGTATTACGGACGGATTATTCACGATGCGGCGTATGATCGGCTCACCTCGTATCTGGAGCAGGGGACAATCCGGCTCGGCGGGGATACGGATGCCGGTGAGCGTTACATCCAGCCGACCATTCTCGACGATATTGCACCGGATGCGGCGGTAATGCAGGATGAAATCTTTGGTCCCATCCTGCCCGTAATTGGCTACGACACCCTTGAAGAAGCCGTTGCATTCGTGAACAAGCGCGAAAAGCCGCTGGCGCTGTACTATTTTGGCGATCCAGAGCAGGGAGACCAGTTTATGCGATACACCTCCTCGGGCGGGGCCTGCATCAACGACACCATCATGCATAATGCCAATCACTATTTGCCGTTCGGAGGGGTTGGCAACAGCGGCATGGGCCGCTATCACGGGCGCGAGAGCTTCCTCGCGTTCAGCCATCAGCGCAGCGTACTGACCACACCCACGCTGGTCGACATCGTTTTCCGATATCCACCATTTAAGTACTTCGATGTCATTCGGCGGATTGTGTAGGATTATTTGAGCGCCTCGATGACGCCATGATGCGGAAAGCGGCCACCGATACCGGATTTGCCAGGCTTCAGGATGTGCATCATATGTTTAATCTGTACAAGGAAATCATCCCGCTGGTACTGGGATTTTACCCTGAATATACTCTTGCGCACCAGAACGATGGGGGTTTCGAAATAAGTGCAACTATGTTGCATTAGCTGTACCTTATCGTATTTTTAATGATACGATATGAAGAGCAGTAAAATTGGATGGGTAACAGCTGGCAGCCTTGTGGTTGCCAACATGGTAGGAACCGGTGTATTTACCAGTCTGGGTTATCAGGTAGTAGATATACACAATACATGGTCCATTATATGGATCTGGGTGTTAGGAATGATTCTGGCATTGTGTGGAGCCGTTAGTTATGCTGAACTGGCAACTCATGTTAAGCGGTCGGGAGGAGAGTATGCGTTTTTAACCCATGTTTATCACCCCTTACCGGGATTTCTGTCGGGATGGGTTTCGCTGTTCGTTGGTTTTGCCGCACCGGTCGCCCTTGCAGCTATGGCATTTCATGGGTACACGCACATGTATACCGGAATGAACGGTACTGTAGTTGCAGTAGCTATAATCCTGATTATCGCGCTGATACATTCGTTTTCCATTCGACAGAGCAGCTTGTTGCACAGCTTGTTGC
>Ga0079973_1000238_pt1 | contig 9294 bp, 6 predicted proteins | sample HotLakConsUCCR28_FD_68699 | JGI IMG/M metagenome (GOLD analysis project Ga0079973, IMG submission 68699) | Hypersaline microbial mat communities from Hot Lake, Washington, USA - Hot Lake Consortium UCC-R28 (version 2) (version 2) ... | reverse complement strand
CGGTCTTGCGCGAGATCGGGGTGGAGACCAGCGGCTCGAATGTGCAGTTCGCCATCAACCCCGAGACGGGCCGCATGGTCGTGATCGAGATGAACCCGCGCGTCTCGCGCTCCTCGGCGCTGGCCTCGAAGGCGACGGGCTTCCCGATCGCCAAGGTCGCGGCCAAGCTCGCCGTTGGCTACCTGCTGGACGAAATCGCCAACGACATTACCGGCGGCGCCACCCCCGCCTCGTTCGAGCCGACAATCGATTACGTCGTCACCAAGATTCCGCGTTTCGCCTTCGAGAAATTCCCCGGTGCGGAGCCGACGCTGACCACCTCGATGAAATCGGTCGGCGAGGCCATGGCGATCGGGCGCTCCTTCCCCGAGAGCCTGCAGAAGGCGCTGCGCTCGCTTGAGACCGGCCTGACCGGGCTGGACGAGATCGAGATCGAGGGTCTCGGCAAGGGCGATGACCGCAATGCCATCAAGGCGGCGCTGGGGCGCCCGACGCCGGATCGCCTGCTCAAGGTCGCGCAGGCCATGCGTCTTGGCTCGAGCAACGCGGAAATCCACGCCTCCTGCAAGATCGACCACTGGTTCCTCGAGCAGATCCGCGCCATTGTCGAAATGGAAGGCAAGGTGCGCAGCTTCGGTCTGCCGCAGAGTGCGCGCCTGTTCCGTCGCCTCAAGGCGATGGGCTTTTCCGATGACCGGCTTGGCGTGCTCGCGGGCAAGTCGGAAGCACAGGTCAAGATGATTCGGCACGGGCTGGGCGTGCGCCCGGTCTTCAAGCGCATCGATACCTGCGCGGCCGAATTCGCATCACCCACCGCCTACATGTATTCGAGCTACGAAAACCTCTTCGCCGGAGCCCCGGCGGACGAGGCGTTGCCGAGTGACCGCAAGAAGGTCATCATCCTCGGCGGCGGGCCGAACCGCATCGGCCAGGGTATCGAATTCGACTATTGCTGTTGCCATGCCTGTTTCGCGCTCGGTGATGCCGGCTTCGAGACCATCATGATCAACTGCAATCCCGAGACGGTCTCGACCGATTACGACACCTCGGATCGCCTCTATTTCGAGCCTCTCACGGCGGAAGACGTGCTGGAAATCATCGACCTGGAACGCACGAACGGCACCCTGCACGGTGTCATTGTCCAGTTCGGCGGGCAGACGCCCCTGAAGCTGGCCCGGGCGCTGGAAGAGGCGCAGGTGCCGATCCTCGGCACCTCCCCCGACGCGATCGACCTTGCGGAAGACCGCGACCGCTTCAAGCGCCTGCTCGACAAGCTCGGCCTCAAGCAGCCGAAGAACGGCATCGCCTATTCCGTGGAGCAGGCACGCCTGATCGTCGCCGATCTCGGCCTGCCTTTCGTGGTGCGCCCGTCCTATGTGCTCGGTGGCCGGGCCATGGCCATCATCCATGACGAGGCTCAATTCGAGGATTACCTGCTGGGCACCCTGCCCAGCCTGATCCCCTCCGATGTGAAGGCCCGTTATCCCAACGACAAGACCGGACAGATCAACACGGTTCTCGGCAAGAACCCGCTGCTGTTCGATCGCTACCTCTCCGATGCGATCGAGATCGATGTTGATTGCATCGCCGATGGCAAGGACGCCTTCATCGCCGGGATCATGGAGCATATCGAGGAAGCGGGGATCCATTCCGGTGACTCCGCCTGCTCGCTGCCGCCGCGCTCACTGACGCCCGAGACCATTGCGGAACTCGAGCGCCAGACGAAGGCGATGGCGCTCGCACTCGATGTCGGCGGACTGATGAACGTTCAATACGCTCTCAAGGATGGCGACATCTACGTGCTCGAAGTCAACCCGCGCGCGTCACGCACAGTACCCTTCGTGGCCAAGGTGATCGGCGAGCCCATCGCCAAGATCGCCGCACGCGTGATGGCCGGCGAGAAGCTGGCGGATTTCGCTCTCGCACCGCGCCAGCTCGACCATATCGCGGTCAAGGAAGCCGTCTTCCCCTTCGCCCGCTTCCCCGGTGTCGATGTGTTGCTCGGCCCGGAAATGCGATCGACCGGCGAGGTGATCGGCCTCGACGCATCCTTCGGTATCGCCTTCCTGAAAAGCCAGCTCGGCGCAGGGAACATTCTTCCGCGCGCCGGCACGGTTTTCGTCTCGGTGAAGGACACCGACAAGCAGCGCATTCTCCCGGCGATCCGCTCGCTCTCCGAACGCGGCTTCAACATCCTCGCGACGGACGGCACGCAGCGCTTCCTCGAAAGCCAGGGCGTCCCGGCCCAGCGCATCAACAAGATGCTGGAAGGGCGCCCGCATATCGTCGATGCGATCAAGAACGGCGATGTGCATCTGGTCTTCAACACCAGCGCCGGAGCAGGCGCCCTGTCTGATTCCCGCTCGCTTCGGCGCGCAGCCCTCTTGCATAAGGTGCCATACTACACCACTCTGGCAGGGGCACTCGCAACCGCAGAGGGGATTGAAGCCTATCTCGGTGGCGAGCTGCGTGTGCGTTCGCTGCAGGAATACTTCGCCTGACTGGCACGGTTTCCGCAAGCGACGCATGAGAGGGGCGAACCCGCGTTCGCTCCAAAGGAATTCACGGAATAAGCGGGGTGGCCGCAAGGTCGCTCCGCTATTCAATTCGGCGTAGTGAGATCAGAAGAATGGATAAGGTTCCGATTACGGCCCCCGGTTTCCAGAAGCTCGAAGAGGAGCTGAAGCACCGCCAGCAGGTCGAGCGCCAGCGCATCGTCGAGGCCATCGCTGAAGCGCGTTCGCACGGCGATCTCTCTGAGAACGCCGAATATCATGCCGCCAAGGAGGCGCAATCGCACAATGAAGGGCGCATCATGGAGCTGGAGAGCCTGATTGCGCGGGCCGAAGTGATTGATGTCGCGAAACTATCCGGAGACCGGATCGTCTTCGGGGCAAAGGTGAAGCTGATCGACGAGGATACCGAGGAAGAAAAGAGTTATCAGATCGTCGGTGAGCCGGAAGCGGATGTGCATTCCGGGCGCGTCTCCATCACCTCTCCGATCGGGCGCGCCCTGATCGGCAAGAGTGTCGGGGATACGGTCGAGGTTTCGACACCGGGCGGCGGCAAGTCCTACGAGGTGGTCAGCGTCGATTTCCGCTGAGCTCTTGCAGGCTGCCGGTCACCCAGGCACCTCGGCGTGACCGGCAGCGACCACGACTTGACCGCGAGCCGGAAAGACCAAGTTGCGGGGGCAGCAAGAGGAGGATCAACGATGACACTTTTCCTTAAGCACGCCGTCGCAGCACTGCTCATTGCAATTACGGGATTGGCGATGACGATGTCGGGAACACAACCCGCGCAGGCGCAGCGCAGCACCGTGAGCACCATCGAGGTCGATGTCTCGCCATTGCGTGCCAGCGGCGCCGGTGGGTTTGCCGATATCGTCCAGAGCGCCTTGCGAGACGAACTCAACCGCCATTTCCAGACATCCGCCGGAGGACCGAGGCTCGTGGTGCGGATCGAGCAGCTGTTTCTGAACGGTCAGATTCGGGAGAACGGCAATGATTGGCGCTTCGGGGGAATGTCACAGCCGCAGGACAACCTTTCCGGTACAGCCCAACTCATAGATCGCAGCGGGCAGATCGTCGACACCTACCAATTCACTGCGAGTTCGCCCGCCGATTCGGCGGGAGACCGTATTCGCGAAGGCATAGAGCGCGACCGCACGATCAATCTCGCGCGCGTCTTCGCAGGCTGGGTCGCACGCCGCTTTTGAGGCGAGATACGTTTGTGAGTCGGGACGATGCCTCCGGCGAAGCGCGCTCAGGCATCGGTCTCGATCGGCACCAGAGGCTCGTCCTTCACCAGATCGAGGCTGAGCGCCGTGCGGACGTTGCGCACATTGGGCAACGACGTCAGATCGCCGACGAAAGCCTGAAAGGCGGACATGTTCGTCGCCACGCATTTCAAAATGAAATCGACTTCGCCCGAGAGCGTCCAGCACTCACGAACCGTCGGCCAATCGGCGATCTGCTCCTGGAAGGCTGCGAGGTCGGATTGCTTCTGACTGGCCAGTTGCACCATTGCAAAGCACAAAACCTCGAAGCCGAGCAGCTTCGGATCGAGCAGCGTGCGATAGCCCTTGATGATTCCCGCTTCTTCCAGCGCGCGCACGCGTCTCAAGCAAGGGGGCGCGGACAGGCCGACGCGCCTTGCCAATTCGACATTGGTGATGCTGCCATCTTTCTGTAATTCGGCAAGGATCTTGAGATCGATCGCATCGAGGCGGTCGCGCATGGAAACTCCGTCGTCTATAAAACCCCGGCGCGGGCGTCTTTAGATAATCGCGTAATCGCGGGCGCACAAGCGGCGCAATGAAATTGCGCGCAGGAGAATTGAGCGTGTACGTTCCGACGGTCTGGGCCTTGACGACCGGTGAAGCAGGCATGCGGGCGCAGGCACTCGGTCTGGCCGAAGCCCTGGGCTTCGGTTTCGACGAAAAACGAATCGGCCTGCGCGCGCCCTGGCGCTGGCTTCCGGGTCATCTCTGCCCCCTTCCTCTGCGCGGTCTCGACGCATCCCTCGACCGCCTCACGCCGCCCTGGCCGGATATTCTGATCAGTTGCGGACGACGTTCCACCGCTGCGGCAATCGCGATTCGCAAAGCCTCCGAGGGCCGTACATTCACGGTACACCTGCAGCACCCGCGGACACCGCCGCATTATTTTGATCTCATCTTCGCCCATCCGCATGACTCGCTCGCGGGCGCGAATGTCCAACTGACGCCTACGACCATCCACCGTGTCACGGCCGAAAAGCTGGCCACGGAACGCACCGCTTTCGCTGGACCGGGTCGCTTGCTGCCCCCCCCGCTTACCGGGATCCTGTTGGGCGGGCGTACCCGGCGCGGGGGTTTTGCCGATGCGGATATCCGCGCCCTGCTAGACCTCCTGAGCGCGGAGCGTGCCAGCGGTGCGAGCCTCCACATCACGCCCTCGCGCCGCACCGAGCCTCATGTCGTCGCCGCATTGCGCGCGTATTTCGACGGGAATGGTGCGGTCAGAATCTGGGATGGCGAAGGGGACAACCCCTATTTCGGGATTCTCGCCAGCAGCAACCGTTTGATCGTGACGGCGGATTCCACCTCAATGGTCTCAGAAGCACTGGCCACGAACCGCCCGGTCGGGCTGTTCCGTTTCTCCGGCATGGGGCCTCGGCATCATCGCTTCGCCGAAAATCTTGCTGCTGCTGGCCATGTCAGCCTGTTGCCCGGGGTCTGGCGAGCAGAGCACACGCCCGCGTCCAATGCCGCCAGTGAAGCCGCAGGAATCGTGCGCGCGCATCTGGAACGCCGCCACGGCCCGCTTGCTGGCAGCGCGTCAGCCACGAGAATGGTGGATGACGGGCGCCCATAGGGAAATTGCGGTTTTCCCCGGATACGTTTGCGACTACCAAACCCCACATGAAGCGCAGTGTGCGACGACACAGGAGGCGGGAATGGCCCATCAACATGCGAAGGTGATGATTATCGGCTCTGGCCCGGCGGGCTACTCGGCCGCCGTCTATGCCGCCCGTGCCATGCTTGAGCCCATCCTGATTTCGGGTATCCAGCCCGGTGGACAGCTTACCATCACCACCGATGTCGAGAATTACCCGGGCTTTGCCGACGTCATTCAGGGCCCCTGGCTGATGGAGCAGATGCGCGCGCAGGCCGAGCATGTCGGGACGCGTTTCGTCTCCGACCACATTGCCAGCGTGGATCTCTCGAAACGCCCCTTCCAGCTCGTCGGAGATGGCGGGGACACGTATTCGTGCGACAGCCTGATCATCGCGACCGGTGCGCAGGCGAAGTGGCTGGGGCTCGAATCCGAGCAGAAATTCTCCGGCATGGGCGTCTCCGCCTGCGCCACGTGCGACGGCTTTTTCTTCCGCAACAAGCATGTCGCGGTCGTGGGTGGGGGCAACACAGCTGTCGAGGAAGCCCTGTATCTGGCCAATCTCGCCGAGAAGGTCACACTGATCCACCGCCGCGACAGCCTGCGCGCCGAACGGATCCTCCAAGATCGCCTGTTCCGGAACCCGAAGATCGAGGTCCGCTGGAATGCGGCAATCGATGAGATCTGTGGCGGCGGCATGCCGCCGGGCGTCACGCATCTGCGGCTCAGGGACACCGTCAATGGCGAGATCAGCGAGCTCCCGATCGACGGCGTCTTCATCGCCATCGGGCACAAGCCGGCCACCGAGCTCTTCGAGGGCCAGTTGCCGATGAAGGCGGGCAACTATCTCATCACACATCCCGGCAAGACAGCGACCGACGTACCCGGCGTCTTCGCTGCGGGTGACGTGACTGACGATATCTATCGCCAGGCCGTGACGGCTGCGGGCATGGGATGCATGGCGGCACTGGAAGCCGAGAAATTCCTCGCTGAGCATTCCGACGACCCGCAGGAACGGCAGGAGGAATTGCAGCACAAGCAGCCAATTGGCGCCTGGAATTGATATACGGCAGCAACTGCCAATTTCATCAAGACAACGGGCCGCCCGACGCTTACCGCGCCGGACGGCCCCAGTCATTGTTGGGCTCATCATTTTTCCGTCAGCCGGTATCCACCTGACGGAATGATACCCTAGCGTCCGCTGACGATTTCGAAACCGCCCACCATACCCCGTGAGGATCCGCTGCTGCTCTGCCACGAAGACTGTCGCGGCGCCCGTCCGGAGAGTCCGCCGCGTCCACGCTGTGCCGACTCGAACATGCGGTTGATTCCGCCGACCACCTCGAAAGAGCGGCGCGACAGCGATGTATTGCGCGCGCGCGGCGGCGGGTTCTGCTCGGCCGCCGGCGCCTGTGCCACGAGCGGTTGCTCGTCCTCGTCGAGCCCCGGGATCGGGGCCAGTTCCACATCAAGATGTGCAAAGCTCATGATCTCACGCCAGGCCATGGCCGGAAGAGACCCGCCGGTCATCCTGCGTGTCGATTCGTAGTTGTCGTTTCCGAACCAGACAGCAGCAACGAAATTGCCCGTATAGCCGCCGTACCAGGCATCCCGATATGCGTTTGTGGTCCCCGTCTTGCCAGCAGACACGATGCCGTCAAGTGCTGCCCTGCGTCCGGTCCCCGACGTGGGCACGGTTGTCAGCATCCGGTTCATGTCGGCGACGACACCGGTTGCGAGCACACGCTCGGGCATATGGTCCCGACGGCGTGAATAAAGGGCTTCTCCGAAAGCGTTCCAGACCTCGAGCGCCACGTAGGGATCGACACGATCTCCGCCGTTGGCAAAGACCGCGTAGCCCGCTGTCATGTCCATCACGGTCATCTCGGAGGCGCCGATGGGAAGCGAGGTCGTGTCCTGCATCGGCGTGCGAACACCCATGCGCTGCGTCATTTCGATGATCTTCGCCCTGCCCTCCCGTGCATTGCCGTTGCCGAGCTCGAGGGAAAAGCGCACGGGAATGGTGTTGATCGAACGAGCCAACGCCGTTGTCATGGTCATCGCTCCGGCGAAGGAGCGGTTATAATTGTTAGGGCACCAATTGCCGATGCAGATCGGCGCGTCGCGCACGATACTGTCCGGGCGATACGGCAAGTGCGAGAGGACAGTGGCATAGACGAACGGCTTGAAAGCCGAGCCGGGCTGGCGCAACGCCGACGTTGCCCGGTTGAACTGGCTCTGCCCGTAATCACGCCCGCCGACGATGCTACGGACGGCCCCGTCGGGATCCATCACCACCGCTGCCGCATCGCGCACGCCGTAAGCCTCCCCGTGCTGACGCAGGATGTTCTCGACGGCCTGGTCAGCGTGAGACTGCAGTTCCCTGTCCAGCGGCGTCTTCACCACGAGCACCCGCTCATTCCCGAAATGGCCATCCCGGGCCATTGCACGGACTTCTTCAAACGCCCAGTCAAGATAGTAGTCGGCCGTGGTATCGCGCCCCCGGTCGATCGGGGTTGCGGGGTTGAGACGTGCGACCTGAACCTGCCCCTCGCTCATGAAGCCGGCATTGACGAGGTTCGTCAGAACCTCATTGGCACGCGCGCGCGCAGCCGGAAGATTGATATGGGGAGAAAAGCGCGAGGGCGCCTTGAACAGGCCTGCGAGCATGGCAGATTCCGCAAGGGAGAGATCCGTGACGGATTTCCCGAAGTAAAACTCCGCTGCCGCTGCTGCACCGAAATTGCCACCCCCCATATAGGCGCGGTCGAGATACAGCTTGAGGATCTCCTCCTTGTCGAGTTGCACTTCCAGCCAAAGCGCCAGAAAGGCTTCCCGGATCTTGCGGTCCAGAGAGCGTTCATTCGTCAAGAACAGGTTCTTGGCCAGCTGCTGCGTGATCGTCGAGCCGCCCTGGACCACAGTATCGGCGCGCGAGTTGACAACCAGTGCACGTGTGGTCCCGATCGGGTCGATCCCCCAATGCGAGAAGAAACGCCGATCCTCCGTCGCCAATGCAGCCTTGATCAGGGTATCGGAAAAATCCTCCAGCTTGACAGAATCGTCATGCCGGATCCCGCGCCGACCGACCTCCTCGCCATTGCGATCCAGGAAGGTGACCGCAAAATCCTGCGTGCGCCGCCAGTCCACATGAGTCTCATAGAATGCCGGAATAGCCAGCGTCACCATCACCATTCCACCCGCGACACTCAAGGTCGCCGCCTCGCTGGCCAGATCGAGCGCAGCCCGGCGCACACCGCGAAACCGAAAGACATTCATCAATTTCGAATAGCGCCGCCAGTAATACTTGAAATCGCCCTGCCCCTCGAACACCGACGCGCTGAGCCAGGCGTCGAAATCCGCCGCCCAGCGCTTCACGCGTGTCCAGAGTGTGGTTTCCGGGGCCAAACGCAACGCACCAACCTCACCTGCCCCGATTTTTCGGGGTTTTCAAAACAAATCGATATTAAACGAAAATTAACTCTTCAACAGCCCGTTTATGCAACAAGTTCCCGAAATTCACGCAATTTCGCCATACCGGGCCTCGGATCCGATGCAGAGAAAATGGTTAACAGTTATTTCATAATAATTGTTAATGATGCCTGATATTGCATTCGTTCCCACAAACGCGCATGCATGCGGCAACGCTATCATTCGGCAGCGACGACCATTCGAGCGTGGCGCAGACAAGCATGACCAGCAAGCCCCCCACCCGGAAAACCGATGCCCCCTTCTGGGAAACGAAGAGCCTGGCCGAGATGACGGCGCCGGAATGGGAGAGCCTGTGCGATGGATGCGGGCGGTGCTGTCTCGTCAAGCTGGAAGATGAAGACACCGAGCGCGTGGTCTATACCGATCTTGCCTGCCACATGTTCGATGGCGAGAGCTGCCGTTGCCGCGATTACCGATTACCCCA
>Ga0079973_1000237_pt1 | contig 9295 bp, 8 predicted proteins | sample HotLakConsUCCR28_FD_68699 | JGI IMG/M metagenome (GOLD analysis project Ga0079973, IMG submission 68699) | Hypersaline microbial mat communities from Hot Lake, Washington, USA - Hot Lake Consortium UCC-R28 (version 2) (version 2) ... | reverse complement strand
GACCAACATCCAATCTGGTATCCCATCTGGCAAAGGGAGACCTGGCCCTGTCGATCAGTCTGACCGCAATCAGCCCTGTAGTAACGGTGGCCACCATCCCACTGATCGTCAACTTCGCCATCCTGCATTTCGGGGAGGAGGGAAGTGTAACATTACCGGTGTTGCAAACTATTATCCAGATTATGGGCGTGACCCTGGTACCCGTAGCGCTGGGAATGTACATCCGCAGCAGGAGGCCTGCCTGGTCTGATCGGGCAGAAAAGCCTTTCAAGATGGCATCGGCCGTGTTTTTTGTACTCATCATTCTGGCCGCCATACTCAAGGAGCGCGAAAATCTGATCGAATTTTTCATTCTTACCGGACCGATTGCCCTTACCCTGAATGTAGTGACGATGGGACTCGGGTATGCATTGGCGCGATGGTTGCTGCTGCCGATTAGGCAACGTATTGCGATATCCATCGAATCCGGAATTCAGAACGGAACACTCGGAATTATGATAGCCGCAACCCTGCTGCAAAATTCCGAAATGACGATTCCCGTAGCCATATACAGCCTGCTCATGTTCTTTACGGTAATGGTTGTCATTTATGCAGGAAACCGTTTGGTTAAAGACGTCCCAACCGTGTGATTTATCCATAGCCTTCAACGGAAAAATGCATTCCACCGGGCGAGGTATGTTCTTGTGGGTGGTTTGTTTTGCAAAAAAGTGTTAAACTCCGGTCAAGGGTGCAGGGATGGTACAGTGTGTAGTCAACGCACCGCAGTATAATTGATTTTTCAAAACTTATAACCTTACCGGTCTGTTTACATCAATGGTAGTCAGGACCTTCCGGGGTTCACGAATAACAACGCAATCAGTCTAACCGAAACAACGCCTATGGATAGTCAGAAAGCCGACATGTTCCTCATGTCAAATGCCAAATATTTCCCGACGGAAATGATGCCTCAAATTAAGTCGGCGCTTGAAAAAACAGACCCGGGTCGCGACAGCCTCATCATGATGCAGTCGTACCGTGACCCGATGATCATGCTGGTGGTATCTCTTTTTGCCGGTAGTCTGGGGGTAGATCGTTTCATGCTGGGACAGACCGGAATGGGTATCCTCAAGCTGGTTACCTGCGGTGGACTGGGCGTGTGGACCATCGTTGACTGGTTTCTGATTATGGGGCTTTCGCGCGATCAAAACGTGGAAAAACTCAGGTCTACGCTGCGTTGAATTCACGTTTTACCCGGATCAGACGACGGATTCAGCAGGTGCAGCCGGTCTGGTGGGTCTGGGGAGGCGCTGCCGCAGCCGTGGCCTTTGTGCTTTCTATCGATCTCCAGCACCCGGGGGAGAGCCTGTGTTATTCCAAACAACTGTTGGATCTTGCCTGTCCTGCCTGTGGTATGGGAAGGGCGTTCAACGCGCTGCTGCACGTACACCTGACCCGGGCACTGGCTTTCAACCCACTGGTTTTGCCGGCTGCATTCTATGTGGCAAGTCTCATGGTTGTTTCCATGTTTGATGCGCTCAACGGAACCCGATACACACACAAGCTCCTTCATATCCAATTCTCCAAAGTGGCCGTGCTACTGGCCATAGTAGTGCTGGTACTGGTCTGGATCCGCAATCTCAGTCTTTACTAGCCGCTAATAACTACTGAATATTTTATCTTTACGCTGCTATGCTAACCTCAACCCAGGACTACGAATTTCCCGACCCGGAATCGCTCTATGAGCGGCAACTGGAGGAGGCATCCTTCGCCTACCTCATTCCCTTCGTTACCATCATCGGCGGACTCCCTCTACCCATCATCAACCTGCTGGTTTGCCTGCTGTACTGGCGCTACGTCCGCAAAAAGCCGCCCTTCGTCCGTTTTCACGCGCTGCAATCCCTCTTCACGACCATCCCCATTGTGCTGATCAACGCCGTTGTGGTGTTTTTACTGGTTAGGATGTTCCTGGGCGATCTGGACTATGCCAGTTGGATGGGTGGCTATTTTGCCGCCGCCGTGATGTTCAACCTCATCGAATTTCTGTTCAATATCTATGCCGCCATCAACGCCCGGAAAGGACGTGCCTTCATGTTCATTGGTTTCGGTCCGCTGGCGTATAATCTGACCGACTGGCAGGAGGTGCCCGATGAAACTTTTTAAGCATTTACTGCTGTATTTCGGCTCATTTGCCGTACTTGTGTTGCTTTTTACACAACTTGACCTGTTCCGGGCCGACCGTGTGCAGGAGTTTTCCAGGGATCAGGAAGAACGGTTGTCTGATTATCTCACGGAGGTCTTTGTAACCTCACGAACCCTGGTTGACGATGAGACCATAACTGCTGCGGTCGACACGATGACCCGGCGGCTGCTATCCACCATGGATGAGCCCCGGTATGACTACACGGTTTTTGTGGTACGGAACAGCTCTGTCAACGCGTTCGCACTGCCCGGTGGAAACATCGTACTGCATACCGGTCTTTTTGCCTTCGCGGAATCGCCCGAGGAGGTTGTTGCCGTCCTCGCCCATGAAATCGGTCACAGCGAGAAGGGGCATATCATGCATAAACTCGTCAAGGAAATCGGTTTCGGGGTTGTGTTTGCCGCCCTGACCGGGGGTGATACCGGTGCCATGAGCGAGATTGGTCGCAGACTCATTACCACGCGGTTCGACCGTGCGTACGAGGTGGAGGCTGATGCATTTGCCCTGGAGATGATGGAACAGGCCGGACTGGATCCCCGCTACCTCGCCCTGTTTTTTCACCGGCTCAGTGAGTCCGACGGGGATGTGATGGACCGGCTTGATTTTATATCAACGCACCCGTCCAACAACGAACGGCGACAGGCCGCCCTGGCCTACGAGACGGATCCGGGCTTTGAACCGGTTCCACTGACCGGACTCAACTGGGAGCTGGTTAAAGGGCTGGCGGACCGGTGAGGTGGTCGGCAGGTAATTCCTCATTATTTGATGCACCCCGGGCTTCGCCGGTAACCCACCCGGATGCCGACGAATCTGTTGGTCGCCGGCGATGCTGCATTCCAGGACTCACCGGTAACCCATCCGGCAACCGACGCACCCGTTGGCAACTGTGACACGTTCGGTTTTCCGGGGTATCACCCCGGAAAACCAATCCAATCTGAATCCCTGCTATTTGATCAAAGTCATTTTTCCGGTTTGAAGCATGCCTCCGAACTCAATGCGGTACAGGTACATTCCGGAGGGCAGGTTCCCGGCCGTGAAGGGCAGCGCGAAGGTACCCGCACCCGGGAAAAATCCATCCCTCTGATCTACCAGCCGACCCGCCGTATCAAATACCTGCATCTGAACCCGACCTCCTTCCGGCAGGGTGAAGCTCACGCTGGTTGAAGGATTGAAGGGATTCGGGTAGTTGCCAAGCAACTCAAATCCGCCGGGCTGATCTGTGGCAGTAAGTGAGGTCGATGTGGAGACACTGAAGCTGTAGTCCTGTCCGCTGTTATTGTCCCAGGTTCCGGCCCCGTTATTGAACACGAAATTGATTTCGGTGGCATCCGATGGAGCCTGAATCGTGAGTGTCCATTGGTCGTCCCGGCGGGTCATGGCTGTTGTGGTCACATTGCTCCATCCGTTGTAGCCCCAGTGCAGGTTCACCTGCGAGGCACCGGCAAGACTTCCGGCGTAGGTGAGCGTGAATTCCTGACCGGCAATCACGGGATCAGGTTCAACGGTGAAGACCGGCGGCGGCTCATTGCCTTCGCTATCTGTTACCGTCACGGTGTAATCGTTATCATTGTTGTTGTCCCAGGTATCGGCCCCGTTATTGAACACCATGTTCAGCTCGCGACCGGCCTCCGCCGGGACGGTCATCGTCAGCGTCCAGACGTCGCCCTGTTTGCTGATAGCGGTGGTTGTCACGCTGGTCCATCCGTCGTAGCCCCAGTGCATATTCACCTGAGACGCGTCATTCAGAAATCCATCGTACGTCACGGTCAGTGATTCACCGGATATGGCCGGATTGGGGTTGAATCCGAGGGTTGCCGGTTCAGCCGGCGGATCCTGCGTGCCGCCGTCATCGCCGCCATCGCCCTGGGAACCGCTGGCGTCGGTCTGGAAGAATCCCGCACCCAGATCGCCGATCATGCCCGGGCCGTCCAGCACGTAAATCCCCGCCGAGGAGGGTGCCACCGTGAATCGGATAGAGCCGTTGGAAACGCTGATTTCGTGACCGGTGACGGCATCCCGGTACACACCGTTGCGGATACCGCTGAAATTGAACTCTACTTGCCCGTCTTTGGCAAGACCCACCACTGCATAGCTTTCCCCGTTGTTGTAATCTCGTACGATACCCACGCCGTTACCCCCGCCGTTGCCGCCCCATCGCCAGCTGCCCTTCTGAAGGGCCGGTATAGCCCGTCGGATGGCATTCAGCTTGCGGATGTGCTGGTAGACGGTGTGATTGGGTGCATCGGCAAACTGATCGCCGAAGTAGGCCCGACCGGTTTCGTCAATGGAGCGCTGATGGCCGCCGTACTGAATATCGGCATACTCCCCGCGCTTGAACTGGATTTCGGTGCCGTAGTACAAAGAGGGGATGCCTCGCCAGGTCCACATAAAATTCAAGGCTGCGGTGAGATTTCGGGCGTCACCCCCGTAGCGACGGTTCCAGTCGTTGTTGGGACCAAAATCATGGTTGTCCAGAAAGGTTACCAATTCATCGGGATTGGCATAGAGGTGGTCGTATCGGGCCGCTGCCATCACGTTGCTGAAGCTTTCACCCTTTTCAAACATGTGGAAGGTGGCCATGGCGTAGAAATCGAGCACGGCCATGCCGGAAGGTTCGGAGTTACCCACCGCGCCCCGCCAGGTGTACCAGTGCGGATTAATTTCCTCCACATTATGCAGTTCGTGGCGTTTCTGGGCGACCTCGCCGAAGATGAACAGGTCGGGATTGATTTTTTTGAACTCATCCAGGAACCATTGAACGTCTTCTTTGCTCATGTGCTTGATGGTATCCCATCGGAAGCCGTCTACTCCCATTTCGATGTAGGTTCGGTAGGCGTCCAGCATGTACTGACGCAGCACCGGTGATCCGGTATTCAGATCGGGCGTGTCTTCATGCAGGGCCCGGTTGTACAGGTTCTCGGTATCATCGTAGCCCTGGGCGAATCCATTACCGGAGTGATGATACCAGTCGTTGGAGGTGGTATTGATGTAACTGACGGTGTTGGGCCAGTTGTAGGCAGCCAGGTTCTCATTGTAGGGTGCCGGCAGGCGGGCTACGTTGGCCCGACTCCAGATTTTGCCGTCATCGGGATTGGGCGTGAGGCCGTCATACTCCCAGTCAGGGTTGTCAGGGAGGGGATTTCCGTTGAGGTCTTGTCCCCAGGGCTGGTCGTGGTCGGTGTTATAACGAATCTCCGCGTGGTCTTTGATGCCGAACCGGCCGGTATGGTTGGTGACGATGTCCAGCACGATTTTCATGTCCCGGGCATGCACTTCGTTTATGAGATCCTGAAACGTAGCCGGGCGACTCCAGTCGTGGATCAACGCGGGTGAAGTCCCAGGCATGGTACCCGTGGTAGTCCAGCGGACTGCGATTGTGTACGATAGGCGTGATCCAGATTGCGGTAAAACCCAGGTCCTGAATGTAATCCAGCTTCTCGATGAGCCCCTTGAAATCGCCCCGCCAGGTTACATCCTGAGGATCGGTTATGGCGGGATTGATATTGGGATCCGGGTTGTAACTGGACCACTCGTTGGGCACATTGTTGGAGGGGTCGCCGTCAAAAAAACGGGTAGTAAGCAGGAAATAGATACTTTCCTCCCGGAAATCGACCTGGGCCACGGCCGTGGCCGACAACCCGATGGTGATAAACATACTCAGCAGAAGTGCCTTGACGGCTATGTAAGAAACTTTCATGTAAGCGCTTTCATAAAGGTGCGATAAAAAAGCCGCTGACAGCGGCCGAATCTCCTGTCAACCTATTTTTATTTTTTGTAAAATTCAAGTAAGCGCTTACAGATTCCGCAGCGAAATGATTTGCACAGCTGCAATGGGAAATGCACGAGGCCCGACTCTGCCCGATCGGTTACGGAGGTTTAGCTGCGACCGGGTTATGCACGAGGCCCGGCTCTGCCCAATCGGTTACGGAGGTTTTGCTGCGGCCGGGAAATGCACGGGCCCGGCTCTGCCAGTCCGGTTACGGAGGTTTTAATGGGTGAATATGCTGGGTCCCGCCTTCCGTGGGGGAACGGACCTTTTTCCGTGGTGGAGTGGGTTCAGGTGTACAGCAGTATAGCGCTTCGTTGCTGCAAAAATTCCTCCCTGCCGGAATTTTCGATCTCCGTGAGTTCCTGCGTGCTGCCATTTCGCTCAATCCACAATCGCAGCGTATCGGTGCCATTGATTATATCAATGGGCATGGCATCATTTTCGTATTCAAACGGAGGCGGTCTCCAGCCAAAATCAGTCCCCATACGATGATATAATTCCCGCAGTACAATCTGCGCGGCCTTCCAGCTGCCCGACGTCGGTTCCCCGGCGGAATTTGCAACATGTACCTGATACCCGTGACAATTCTGCCCCTGCCATTTCTCGAAGGTCGGAACAAAGGTGTGCGGCCTAAGCCGGAAGAGTTCACAGCCGCCCTGCTGCAAAGCCTGATTGATCGCTCTGACATGGGTATGCGCCAGCAGCCGGGGGTGACCGAAGAGTTCGAAAGGCCTGACCGTACCCCGACCTTCACTCAATACGGTCCCTTCCATCAGTACAAATCCCGGGTAGACCGACAGGGTGTGGAGGGTTGCCAGATTGGGCGATGGCAGTACCCACGGCAGTCCGGTTTCCGTGAATCCGGACCGGCGATTCCAACCGGTGCAGCCTATTACCACCGGCTCATCACCGGCATCCCAGTACCGGCTGGCGTAACGGGCCACCTCGCCCGCAGTCATTCCGTGTCGCATGGGCAGCGGATGGAGCCCGACAAACGAGGAAAACGCAGGTTGAAGGAGGTTTCCCTCGATGGTTACGCCATCCAGCGGATTGGGCCGGTCCAGAATTACAACCCTTACGCCATGCTGATGGCAGGCTTTCATGGCCAGTATCATGGTCCAGATATAGGTGTATACCCGCACGCCGATATCACTCAGGTCGATGACCAGGGTGTCAATATGCTGCAGCATTTCAGCGGTGGGTTCGCGGGTTTCCGAGTAGAGGCTGAAAACCGGGATACCATATACGGTGTGCTCCTGATGGGGCGACTCAATCATGTTGTCTTGCGCATCGGTGTTGAAACCGTGCTGGGGACCAAAAAGTGCGGTCAGCCTGGAACCCAGCAGGCGGTGCAGGATGTCGGCTCCGTGCTGCAGGTTGCGGTCTACCGAGGCGCTGTGCCCCAGGTAGCCTACCCTTCCGTGAAGGTGTTCGAGGAGTTCGGGTTCGTGTTGTAGTCGGTCAAGTCCGGTAAGCATAGGTCTGTCATAGTATCAGCATCGCATCCCCGAAGCTGTAGAAGCGGTACTTTTCGGCGATGGCGTGCGCGTAGATACGGTGCATTTCGTCCAGTCCGGTAAGTGCGGCAACCAGCATGAGCAGGGTGCTTTTGGGCAGGTGAAAGTTGGTAATCAGGGCATCCAGTCCGCGGTAGGTGTAGCCCGGCGTGATGAAAATATCGGTGCTGCCCGAGCCGGCGGCAAAAATCCGCTTATCAGGCTCACCATCGGCTATGGATTCCAGCGTCCGGGCGCTGGTAGTACCCACGGCTGTGATATGTTTCGAACGCTCAAGCATGCCGGCATTTTGCGCGTCAATACTGTACCATTCGCTGTGCATGACATGATCTTCAATCTGCTCGACTTTAACCGGCGCGAAGGTGCCCATACCTACGTGGAGGGTGAGTTCAACGATGGACCGGCCTGAGTCTTGCAGCTGGTCCAGCAGCTCCGTGGTGAAATGAAGTCCTGCCGTGGGCGCGGCTTTGCTCCCCTCGTCTTTGGCGTACACCGTCTGGTATTCATCGGCCAGCGACTCATCCTGGGCAATGTAGGGGGGGAATGGGGTCAGCCGATGGGGTTCCCATGCCGGCTCGGTGAGTGGGGGGTGCAGTTTCAGGGTACGCACTCCATCTTCCTGCATTTCCAGGGTTTCGGCAGTGAGTCCCGGAGCCAGTTCGGTAATTTTTCCCGGACGAAATTTCTTGCCCGGCCTGACCAGCGCTTCGGCCGTGGTATCATTGATTTGGCGGAGTACAAAGATTTCCAGTCCTCCGAAAACCATGCGTGCTTTTTCAACTTTGCTGTTGTTGACTACGATGGTTGTGTCTTTGGGAAGCCAGTTGCCGATGTTGTAAAACACATCGTCTGTGATTGCGCGGGTTTTACGGTCATAGACCAACAGCCGGGCGTGGTCGCGCGGGGAGGCGGGGCGTTGGGCGATGAGCGCCTCCGGCAGGGTGAAGTCGAAGTCGTTGATGGTATACATGGACGGAAAAATACGCAGATTTTTGATGTAGCGGGGTTGAAGCCCGGACATTCGGGTTGTTTTTTAGTGTCGCACTTTTGGTTGTGGTTGCTTAGCTTGCAAATCGGCGTTGTTGCTGGCTGGTGTGCTTGCTTCCGAGCTATCGGCGTTGTTGCTGGCTGGTGCGCATGTGCCCGAGCTGTCGGTGTTGTTGCTGGCTGCACGCGTATGTGCCAGCACCCGCCCTGTTGCACCCACAGACGGCACCCGGCCGACCTGCAAACCGCATCGCTGCCCCGCCGAAATTCGTCGTACTGTTATTCCCGCTGAACAGACCTGCATGCAGGTCCGATACCTGTAACCATCCCGACATACCCCATGAAACTTTTCCTCGTACTCGCCCTGCTGACCTTGATTTCCTGCTCACGTGACGTCCTGCCGCCAACCGACGTTACCTACGATGTGCTCATTGAAAACGCCCGGATTATCGACGGTACCGGTGCTCCGGCCTTCCACGGATCGGTGCTGGTGCGGGATGGTCTCATAGCGTATGCCGGACCGGCTTCGTTGGCAGACTACCAGGCTGCGCACAGAATAGATGCTGCCGGCAGGGTGGTGGCCCCCGGATTTATTGACGCCCACGCCCATGGAAACGCCGAAATGAACCCGGTGTTTCGCAATTTCTGGTCGCAGGGCGTGACCTCCATCGCACTGGGAATGGATGGCCGGAGTCCGGGAATGGATGATCTTCCGGCTTGGATGCAGCGTGTAGAGGAAGCCCGACCAGGGGTAAATATCATTCATTTTGCAGGACACGGCAGCGCGCGGGAGTATGCCGGACTGCCCCTCGAACAGGGTGCCGTGCCGCAACCGATGAACAG
>Ga0079973_1000233_pt1 | contig 9322 bp, 7 predicted proteins | sample HotLakConsUCCR28_FD_68699 | JGI IMG/M metagenome (GOLD analysis project Ga0079973, IMG submission 68699) | Hypersaline microbial mat communities from Hot Lake, Washington, USA - Hot Lake Consortium UCC-R28 (version 2) (version 2) ... | reverse complement strand
CCGCAGTCAAGACATCGAGAGTTGACCGATGGCAAGTTACCGTCCTGAGCTGGACTGGATATATAGCGGTGCTCAATTCAGTCAGGTACACACTTGATTGGCTGAGGCTCCCCCCAGGTGCTGGGGGTTGCAGATTTAACCTTTACCCCCCCTGATTAGAGGGCAGGGAGAGCTTCAATCTGTACTTCACTCAAGTGAGATCCGCTACAGGTTGGAATTTTGCCGTTTAACAAAGGGGACCAGAGAGATCTTCACGATGTCCTTCACCCAAATGAAATCCGCTGTAAGTTGTATAGAGAAATATTGTAGTCATTCAATTTTAGCCAGGTGTTAAATAAAAACTTTTTTGTCTAAATCTATAGTTTAAAATCGAAAAAAATCTTAAGTTTTACTCTTCCCGGCTTTTGATACCAGGTCCAGCTCAAAATTTGGAGTTTTCCCTCAGGAAAACCTCCACTTCTGGACTTGAACAAGGTTTGAAGTGCCTTTGCCCGATTTGGAACTAGCTAGAGAACTCAACTGCTATGACTGAACAACAGCTCCGTATCGTGTCGCTCATTCCCAGCGCCACTGAAATTGTCGTTTCCCTCGGGTTAGGAGACCAGCTGGTGGGGCGTAGCCATGAATGCGACTTTCCGCCAGCGGTGCAGGCTCTGCCGGTATGTACCGAACCTAAATTTGACCCCGTGGGTAGCAGTGGCGAAATCCACCGTCGAGTAGATGACTTACTCACTTCGGCCCTCAGCGTTTACCGAGTCAAAACAGATGTTTTAGAAGACCTGCGGCCAACCCACATCATTACCCAGGCCCAGTGCGAAGTCTGCGCGGTCAGCCTGGCAGATGTAGAAGCTGCTGTGGCTGAGCTAACCCAGATTCGGCCTCAAGTCATTTCCCTTGAACCCACCCGCCTGGCAGACCTGTGGGATGACATCAGCAGAGTCGGGCAGGCATTGCTCCCTGCAGAGACCGCATCCTCCACTCAAGCTGTGATTGAGGCTCTACAGGCGAGGGTAAAGGTCTGTGCAGAACGGGGAGCATCGGTTGCGACCCGACCGACCGTGGCCTGTCTGGAATGGACTGATCCCCTCATGGCGGCGGGGAACTGGGTACCAGAACTGGTGGAGTTGGCAGGGGGAACTTCGCTGTTCGGGGAATCTGGCAAACATTCCCCCTGGCTTGCCTGGGAGGAGTTGCTGACGGCTGACCCCGAGGTGATAGTGATTATGCCCTGCGGCTACGATCTCGCCGTGACTGAACAAGAATCTCAGGTGCTGACCCGCCATCCCGACTGGACTAAGCTCAGGGCGATTCAAGCCAACCAGGTTTACATCACCGACGGTAACCAGTATTTCAATCGTCCTGGGCCTCGCCTGGTGGATTCTCTGGAAATTCTGGCGGAGTTAATTCATCCGGAGGCATTCCAATACGGTTATTTAGGCCGGGGATGGAAGCCCTTTGGTGCGGTTAATGTAGCCTCCTAAGCTGGTCCTCCCCAGAGCAGTTGGTTAGCGCGATATTGGGCGGCATCGGGGCCATCGGCAAAGCGCGTCAAACCTGCGTCCAGACTGAAGCATGAGCCTTAAATCTGATTGTGTCGGCAACCCAGGCTGGTGCTATCTACCCAGCGCCCCAGGACCGGCCTTAAATTCGGTATGCCGGTCGGGATAATCTTTAGTGGCAGGTTGGGTCGGGGCATCCATGGGCTCATCCCGGCTAACCTGGGCCATGAATGGTTTTGCAATACCAAGTCTGGCTCGAAATCTGCAGTTTTCCCCAATACAACTCCATTTCTGCCCCTGGCAAGGGTTATGTTCGATATCAGCCCGTCAGGCTTTGTCTTTTGCTGAGTAGGGTTGGGGTTTATCCAGGTTAGCCTGGCCAATAGCAAAGGCAACGCCCATGGGGTTATCAATGCGGTTGGATGCTCGACGCAGTTCCAGCCCAATGACCAGTCCATCGTCGTCGTAATCTAGCACCAAATCAGGACTGATCTGAGCGGTCTCAACCACTTCGCGGGTATTCAAAGCAATCTGCAGAATGTCTTTGCCGGGATCGTAGATAATTCTCATGAAATTCATGGAGTCTGGAGCATCTAAGATTCGGTATCTTACACCGAAATCCCGCTCCACAGTGATAGTCAGACACTCCCCTCCAGGGGGTAGTGTCTGACTCATTGAAGTCTGCAGTGAGACTATGGACCTGGCTTAAAACCAGGCAATTTCACTGGTCAGAAATTGGCTTATCCTGTTGTGGCTTAATCAGGAAGTGCAACGTTACTATCGCCGCCGATGTTAATGCTACCTCCTGGGGGCAGTTCCATCAGAACGGTGTCACCCCTACCTGTGTTTACATTCCCACCAGTCTCGATCGCCTGCGGGGCTTTAATCGCCTCAGCAGAATGGTCATATCGAGAGGCAAAGGCTTCGGTGTAGACTCCGCCGGTGTTGATCACACCAGAACTATGGGCAAACATAGGGCTGACCGCAGAGGAGACGGTTAAAGCCGTCACACCTCCCTGGCGACCAATTTGGAAACCTGCAGTTGTAGAAACCTGTGGTCCTAAATGGCCACCGCCACCATGGCCACCGCCACAAGAACCACCACCTTCACAGGCCGCAGCTATTCCCGTGGTGCCAAGGGCCAGAGAAAAAACAATCAGAGATCCCCAAAGTTTTAGGTTTTTCATAATTCAACTCCTTAAAAAGCTGTTGAATGACAGGGTTAACCAGTGGGCAAAACACAGCACTTATAAAAGCCAGCAAAGCTTACCAAAGCCCGACAAGCTCGGGGATAAAAGACAGACTGAGCCTGTCCATGCCCTAAAATGCTGCGGCAGTGAGGGAACAAGATTCACGCTGACAGAGGCCAGCGGTACCAACTGGCAACATAAGCCGAATCTCTGCACCAGCAACTTAAATTACCCCTCAATGGCGAAATTATTTTTTCACCATTGAAAACCTGGTTGTAAAAATCTGTTAATACCGAAAAACTGAAGCACCAGACAGAAATTGACCGTCAGGCATCTTTCTATCACAGAAAACTATGCTTCAGAATGGTAGCTGTCCCTTCATGCCCTCATAGTAATACCATCATCTCTTCTTGTCCACAAAAATCCTGTTAAAAATGCTTATTTAAAGAACCATTTAGTTGGGCAAGAAAAATTCTGTCAACTGTTTATAGGGTTGAAAGATTTGTTGTAAACCAAGTCCAGCTCGAAATCTGGAATTTTCTCTAAGGCAAAATTCCACTTCTAGACTTGGACAGGGTTTAGAAGAAAGAATTTCGCCTTGCATTCAAATGCTTTTCTTGTCCCAGATCCTCTAAACCAGGGCGGTTGCCCTCAGCATAGCTTTTGAAGGCGATACCAGCCAGGCCAATCTTGTCGTTGCCAGGACTAAAAAAATAATGCTGCCAATCACTCACAGTTTCCTTATTTTCTTAGCAAAAGATTTCAGATTTTTCATCTGGAGCATCTCGCTCAAATACGGTGCCCACCAAAGTTTCCCCTCCGTCTCCTTGATAGAGAAAAAGGACTTAATCCTGAACAACCTTAGGTTAAAAGGATCTAAAGCAAGTCAAGCTTTAACTTTATTAAGCTGAGAACTTCAATATTTATGTTTTCGCCTTCTCCAAACGTTAAAGTGCTACAAATTATTGTGCCAGATTGGCCCAGTCTTGCTTATCTCATTGACTGACAACAGTTGTACGCCCTCACCCCCAACCCCTCTCCCAGAAGGCGAGGGCAGCCGATCAATCTTTCCAGTTCCCTCTCCCCTCGGGAGAGGGCCAGGGTGTAGCTTGCTTCCCGGAGGGTGGGCTTTCAGAGATTTGGTAGAGAAGTTTTGTCAGTCAACCAGCTTGCTTACATACCAAGTCCAGCTCGAGATCGGTCGTGTTCTCTAAGGCAAAACTCCACTTCTGGACTTGGACAAGGTTGATACCAAGTCCAGCTCGAGATCGGTCGTGTTCTCTAAGGCAAAACTCCACTTCTGGACTTGGACAAAGTTGATTCCCTGGTTGTTATTTGGATTACTTACTTTGCAAATGGAAAATATTGGTCAGGTCAAAGCTCCCATGGATATTACCCAATGAAGATCGAGCAAAAGTAACATGACTGAACAAACTCTCGACGAAAATTGTCGCGCCCTCTGCTTAGCTCACCCCAAGCATTCCACCAGCACCATTGTTTTAACAATTCAGACAGGGCTGTGGATTACGGTTTTAACTCACTCCATCGGCAAACCAGCCTACGCTACCACTGAGCCGGAAGCAGAAACCAAACCAACCTCTCAACAACCGACGGTGCCTGCACTGTTCCCGGCCCCCACCCCGAATGTGAAGCCCTCTCCGTCCCCCACTCCTGAAACCCCGGTGTCATTTACACCGTCAACCCCCTCCCCAAGAGCGACCCCGCCGCCGGTATCGGCCTCGGCGTCCCCTCCAGAAGTTGGGCCTTCCCCAGGTCCTGGAGCGCCACCCGCCTCCATTAAGTCCTCATTGCCGCAAAAGAGCGCGGTTCCCCAGATCACATCTCGGCCCGAGCCCGCCGCCGCAACTCAGGCGGCGTTTAGCGAATCAACTTTGCCGGTAGAAGGCTCAGAGATTGCTGCGCCAGTCAGAGCACAGGTTGAAGCACCCTCAACCGAACCTCCCCCTGAATCCGCATCTGCCGCCAATGACGTCCCATCTCTACATGCGCCCTACAGTACCGAAGCTAAGGATTTATTGCCCTTGACAGAAGCCACGGAACCCGCAGATGTAGAGGATGCTTTCGCCCTCGAGCAGGCGGCCAGTGAACCTACCATCCAGCCCGAACCCGAAGCCACCTGGTTACCTTTAGCCCCAGACGCTGACAATGATCCAGCGGCCAGGGCGACATATTTTGAAGATGGCGAATCTGAAGCTGAAAATCAGGCCAGCAAGCCATTAGCCCCAGATATCCCCGTTGCCCCTCCCGATGGGTCTGCACCAGAGCCTGGGCCCAGGTCGGAGGCCGGGGTGTCGGCGCAGAGTGACCCGGCTGAGACCACCACCGCTGGTGAGACAGCGGAAGCCCCCCCGCGGCCTGCACAGGTAGATGATGTCGAAGACCGGGTGGTGGTGCCTCCGGGAGCTATAGACCCGTTGGTCACCACCATTCCCTTCAACAGCGATGTGCTGGAATATGGCACCCGGGCTATTGTGGCATCGGGTCTTAACTTTGGGGATGATCGCAGTACCAACCTCCGCTACGCTGGTCTGGTCAATCTCAATCCCAGAGTAGAGAACTACACCACGGCTGACCACATTGCCGTACTAGAGCAGCGGCAGGGGGTAGTGTTTGTCCACGATGTCCTGCAAGAGCGCAAACTGACCCTCTCCCTTGGAGATCCCATCACCATTCTGGGGCAAGACATTCAACTCAGCCTCACAGGATCTTGTTTAGACCCTGCCGATGGCGAAATCTGCACATTTACTCCCGGTTTGGCAACTGAAGACGGTAGCATTGACCCCACGACTCAGTTACCCACTCGGTTCGAACAATCCTCAAATTTTGGCGATGGCGTCGCCCCGGCTACCCTGGAGGCAATTCAGGCTCCTGGCTTTCAGCGGGGGACTGATGAGCAGCAAATTGGTCTTGACTTACGGTTCCCTCAAATTGCGATCTTGCCGGGCAACAGCCAGACCGGCAGGGCCCAAATCCAGCGGGACGAAACATTTGTCACCATCCCGGCCATTGGCTATGCCACCATTAGTCAGGTGATACAGGCCAATGCCCGTGAAGCAACGCTGGCCAGAACGGTGCGGGGACCGGCAGTGGTATTTGATGCCGACCAGCCCATTACTAATTACCTACTGGCGGCCCTGGCCCTCGCCTTACCAGAGTTCAGAGGAAACCTGACTCCCACGACCGAGCCCGCCAACCCTAATATCAATCAAAGTTTGTTTAACGCAGCCAACAACTTTCGCCGCCCTATCGATAGCCTCACCCTCTACCAAACCGGCATTGGCCATGCCGCCACTCCTCCAGCGCCGCTAGAAAGTTCCCACGATCGTCCGTCTGCCCGGTTCCACGGGGTATGGTTGGGGTTATCGCCGGTGACCGAGCGCAGCTTTGAGGAGCGGTTTGGCATGGTGCCCATTCGCGATCGAGTGCAGACCCTGGCCGCCGGGGGAGAAGGGGGCGGCGGGCAATCTGCCGAAGTCATTGCTCTGGTTAACGGCGAACAGTTTGACATCAGCAATATCGACAATCTCTACACCCAAAACTATGTCAATTTGTACGAACAAGATGCCCTGAGCACCTACACCTTCGAGCAAACAGACCGAATTCACTACTATCCCCACCTGAGCTTTGGTGGCAATATCACCAGGGCCTACGATAGGTTTCAGTACTATGCAGGCACCATCGCCGGAGACAGCCTCCAGGTTTACGGTGGCCTCGACTATCAGGGACACACCGACGATGGATGGTACTACCAGGCCGGTGGGATTGGATTTTTGAACCCTAACTATGACCGCTACAGTAACCTTTCTGGCAGCGTAGCCAAGCAATTCAGGTTAAGTAATGCCAACAGCATGGTGCTGGGAGCCAGTTTGAACTGGGCCATCGATCAGGATACCCGTCTGGGAGACATTGAGCAGACCGGCGAGGGCAGTGATATTACCCTGCAGGCCAGGTTTAACCTGGGGCAAGTGTCTTTAGGGATTTCCCAGGTTCTGGGCGACATCTTACCCAACTCCCAGGCCAGTCGTACGGTGCTAGACACTTCAGTACGTCTGGGAGAAAATGTGGCCCTGGCAGGATTTTGGGCTCCCTTCGATAACGCTACCAGTGCTCCGGTAGTGGGTCTTACCGCCAACATAGGCTTTAACGGAGGAGAGGTCACCCCCGGCCTGATGATCTCCTGGGAAAACAGCCGCTACGACTACGGCCAATGTGCTGACGGCACTGACCTGACAACAACCAGTAATGTCTTTGCAGTTCTACTGCGGATGGAGTGGTGAGACGGCCCTAGCCATGGCGCTTTTGGTGCCACCGCCAGGCGTGGGTCAGGATGGTGTCAATATCGCTGTACTGGGGGTTCCAGCCCAGCACTGCTCTGGCCCGCTGACTGCCGCCCACCAGGGCTGGAGGATCACCGGGGCGGCGTTCGGCCTCGACAACGGGAATAGGTTTTCCAGTCACCCGTGCTGCGGCATCGATGACCTGTCTGACCGAAAACCCGTTGCCATTACCCAGATTGAATTTCGTACTGTCGCCACCGTTAAGCAGGTACTCTAAACCGAGAATATGGGCATCGGCCAAGTCAGAAACATGAATGTAATCTCGCACACAGGTGCCATCTTCGGTGGGGTAGTCGGTGCCAAAGATATAAATGGCATCTCGCTTGCCCAGGGCTGTTTGCAGGACCAGGGGAATCAGATGAGTTTCAGGATTGTGATCTTCCCCTAAAGTCCCTTCCGGATGGGCACCGGCAGCGTTGAAGTAGCGAAAGCACACCGATTTCAGATCATAGGCTTTGTCGTAGTCCGTGAGAATCCGCTCAACCATGAGCTTGGTCATGCCATAGGGGTTAATCGGGTTCTGGGGATGATCTTCGGGGATAGGCAATGTTTGGGGCACTCCGTAGGTCGCACAGGTAGAGGAAAAGACAAAGGTTTTTACGTCCGCTTCTACCATGGCATCCAGCAGAGACAGGGTGCCCATGACATTATTTTCGTAGTATTTGCTCGGGTTGGTCACCGACTCGCCAACATAGGCATAGGCCGAGAAATGCATGACAGCGCTAATGTCATGCTTTGCAAAGAGGCTCTGAAGCAGTTTTTTATCGAGAGTGCTACCAACGATCAACTCAGTTTTCAAGACATTCTCTACCAGGTCTTGGTGACCGTAAACCAGGTTATCTAAAATCAGTACCCGGTAACCTGCTTGTTGTAAAGCCCATACGGCGTGGCTACCAATATAGCCAGCTCCACCCGTCACAAGAATAGTTGATTGAGATACCATCGCTAATCCTTAAGGTGATTTTTTAGCACTATCTATAAAGCGGTCTCATAAACCCTGTCAGCAACACTTAGCGCCTGATAGGGCAGTAATTCCCCCGTTAGCGTCTCCTGCAGTCAATTCAGGTGACCATTTCAGGCGTTGTCTAAGGGACGTAATTCTGCAGCCTCATTTTAGAAGACCCTACTCTGGTTTTTGCCGGTTCAGACTAAAGGCCATGAAGAATTCATACTGCTAGTATCAGTAGATCACAAACATACTCTTTTGCCGAGATCCAGCCCTCACCCTAAATCCCTCTCCCAATGTGGGAGAGGGACTTTGAAGCACTTCTGGCTCCCCACTCTTCGAGAAGCAAGCTACGCCCTTCTGGGAGAGGGTCTGGGGGTGTAGCTTGCTTCCCGCAGGGTGGGCTGCGGGGTCTTTGCGATCTACTGAGTATTGCAGTTCATCAGCTATCCCACGTTATTGAATCCCCATTCCTAAGGAGATCGCTTATACCCAGTCCAGCTCGAAAACTGTCGCTTGCCCTGAAGCGAACCTCCACTTCTGAATCTGGACAAGGTTTAAAGCAAAATTACCTGTTTTGCCAGGCACGCCCAAAGGGCGCAGGCTCTGCCCCCCTACTCAAGGGTATTTTCTTTCTAAGAATTCTCCTGCGGTCTTCACAAGAATTGAGGGCCAAAATCACGCTAAAAGCTAAAGGACATGTGTACTTAAAGTTCTAATGTACTGTAGGCTGGGAATATGCGGTGGACGGATGCCCGTGATTCCTAAGCAGCTCCAACTTAAAAACTTCCTCAGCTACCGCGAAGCCACGCTCGACTTCGATGGCATTCATGTGGCCTGCATTGCTGGCCCGAATGGGGCTGGCAAGTCATCTCTGCTAGAAGCAATGGCCTGGGCAATTTGGGGACAAAGCCGGGTCGCCACCGATGAAGATGTCATTCACCAGGGGCAACTCGAAACCCAGGTCACCTTTGTGTTTGCCCAGGGGGACCAGATCTACCGCATCATCCGTAGCCGACACCGTCTCCAGGGTAGCCGGTTAGAGTTTCAGGTTCAGGCCGAGGCTGGCTATCGAGTGTTAACCCAACGGGGAGTGCGGGCCACCCAACAACTCATCTGCCACCATCTCAAGCTAGACTACGAGACCTTCATTAATTCTGCTTACCTGCGTCAGGGGCGGCTAGACGATTTTATGCTCAAGCGCCCCAGCGAACGGAAACAAATTTTGACAGATTTGCTCAAACTTGACCAGTACGACCGTTTGGCCGACCAGGCCAGGGAACAATTACGCCAGGTGAAGGCGGAAGTGGCCCTGGGCCCTGAAGCTAA
>Ga0079973_1000223_pt1 | contig 9396 bp, 11 predicted proteins | sample HotLakConsUCCR28_FD_68699 | JGI IMG/M metagenome (GOLD analysis project Ga0079973, IMG submission 68699) | Hypersaline microbial mat communities from Hot Lake, Washington, USA - Hot Lake Consortium UCC-R28 (version 2) (version 2) ... | reverse complement strand
GACCAGGCATAGACCGCGCTCGTCTCGTAGCCGGTATCGATTGCGAGCCGGGCGAGCGCCATCGGCTGACCCGACGCGTGCGTCCATGTCCGCCCCAGCAGGTCGGTCAGTTGCTGCCAGCAGGCTGGATCGCCGGGGCCGCCCTCGAGTACGAGGTGGTCGACGAGCCAGCTTTCCAAGCCCCGACCCCAGGCCCAGACGTCGACCTCGATCCGGTCCTTCTGCACGTCGGCGCCCGCGGTCAGGAACAGGCCGCGCTCGGGCACCGTACCCGGCGTCCATGCCTCGCGCCGGTCGGCCAGCCGCTGCCAGTCGGGTGCCTCGCCGGTTTCCATCCAGGTCTCGCCGAGGATCGTGTTCCGGAACGCCCGCATCGCCTCGTCGCTGCCCCGTGCCGCCTCATGCGCCCGCGCGACCCGCTGCCAGCTGAGCCAGCCCACCGGCGAGTAGAGCGCCGAAAGGTGATAACCGACCGTCGTCGGATCGGTGGCCGTGGCGGTCGCGCGCCACTCGCCGCGCTCGAGCATCCTCGTCTTGTGATGCTCCGCGATGGGCCGTTCGCAGCCCTCGCAGTGATACTCGGCCGTCTCGGGCCGCCCCTTCTCCCAGCGCAGCCGCTCGAAGCGCAGCCATTGCATCGCGGCGCAATGCGGGCACGGCACGAAGAACCGGCGCTGGTCGGAGGCCTCGAACTCCCGCTCGATCCGGGAGAGCCCGCGGATCGTAGGGGTCGAGACAAGGAACACCTTGCGCCTGTGGGCGAAGGTCAGCGACCGCGCCTCGGCCAGCGTGACCGGATCGCCTTCCTCGTCGGCCGAGGCCGGATAGGCGTCGACCTCGTCGAGGAAGATGTACCGCGCCGGGGTGGACCGCAGCCCGACCGCCGAGTTCGCACCGGTCATGATCAGGATGCCGCCCGCGAACTCCTTCGACAGCATCGTGTTGCCCGCGTCGCGAGACCGGGCGGGCTTCACCCGCTCCCGCAGCTCGGGGCTCTCGTCGATCAGCGGGTCGATCCGCTGGCGGGAGTTGCGCTTGGCGAGTTCCACCGTCGGCTGGACCGCCAGCATCGGGCCCGGCGCCTGGTGGATGGCGAAGCCGATCCAGTTGTTGCCGGCCTCGGTCGCACCGACCTGCGCGGCCTTCATGAACACGATCCGCTGCGTGGGATCGCCGGGCGACAGCCGGTCCATGATCTCGCGCATGTAGGGCGTGCGCACCGTGCGATACCGCCCCGGTTCGGCCGAGGCGCGACCCGACAGCATCCGGTGCCGGTCCGCCCATTCCGAGACGGTCAGGTCCGGGTCGGGCCGCAGCCCGTTGCCCCAGGCGCGCAGGATCTCGCCCGCGCCGTCGAAGTCCGTCAGTGCGTCATCATCACCGGAAGTCGGGCCGGACCTCGGCGAGTTCGTCGAGGTGGGCGCGTACATGTTTTTCCAGGACCCTCTGCATCGCGGCTGGCTCCAGGGTGATCTGCTGGCCCGTCGCGTCGCTGGACGAGGCCGAGAGCTCTGCCGCCATCAGCGCCGCCGCGCGCGCGGGCCAGTTCACCCATGCGTCCCGTTCCTCCCGCGCCAGCCGGAACACCAGCGCCAGCGCGCGGGCCCGCTCGATCAACTCCCCCTTCAGCTTCTGGAGCCGGATGCGCCGCTCCTGCGCCTTCAGCACCTCGTTCGCGGTCTTCGCCTGCAGGAAGGTCGTGCCGCCCCCGACCGCCGGGACCGCCAGACCCTGTTCGCGCAGCGTGTCGCCGACGGCGGCCACGGCAGCTTCGGGGACGGGCTTCAGCTTCGGCGCGGGCGGTTTCCTCGTCTTCGACGGGTCCGTCGTTTCCGCCCGCCGGGCGTCGCTGGCGGCCGCGTTGATGCTGCCGTCGGGATAGAGGACGAGCCGCCCCGCCGTCTTCGCCTTCTGGATCGCGCCGCGCGACAGCCCGACATGGGCGGCATACTGGCGCTCGCTCATGCCCTGCATCGCCGGCCCCGATTATCATTCAATGTCAGGTGCTTATCGAGTTGATAAGCCGGGCGCGTGGAGCGAACTTCGATCCCACAAGGACGATGCAACTCACCCGGAGCCACCACGATGACAACCCACCTGAACCCGATCACCACCCCGCGCCACGAACTCCGCGCCGAGAAGGCGCGCAGAAACAAGGAGGCAGCCCTGAACGCCTTCATCGGAAAGAAGGCCGAGATCGACGAGATGCTCGCCCGCCTTCAGGCGCTCAGCGACGACCATTTCAACTGCGCCCCCGACGAGGTCGGCTGGGCGATGGTCGGCACCCTCGAACACTACGCCAGCCTGCTGAAGCGCATCACGGACAGCGCCTTCGGCGAGGGCGAGCACGCCCGCTGATCTCCGGCACAGCCGGAACTCCCGCCGCGCGCCCTGCGCGGCTCGGGGTCGTAGAAGGCGCCGCATCACGCGGGCCCGAATACGGAGACGACCCCATGACCAAGCTTTCCGATACCCAAGCCATCATCCTCAGCGCCGCCGCCCAGCGGCCCGAGCACATCGCCCTGCCTCTGCCCGAGAGCCTGCGGGGTGGCGCCGCCGCCAAGGTGGTCGGCGCGATGCTCGCCAAGGGCTTCCTCGAGGAGGTCGACGCCGACCTGCGCAAGGGCGAGCCCGTCTGGCGCGAGACCGGCGACGGCCACGGCGTCACGCTGGTCGCCACCGACGCAGGCCTCGCCGCCATCGGCATCGAGCCCGAGGACGCGAACCCCGCGCATGCGGGCGCGACGAACGCGCCGACCGAGGCGCCCGCGCCGGTCACCCCCACCGAACCGGAGGCCGCGCCCAAGGCGCGCACGCCGCGCGAGGGCACCAAGCAGGCCACCCTGATCGCCATGCTGCGGATTGTCTGAACTACCGCTCCGGCTTCGCCGATTGCGGATCGTGGGCGGTCTGTCGGGGGCACATCGGCCGGTGACGTCGGCGATTTCGGGGTCTCTCTCGGCCGGAATGGCCGACATTGGCGTCTGAGGGCAGACTCCGCCTCATGCCATCAGTCTTCGTCGGACAAGGAACAGGTTGCCGAGTGCGAACAGCGTGAAGAGCTGCGCGCGGTTCTTGGCGAGGCCGCGGTAGCGGGTCTTGAGATACCCGAACTGCCGCTTGAGCACCCGGAAGGGGTGTTCGACCCGGGCCCGCACCATGGCGATGATCCGGTTGATGTCCGCGTCGACGGGGTGCAGCGCGCCGCCCTTCGGCGCCTTGCGCATGACGCCCCAGAATTTGCCGGGACCGGCGAACGCGGCCTCCCGCGCCGCGCTGACATAGCCCTTGTCCGCCCAGACCGACGTCTCCGCGCCGTGCAAGAGGTCGTCCCAGACCTGGCTGTCGTGGACCTTGGCGGTCGTGGTCTCGAGGCTGTGCACGATGCCGCTGTCGGCATCGACGCCGACATGCGCCTTCATGCCGAAGTACCAGGTGTCGCCCTTCTTCGTGGACGACATCTCGGGATCGCGGGCCCGGGCCTCGTTCTTCGTCGAGGACGGCGCGTCGATGATGGTCGCGTCCACCAGCGTCCCCGAGCGCAGCGTGATCCCCTGGTCGGCGAGGTGGCGGTTCACCTCCGCGAACAGCTGCTCGGTCAGATGGTGCCGCTCCAGGAGGTGGCGGAAGTTGAGGATCGTGGTCTCGTCCGGGATCCGGTCGTCGCCGAGCTCGATCCCCGCGAACTGCCGCATGGCGTCGCTGTCATAGAGCATCTCCTCGGCCATCGGGTCGCTGAGCGCATACCATTGCTGCAGGAAGTACACCCGCAGCATCGTCTCCAGCGGCATCGGTGGGCGCCCGCCCTTCGGCCCGGCCTTCGGGTAATACGGCTCGATCAGCGCCAGGAGCCGGGTCCACGGCACCACCGCCTCCATCTCGGCGAGGAACTTCTCCCGCCGCGTCTGCTTCTTCTTCATCGCCTGGCGGAGGCCGGGAAAGGCGGGCTGCTTGGGCATTGGCGGCGTCCTCTGCTGTCCTGCCCAGTCTACTGCAAGTCGCTCAGGCCGCGAGGTTTTTCAGATGATCCCTGCGTGCGCCGGACGGCGCGACCATCGAGGAGATCATGGCCGCGACGGGCTGGCAGTCGCACACGGTGCGCGGCGCGATGGCCGGGGCGCTGAAGAAGAAACTCGGGCTCGAGGTGACCTCGGAGAAGGTCGAAGGGCGCGGCAGGGTTTACCGCCTCTCGCACAACTAACGCCGCGAACCACGCTTGCTCAGATGCCGCCGTCCCGCATGGGGCGGCGGTTCATCTGTCCGGTCTGACAAACGCACCGATTCCGGCAACGGACCGAATCTTCGAGACTTTCGGTCTAGCCCTCCGCCGCAAACTCATCGCTGTAAGCCAGCGCCACGAAGTCCTGGGTCGTCGCAAGACCGTGGTCCTTGCTTCCGAGTGCAGCCACCATGCGTCGATTGATAAGGAGCGACGCCAATCCATGTGCCAATGACCAATTCCGGATGGCACCAAGCTGCGCGTTTCTCTCATCCGCAAGCGGATCAGATAGGCCCTTCAGTCGTTCCAGAGACCTCTGGCGTGCAGTCTGCAAGCCCGCATGGCCAAGGTCCAGAACATCATCCCGCCACATAAGGTCGAACAGCTTCGGGTTGGAAACGGCAAAGGCCACATAGGCGCCCACCAACAGCGCTCCACCCGATCGGTCGGCCTTCTCTTCACGGTCAGCATCCAACCGCGTAACCAGCATGTCAAAGCCTTGGGCCGCCAGCGCACTGAGAAGCCCCTTGAGGGAGCCGAAGTGATGGATCGGCGCGCCTGGCGACACACCGGCATCTCGTGCACAGGCCCGGATTGTCACCGCATCCAATCCACTCTCCTCAAGACGCCGATACGCAGCATCGAGGATCGCCCGACGCAGGTCTCCATGATGATACGGTTTTTCTTTCTGCCCTTTGTGATCCACCTTTTAGACCTTAGCGTAATTTAAACGTTGTTTAGACCATCTGTCTTGGCGGATGTCTAGCACTTCAGAATTCAACGAAACCCACTGGCGCCGTGCTTTGCCGGGCCATGACATGACACAGAGCACAAGGAACCAGACATGACTACAGCAACGCGTTTCACGATCATCGCCCTCGCCTTCAACATCATCGTCTTGGTGCCGGTCGTCTCGGTCCTCATGCTAAGCCTGTCGCCCGCAGAGCAGGGTTTCGGGCCGGTCACGGACGGTCGGTTGATCCTGACGTCGATCTACATTGCCATCGCCGTCGTCAGCGCCGCATTGATTGTCCTGCATCTGAAGCGACAAACATGGGCCATGCCGATGAGCGTCGCACTCTTTGCCGTCCAGATTACATACAAACTGATCACTGTTCCGATGGTCGGCCTTTCCAATCCAGTCGTGATCACGAACCTGGTCGTCGTGGCCGTGCAGCTCATAGCGCTGTCCATCCTGTGGCAAGCGCATCAGCGATCCGAAGCTGCTGCCTGATTGAAGCCACCTTAGTCGGTTTGCCCGCGTCGATCACTGGTCCAAGGCATTATCGGCGCGCGTACATCCGCGGCGCTCTCCAACTTCCTGCTGGCGCAACTGTCCTTGAACACGCGGGATCGAACAGACGTTCAGTCGTCCTCGAATGACATCTGCGTCCGTACAACAGACCCGAACTGCCATCGGCGAATGCTGCAATTAGATCAGGCCTTTCGCATCCGGATTGCCTCGAACAGCCGCCGCAGGATGTAGGACCGCGCGACGCTGACCAAAGTGAACACCGCGCCCATCTTCAGGTTCTGCGCCAGCGTCGTGTGCAATCCGAAGATCGGGAAGATCAGGATCTGGGTAGCGACCGCAACGCCGTAGCCGACGATCACGTTGGCGATGGACTCGACCAGCGACATGAGGCGGGACTGCTTCATGGCGCCACCTCATCCATCGGCCAGCAATTCAGCCGCGAGAGTTCGCAGCGCATGCGCCGCAACCAGGGGGACCACGCCGTTGCCACAGAGGCGAAGCCGGTCCACCCGGTGGGCCAGCCCATCAGCGCCTCGACGAACAGCGGGTTCAAGGTCCGGCGCGGCTCGGAGGTATCGCTCCCAGCCATCGGCGTCACAAGGACCTGGCGGCCAAGCAGGCCGTTCACCGGCGTATTCGCCAATGTCGTGGCCCCATCCTTGTGATCGCGCGCCGTCGGCGTCATCCACATCTGGCTGGCATGGGTCAAGTCCGCTGTCCGTCGGTTGCCCGCGCTCGGCTTGCAGCCATCGTTCGCCATCGGCGTAGGCCAGTCCCGCGCCATGCGGTCCAGACCCTTCTCTTCCTTCCGTTCGCCACCCCGGCTGCGGAAACTGTCGATCTGCGGCGTCGGCCATAGGGCTGCCGTCGTCGCCAAGTTCATCCCGTGCTGGCCCGCTTCCTGCGAGGGTGTCGGCTTCGTCTGCCGGTTCTCGTTGGCGCTGGCGCGAGGCGTGGGCCATAGCCGCATCATTTCCGTCCGGTTCCCGCCACTCGACCGGGTCCCAGAGCAGGCGCGCGGGGTCGGCCAGTTCGTCCCCCTCGCGGATGGCGAGGATGAACAGCCTTTCGCGCTTGTGGGGTGCACGGACTTCCGCCGCTGTGAAGAGGCCTGCCGCAAGGCGGTAGTATCCGTCTTGGTCAAGTAGGTCTGTCGGCCCATTTCCGGCCGTCGCGCAGCAGCGCGTTGGCGAGCAGGATGAGCTTTCGCATGACGGCGGTGATCGCGAGCTTTGGCGCTTTCCCGCCATCGATCAGCTGCTGGTATTTGCGCTTGAGGTCCGCGTTGAACCGGATCGCGACGAGGGCCGGCATGAAGATCGCGGCGCGCAAGCTGGCGCGTCCGCCGCGGATCATCTCCTTGCCCTTCCACTTTCCCGAACGGCGCGTGAACGGCGCCAGCCCGGCGAGGCTTGCAGCCTGTTTCGGCTCGAGGGTGCCGAGCTCCGGCATTTCGATCAGCAGCATGCACGCGGTCACGGCACCGATGCCGGGGATGGAGGTCAGGATGCCGAGACGCTCGGCCAGGTCGGGATCGTCGGCAATCCTGGCTGTGATGGCCTCGTCGACCTCGGCAAGCTGCTTCTCGATGATGGCCAGCCGCGCCTTCGCCTGGCGGCGGATCAGGCCGATCGTCGCGGTGTCCGCGCGGTTCCCCGTAGCCGTCCGGTCCTTGATCAGCGCCAGCCGTGCGACGTGCAACTCCCTCAACTCATTCATGAGTTCGCCACGAACTGGGCGCGGCGGCAGGTCGAGCGCCAGACCCATCCGCGCCAGCAGCATCGCATCCACCCGGTCCGTCTTGGCCTGGGTTCCGGTGGCCTCCGCGAAGCGCCGCGCCTGTCGCGGATTGACCTTGACCAGCGCGTGCCCCACATCTGCGAGAGCTGCCTCCATCCCGCGATGATAGGGCCCGGTCGGCTCGTAGACGATGCGCAGTCCCTCGGCGCTGCCGATCCACTTCAGCAGGGCCTTGAACCCGGCCTTGTCGTTTCCGAAGGCGTTGTGCTGCCGGTCCGAAAGCCGGAACGCGTCCAGCCGGTCTTTCGAGATGTCGATGCCGATGATATCCTGCATCCGTCTTTTCCTTACCTCTGCTTGTCATGCAGGCCCGAAGCCCTGCTATCCGTTCAGGTCATGAGAAAAGACGGGGGCGATCACACTACCGCACGGCCCGCAACGGCCGACCCATTCTCGATCCGTCCCCCGCCGCTGCCCGGCATATTTGGGGTGCCGGGCAGCGGCTCCCTTATCGCAAGGAAGCCGAGGGAAGTCATAAGACAAGCCCATGCCGACCAGTCCTGCGGCGACTTCGGGGAAACCGAGGCGGAGATGATGGGCGACATTCTCGAGGAAGACGAATGGCGGTTCAACCTCGCCGATGATGCGGGCGACATGGGGCCAGAGGTGCCGCGGGTCCTCCGCGCCCCGGCGCTTGCCCGCGACGGAGAACGGCTGGCACGGATAGCCCGCAGTGACGATGTCCACCGCGCCGCGCCACGAGCCGCCGTCGAAGGTGGCAACATCGTCCCAGACAGGCGCCGGATCCAGGGCCGCGTCTTCCATCCGCGCCACGAGGATGGCCGCGGCGTAGGCGTCCCGCTCGACGTGACCCACAGCACGATATCTTGGGCACGCGAGATGCAGCCCGAGGTCGAGCCCGCCGGCGCCGGAGCAGAGCGAGAGGCCGAACAGGCACGCGTCGCCGGCTCCGGCAGGCAGACCGGAGGAAGGTAGAGCCACGCCATCCACGTCGTCAGGCCGCGTGGGCCCCCTCGGCCGCGGCCGGGGCCTCGCCCAGCCGCTCGGCCTTCACCTCGGCGAAGGTCCGGCCGTCGCCGTCGAGGATCGCGTCCTTGCCGGTCTCCGCCTGCCAGCGCTCGACGGCGACGTCGACATAGGCCGGGCTGATCTCCATCGCGAAGACGCGGCGGCCATTGGCCTCGCCCGCCATGATCTGCGAGCCGGAGCCCGAGAACGGCTCGTAGCAGAGCCCGCCGCGGGCGACGTGCTGGCGCATCGGGATGCCGAAGGCGTCGAGCGGCTTCGGCGTCGGGTGGTCGGGACGCTCGTCCCTCGCGAAGCTCGGCATCTCCCAGGTCGAGGGCAGCGTTTCCTCGGCGACCTTCGGCGGGCGGTTCGGTCGGCGCCAGCCCATGAAGCAGGGCTCGTGCTTCCAGAGGTAGTGCGACCGGGTCAGAACCCCCCGATCCTTAACCCATATCAACTGCTGGTGCACGAAGGCCCCGGCCTTCTCCCAGCAGGCCTCCAGCATCGCCTGCCGGCGCGAGGCGTGCCAGCAGTACCAGGCGGCATCCTCGGTGATCGCCTCCGCCACGGCGGCGGCGATGAAGCCGTCGTAGAGTTCTGCGCCCTGCGAAGAGTCGTCCCAGGTGGTGCCGTAGGACTGGCTCCAGTCCTTGTTGCGGGTCGGGTGGTTCGAGCCGTCGTAATCCACCAGATACGGCGGGTCGGTCGCGAACAGGATCGCCCGCTCGCCGTTCATCAGACGGCGCACATCGGCCGCGCTGGTGCTGTTGCCGCAGAGCAGCCGGTGGTCGCCGAGGATCCAGAGGTCGCCCTGGCGCGATGCGGGATTGCGTGGCGGCTCGGGGATGGTCACCGGAGGCACCGAGCCCCCGGCGCCACCTTCTTCTTCACTGCCCGAGTCCGGATCAAATGCCAGCAGTTTGTCGAGCTCACCGTCCGAGAAGCCGACGAGCGAGAGGTCGAAGTCGTCGGCGAGCAGCGCCTGCAGCTCGGCCGATAGAGCCGCCTCGTCCCACGGGCTTTCAGCAAGCCGGTTGTCCGCGATCCGGTAGGCCCGGCGCTGCGCCTCGGTCAGATGCCCGAGCACGATCACCGGCGCCTCGGTCAGCCCCAGCTGCATCGCGGCCAGCACCCGCCCGTGCCCCGCGATCAG
>Ga0079973_1000197_pt1 | contig 9590 bp, 7 predicted proteins | sample HotLakConsUCCR28_FD_68699 | JGI IMG/M metagenome (GOLD analysis project Ga0079973, IMG submission 68699) | Hypersaline microbial mat communities from Hot Lake, Washington, USA - Hot Lake Consortium UCC-R28 (version 2) (version 2) ... | reverse complement strand
GCGGTACATGTGGCCAGCAATGATGAAGATGACGGCGATCGCCAGGTGGTGGTGGGCCATATCCGTCAGCCAGAGGGACTCTGTCTGGGGATGGAAGCCACCCAGGAAGGTGAGAATCGCCGACCCGGCCCCGTCACTGGTGCTAAACACATGGTTTGCGGTGTCGGGGTTCTGGGCGTAGACGCCCCACTGGCCGGTGAAGAAGGGCTTCAGACCGGCGGGGTGGGGGCGCACCGCCAGGAAGTTATCCCACCCCACATGCTGCCCCCGAGATTCGGGAATGGCCACGTGGATCAGGTGACCGGCCCAGGCCAGGGAGCTAACCCCGAACAGACCCGCCAGGTGGTGGTTCAGTCGGGATTCCGCATTCTTAAACCAGGCCAGGCTGGGGCGGAACTTGGGTTGCAGGTGCAGCCAACCGGCAAACAGGAAAGCCGCTGACAGAATCAGCAGGAACATGGCACCGCTGTACAGGTCGTTATTGGTGCGCATGCCGATGGTGTACCACCAGTGATACACCCCGGAGAAGGAGATGTTCACCGGATAGCTGGCCCCCGCCTGGGTGAAGGCATCCACGGCGGGTTGGCCAAATTGGGGGTCCCAAATTGCGTGGGCGATGGGACGAACGCCCAGCGGGTCTTTTACCCACTGCTCAAAGTTGCCTTGCCAGGCGACGTGGAACAGGTTGCCTGAGGTCCACAAAAAGATGATGGCCAGATGACCGAAGTGGGAGGCGAAGATCTTCTGATAAAGATTCTCCTCCGTCATGCCATCGTGGCTTTCAAAGTCGTGGGCCGTGGCAATCCCGTACCAGATCCGCCTTGTGGTCGGATCCTGCGCCAAATCCTGGCTAAATTTTGGGAATTTAGTTGCCATGAATCAAAACAGGTTTGTTGTACGAATGGTCAGCAAACGCAATTCGTTTTGCGGTAGAGGGGTGTTGCGGTGTAAGGGTTTGGCCCTCACCCCCAGCCCCTCTCCCACGAGGAGAGGGGAGCCGGAAGAAACTTCTTGTCCCCTCTCCCCCAGGGAGAGGGCTAGGGTGTAGACGCGAAGCGGCTTCTCCCCCGGAGTGGGTTTCCCCTGAACCGAAAGTCCTATCCCACCGCAATGATTCGCGCCAGGAAGAAGGCCCACGTGGTGGCAATGCCTCCCAGCAGATAGTGGGCGACCCCAACGGCCCGACCCTGAGTAATGCTCAGAGCGCGGGGCTGAATGGCCGGAGCCACCTTCAGCTTGTTGTGGGCCCAAACGATTGATTCAATCAGTTCCTGCCAGTAGCCGCGACCGCTGAACAAGAACATCAGGCTAAAGGCCCAGACAAAGTGAGCGCCCAGGAACATCAAGCCGTAGGCCGACAGGGCTGAGCCGTAGGAGCCAATCACCTGGGAGGCCTGAGCCCACAGGAAGTCCCGCAGCCAGCCGTTGATGGTGATAGCACTCTGGGCGAAGTTGCCCGCCGTAATGTGAGACACCGAGCCGTCCGGCGATACCGTGCCCCAGATGTCTGACTGCATCTTCCAGCTGAAGTGGAAAATCACAATGGACAGGGAGTTGTACATCCAGAACAGACCCAGGAAGACATGGTCCCAACCGGACACCTGACAGGTGCCGCCCCGGCCAGGGCCATCGCAGGGGAACCGGAAGCCCAGTTCGCCCTTATCGGGAATCAGCCGGGAACTGCGGGCATACAGCACACCCTTCAGCAGAATCAGCACCGTCACATGGATGGTGAAGGCGTGGATGTGGTGTACCATAAAGTCCGCCGTACCCAGGGGCATGGCCGCCATGGCCACCTTGCCGCCAACGGCAACCAGTCCGCCGTCAAACACGGGACTGACGCCAGCCAGCACGTTCGGCGCAGTATTGCCCGCCGCCGCGCCGTGAATGCCCTGAATCCACTGGGCAAACACCGGCTGCAGGTTAATCGCCGTATCGGAGAACATATCCTGAGGCCGTCCCAACGCCCGCATGGTGTCGTTGTGGATGTACAGCCCGAAGCTGTGGAAGCCCAGGAAAATACACACCCAGTTCAGGTGAGAGATGATGGCGTCACGGTGACGCAGCACCCGATCTAGGTTGTTGTTGACATGCACGGAGGGCTGGTAATCCCGCACCATGAAGATGGCCGCATGGGCCCCCGCCCCCACAATCAGGAAGCCGCCAATCCACATGTGGTGGGTAAACAGCGACAGCTGAGTGGCGTAATCCGTCGCGATGTACGGATAGGGAGGCATGGCGTACATGTGGTGGGCCACGATGATCGACAGGGAGCCGACCCAGGCCAGGTTCCAGGCCAGCTGGGCATGCCAGGAGGTTGTGAAGATCTCATACATGCCCTTGTGGCCTTCGCCGGTAAAGGGTCCTTTATGCGCCTCCAGCACTTCTTTGAAACTGTGGCCAATGCCCCAGTTGGTGCGGTAAAAATGACCCGCCACGATGAACAGCACCGCCAGGGCCAGGTGGTGATGGGCCGTATCCGACAGCCACAGGGCACCGGTCTGGGGGTTCAACCCACCCTTGAAGGTGAGGAAGTCGGCGTAGACGTTCCAGTTCAGGGTGAAGAATGGCCGCAGCCCCTCAGCAAAGCTGGGGTACAGGTCCGCCATCAGGCTGGGGTTGAGGATCCACTCATGGGGCAGGGGAATGGCCGCAATGGAGTCGATGACGCGACCGCCAATGGTCAGCGGCTTACCGGCGTCAATGGCGTCCATACAGGCGTTGATGGGCAGCGAAACGTGAATTTGCTGACCGGCATAGCCCAGGCAACCCAACCCCAGCAGACCCGCCAGGTGGTGGTTCATCATCGATTCCACATTCTGGAACCACTCCAGCTTGGGGGCCCGCTTGTGGTAGTGGAACCACCCGGCAAACAGCATCAGGCCAGCCATTACCAGGGCACCGATGGCCGTGCAGTATAGCTGGAAGCTGTTGGTAATGCCGTTGGCGCGCCACCAGTAGAACAATCCAGAGGTGATCTGGATGCCGTGGAAGCCGCCGCCGACATCGGCGTTGAGAATTTCCTGGCCAAAGATGGGCCAGACCACCTGGGCACTGGGTTTAATGCCGGTGGGGTTGGTCAACCAGGCTTCGTAGTTGGAAAACTTGGCCCCGTGGAAGTACATTCCACTCAGCCAGATGAAAATCACCGCCAGGTGACCGAAATGCGCGCTGAAAATTTTGCGCGAAATATCTTCTAAATCACTGGTGTGACTGTCAAAGTCGTGGGCGTCGGCGTGCAGGTTCCAAATCCATGTGGTGGTTTTGGGTCCACGGGCCAACGTGCGATCAAAGTGTCCCGGTTTTGCCCATTTCTCAAATGAGGTTTCCACCGGGTCTTTATCAACCACAACCCTGACTTTTTGTCCCGGTTCAGGGGGACTTATGGTCATGGGACTCTCCTCTCTACTACTCGAAAATACAGAGCGGATAAAGACGCTTCCTAATAAATAGACTGATACAAGCTGAGTCCATAGAAAGCTTAAATAGACAGATGGGTACTAAAAAATTGCTCCTGACATTATCCCTATCCACGGGAAGGGATCTGAAAGGAGACTTTACCTGTAGCTTCAAGAGTCAGACGGGGATCCTTTGGGAATCACTTAAGTAACTCCAGAAGTAACTCCAGAACGCCCCAGCCAGGGCCTCTTGAAATTGGTTAAGTATCAACCTACAGAATCATGGCTATTTTTAGTAAGCAATTTTTTCACAAGTTAATATCTCTGAAGGAAGAGAATTTTCAGGGCCATCGGAAATACGGATTTCCCTTAATTCAATGGGAATATTTTTTCTTTATTGAGGGCTTTAATAAACAATTCTTCGCAAAGTTTTATTTTCTGCAGCGATATATTATTCGGAGCTTTAATGCCGAACTAACCTCAACTTGGGATCTCTCCTGAAAACTCCAGGTCAGTCAAGTTTCCCTCCAAGGAGGGGGCGGCGGGTGGGGTGGGGCCAATCTACAACTTGAGAGCGTGCAACTACCATGGATAGCATTGCTCACTGCCATGATTCACCCACCCCTGCCCCTGTCGAGAGGGGATGGCTGCCGCGAACTCCTCGGACCCGGACTTCTCCTAACGGCAGGTTTTGGATGATGGGCGAGAAAGGCCCCATGCGATCGCACACCTCAACCGCTGCTCCACCGGTAGCGGTTTATTGTGATGGCATCCTAAAGTGCCAGGATACGGTTGGTCAATTCTGCTTCAAGGGCGGGGTTTTCCAGCAATCTGGCCAGCCCTAGCCCCCTGGAGTAGGCCTGTTCTGCCGCGGTAACATCCCCCTGGATGGAGTAGTAATCCCCCAGCCAGCGTAACGTCACGGCGGTTTGCACATCAGGTTCTGTGGCTGCCAGCGTTAATTCACGTCGTTGGTTGAGATATTCCAGAACGGTCTGCCACGCTTGGCGCTCAAAGTAAATCTCCAGCAGGCCATCTATCGCCCTCAACTGCAGGGCGCGAGCATCCGCTTCTGCCCCGGCCCGCAGCGCCACACGATACGCGCCGATGGCGTTGTTATCTCTGCCCAGGGCCATGTAAACATCGCCCAGGGTGTTAGACGAATTCGCCTCGCCCAAATAATCTCCAGCCAGATACCGATAGTTGGCAGCGGATTCCAGCAGTTCTGCGGCAGTCTCGTAGTCTTCCTGTTGCAGGGCAACCAACCCTAAGTTGCTGAGGGAAAGCCCTACCGAACCGTTATGGTCTGCCCGCTGTGCCAACTGCAGGGCTTCTGTGTAGATTTCCTGGGCTGGGTTCAGGCGACCCCGGTTCAAATAAAGGGTTCCCAGGTTGTTGAGCCCATAGCTGGCTCCGATGAAATCGTCACTGTCGCGGGCAATGGCAATGCGCTGGCGGATGGCCTGCTCCGCCTGGGGATAGTCTCCCAGGATGGCAAAGGTAGTGCTGATGGCACTGTAAGCCCGAGCCTGCCCCTGGGTGTCTCCTAAAGTTTGATAGATACCGGCTGCCTCCTGCCAGGCCGCAATAGCCTGATCGTATGCGCCTTCTGTTCGCTTCTGATTGCCCACTGCCATCCATTCATCGGCAACATCGCGAGAGGCCCCCTCAGCGGCGTTGTTGGGTTGAATGTCGAGCTGGTCTTCTAAACTGGCCGCCAATGTAGCTGCAGGATTTACCAGGGTCATGGTGGCTGTTTGGATTCCCACCAGAGCCGTCACACCCAGGGCCGTTAACCAAAACCGAGTCTTCATCCGCTGAATCCCCCTTCGTGACGGTTATGGTTGATCTAGCTCAGCAGCGGTGCCCACCAACTCTCGCAGGTCGAGTAAGTCATCCAGGCTGTCGGTTTCACCTGCTCTAGAGGATTGATTCGCAGCTGTCGTACCCAGGTAAATGGCACGAATATCTTCTGGTAAAGCCGCCTCTAGATTCTGATAGGCCGTTCCTAGGGTGTGACGCACCTGGGCCGGAGATAATTTTTCGCCCTCGGCCTGGAGGTAAGCCGCAATGCGAGTCTCACTCCAGCGAAAGGTCAGCGCCATGACTAAGATCAGCCGCTCTGTGGGGGGCAGTTGATCGAGAGCCTGCTCCACGTAACACCAAAATGGCGGTGAAGCCTTGGCCAGGGAGTAGTGGATAGACTCTACTTCCGGCACCACCGCCTGATTAATACAGAGAGCAGTGATGTTGATGATCCAGTTTTGTAGAGAGAAGCCCGACTTCCCGTTGCTGCTGCCATTAGCGGCGTCGCAGTCTACGCCGCCCAGTTCATGCAGAATGTGCCGCCAGATGAGCGCAAATAAGTATTCGGCCTGAATGGGCGACCGGGCTGAATGGCGAATTAAGCTGTAAACCATGGGGCTGTAGCGGCAAAAAATGGCCGTAAAGTAGCGCCCAGAGTCGGCATTCTGCTGGAACAAACTGACAAGCTCTTGATCGCTCAGGTGGTAGAGCGACTGAACCAGCTTATGATCGCATTCGGGAAAGTTAGGTACGTTCACGGTGCTGATGCTATGAACTTGGCTAAGATCAGCCTCTACTATACCTATCGTGTCGATTTTCAGCACGTTAATTTACAAAACCCCTCAGTTTGTTGAGGTTTTTGGGGATCATTTTTGAGGTTTTTTGGGATCAAACGAGGTTGGTTTTGAACTTGGTAGACTGTATAGAGCATCGGATTTAGGAGCGATGATCCCAAAATGCTAAACCTCTGGCTACAGCTTGGTGCCCCATCGGGGCTTGTCGCGGGTCTGTTTGGCCTTCCCCTGGACAGCATTATGTCAACCCAGGGCATTATGGTCATGCTGCTGGTGGCCTATGCCGGAGCCATGTGGATGTTTCTTAAAAGCGCTCCTAAGGTCCACACCATTATGGTGTCTGACCTGGAGGTGGCCCGTCGGTTCTACGAGGGCATGTTAAACCTGCCGGTGGCAGATGTGCCGCTGCACTACTACTACAACTACGAGCAAACTCTGGGTACTGCCGGGATTGACCCGATGTATATGTCTGGGGTGGGCAGTATGGGGAGCCAGAGCACCATGACGACTCCTGATGGATTGTGGTATCAGCTACGCAAAAATACCCAACTCCATGTGATTTCAGGGGCCAGCCTGGGACACCGCAACCGTCAGCGCCATGTGTGCTTTGACCACAACTGCCTGGAATATATTTTGATGCGGGTGCAGATGAGCGGGGTAAAGCACAAAATTCGTCGCGAAAAGCCGCTGAACTTTCTGGTCAAAGATTACGATGAACAGGTCATTGAAATGGCCGAAATTGAGGACTAGGGCAGAAGGCAGAGGCAGAAGGCAGAAGGCATCTCATGAATAATACAGGCCAGGGCAGCCATCCTGTCTTACTTTAGACAGCCGGGACGGCTACCCCACAGGATTGCATGCCCATTCCCAGGCCGTATCAGGGCCTTGTTCAGTCTGGCGGATTGCTGATGCTCACACCCTGGAACCAGATTCAGGTGGTTGCGGCCCGCAATGCTGCCCCAATCAACCCTACCTGGGGGTTTAATACGACGTAAACGGGCACCTTGTCCAGCAGGGGACTGACTCGGCCTTTGTGGGAAAACGCCTCCATAAAGGGGCCGGATTCCATCAACGCTAGATTTTTACCGGCAATGCCACCAGCTACATAAAGGCCACCGTAGGGCAGCAGCTTGAGGCCCAGGTTTCCAGCTTCGGCACCGTAGGCAGAAACGAAGATTTCCATGGCCTTCTGGCATATGCGATCGCGCTCTTCTGCCGCAGCCTTGGCAATTACCGCGGCTGGGTCTACCGTTTTGGTGCTCAGGCCGGTCTGGCGTTCCCATGTGGTAATGGCTTCGGCAATGTCGGGGGATTCATGGGCAAATTCGCGATCGCGCAGAAATTGATAAATCGCCACAATGCCCTGGCCTGAGACCACCCGCTCCACGGATACGCGGGAAATCTGATACTTATCCAGCAGGTAGCGCAGCAGTTGAAACTCCAGCTCTGAGCGGGGGGCAAAGTCAGCATGGCCCCCCTCGGAAGGAAATACCCGTCGATAATTGCCCTCCTTAATCGCAAACCCCTGGCCTAACCCGGTACCGGCCCCGATGATGGCAACGGGGGCATCGGGCTCGGGGTCACCCGGTTGCAGAGTGTAAACATCTGCCGATTCCAGGCCAAAGACGCCGTAGCCGACTGCAGTAAAGTCGTTGATCAGCTCTACCCGGTCCAGGTTCAGTTCCTCTTCCAGGCGGTCGCCCCCCAGGGACCAGGCCAGATTGGTCAGGCTGGAGCAATTGTCGACGACGGGACCTGCAATGGCAAAGCAGGCCCGTTGGGGATGGGCCACAGTTCCATCGGCTTGTTCCGCAGCCTGAAGAAACTCCTTCACCATCGGCACCAGATCCGGGTAAGCCTGGCTGGAATAGGTCTGCTCGTGGGCGGTCCTGAGCTGGGGTCGATGGGCCTTTCCCCCCTCAAGGTCAACCTTCACCAGTCTAAGGATGGTTTTGGTACCGCCGATGTCACCAGCGAGAAGATAGGTCATGGAGTTGCTTTGCTCTAGTTGCGACTTTCAGCCAATTGCAAGACCTGGTTCAGCTTACCGCTGCGAAAGCCTTCCAGATCCAGCGTGACATAGGTAAACCCGTAGCTTTGAAAAGCGGTAACCAGGGCTTCAATATCCTGCCGGGCGACAAAATCTTTGATTTCGGCCACAGGAATTTCAATGCGAGCCGTATCCCCGGCAGAGCGTACCCGTAGCTCCCGCAGGCCCAGGTTGCGCAGATAGCGCTCGGCCCGACCCACCCGCTGCAGCTTTTCCATGGTGATGGCCTCGCCATAGGGAAAGCGAGAGCTGAGACAGGGCTGGGCTGGTTTGTCCCACCAGGGTAGGCCCAAATATCGGGATATTTCGCGTACCTCAATCTTTGAGATGCCCACTTCCGCCAGGGGAGACCGGGCTCCTCGCTCCCTGGCGGCCTGAATGCCGGGGCGATAGTCCCGCAGGTCGTCTGCATTGACGCCATCCACCACGTAGGGATAGCCCCGCTCCAGAGCCAGGGGCTTCAGGGTGTCGTGCAGTTCGCTCTTGCAAAAGTAGCAGCGGTTAGCCGGGTTGGAGGCATAGTTAGGATTATCAAGCTCGTGAGTTTTGACAACCTCGTGGCGAATGCCGATGGCGGCAGCCTGCACCTTGGCGTCTTCTAAATCATCCGGCAGTAGAGAAGGCGACTCTGCCGTAACCGCCAGAGCCCGATCACCCAACACATCATAGGCAACCTTAGCTACCAGGGTGCTGTCAATGCCCCCTGAGTAGGCAATCAGGGCTCTATCCATATTCGCAAATAGAGCTTTGAGATTATCGAGCTTTTCCACCACCATGATGCGTCTAGTTAGCCAACTGGATTTGCCGGCCAGGGTGAATGGGTGACCACGTCAGGAGTTCCCACAAAAGCACAGGACATCCTAGAGTACACCTTACCCCTCGCCACTATTCTTTAAATTAGCGCCGCAGGGGGACATCGGGTAATCCCCCTGGGGTGTTTTTGTCGCCATTGCCCCCCTGTTCTAGGCCGGCACCATATTTGCTTTGATGGCGAAAATCCGCTCGATGGTTTCCTCCACCGACCGATCCGGGGTAGAGGCACCGGACGTAATGCCAACGGTAATCGGCCCATCCGGTAGCCAGTTTGCGGTCACCGTCAAATCCCCATGCAGCAGCTTGTGCTCAATGCGGTTATCGGGACCAATCCGGGCTGCACTGTCAATGTGGTATGAGGGAATGCTGCGCTCAATGGCAATTTCCTGCAGGTGGGTGGTGTTGGAAGAGTTATAGCCGCCAATCACCACCATCAAATCCAGCTTTTGCTCCACCAGGTCAAACATGGCATCCTGCCGTTCCTGGGTGGCATCGCAAATGGTATTAAAGCTCAGGAAGTGATCATTCAGCGCCTGGGGACCGTACTTCTTGAGCATGGTGCGCTCAAACAGTTTGCCGATTTGCTCGGTTTCACCCTTGAGCATGGTGGTCTGGTTAGCAATGCCGATGCGATCCAGATCCCCATCGGGGTCAAAACCATTAGAGGTGGCCCGGGCAAACCTGGTCATGAACTCATCCCGGTCGCCGCCGTTGAGCCGTTGAGAATGT
>Ga0079973_1000194_pt1 | contig 9603 bp, 7 predicted proteins | sample HotLakConsUCCR28_FD_68699 | JGI IMG/M metagenome (GOLD analysis project Ga0079973, IMG submission 68699) | Hypersaline microbial mat communities from Hot Lake, Washington, USA - Hot Lake Consortium UCC-R28 (version 2) (version 2) ... | reverse complement strand
GTTTTCCGGGGTGGGATGTGTGGTATTGGCCGGGGCGGGGTTTTCCGGGGTGGGATGTGTGGTATTGGCGGAAGCGGGCTTTTCCGATGCCGGCCCGGAAGTATGGTCCGGAGCGGGGTTATCCGATGCCGGGTGTGCAGCGTTGGCCGATATGCTATCCGATGCCGGAGGGATGTGGTTAAAAACCATGATAAAGGCAAAAATTAGTGTGAAACCCATAAAAACGTGATGGTATTGTGATGGTTATAGGGGTATAACATCATCGCTTCACGAATAATTCTTTCGGCCAGATGGTGCTTACGGTCTCTGGTGCAGGCATGGGGGCGGTTTGGGTTCCTTTCCTGCGATGTGCCGTCTTCATAGTACGCAGGTACGCGCAAAAAAACTTCCGGATAGGGGTGACATAGGGTTGTCACCCTGGGGGTTTATGTTCTTAACAGCGGATGTTTATGCATTCCGGGTCGCACATTGGCATGCGATGACAGTTTAGAAGAGAGCGCTGCCAGAATGCGATAACAGTTTAGAAGAGAGCACGCTGCGAGATTGCACAGAAGTCGAAGACGACGTAGAAGACACAGATGCTATTCATCAGCAAGAGAGCGGCAACGGGTAGTTCGTACTCCTGTAGACGGTGCGGATTACCCCGTTTGCCCAATTAGTTACCCGTGTGCCCAACAAATTACCCCGTTTGCCCAATTAGTTACCCGTGTGCCCAATTAGTTACCCCATTTGCCCAATTAGTTACCCGTGTGCCCAATTAGTTACCCCGTTTGCCTAACTCAACTATACGTCGCGACCAACAGCTCAGCTCCTAACGGAAGACCTCCTTCGTACGTTGCGACCAGCAGCGCAACCCCCGCACGGTAGCACCAATCCCCATGTTCAATGCGGCCCTGTTTCTGATGAACATGCTCCACAATTCAGACGAGGTAAAGCTTCCGGCTACCGACCGGTTTTTCGCTTCATCTCACGATACAAATCCTCCAGCATCTCCGGATTCATGCCGGTTTGCAGGGCAATCTTCGTTACATCAGCATCCCGGTCGTTATTCAGATGGTCCATCATGATGGCCAACCCGTCATTGATACGCTCTATTTCATCCGGATCATACTCCTGGTCCTCGCTGAACAAGTCCCCATACGGATTAAAACTATCCTCAACACCCGTAATCTCCTGTGCCAGGCTAAAGAAAGGTGGATTAACTTTAAAATCGGGTTCACGAAGAAGCTGATACCCGAGCTTGCGCAGTCCGTCGATGAGCGCTGTAAAACCCATCTCCGTATACGCCAATAAGAACAGTCTTTCCTCATTTTCGTCGAAGTAGGCCGTGGAAAAGTGCGGCAACCTATCCCAGTTCTTAAGCGCCAGACGATGCACGCCCATAGTGTACTCCGCATCAAAAAGGTCATTGAGCAAATCACCCAGTAACGCGTCGCATTCGTACTCGGCAACGCAGAATATCATCCGGGTATCGTTATGATAGACGAACGGCTGTTCCGCCCCGGCAAGCAGCAGCATGTAAGGAATCGGGTTCCTGGCAACAGATTCCATAACACCCTGCGTGGTTTCAGGGCCCTCATCCGTATGCAGCAGCTCATTAAAATAGGCGATATCGGACTTTTCGACGCCCCGAAACGGTACAATGGCCCCGTAGGTTTGCCAGCACGAGCCGTTGTTGGCGATCAGGTTAAAACACAGACTCACACCCCCCTTCTGCACATCCTTAGTCAGCCCGGGGGAGTAAAGCAGATATTCTTCGTTGGTAAACACATCGAACATCACAAAAAAGTCCGGTGCCGGTCGCTCCAGAATGGTGGCGTACGAAAACCGCCAGGGCGATTCGAGCTGCCCCTTCAGCCAGTTCATATCGCTGGGGGTCAATTCGTTAACCATGCTATGCTGCAAATACTTCGCGAGGAGGCCTCCCTCGCGGAACAGTTCGTGCGCGATGTATTGCGATTTTGCGAAGCCCGTCCACGACTTCGGCAGACTTCGGACAATAGACGAATGGGATCTGAGCAGGCGGTCCACTTTTTTGTCGAGCTTCTCGCGCGCGGCCACATAGTAGAGCAGGAAGTCGTCCAGCACACGTTTAACGATGGCGGAGTTTTTCAGGCAATCGGACTCAATCCTGGAATAATCGATGGTTGAAGCCATGGGAACGGGGGGTTAGGATGTTGGTAATTCACCTGAAACGGTTGTTCTGCCGAAAGGTAATTGGATGGCGTTGCTATTAGCAATGGGAAAATGTTCTCGAAGATGTAGACATGATGAACAGCCGACAAGCTGGTGAGACGACCCAGATTCCGGAGCAGGTACAACCACGCATATATCTTGATTTCATGTGTATCTGCCTGATTGACAAAATAATCCATTTCCGGAAAAACACGTACCCGGCGGACGCTGAACGCACAAGTCTCCTGTAAATTCCCCATATTATCGTCGTGTGTCCAAACATCACAATCAGCCCCTTCACCCGACGGCCTTATGAACACCATCGACCCCAACGCCTACAAACAGCCTATCCCTGAATTTGATGGCTATTCGACCTATGAAATGGCATGGATCCTGTTCAATCCCATCCAGCCCGATAGTCCGATGCAGCTCAATCCCCTCACGGAAGACCTTATTCGCCGTATTCCCATGCTCAATGTGGCCCTGTTTCTGATGAACATGCTCCACGATTCGGGCGAGATAAAGTTGACGGCAACGGGGAACCTACCGCTGAAACTGGTGAAGGCCATGCACGAGATGGCTCAAGTGCCCGATGAAAGGCTGGATACGGGTATGTCGAAAATTCGTAGTCAGCAGGATGTGATACTGGTTGACCTATTGCGTGCATTGCTGGACTTTGCCCGCCTCACCAAAAAGCGGCATAACAAGCTGTCGCTCACCAGGGCGGGTCAGAAGCTTCTCAACAATCCAGATGCGCTGCTTCGAACCTTACTGCTGACGCATGGATTTGAGTTTCCCTGGTCGCATTACGATTATTATGATAATGAGGAGGTTGGTCAGTTTGGGTGGGCGTTTTCCCTGCGAATTCTGGCTCTTTACGGCGGGGAGCCCCGCGAAGACCGCTGGTATGCCAGGCGGTATTTTACGGCATTTCCGGAACACTATCCGCAGGAGAGTCTGGAAACCATCGATACGGTAGACTGGAACCCGATTGTGAGCTGTTATGCCACACGGACATTCAATCATTTTGCCATGATGTACGGGTTGGTAACCTATACCCGGGGGCCGTTCAGGCCCGGTTTTGGTCGTCAAAAGGAGTTTTTTCAGGCCACCGCATTGCTGCACGAGCTGTTCTATTTCAAGGAGCATGTTTCGTACATCGGGGCTGCCAATTTTCCGCCGATGTATGAACCCGGAAGGTAGGATGCAGGTATATGCTCCTGACTTCGTTTGTGACTCAGGAGCCCATACTATTTCGACAGTATGGATTCGATTTTCGCCAGCTCAATACCGGTCATAGCGGATATTGCGTCAGCGCCGGTGGTACAATGCAGGTCGAAGGCCGCCAGCCGCTAGTCATTCTGCCCGGGAACCTGCTCGTTATTCAAATACGTCACCTACTCGAAACTTCAGGTATAGTTTTCAGCCATAGAGCGAATTATTTCTTTCATTCTATCACGAACGTCATTCGGTGAAATAATTTTCGCATAGTGTCTCATTTTGATGATTTCTGAATAGAACTCACTATTTGGAACAATCGACAACTCAATGCGTACCCTGCCATCAACGTCTTGAATAATTCGTTGGGATTGATGCAAGGGAATGGATTTTATTTTTTTTGAAAATGGTTCAGTAATATCTATGGTAATGCGTTTGACTTCTTTATGTTCTTTTACGGTTATACCAATACTGTCTTTAAATAAATTAGCAGGATTAAACTGAGCATTACGTTGAAAGGTAACCGTACTTAAACTGACATTCGTAACGCGGTCTAAACCAAACACCTTTATTTGGTCAAAGTCCTTTTCCTTCGCCATCAAGTACCAGACTTGATTATATGATTTTAAAAAGTATGGCTCTACAAACCGTTCCGATGATTCTGAACTGCCATACTTTACATAGGTGAAGTGCACCATTCTTGATTTTATCATCGCTTCGATCAAAGTGTTCAGCCAAACAACACCACCGGAACGCCAGCCGCGACCAATTGAAATATACTCAGCTGGAATAAGGACAGCCCCAAGCTCCTTTTTAATTATTTTCAATGCTCCCCACATATTTATAAGCGACAACACATCATCATAATCGCATGAATCCCGTACGTCTATTTTGTAACCGGTGACCTTTTTCCCATGAAGATCTATTTTGTTTTTAGTTATGGTCTGACCAAAATCTTCTTCAATTTTATTTAAGTCACGGTATAACGTACGCAGGCTTATAGAATGCCCCTCTTCATTCAAGTACGATAAAAGCTCTTCTGAAGAAGCCGGATATCGGTTGGTTCGCAGTATATTGATTATCAGATTTATTCTTGAAATAGACATCGCGATGGTCGGCCATGTGATAGATTTACATCAGAGACGTTGCTACTTGCAATATAGTAATTAACCGATACATTAACAGACATGGTTATGTTTGAATATATAGGCTAATAGAATGACATGTTTTGTCATTCTATTAGCCTATATTAAAATCTTATCTATTCCCGCTCATCATATTCAGTATCTCATTATAAAACTCCTACTAATGTTGATTTATCCCTTCGCGGGCCACCCTTGTTACGTCCACTAATCAAATCTTTTTTTATGCAAATGACTCCAACAACGAATACGGCTGTTACACTTGAAGAAGCAGAAAGTAAAAAAAACAGTGATGTGCTAACTCAAAAATTGTCAGCTACAGATAGCATGGTAGAGAAAATTTCAAAAGAACTGTTTGGTCTTGATCATCAGGCTCGGTCTTCATTGAACCGAATGCATATGTATATCAATATGCCTGACCTAATGCATCAACCTCTCGTTTTAAATTACTGGGGTCCAACGGGTACAGGAAAAACACAATTGGTCAGGAAACTCGTAGCATTAACCGGCTTACAAAAGCGATTTGTTCATATTAACCTTGCTAATACGGGTGTGAGTCGTTGGTTATCCAAGATGGATGATATTGCCGGATTGGTTGATAAAGACAACCCTCAACATGATAATCCGGTTGTTCTGTTCTTTGATGAAGTTCAACACGCCCGAACAATCAATGAGCAAAATCATGAAATACAGCATAATGATATCGCAGATATATGGGGTATTCTCGATCATGGCGTACAATTCGTTACCGGAATATCGGTACCAACCATCATATTTGTTGCAGGCAATATAGATCTGTATGCCGAAGAAAACATCCAAAATTGGCAAGGTCCTCCCGAGGATGAACGACAATCCGTTACCATTCCTATACAAATGATTCATGATGCACTATCTAAACGATTCCGACCTGAAATGCTCGCCCGACTTCGTAATAATCACTACCTGTTTCCACCAATCGATAAAATTCGTGCACTCCACATTATCCACCGTGACCTCACAAATATTCAATCCAAGATTCAAAAGTACTACCCGGAGTTAATCCTGCGCTACAATGATTCATTGATTGCGTTCATATTTAATCAAATACAGTCCAGGGGTATGGGCGCACGTGGTATTGAAGCGAGCGTTGCTGACATTGTACACAGTAAAATAGGTTATTGGCTGCTGTTACCATCGGAGAAGGGCTATCTTGAATCCCAGATACGTGACATAGAGCTGGAAGGCAAGGATGATGATATCATCGTAAAAATTACAATGTCTGATGATGTGGTGATAAAACATGTGGAATCATTAAAAGTCCAACAAAATTATCATGGATCGTTCAACGCGGAGGAAATATCAGTACATGCAGTTCATGAAGCGGGGCATGCTCTCTCGGCATTCCTCGCCAATGGTATAGCACCTGACCTCATATCCGTCGGGACAACCATTGGTAAGGTGAAGGCCTATGTGAAATACTCCACTACACGCAAAACGCTTTCCAAGAAAGAAATGGCAGCTTATGTTGCTCAGTTACTTGGTGGGCTGCTGGCAGAGGAAATTGTATTTGGTAGTGATGGAGTTACACATGGTGCAAAGTCCGATCTTCAGGAAGTATACCATGTTGTGTCTGAAAGTTTGATGGAGTCCGGATTGGGAAGATCCATGCTGACCAGAAAGGTAGCAGCTAACTTTTTTGAGGACAGTGTACCACCATTCAACACAGCCGACAGAGCAGAAATAGAGGCTTTTATTCAAATAACTGCTGATAACGTCCGGAAACTGTTGCAACATCATGAAAAAGCATTAATAGCATTAGCACAGCAGGTTTTTTACAGGGGAGAAATAAACCGTGAAGAATTCATTGAAATTATGGAAATCACCATCGATAAACGTGCATTTGCAGCATACCATCAAGTAGAGGATAAAGACCATTTAAGAAACCCACTGTCAATTGCTACCATTGCAGACAGCATCACGTTCAGCTATGTAAATGCATTATTTAGAGATCTACAAGGTAATGCAAATAGCCACGTTTTAATTGGCAGAAACGCAACCAGCCAAAAAGGTCTGTTGCTGAAATAAATCAACGGGTGCAATGTCAGTAGGATCTTGGACCATCAGACTAAACCATTGAAGAACATGAAGAATACATGAAGTTACAAATACAGAATTCAACCAATCAGACTTATTCAGAAGAATATGCCGGCACGGGTGCATCAGTATTGGTCCATGACTCGCATATTGAGTTTCCTGCCGGAAAATTGGAATACGAAGTGCCACCCGGGAAATATTATCCAATGATAGACAGGAAAAGCGACCGATTTATTTTGTCGCGTTATAATCCGGCAGAACATAGAGGACCTTTTTCAGATCTTGACGAGTTGGTGGCTGAGCTCGAAGGCACAGTAGTACGTAAAGATGTTACAGGGAAAAATTCCATAAAAGAAAATGTTGCATCAATTGATCATGCGTCTATGACGCCAAGATATTTTCCAATGGAGGAGTATCACGTAGGATTAAAGCAGGTAAATGAAGGAATCGATGCCTTCTTAAAATCAAAAGACTTTTATTATCAAAACAGACTGGGTTACAAACGCGGTGTTCTCCTCTATGGGCCGCCAGGAACAGGTAAAAGCAGGTATGTAGAGCATAAATGTGATCAGTTAATTACTGATTATGATGCTATAGTACTACGTCTTCAAAGCTACGGCGACCTAGATGTTCTTTTAAGTCGAGGCCTGTACGTTGTGAAGGCGAAGATGACAAACCGTTTGAAGGTAATTGTAATTGAAGAGCTGGCTACGCTGGTACAACGTAATGACTATACCGAATTACTAAATCTACTGGATCACATGGCCTTGCAGGATAACGTTTTGTTTCTTATGACGACCAACAGTCCGGATGTAATTCCTGAAAATATCATCGACAGACCCTCGAGGGTAGATATTTTGGAAGAAGTAGGAAATGACGGTTACATAGAGGGGTATACCGAGGCCTGGTATGAGTTTCTCATGGGCGAGAAAATGCAGGAGTCCTGGAAATCAATGAATTTCTATGGAAAGATAGTTAACCCTTCTTATCTGAAAGAACTTTTCATTTCTGCAAAAATTAACAGTATATCAATAGAAACATCGTGGAAATCTATTGAACGAAGAAGGCATAGGATACGATCGCATTTTAGCAAAAGTGACTCAATTGGTTTTTAATTTAGAGATGATGCAAGTTAATTGTAGTAGTAAATACAATTAACTGGCGATGGAATAATCTGTTAATAATACATGCCATCATTCTTTTTTCCCTTCATTAATGTAACGTACTACAGCTGGGATGTAGGGTGAAAAAATTCTATTAGGACATTTTTCCCAATTATGGGGTTGAGTACCTTGTATGTATCTTGATGTTCGTTCCCGTTCTTCAGGTGGAAGCTGAGCTATTCGTTCCATTACAGCATTCCAATGCTGTTCATTGATTGACAATATGTTCGAACCACTATTCTGAACTAAAATATGGTTGTCATTAACACAAACCTTTATTTCAGACCGCCTCCCAAGCGTTGAGATAGTCACCCATTCTTGGTTGAAAAAATGTATTGCAACATGATACGACATGGGTTTCATATAGTAAAAATTAAAATGTTATTTGCTGATTATGACTCTCTTTTATTCATAATAGCAATTCCAGGAATTAATCACAAATTGTCTCCATAGTCCTTTTCTTCGTCCACCATAGCTAAATAATGCTTCTTCAGTATCTATTGGCGATAAATTTATGATCTCAGAAAGTTGTTCGACGTAGTTACAAAATGCTTCATACGTATCTGAACTATTACGATCAGTAACATAGCCATTGGAATTAAGATGGATCAATGGTTCAATTAATAAAACATTCATTGATTTAGAGGTCCATTGGTCCATGATATAACCATTAAGCTCACGATTTACAAAACATATTAGTTTAGTAAAATAGGCGGGGCCCATCCCGGCTAATCTATTGGACATTCTTAACTTTTTAAAGCCTTCAAATGATTCTTTTCGATTTAATGATTTCTGCCTCATTTTCGTTAAGATTTCAAACCACTCGACTCTGGAAAAAAGTGATTTTCCATGTTCACGGTTCATCGCTCCCCACGACAGAATGGCTATGGCTAATTCCTCATTAGTCAGATTGGAAATTTCATGTTCGTTAGTAAGATCATATCGTCTAAACTTTTTATCAAGATTAGGACTAACATCATTTAAAAAATAAGATGCCCAATCCTTAGCATTAATACCTGTCCAGGGCTTCTTATCGTCTAATGAACGTATAAAAATGTTCAGGGCTTTTGAATTAAATTCCATAATCATTGTATTTACTTACGGTTAATTATAGCATAAAAGCATGAGAAGATTTATGAGGTCTTCAGCATAGGTATACATAGCTATCGAGTCAAGTTTCACTATCAGCAGATACTTTCCAGGGAATTGTAGCTTCCTTAGGTAGTAATTTCAATAGTATCTGATAGTATAGGCAATAAAAAATGTACATCATCTATTTGAAATAGATGATGTACATTAATATGATTTTAATTTTTTGTAAGATATTTTATATTTACATTGATAGGCGTGTATCGATTAAAAATATGTACTGCAACAACAGCTTCTTCATTTTTAACAGATAAAATAGAACCTACAACATTGTTAAAGTCACCATTATTAACAGTAACCACGTCATTAGTAGAAAAATTCGAAGCGGAGTACGCATTCGCACAGCTGTTTTTTGCAAAGCTCTCAGCAGTAACAGATTCCTTAGCAGATAACGGTTGAATACTATTTATGTTTGAACCCTTAAATCCAAGAAATTTTACCCATATGATTTTACTATTGACAATAAAAGAATTAGTATTTACCGCAGATATAATTTTGTCATTAAGTTTACACTTAATATAAATATAGCCAGGGTAAAGTGGTTTATTTCTGGAAATAACCCGACCATTTTTATAAGATTTTACAGTTTCCTGAGGTACAACTACAGCGGATACCAATCCTCTGTAAGAAGAGCTAGATAAAACATCGTTTAATCTAGAGCAAACGCTATTTGCAAACGCTAT
>Ga0079973_1000192_pt1 | contig 9617 bp, 8 predicted proteins | sample HotLakConsUCCR28_FD_68699 | JGI IMG/M metagenome (GOLD analysis project Ga0079973, IMG submission 68699) | Hypersaline microbial mat communities from Hot Lake, Washington, USA - Hot Lake Consortium UCC-R28 (version 2) (version 2) ... | reverse complement strand
TTCCGGTAATTAAGCTTGTTTTCAGTGGAACTGTGGTTGTTAAGGGTTAATTGGCTCGAAATGGGATGAGGATTTTTAGGCTTGCTTTTGGCACCAGGCCTTGTTTTGGATAGGACCGTGGTTGTTAAGGGTTAAAGTGGTTGGAAAGGTGATTAGATGGTCAATGTTTGTTGCTGGTATTTGAGCTGGTATTGAGTAGGACCGTAGATGTTAAGGGTTAATGGTAGGAGAGGTGGTGGGCTGATCAGTGTTTCTTTCCGGTAATTAAGCTTGTTTTAAGTGGAACTGTGGTTGTTAAGGGTTAATTGGCTCGAAATGGGATGAGGATTTTTAGGCTTGCTTTTGGCACCAGGCCTTATTCTGGTTAGATCCGTGGTGGTTAAGGGTTAAAGCGGCTGGAAAGGTGATTAGATGGTCAATGTTTGTTGCTGGTATTTGAGCTGGTATTGAGTAGGACCGTAGATGTTAAGGGTTAATGGTAGGAGAGGTGGTGGGCTGATCAGTGTTTCTTTCCGGTAATTTAGCTTGTTTTAAGTGGAACTGTGGTTGTTAAGGGTTAAAATGGCTCGGAAGAGGTGTAGGGAATCAAACTTGCTGCCTGGCATCGGTCCTCAATTTTATGTGGAATCGTGGTTGTTAAGGGTTAATATGGCTCGAAATGGAATGAGGGTTTTTTAAGCTTACTTTTGGCACCAGGCCATGGACCAGGTGTAGTCGTGGATGTTAAGGGTTAATGGGTTCGGTTGGTGCTGGGAGGTATGAAGCTGAAAGCCGGCAAGAGCGCAAACCTTAGGTAGAAAAGGTATTGTTAAGGGTTAAAGAAATACCTTTCCCCAAAAAATCTAAAAGATTTTTGACTACTCCTTTACCCTTAACAAATCCAGATATCAGCCCGACCACCACCCAGCCGGACAAATATCAACTACCACAACAACAACCAAAGACAAGTCCCTTAACCCTTAACAAATTCCCGAGAAAGCTAACAACCACCAAACCAGTTTAAAAAAAAAGAAAAGGCCAACTACGCAAAACATAACCCTTAACAAATCTCCGATACCGGTTAACCATCACCCATCCCACCAAAATCAAAAAACAAGTTCAACAACCAAAAATCACGCTCTTAACCCTTAACCAATCTACCATACCAGCTAACCATCACCCATCCTTGCAAAATCAAAAACAAGTTCAACAACCAAAAACCCCGCTCTTAACCCTAAACAAATCTAAAGACAAGCCCAACCACCACCCAGCCGGACAAAGATCAACTACCACAACAACAACCAAAGACAAGTCTCTTAACCCTTAACAAATCCAGATATCAGCCCGACCACCACCCAGCCGGACAAATATCAACTATCACAACAACAACCAAAGATAAGTCCCTTAACCCTTAACAAATCTAAAGATCAGCCCAACCACCACCCAGCCGGACAAAGATCAACTACCACAACAACAACCAAAAACAAGTCTCTTAACCCTTAACCAATCTCCTATACAGTCTAACCACCACCCAGCCGGACAAAGATCAACTACCACAACAACAACCAAAGACAAGTCTCTTAACCCTTAACCAATCTCCCATACAGTCTAACCACCACCCATCCGGACAAAATCAAAAACAAGTTCAACTACAAAAAACCCCGCTCTTAACCCTTAACCAATCTAAAGATCTGCCCCACCACTACCCAGCCGGACAAAGATCAACTATCACAACAACAACCAAAGATAAGTCCCTTAACCCTTAACAAATCTAAAGACAAGCCCAACCACCACCCAGCCGGACAAATATCAACTATCACAACAACAACCAAAGACAAGTCTCTTAACCCTTAACAAATCTCCGATACCGGCTAACCATCACCCATCCCACCAAAATCAAAAAACAAGTTCAACAACCAAAAATCACGCTCTTAACCCTTAACAAATCTCCGATACCGGCTAACCACCACCCATCCAAACAAAATCAAAAAACAAGGTCAACAACCAAAAATCAGTCCCTTAACCTTTAAAGTTTGCCATTTCTTCAATATTATAATTATATTTATAACTTTACGATAAAAGTCATAAAGTTATAAGTGTATTTACAGAAATGGAAATAAAAACACCGGCACATATTCGGGTCCGAACCGCTTACCTCAACAAGCTAAGGCCATTTATAGGGAAAAACATCATTAAAATACTGACCGGGCAACGCAGGGTAGGTAAAAGCTATTTGCTTTTCCAGCTCATTCAGTTGATACAAAAGGAAAATCAAAACCCGTCCATCCTTTACATCAATAAGGAAGATTTGGCATTTTCCTTTATCAAAACAGCAGAAGACTTAAATGACTATATACTTTCGCATCAATCCAAATCCGGCAAAACCTTTGTTTTTATAGATGAAATCCAGGACATAACAAATTTTGAAACTGCGCTCCGCTCCTTATTGCTGCAGGAAAACCTGGACATCTATTGCACGGGTAGCAATGCCAACCTGCTTTCTGGGGATATTGCCGGATTTCTGAGTGGGAGATATATTGAATTACAAATTTATAGCCTTTCTTATGAAGAGTTTGTATCCTTTCATGTGCTTAAGGAGAGCAGCGATAGTGTAGAAAAATACCTCAAATACGGAGGACTTCCCTATTTGATTCATTTACCACTTAAAGATGAAGTAGTATTTGAGTACCTCAAAAACATCTATAACACCATTGTTTACAGGGACATCATCAACAGGTATGCCATCAGGAATGTCCCTTTTCTGGAACAATTGGTGTTGTTTTTGGCAGCCCATACAGGTAGTATTTTCTCTGCCAAAAAAATCAGTGATTTTCTCAAATCCCAGCGCATCAATATGGCACCAAACCAGGTTCAAACCTATATCCATCACCTGGTAAATGCTTTCTTGCTGCATCAGGTACCCCGGTATGACCTGATTGGAAAGCGTCTGTTTGAAATAGGGGAGAAATATTATTTTGAAAACCTGGGCATCCGTAACGGACTTTGGGGGTATCGGCTGGAAGATCGGGGTAAAATAATGGAAAATGCAGTGTACAATCATTTGGTCTTCAAAGGATACAAAGTCCGGGTAGGCGTATTGGGAAACAATGAAGTAGACTTTATAGCGGAAAAAGAAGGAGAGAAACAATACATTCAGGTGGCGCTAAGCATCAATGACCCAAGTACCATGGAACGTGAATTCGGAAATTTAAAAATGATTTCCGACAATTACCCGAAGACCGTTATCACCATGGATGCCTTTTCCGGTAATACCCATGAAGGCATTCAGGCGTTAGATCTACGTAGTTTTCTGCTTTCGTGAAAGTAAGGGTTAATTGGCTGGAAATGCATTGTGGGAATCAAAGGTGCCGTTTGGCAGGAAGGCTCGAATGAAGTCGTGAACCTGGTAGTTAAGGGTTAATGGTAGGAGCGGTGGTGGGTTGATCAGTGTTTCTTTCCGGTAATCAAGCTTGTTTTCTGTCGGACTCTGGTTGTTAAGGGTTAATGGGTTCGGCAGGTTTTGGAAGGATCAAATGGCATGTTTGGCAGTATAACTTGTGGGTAGCCGGACCGTGGATGTTAAGGGTTAATGGTAGGAAAGGTGGTGAGTTGATCATTGTTTCTTTCCTGTAATTAAGCTTGATTTCTGTCGAATCGTGGTTGTTAAGGGTTAATATGGCTCGAAATGGAATGAGGGTTTTTTAAGCTTACTTTTGGCACCAGGCCATGGACCAGGTGTAGTCGTGGATGTTAAGGGTTAATGGGTTCGGTTGGTGCTGGGAGGTATGAAGCTGAAAGCCGGCAAGAGCGCAAACCTTAGGTAGAAAAGGTGTTGTTAAGGGTTAAAGAAATGCCATTCCCCAAAAAATCTAAAAGATTTTTGACTACACCTTAACCCTTAACAAATCCACCAATCAGCCCAACCACCACCCAGCCGGACAAAGATCAACTACCACAACAACAACCAAAGATAAGTCCCTTAACCCTTAACAAATTCCCGAGAAAGCTAACAACCACCAAGCCAGATTAAAACAAAAGAAAAGGCCAACTACACAAAACATAACCCTTAACAAATCTCCGATACCGGCTAACCATCACCCATCCCACCAAAATCAAAAAACAAGTTCAACAACCAAAAATCACGCTCTTAACCCTTAACCAATCTACCATACCAGCTAACCATCACCCATCCTTGCAAAATCAAAAACAAGTTCAACAACCAAAAACCCCGCTCTTAACCCTAAACAAATCTAAAGACAAGCCCAACCACCACCCAGCCGGACAAAGATCAACTACCACAACAACAACCAAAGACAAGTCTCTTAACCCTTAACAAATCCAGATATCAGCCCGACCACCACCCAGCCGGACAAAGATCAACTATCACAACAACAACCAAAGATAAGTCCCTTAACCCTTAACCAATCTAAAGATCTGCCCCACCACTACCCAGCCGGATAAGGATCAACCACCACAACCACTACCAAAAACAAGCCCCCACCTCCCATCCTTCTCCGCCAATTATTTCCATTTTAGGGAATAAAATTGCAGTTTTGCAAAAATATTAATCCACATGAGCCTACGCTTCCAGTCACTGAAAATTATCACCGATAAGGAAATCCTTCCCCCGGCTGATTATCTTTTTGATGGCAAAACCCTGCAAAAAGCCCCTTCCAACCAGTCAGACCCCCAAGAAACCCTGCTTGATTGTACAGGTCTGTTAGGTTCCCGGGGCTGGACGGACCTGAGGTGCTTTTCCGGTGAACCCGGACAGGAATACCGGGAAAGCCTGGAAAGCCTGGCGCAGGCCCTGATACAGGGAGGCATGACCGAAGCCGTATTGCTGCCCAATACCCAGCCTCCCCTGCAATCTAAAAATGAAGTGGCCTATGTGCAAAACCGGACCGCCCACCTTTTTCCTACCTTCCACATTCAGGCGGCCGTCACCAGGGATTTTATGGGAGAAGGCCTGACAGAAATGATGGACCTGAACCACTATGGCATACAGGTCTTTGGAGAAGGGCTGGTGCCGCTTTCCCATTCCGACCGCATGATGAAAGCCCTGCAATACCTGCAGCAGATGGATGGGGTGCTTTTTGACCAAAGCCAGGATCCCCTGCTGGGCCTGTTTGGGCAGATGCATGAAGGGATCGTTTCCACCCGGCTGGGCCTGAAAGGCATCCCGGACCTGGCCGAAGAAGTGGCGGTACAGAAAAACCTGGAAATCCTCCGCTATACCGGAGGGCGCCTGCACTTCCAGACCCTCAGTACCCGGGGTGCCCTGGAGCAAATCCGTAAGGCCAAAGCAGAGGGCCTGAAGGTAACCGCCGATATTTCCATCTACCAGCTGCTTTTTACCGATGAGGACCTGCTGGATTTTGATACTTGCCTGAAAGTCATGCCCCCCTTCCGGGGAAAGGGGCAAAGGGAAGCCCTGCTGGAAGGCCTGCAGGACGGCACCATCGATGCCCTGGTCTCCAACCATGTGCCCCATGACAATGATGCCAAAAACATGGAATTCGACCTCTCTCCCTTCGGTATGGCCGGCCTGCCCACCTTTGTGCCGGCCCTGGTGCGGCTGGGAGAAGAACTGGGCTACCCCTTGCTGATCAGCAAACTGTGCAGCGGACCGCAAAAAATATTGGGAAAAGCGGATGCGCCCTGGGATACCTTAACGGTTTTTGACCCCGAGGCCAGCTGGACCCTGGACCATACAAGCAATGCTTCCCTGGCAGAAAATTCCCCCTTCTGGGGAAAAGCGCTGAAAGGAAAAGTCAAATACCTGGTCAACCGCGGAAAAACGGAGGGCATCCATGAATAGGTACCTCAAGGCTGCCTGGCCATTTGGACTCTCCGGCGCAGGATTGTGCCTGCTGGGCTTTTTGACCATGTACGCATTGGATGTGGAGCCCCTCAGCATGAACCTGATCCTGGGCTATGTGTTCATTCCGGTATTTGTTTTCTTCGGTATCAAAAGCTTCCGGGACGGATACAATGGGGGAACCCTTTATTTCAGCCAGGGCATGAGTGTGGGCTTTTTTGTCTACACCCTGATGGCCCTGATTGCGGCCCTCTATGTCTATATCTTCCTGCAAGTGGAGCCGCAGGCTTTTGACACTTTCCGGCAGATCAACCTGAACTTGATGGAAGACAACCGGGAGGTATTGCTGGAGCAGCTCAATGAAAATGCCTACACCGAAACCCTGGCCAGCCTGTCTGCCATGAGCATCCTGGATGTAGCCACCAACGATTTCCTTAGAAAAATCTTTCCCGGATTGTTTTTTACCATTATAATTTCCATAATTTTAAAGAGAACTGTCAAATCTTAACCAAATGGAACCACAAACCCAACAAAGCAACACGCCTGCCCGTGCGGCCCTGAAGGCTGGCCTGGTCATCGGTCTCATCATGCTGGTGATCAATTTTGTCGTTTATTTTATGGATTACAGCTACCTGGTGGCTACCTGGTACGGCATCACCGTATTGGTCCTGTTTTTTGGACAGGTCATTTACTTTGGCATCCAGTACCGCAAGGAACTCGGCGGCTACATGGATTTTGGAGCAGCTTTCCAGTTTTCCTTTGTCACCCTGATTGTCTCCGGCCTGATCACTACGCTGGGTAACATGCTGCTGTATTTTGTAATCGACCCCGGCCTGCCGGAGTTGCTGGTAGAAACGCAGCTGGAAAACATGGTGGCCATGCTGGATAGTTTCGGCGCCGGCGACAGCATTTCCGGAGATCAGATTGATGAAATGCGCAGCGAAATGGCCAATAGCTTCACCATTGGCGGACAGATCAAAGCCTTCGGTATTTCCCTGATCGTGTATGCCATCCTGGCACTTATACTTGGTGCCATCCTGAAAAAAAGAGACAAAACCACGGACTTTTAATGCCCCAGCTATCCATCGTCATACCCGTATTTAATGAAGAAGAATCCCTACCCGAACTACAGCAATGGATCAGCAAGGTGATGGAAGCTTCCGGACTGAGCTATGAACTGGTCTATATCGACGATGGCTCTACCGATGGCTCCTGGCAGGTGATCCAAAGCCTGGCTGGGCAGGGACCGGCTGTAAAAGCCGCCCGCTTTTTCCGGAATTATGGCAAATCCGCCGCCCTGGACATCGGCTTTTCCAAGGCTGCAGGGGAGGTGGTGGTCACCATGGATGCCGACCTGCAGGACAGCCCCGAAGAAATACCCGAACTCTACCGCATGGTCCGGGAAGAAGGCTATGACCTGGTCAGCGGCTGGAAACGCAAGCGTTTTGATCCCCTTTCCAAAACCCTGCCTTCCCGCTTTTTCAACCGCGTCACCCGGCTCATTTCCGGGATCAGATTGCATGACTTCAACTGCGGTCTGAAGGCCTACTCCCAAAAGGTGGTCAAAAACATCCACATTTACGGGGAAATGCACCGCTACATTCCCCTGATCGCCAAGTGGAATGGCTTCAGCAAAATCGGGGAAAAAGAGGTGGCCCACCGCCCCCGCAAATATGGAAGCACCAAATTCGGACTGGAGCGTTTTGTCCATGGCTTTCTGGACCTGATCTCCGTATCTTTTGTCAACCGCTACCGAAAAAATCCCATGCACTTTTTTGGCCTGCTGGGAACACTTTCCTTCGTTTCCGGTTTGGCCATTACCGTCTGGCTGATCTTTGAAAAAATCCGTGGCCTGCGACTGGGTATTCACGTAAGGGAAATCACCAGCCAGCCCCTCTTTTTTCTGGCATTGGTGGCCCTGATCGTGGGAGTACAGCTTTTTCTCACCGGCTTTCTGGCCGAAATGATGACCTCTTCCAATTCCAAAAAGAGCGATTACAACATTGAAGAAGAGATCAACCCGGCCAGTTGATGCGTTTTTCCATTATCATCCCGGTCTATAACCGTCCCGCAGAAGTTCAACTCCTGCTGGAAAGCCTCTGCAGGCAAACTTTCAACGATTTTGAAGTCGTCCTGGTGGAGGATGGTTCTGACCATACCGCTGAGGAAGTCGCAGCAGCCTTCAGCGAAAAGCTGCAGCTGCAGTACCATTACCAGTCCAATCAGGGCCAGGGCTTTGCCCGCAACAAGGGCATGGAGCTGGCCAAAGGGCAATACTTTGTGTTTTTCGATTCCGACTGCCTCATTCCGCCCCGCTACCTGGAGGTACTGGAGCAGGCCATCCAAAGCCGTCAGCTGCAGGCCCATGGGGGACCGGATGATGCGGATGCCACTTTCAGTGACTGGCAGCAAGCCATGAATTTCAGCATGACCTCCCTGCTGACTACCGGCGGCATCCGGGGCAAAATGAAAGATCCGGCCAAATACCAGGCCCGGGGCTACAACATGGGCTTTTCCCGGGAGGTGTATGAAAAGCTGGGAGGTTTTGCCCATCCCAATATGGCGGAAGACATAGAAATCAGCCTGCGGATCAAAAAGGCGGGCTTCCGGCTGGAGTTGGTTTCCGAAGCTTTCGTTTACCACCACCGGAAGAATGATTTGGCCTCCTTTCTGCGGCAAAGTTACCAGTTTGGCCGCAACCGGGTATTTATCCGCCGCTTTCACCCCGATGCCCTCAAGCCCGTACACCTCCTGCCGGCATTGTTCTTGCTGGGGATCCTGGCCCTGCCTGTTTTGGCCTGGCTCTGGCCCACAGGTGCCCTGCTCATTGGTGCAGGCTATGTCCTCTGGACCATGGCCTTGTTTGTTACTGCCCTGGGCAGTCCGAAAGTAGCCTTTTTATCCCTCCTGACCTCCTACGGACAGCTGCTGGCCTACGGACTGGGGGTAATCATGGAATGCATCTTTCCGACACCCTGGAAAAGTTCACCACAGATTCCCGCAGATTAGCACAGATTTTTTATGGAAGAAAATAGCGCTTACCGTTGATGCCATAAAGCTAATCCGGCCGTTTGACCTGAAAATCAATAAAGCAATTAAAAAGTGCTGGGTGAGTTTTTAACTACATCCCTCATAATAATAAATTACGCATACGAGGCATTTGCAATGCCGGATCATTTTCTAAGCGTTTTTAGGACACCAGACAGGTTTCCCAAATCAATTAACCAATTAAACCATCTGTGACCAAAAAAAGACAAGTCACCTGTCCGGAGATTATATTCACTTCAAGCAATTGGAATAGTTGCCATGAATCCGGGAAAACCGTATATTTAGGCAAATAGCGGCGAGATGACAAAGAAACTATTAATCAATAAGACGGTAGAAACTCTGGAAAAACTTCCAAAATCCAAAATTCAGGAGATTGCTGATTTTGCAGATTTTGTATTCAAAAAACACGAAGAACAAATCCTTCAAAAAGGAATGGAGAATATCGTCAGTAATTCTGATAGCTTTGCCTTTCTCCAAGACGAAGAAGATCTGTATGATGAGCGGGATCTGAAGGAAAAATATTGATGCAGCAAGGAGATATCATTTTGGTCCCCTTTCCATTCACGGATTTAACAGGTAGCAAAAATCGTCCTGCTCTGGTCCTGATAGCTGGCAATTATGACACAACGGTGAGCTTTATATCAACTCAACTTTACTGGAAAGAGGAGACGGATTTATTGCTTCCCCCAAATATCAAAAACGGACTTAAAAAACCCTCACTGGTAAAAATTGGCAACAATTGATAAATCCTTGGTTTTCTTGGTTTTGG
>Ga0079973_1000188_pt1 | contig 9690 bp, 7 predicted proteins | sample HotLakConsUCCR28_FD_68699 | JGI IMG/M metagenome (GOLD analysis project Ga0079973, IMG submission 68699) | Hypersaline microbial mat communities from Hot Lake, Washington, USA - Hot Lake Consortium UCC-R28 (version 2) (version 2) ... | reverse complement strand
TTGTTTTCTGGTTCAAAAATCAGTGATATAGCCTGCTCAATTACTGCATTGCGCTCAATCATTTGGTCAAGTTCCCTGGCTTCATAGCGTCCTTCAAATGCCTCCAAAGCGGCCTGTCGTAAGGCTGACCCGTAGGCATCTTCCAGAGTTTCGCGCAGCTCTTCTACCGTCAGATAGGTGCCCCCCGCCTTGCGACGTTGATTGGTTCGTTGAATCTGCTTAACTGCATTCAAAACCGATGTTTCCCATGACCGTGTAGATCGTTTTTCGGCAGCTTGTTTAATCAGATGTAGCAGCAGGATGATACCAAAACTGAAAATTTTGTTGAGCTTGTCATCCTTGCTCATCTCGGTCATTTCCTCAACCAGTTGCAAAGCATCGGTTACCCGGTTTGCCAGCAACAGTTCCCGTATTTCCAGCAACTCTTCCATAGCTTCCCAAACCTTTACTCTGCTATCGCTTCAATTCTATCTATTTCTCATCCATAGACCGGCGGGGCTTAGACCGCCCACTGCGGGACAAATTATAAGACTGAGAAAACGCCTTCTTGCGAGCACTGGTCACCCGACCGCTCTGGTAATCCATCTCCAAATCTTCCAGAATACTCTTTTGCTCAGAGTCATCCCAGGCCAGGCGCACCTTCAGCAGTTCGGCACTCTGGCTCAGGGCCGGAATCTGTAGCCGCACTACTACGTTAATGGGCGATCCTACGACCAGGTTTGGGAGCTTATAGCGTTTGGTGTTGGTCTGATCCAGGTCATTCAGCACATTCATCACCTTGACCCCCGATTGAGGCTCAACCCCCAGGCTGACACGCTGACCCAGGGTAGCGGAAAGACCAGAGAGTTCCGTCTCAAAAATTTCCGGTAGCTGATCGGGAGACTCAATGTGGAAGAAATTGCCATCGCCGCTGCGAGCCATCGCCGCCAGCAGGTAGGTCTTCGCTGTAGTCGTCGCCAATGCCCAGGGTCGTGGTGCTCACCCCACGCTGGGCCAACCCATGGACATCATTGGCAATGGCATCTGTCAGTCAGTCGGTGGGCAATGAGTTGTAGCAGTCGTTCCCGCTCGTGGGCGGTTGCGGGTAGAACAAAGTTTTCACGGACATGGAGTTCCAGACGAGCAGGTCGAGACGAGTCCAGGTTTCGGGGGAGGGGGCAGATGAATCAAGAACAGGGGCAGGGGCAGATGCAGGCGGTGGAGCATTGTCCTACCCCGACCAGCAAAAGTTGAAGGGAATAGCTCTGGTATCTTTGTTGCTTCGGTGTTGTTATACTTGTTAGCTGTAAATGTTCGTTGCCGATGTGGCTCAGTGGTAGAGCACTCGATTCGTAATCGAGCGGTCGCGGGTTCAAATCCCGCCATCGGCTTTTCACCGAAACCCCCGAAAACCAATGATTTCAAGGGTTTTCACGTTTTCTCGGTAGATTGTTAAGTAGTACAAATACTCCAAAAATTGGGTGTACTTGGACAGTTTTAGGCCAATTATTGGGGTAAGTTTGGGGTAAAAATCTGCCCTTTATCCCCGGAAATCCATGGCCACTACTCGCACCTCATCCCCCCGCCGTCCCAAGGCGAAGAAGGGGACCGTCCAGATCAAAATTTCCCATGAGCGTCTGCAGCTGGCAGGGGCAACGGTACTACCTCAGCCTGGGGGTACCCGATACCGCCATCAATCGCAAAGCTGCGGAGCAGAAGGCCCGTCAAATCGAACTGGACTTCGTCTCTGGTAACTTTGACCCCACCCTGGATAAGTATCGGCCCGAGCATGTCCCAAAAGGGAAGGCCCCGGAAATTACCCCAATGCGCTCCATCTGGTCGCAGTATATGGAATACAAGTCTCCCCACGTTTCCCCAAAAACGATTAACAGCACCTACGACCCGGTGACCTCTCACATGGATAAGTGCCGAACTGATGGCCTGAAGGATCCGATTAAGTTCCGGCGCGAGTTACTCAAGGTCACCACCGAATCCCAGGCTCGACGGACGCTGATGCAACTTTCCGCTGCCTGCAAGTGGGGCATCAAGCACAAACTGGTGGATGATAACCCCTTTGAAGGCATGTACCTGGATCTTTCAGCCACGCAGCCCCCTCCCCCGATGGCATTCACCGTGGAAGAGCGAGATCAGATTATTGAAGCCTTTGAAACGGATAGTCGCCCTGGGATGACCTATCGGCACTATGCCCCCTTCATCAAATTTCTGTTCTGGACCGGCTGTCGCCCCTGTGAAGCAATTGGTTTGCGGTGGGGCAGCGTAACTCCAGATTGCAGCCGAGTCCACTTCCATGAAAGTATTGTCGAGGTCTCCGGTCGCTTGGAACGACGCATAGAAGACAAGACCAACGTCAAACGCTGGTTCAGTTGCCCAAAGCGCCTGAAGGAATTACTCCAATCTATCCGTCCGGATTCTCCCGTCGCTGAGGAACTGGTGTTCAAGTCGCCAAAGGGCAAAACCATTACAGAAAGCAATTTTGCAGACCGGGCCTGGACTAAGGTGCTCACCAAACTGGGGTTGGAGGAGAAGGATAAGATCAAAATGACCCCCTACAACTGCCGGGATACGTTTATTACGCTGCAGGCATTACAGGGACATTCTTCGACCACTATTGCTCGCTGGGTGGGCAATTCCAGTGAGGTGATCGAAAAGCGATACCTGGATAAGATGAAGCTAGATCATCTCAAGCCAACTGACATTTAGCACTCTGCGTTGGCCATTTTCTGGCTGTGCGATTTCAAGGGGCATCTACCACCCTCCGCTTCTACCAAGCTCGAAGTTCCAAACCCGATTGATTCCCAGAATCGTCCTAAACAGCCGGATTCGACTGATTTCCCTGCTTCCATTTCCGCTTCAGAAGCCGCACCTCAGACCTTCACTTCAGCATTGGGTCAGCTTCGGCTTGTACAAAAGAGCATTAGATTAGGAATGACCTGCATTGATTCAGCCTGGTTGAGCTAGGATGATGGCGAGAAGGGTGCTTGAAGGCAATTTAACCGCCCATCTAGCGTTGAGGACGTAAAGTTATGCCCAGGAAGCCGTCTGAAGAAAAAAGTCCTAAGAACAAGCCGAGAGTTCGCTTCATCTTCGAGCCGGATCGCACCTCCCCCAACGGCATCACCTACTCCTGGCTAATTCACGGCAGCTACAACGGCAAGGAGAAAGCAGCTACGGCGACTCGGGCCTTCTGGCTCCCTTTCGCCTATGAAGCTACAGGGGAGTATTCAGAGGACGAACTCAAGGAATTGGCTCAGCAATCCATCTGGCAGATGGAGGCTCAAATTCAGCATTTGAGAGAAAAGTTTGGAATGGGGGTAGGACCCACCAGTCTGGCCAATGAGCCGTTGGTATCTTCTGCCTCTGTAGCTGTAGCGGAAGAATCTTCCAGTGTCGCTCCCTCAGTGGCACCTCCTCAAACCGGAACTGTGGCTCCTGCAGATACGGATTTGCTGGATGAGTTTGCGGATGTTCTATGAGTGACGCCAGTTTGCCGAAAGCTCCCGATTCTGAGAAGGGGAAGCAAGTGCGAGAGCAGTATTTTGCTCTGGCCAAAAGCTCGGCCCGAGGGGTTAAGTCCTACGAGGATCTGTATCAGCGGTATGTGGGGAGTCCCAATGCAGCTCAGGCGTTGGATCAAGAGGTGGCCAGGGCAGCTCTCAAGAGTGGCAGTTCGCCCCGGCAGGTAATTCAATTGCTGGCTCAGGGACCGTTTACGCAACAGCAAACCGTTGGTTTGGAGCCCAAGGAGAAGAAAGCCGCGATTCCTGGACTGCTGCAGTACGCCCAAACGGTGGTCAACTCGGTTCAGCAGCAGCGGTATTTAGAATATGCCTGCGCAGTGACTGGAAGTATTCAAAGCTATCCGGATCTGTATCGAGAGTATGTCGGCAGTGACCTCTCGGCGATTCAGCTGGATCAGAAGGTGACGGCGGCAGCTCTGGGGGCTGGGGAAAATGCAAATGCGGTGTCTCACCTCCTGCAGCAGGGGCCTTATGCCCGGTTTCAACTGGATGTGAAGCATGTGCCGCTTCAGACCATTGAGCAGTATGCCAGTGGAACGGTGGCTCAGGTGCAGGCGATTCAGTCGCTGCAGTTGGGGCACTCTCAGCGGTCGCAGAATTTTTCTAGAGAGCTAGAAACTTAAAAGCACTCGGCCAGCCAAATAGCATGCATAAGGTAAGAGAAGGAGTTATGTCACTCTATCAGCAAAGTCTCAAACAGCGGATCTCCCCACATCATGAGGCGCAGAGATGGCCTCTCCCCAAAAACCTCTGGTCGAAAGGTCACCCTATAATGCTGCTGCTTGTAACTGAGTTCCCACACCCCAGGTTCTGCCTGAGTGAACACAACTCCCTCCGACTTAAGAACCTGGGACTGAGTCAGGGCTTCCTCTATTGCCTCCAGACTCACGGCTGCCGGTGGCAGAGGCCTCCGAATTTCCTGCAAATCAGCTTCCACATCCCGCTTCACCATGTCGTCCAGAGCCGGTCGCTTGGGGGGAGCGGAGAGGACATGGTCAAACTCCGAGAGTAAAACGTCCTCCTCTTCGGGATCAGCGCTCATGGTGGCTTGCTCAATAAAGGTGGGCACCTGGGCCAGGATAGGCTGTAGATTGCCGACAACTGACTGAAAAGCCCCAATCCGATCGCGCAACTTCCGATAGACCTTCGCCTCCACCGTGCCGTCGTAGTAGAAATTGTGGATGGTGACCGTAGGATATCGCTGCCCAATACGGTCAATCCGGCCAATGCGCTGCTCCACCCGCATGGGGTTCCAGGGTAGGTCGTAGCTGAACAGCACCCCACAGGTCTGCAGGTTCAGGCCCTCGCTGGCGGATTCAGTACAGAGCAGAATCTTGATGTCCCCCTCCCGAAATCGGGTTTTGATCACTTCCTTGGGCACCACGGTCCATTGCCCGTCGTGCCAGAGTTCGCCGCCCCGTCCGGAATAGCAGGCCACCTGGTTACCGTAGAGTTCCCGCAGCTGCTCCCGCAGGAAGTCCATGGTGTCGGTGTACTGGGTGAAGGCGATCGCACTTTCCCGGTTCACCAACTCCTGCCGCAGAGTAGCGATGAAGTGAGCCAGCTTGGTGTCTTCCCCAGTGTTTTCAAACTGCCGCAGCAGGGCTTCCAGATGCTCGATTTCCCTGGGGTCCACCGGCTCCATGTAGCCCTCCAGCCCTTCGAGGATGGCATCATCGGCCTCATCCAGATCGGCCAGGTCATCGGCGGTGAGGCTACTGCCCTGCTGGTCAATCAGCGACTCCAGCCGTCGCTGTAGGGATTGCTGAATGGCGTAGAAGGAACTGGTGAGCCGCTTGCGGTAGAGGGTCATCAAAAAGCCCAGGGCCTTGCGGTTTTCCTTCTGGGCCAGGCGGTAGAAGTGGCGCACATAGTCGCTCACCTGGCGGTAGAGTTCCGCCTCGCGGATGGGTTCCAGGGTAATGGCGTTGTCGCATACCTCCCGGCGAGGCACGTCCTTATCTAGCAGACCCAGACGATAGTACTCCCGCAGGGTGTCCCGCGTGTGGCGGAACATCATGTCTTTGAGGGGGGTGTTGGTAGAGAGAAACTGCAAAGAGGCTTCAATGAAGGGCTTATCTTGCAGGTAGGTGCGCTCGTTAATAATTTTCAGCCGCCCCCGCCAGACATCTTCTACCCGGCTGGCCAGCATCCGGTCGCGCTGGTTGAAGTACTGCTGCAGGCGAGGGCAGGGCTTGCCTCCCTGGCTAAAGTAGTCGGCAGACATGGTCTGCCAGAAGTTGAGCAGGTGTTTATCCGGCTTGCTATCCAGGGACGAAAAGTAGTCACAGAAGTTATCACCATAGGTCCAGTGGCCCGCTAAGCCCAGCACATGCAGCAGGTCGAAGACTTCGATGGGGTCAATCTGCATGGGGGTGGCCGACAGCAGAATCAGGGATCGGGTCTTCTCCCGCAGCTGCTCCAGCAGTTCCAGCAGGCGGTTGGGTGTCTCTTTACGAGCCTGGGGGGATTTGCGGCGGGCGTGGTGGGCCTCATCCAGCACCACCAGATCCCAGGGTTCGGCCTCCAGCAGCTCTTGCATTCGTTCCTGACGACGCACCAGGTGGCTGGAAGCGAGGATGAGGTTTTGTTGGTTCCAGATGCTTCCTTGGTTAGATGTGGCGGTGGAAGAGGACGCGGAGACGCGGTGAAGGGGAGACGCGGAGAGAGAGCTATCTGCATGTCCCCATGTCCCCGTGTCTCTATGTCCCCGTGTCCCTCCTACCCTATTGCCAAACGGGTCAACCAACTCCCCCCCTGTCAGGCTCCAGAAGTGGAGGTTGAACTTTTCCCGCAGTTCTTCGTGCCACTGGGGTTGAACGCTGGCCGGTGCCAGCACCAGCACTCGCTTCACCTTTTTGGAGACCAGCAGGTAGCGCAGGATCAGCCCGGTCTCGATGGTTTTGCCCAGGCCCACTTCATCAGCAATCAGGAAGCTACGAGGGAATTCGGCGGCGGCTCGTTTGAGGATTTTGATCTGGTGGGGCCAGGGCTGAATCGGGATGGAGTTGAGGCAGGCGCTGAGGCAGCCGGGGTCTTGATGGATGTTGGCGATCTGCTCGAACATTGCCCGCTCTCGGGCTAGCTCTGACGCGGTGATAGGGAGAGGGGGAGACGCAGAGGAAGAGGAGGGGGAGACGCGGTGAGGGGGAGACGCGGTGAGGGGATTATCACCGTCTCCCTCTGTCTCCGTGTCCCCGTTTCTCCGCGTCTCCGTGTCTTGAATCGGGCGCTGGTTAAATTCATCGTCAATCTTCCAAATGGGTTTGCGGGGTGGGGCGTAGCGAATGAGCTTGCGTTTGACCGCTTCGGGCACTTCAAACACCCGAACGCTGGGAATCTGGTTATGCCAGTGTTGCTCAAACCGCATGAGTTCTTCCTCCACTCGGGCCAGGTCGCGGGGGCCTTCCCAGGAGCAGAAGACGTGGAAGGATTCGACATTGTAATTCCAGCCGCCGCTGGACTCGTTATTGGAGCCGGTGGTGGCCATCTGGTTGCCGTCGGCGTCGGTGAAGAGGCAAACTTTCTCGTGATAGATGTAGTGGGTGTCGATGGCCTTGTCGGGGTCGAGGGGCAGACCATCGTGGCGCAGGGGGATGGCGATGCGGATATCGAGGCAATCGGCCTGAATCAGCCAGCTGAGGATTTCAAAACGCTTGAGCTGGGCGAAGTTTTCGGGTGGGGTGAGGTTGGCATCGAGGCGGGCGGCGACGGCATCGCGCAGGGCATAGCCCTGTTGGATGGCCTGGAAGTCGGTTTTGCTGAGGTGGCAGCTCATGATTAGCCGGATGCGGCCTTCGTTGTGGAGAAAGGCCCCCAGCCCTCCGGCTACCTGGCTGAGGATGGTGCTGTTGAAGAAGCCGGATTTGCGATCGTACTGGGTGGAGCGTTCGAGGGCGGGGATGTAGAAGTCGGCGACGGGGTTGCTGGTGTCGCTGGCGTAGCTGATTTTCCAGGGATAATCAATCAACATCTCACCAACCTGCATTCCTGAGTGTGAGGTCGTAGCGAGCGTCTGCGATCAACGTATGACTAGTGATTGAGCCTTTAATCACTTCTCCAACAGCAGTGCGGTCAAGATATTTACCGTCGTAGCCTAATCGCCATAGGAGAATTTCGTCTATCCATTGAATAGCCTTCAAAATAGTCGCAATCCTTGTAGCAGTATCCATAGTGCCAGATCTTGGATGAACGGCATCGTTACGCACCTCAAGAAAGGTTGGTACATCATTGGCATCGTAGTATCCCCTTGCAGCAGTTAGGCCAATACGCTCAAGGGTTAACATCAGACGTTTTGCTGTAACGCTTACATCTTGTTGTCCAGATCCATTGCCTAAGTTCCAAACCTTCTTTGCTTGATTTCGAGTTCGAAAATCAATAGCAAACAGCAGCTCATGTTTTGAACGTGCATTTGTATTTACGTCATCTCCAACTAGAATCTGGTAACTCAATCTTTCAAGTGCTGCTCCAGCAGCACTTGCAGCGATTTGCCAGTCTCCTAAACGAGTAGCTTGAAAGTATTGAATTAAAACGAAATAAAAAGTCTCTACCCAAGTTGAGATAGATAGCATTTTTTGAAAAGATTCAAAGCACCTCAAATACGACCTTAAGTCACTAATTTGAGTCATCCAACTTTGGCCCAACAATTCCAAGCTTGTTGACTGTATATCAGTGGTTATGGTGGCAAACTCGTTATCAATACTGGGAAAACCTCCTTGTGACAGAGAATATGATTTGGCTTCAATGTAAATCGGGGCTGTAAATCCACAATTAGCATATGATAATAACCATGCAATATTCTGAATCGTAGACTCTGCTTCACTAAGGTCTAAAGACTCAAGAGAAACCCAGTTTTCAGAGCTAGAACGACAGGGTAATCGCACGTCATTTTGTATCATTTGTGCTTGACAAAGATAGAGTTGGTGGGGGCGAGAACGGTTGCCGTGGATGCCGCTCAAGATCTCAGAGTGTGCTCAAATAATCGGGTTCCCCTACCACAAGCAGGTAAATCGGATGGCTCAGGGCTTTGGTCAGCGAGTGCTCAAACCGCAAGAGCAACGGGAAGCTAAGATCCTCAAGCGGAGCATTCTGCAGCATTTTCAGGAGATGGAGGACCCGCGAGTGGAACGTGGCCGAAACCACCCTTTAGTGTCCCTGGTGAGCATTGCCATTTTAGCCACCCTGGCGGGGGCCGATAGCTTTGTGGCCATCGAGCGTTACGGCAAGGCTAAGCAATCGTGGCTGGAAACCTTCCTGGAGTTGCCCGAGGGTATCCCGTCCCACGATACCTTTGGTCGGGTGATGGCACTGCTGTCGCCGGAGGAGCTTGAGACTCGGTTTCTGGCCTGGGTCAGTCGCATTAGTGAACGGCTCGGAGTGGAGTTGGTTCATATTGATGGCAAAACGGTTCGGGGGTCTTATGACCGGGACGGTCAGTTGAAGGCCTTGCACAGTGTCAGTGCCTGGAGCAGTGAGCATGGACTGGTGTTGGGGCAACAAAAAGTGGACGCCAAATCCAATGAAATTACGGCGGTCCCCTTACTGCTCAAGTTGCTGAACCTCAAAGGCACCATCGTCACCCTGGATGCCATGGGCACTCAAACCGCCATTGCCACTCAGATTAAGCAGGCCGAGGGAGACTATGTGCTGGCCCTTAAAGGCAATCAGGGCAAGCTCCACCAGGCGGTGAAACAGTGGTTTGAGGAGGCCGAACGCTAGGGGTGGTTGGGGATCGAGCATCACTTCACCGAAACGCTGGAATCGGGGCATAACCGAACGGAACACCGACAACTCTGGGCCGTACCCATCACGCAGTTGCCCCCGTTACCCCGGCAATCGCAATGGGTCGGCTTAACCACCGTGGTGATGGTGCGTCGAACTCGACATCTCTGGAACAAAACCACCACCGAAGTCCACTTCTACCTCAGCAGTTTAGCGCCCGATGCCGTGCGCCACGCCCAGGTGATTCGCTCCCACTGGAGTGTGGAAAATAGCCTCCATTGGGTCCTTGATGTCACCTTCAACGAAGATGCCAGTCGCATTCGTCGGGGCTATGCCTCGCAGAATATGGCCCTCCTCCGTCGCCTCAGTGTGAGTCTGCTGAAGCGAGAACCCTCCAAAATGAGTTTAGCCATGAAGCGCTATACCGCTGCCCTGGATCGCTGCCCTGGAT
>Ga0079973_1000183_pt1 | contig 9738 bp, 6 predicted proteins | sample HotLakConsUCCR28_FD_68699 | JGI IMG/M metagenome (GOLD analysis project Ga0079973, IMG submission 68699) | Hypersaline microbial mat communities from Hot Lake, Washington, USA - Hot Lake Consortium UCC-R28 (version 2) (version 2) ... | reverse complement strand
GAGGTAATTCTGTAATCAGCTACAGGCCTCTTAAATGGAAAAATACCTTACTTAATCCATGATGTAATGATATACAAGCAACTTATTTTAGGTTTTGTTATTTTGCTATTATTGACTTCCAACGCATGGTCTCAGCGCAAATTAGTAGCATGGGATGATTTTAAGGAGCCAAGGGGAGAATGGTTTGAAACAGGTGATGTAAAACTAAATCCTGCAGATAACAAAAGACTTTCGTGGCTGGATGGAGAGGGTGTGCTCATTAACGGTGAAAAGGGTAGAATCCTAAATTTAATTAGCAAAGAAAGGTTTCAGGATATTCTGTTAGAGCTGGATTTCATGGTACCCAAAGGGTCCAACTCCGGGGTTTACTTGCAGGGGAGGTATGAAATACAGATTTTAGATAGTTGGGGCAAAGAAAATCCCGGTTCAGGAGATTGTGGGGGTATTTATGCCAGGTATGATGGAACCAAAACCTATGAAGGGACTCCGCCATTGACAAATGCTTCCAGAAAACCAGGAGAATGGCAGCATCTGGCCATTACATTTAATGCGCCACGATTTAATTCAAAGGGAGTAAAAACCAAGCCTGCCCTATTCAAAAAAGTAATTTTAAATGGCATTATTGTCCACCGAAATGTTGAGGTGTCGGGTCCAACCGCTTCCTCATTGGATAATAAGGAAGAAGCTTTAGGGCCACTTATGCTACAGGGTGATCATGGACCCGTAGCCTACCGTAACATAGTCGTAACGAAACGTTGATTAAAAATAGAGAATGGATAGAAGTTGGGAACATTTTGGCAAATATGTAGAAATACCCCTCTCCCAGATTAACAAGATGATTAATTCGCCCGTGCACTTTGTGCCTTACCCTCTGTTTTTGTTATGCAGTTTTCTGTTTACCAGCATGGTGCCTGCTTCAGCCAAAAAGGTCCCTGAAAAACCAAATTTAGTGTTAATACTGGTCGATGACCTGGGGTATGCCGATCTGGGAATGCATGGAAGCAAACAAATTCCAACGCCAAACATCGATCGGCTGGGAGCAGAAGGAATTATTTTCAAAAGTGCCTATGTATCCTCCTCGGTATGTGCTCCTTCGCGAGCTGGTATTATCACCGGAAAGAATCAGCTTCGATTCGGTTTTAATAATAATTTTGCTCCCACCCAACCCGGATTTGATCCTGCATACCAAGGCCTTCCATTGACTGAAACAACTTTGGCGGAGCGGCTTGGTTCTCTTGGCTACGCAACCGGATTGATAGGGAAATGGCATCTTGGAGAAAAGCCACAATTTCATCCGTTAAAAAGAGGTTTTGACGATTTTTGGGGATTTCTGGGAGGCGGACATGACTACTTCAAGGCAAAACCAAACGGAAATGATTTGCTTTCCCCTATCCAGTGTAACTATAAAAAGCCGGCACCGCTCACGTATATGACCGATGATATTGGAAATGAAAGCGTTGATTTTATAAAGCGTCACAAGAATGAACCTTTTTTTTTGGTTGCCTCATTTAACGCACCTCATGCTCCAATGCACGCACTGGAAGAGGATTTAAAATTATTCTCTGCTATTGAAGATGATTTAAGACGAACATATTGTGCCATGGTTTATCGCCTGGATAAAAATGTAGGGAAACTACTCGGCGCACTTCAGCAAGAAGGACTGGAAGAGAACACCCTGGTTGTTTTTTTAAGTGACAATGGAGGACCTGCGGTAGATCCAATATCAAATGGTTCAATAAACGCACCCTTTCGGGGGCAAAAAACCACATTGCTTGAAGGAGGGATTCGGGTGCCTTTTATAGTAAAATGGCCGGAAGTACTGCCCGCCGGTGAGGAAATCGATGAAGTTATTTCAGCATTAGATATATTTCCCAGCTTTGTTGCAGCAGCCGGAGGAACAGTTACACCGGGTGACGAGTTGGATGGAATAAATCTCATCCCTTTTCTGCAGGAGCCCTTACTTAAGATTCCCGACAGACCTTTAAAATGGGGGTATACCGTATCCATGGCTTATCGAAAGGGTGACTGGAAGCTCATTCGATTGCCAGACCGCCTACCCCTGCTTTATAATCTTTCGGAAGATCTTTCCGAAAAGAACAATATTGCCCTGCAGCATTTGGAGCGGACCAAAACCATGCTGAAAGAACTGGGGAGCTGGGAGGTCCAGTTACCTCAACCTGTTTTTCTGGAGCCACCCAGTTGGCGGATCCGTCACTTGAAGTTTTACGATGCGGAATACCAGCTTAATCAACCCGACTAACCTTCCATAGAACGAGAAAACATGGATTATAAAAATAGTGTGTTCGATAGGAAGAGTAGCTAGCTGTATAATTGTTTTGAAAATCATCACTTGAAAAGTAGACGTACCGAATGAATCACACCATGAGAAAAAGAAAAACAAAGTCCGTTGTTATCCCGCTAATGAGTGGGTTGGTCCTTTTCCTGCTTACTTTCGGAACAGGGATCGGGCAGACGGAAAATCAGGTTTCAAAAGCCAATGAACCCATCGGTGATTTCGAACCTAAGGTAGAACTAATGGGTAATCGATTCCTTACCTTTGCCTCCGTGGTTCGGGTAAACCAAATCGAAACCAGCCGTACCGAGTCTCATGGCGTGGATGAGTCGGCCGTGCACAGGCCCCGCGAGGCCCGCATCTTCCGGGAAGCCATCGAAAAGGCCTGGCCCGGAGCCAGAATGACTTGGGCCTTCAGCTGGCTTGCCCTGCAGGATGAGCGTCCAAACTACCGCAAATTAAGGGAACTTATTGTCTCTTACCATAAAAAATACGGGGATGAAATCACTTTTATACCGGGCGCGTATTTTTCACCCATGTACAATTCCCGCGAGCAAACCAACCGCGACCTGCATGAAGGCTTGCAGATGGTCTCTGAGATGGTAGGGGACGGGTATCGGCCTCAGGCAGTGATAGGGGGATTTATGGCGGCCGAAAATCTGCAATACCTGTCAGAAGAAGAAGGCATACATGTTAGCCAGGGCACCATATGGAGCCAGTATGCGGTAGACAATGGCGATGGTGACGGATCTATGGTGTATCCTTATTATCCTTCTACCGAACATTTCAACAAGCCCGCCCAGGATGAAGCCGATCTTATCGACTGTGTGAATCTCGATGGCTGGACCGTAGACTTTTTGAATGCCAGGTATCCGGGTGCCAGACGAATTGACGGCGTCAATTGTGGCAGCCGGATGGGGGTAGGTCCCATAGAAACAGTGATCAGACTGGGTACAGAACAAGGGGTAAGACAAATGCTTGCCACAACTTCCACCCACTTTGACAAGGGGTTCGAATTGAATGGTTTCGCATGGGTAACCTCTATTTGGGAACTGAGCCTTGTGGAAGCCCGAAAGCTATTTCCCGGCTATCAGGACCGAAATGGCATGGAAGGCCTGGACATCTGGCTCAGTGAAATCCGGAGGCGCTGGCCGGATGCAAAGGCCATCACGCATGGAGAATTTGGTATGCTTTGGCGGGAGCATTTCAAAAACAATGATGAATTGGATTATCGCTTTGTACACCGGGGGTCCGGCATCTGCGGATCCGAACCGGAACTGGAGATCCGCTGGTTCATGAACAAAGATTTCAGGATGGCCACGCTCCGGGACTGGATCGCCCAAACTCCTGAGAAGCTGATCGATTTTACCCGGTATGATATCAAGGCTCAGGAACCTGGTAATCCCGAACCGGGCAAGCCGATCCGCAACTGGAGTCTGATGAACCGCCTGAACCAAAAAGGTACCAGGCCGCAGGATGTGCCCATGAAAATAGAAGCACTTTATCCAGAAGAACAGGGAATGATCAAAAAGAGATATCCGGTTTTGTTTGAGGAAGGGCATCCACTGAGTATTAAATAAATGCCAAGGTTATATTCCAGCCCTGAAAGGGTGAGATATTTTCTCCGTTAACCGAAATCGTTATAGAATGACTCAGGTTAATAGGTTTCCGAAACTACTGTTTCTCTGTGGAATTTTTTTGATTATCGGATTCAGGTCTTCAAGAAAAGTGAAGATAATGCTTCAACCCAGCCCCATCATTGCTAACATACCATATTTTTTGGCTAAGATGATTGAGGGTTAACCAGTGCAAACCCTTTAATTTTAAGGAATTATTGCAAATGGGCTGCGCTTCGAAACAACTAGTAAAATAAGTTTATATTGTTTTAATTTTCCTTTTGATCGAATAAAAACAACTAATGTACCCATGACAGCTTACCTGTCTGACGGTTCTCCAACCGTCTGGCAGCTGTGCAGGCTATATATCCAATGAACACAATGATAATCACATGATAAAATCTGTTTTTTTTCTAACGCTGCTGCTTTGCTTCTCGGTAATTGAGGTAAATGCACAACTCATCTTTGAAAAAGAGGAATACGCCAACCGCAGGGAAAAGCTTATGGATAATATTCCTGATGGAATTGCCATCATCAGAGGGGCATCAGAACCTCTGGGCGATACGCCATTCAGCCAATACAACAACATGATGTATTTTGCCGGGGTTGAAATTCCCGATGCCATTCTTATCGTGGATGGTGAAAGGCGGGAGAGCACACTTTTTTTTACCATCAGTGAGCAGCATGCTGATGGTGAAAATATACCCCTGGACCTGGTAAGGGAGCCCGTAAAAGTTACCGGAATGGAGCATTACCTTCCCTATGAAGATTTTTCGGGAGCACTTACAGATCGATTAAAGAGCAGTACCGTAATTTATACGCCATTCAGTCCGGAGGAATATATAGGCGAAAATTCCATGGAAAAATACAACAAATTCAGACGTTCCGTAACCGAAAATGAATGGGATGGCAGACTTACCCGCGAAATGCAATTCGTGGCTGTTTTAAACCAGCGATTTCCCGATAACCAGGTAGTGAATTGTACCCCTTTTATTTGGGAGTTGCGAAAGATCAAGTCCAAATCTGAAATTAATGTACTTCGTCAGGCAGCTCAGCTTTCTGTGAAGGCACATAAACAGGTAATCAGAAACACTAAACCTGGTGTTGAGGAAGTAAAGCTTGCTGCCCTTTTCCAACAAGTTTCCATGTCCGGAGGGGCTAAAGGATTGGCATTTGGGACCATCATCATGTCGGATAAAAATCACGCCTATGGTCATTACATGCAATATGACCGCAAATTGCAGGAAGAAGACTTTATCATCCTGGATGGTGGGGCCAATGTAGAGTACTATGCATCAGACGTTTCAACCACCTTTCCGGCAAGTGGAAAATTCTCCGAAACACAACGGGAGATCTACGAGCTGGGTCTTTTTGTAAGGGAAATATGCCAGAGCCTTTACCGGCCGGGGATTTCTTTGACAGAGATCGGTGCGGTAGTTAAAGGAGAGCTTGAAAAATTGGGATTTGACACCACCGACCCCCGGTTCAAATTATGGATTCGGGACGGCGGATTCAACCATAGTATTGGCATGGCCGTGCATGACAGGATGCTTGACTTCGACCGTGATGAACCGCTAAAACCCGGATTTGTTTTTGCCTGCGACATCATGGGGAAAGCGGATGAGGTAACCGGTATACGCATCGAAGACACCGTGGTGATCACTGAAAATGGTTGTGAAATCCTTTCAGCAGGTTTGCCCCGGACCATCGAGGAAATTGAAGCATTTATGAAGAACAATTGACACAAAGCCTAATTTAATTTTCCCCATGAAGCATCCTTTTGTTTTCCTGTTTTTATTATTCATTCATTTAGGTCTTTTTGCCCAAGAGATTGATATTTATCAAAGACCGATAACCCTCGAACCGGATAGGGATTTTGACGCCATACATTACAGCATAAAACTGGATATCGATATGGAAGGGAAGCAATTGACGGGACAGAACACGGTTAGCCTGACACCGCTCAGAAGCGATCTGAATAGGGTAACGCTGGATGCGGAATCTTTGGTTGTCACCGATGTACTCGACAGTAAGGGCTTTCCGCTTTCTTATACTCAGGGCGAAGACAAAGTCCATATTAACCTCTCCCGCACCTATTCCTACTCAGACACCCTCACTTTTACGATAAAGTACAATCTCTCCAAACAGGTAGCGGGCCTGAAATTTATAGATGAGACGGAAACCAATCCCATGCAGGTTTCTTCCGATTGCTGGCCCAACAAAGCCAGGCAATGGATTCCCTGTTACGACTATCCCCACGACAAAGTAACACAGGAAATGATTGTTACTGTCGACAGTGCTTTCAAGGTATTGTCAAATGGTAAGCTTATGGATATTACGGAAGACCAGGAGAGGGGAAAACACACCTACCATTGGAAACAAAGCCTGCCACATTCCACCTATCTCATCAACCTTAGCATTGCAGATTATACGGTCATTGAGGATTCACTTGATTCGTTACCAGTAAACTATTGGGTATATCCACGGCACGAGAAAGATGCAAAAAGATCATTTGACAAGACACCTTATATGATTGATTTTTTTACCAGGCTATATGGCTATGCCTATCCCTGGGAAAAATATGACCAGGTGGTCTCTGCACATCAGGGAGGGGGAGCCGAAGCCACATCGGCAACCCTTCTTGGAGAAGGTGCTGTAACAACCAAGGAGGAGGCAATTGACTTTTCTTTTGAAGGTATTCTTGCTCATGAGGTGGCACATCAGTGGTGGGGAGACCTGGTTACAAGCAGAAGCTGGGAGCATTCCTGGATGAATGAAAGTTTTGCGACCTATTCCGATTACCTGTACAAGCGATACGACTGGGGTGAAGATGAGGCGGCATATGATCTTTTGAAGAAAAAGAACGCTTACCTGCGCGAAGCACATAACCGGTATAGGCGACCCATTGTTTTTAACCAGTACGAAAACCCGGGACAGAACTTTGACAGCCATGCCTATCCAAAAGGAGCCAATGTCTTGCACATGCTTCGGTTTGTTTTGGGTGAGGACACCTTTTTAAGGGTGATCAGTCAGTTTTTGCATCAATACGAATTTCAGGCAGTTAGCACCCAGGATTTTATGCGATGTGTGAAAGAGGTCAGTGGCCGGAACATGGATTTGTTTTTCGAACAATTTCTGTTTCACCCGGGCCATGCCGTATTTGAAGTTACTAAAAACTGGGATGAATCCACCAAGACGCTTGGGTTGGAAATAAGGCAAACGCAGGATAAGTGGGAGGATGTGCCCATTTACTCGATTCCAGTCAATATTGGATTTTACCACAATGATGGAAAGACGGTTGAAAAAGTTGCACTGAAAGAGCCTGTGGAGAAATTTACATTCAAATTCGATGAGGAACCATTGATGGTTCGCTTTGATGAGGGTAACCACTTGCTTAAAGAATGGACCTATCCTAAAAGCGAGGAAGAGTTAATGTTTCAGGTGGAAAACGATGATGTACCCGGCAGATTATGGGCCATTGACCAACTGAAAGCCTTTCACAATTCCCCGACAACGATTCAGAAATGGACCGATCTCGCCACAAACGATCCCTTTTGGGCCGTCCGGGAAACTGCCGTTCAGCACTTGTCTGAATTCCATGAAAGCGGTAGTAAACCTGTTTTCTTACAGACCATTGTTGACAGCAACTCAAAAGTCAGAGCAGCATCCGTAAAGGCATTGGGGAGATCCAAAGATCCTGGCATGCTACCTGATTTCAAGAGAATATATGAAACGGATGAAAGCTTTCTGGTAAGGGCGGAGGCACTTATTGCCATCGGTGAAAATGGCCATCCATCCCACCTGAGATTTCTCAACGAAGCAGCAAAAGTCAGGTCGCCACGTAATACATTAAAAAATGCTGCGGAGCAGGCGATTGAGCTAATTCGTGATTCGAAGGATAAATAACTTTTCCAAAGTTAGGTACCAACAATCGGGAGGAATGGTAAAGAAGGTTGAACTTTGGAAAAGTTTCTTATAAAATTTGGAGAATAGTAAAAATAAAAGTCAAGGTAAATAACTTTTCCAAAGTTAGGTCCCAACAATCGGGAGGAATGGTCAATGCTATTAAGTTAAGCCTTTTGGCTTAATATTTTGGTTTCAAAATGGAAAAGTTTTGATTTTCAACTGCCGGTTTCGGGCTTTTTATCAGGTTTAGAGCATAGGTTTCCTTACTCCTGAAGCAGGTGCCAATTCTTCGTGCGATATCTTGTATATTCGTTTCTTTTTTTCTGCTTTTTCCTATTTATAGTATTGGTTGACCCTTGCCGGTTTTCCCAGACCCTTTCTGGAAAATTTTCTTCCCTTTTTTACCGCTACAAGCTTTCGGGCTATCTTGTCGACCAGGATTTCCAGTATTTTTTCCACACTTTCCCGGCTGAACAACTCTACAATCCTTTTTCTGAGTTGTAGAAAAGCATTTTTCCAGTTGTATTTGTACGTCAATTTCCGTTTCTTTTTTCTGGTTCTACTTTTCTTATCAATCTGCTCAGTAGCAGCTATACCGGCAAGTGCCACCATGTTCATGGCCAGGATATGGGCATAAAATTCCTGATAGATCCCCTGCGGCTTCCTACATCCGAACTGTTCTACTTTAATCTTAGGCTTCAAATTTTTTATCCCTTCCTCAACTCCCCATCTCATGCCATAAAGTTCTACAAGATCTTCAGTTTTAAATGATTCCATATCCTGTAGACTGCTCACCAGCAATTCGGTTTCTCCTGTGTCAAGAACTGCTTTGGTTACCCTTACCCGTATCGTTTCCGATGTTTTGGCTGTTTCCCTTTCCGATGTGCTTGGTACCCATTCGGTGATAAAATCCATCCTGCTATCAGCCATTACCGCTTTTGCAAAATTGGATATCCCGGTAGACATCCGGATGCAGAAGGGTCTTCCTTCACAGGTCATTTTGTGTGCCATGTGGAAGTTTCCAAAATTCCTGTCCAGCACCAGAAGGTCATCTGGCCTGGCTGGGACTTCCTGCAGGCATTCATCAAGAAAACCAGATTCACCCGTGCTCATTCTTCCGAGTCTTGCCTGTAGGGTAAATCCGGTAAGCACGTCATAGACGAGAAGTATCCTCGCCAGAGAGGACTTTGAACTGTTGGTTTGCACACCAAAATACCCTCTGATTTGCTTGGATGCTGGCAAATTTAGCGTACTTCCATCGCCACCAAAAACCCTGAACCCCTTCCATCTGGCAGTGGCGAACCTGTCATAATTTTCCGAACTGATAGCACAGAGATCAGAAAAAAACTGCCATTCAATTTTATAGCGCGCCTGTGAGAAAGCACTTCCGGTGACTTCTCTTTTCCCCAGCTTGGAAAGGACATCTTCGGTATCAGAATCGGCGGATGCTTTGAACAGCTGAAGGACCGAAAGTACTACAGTTTGGAAGTCTAGCGGGGAAGACCTGGAAAAATGCGCAGGGTCAGAACAGTAAATGTCCTGATTTTCATGGGATTGTATTTTTTCAAAGATTTTTTTTCGGACAATCCCAAGATATATCCGTCGTGTTTTGGTTGGTATTTTGTACCTTCATAGCTATATGTTTAAGACAACATAATTTACCTAAAGTAGGCCGGTTTTCATAAGGAAAATCGGCTTATTTTGTCTCTATAGGCCATTTTTTCCTTAACTTAATAGCATTGGAGGAATGGTAAAGAAGGTTGAACTTTGGAAAAGTTTCTTATAAAATTTGGAGAATAGTAAAAATAAAAGTCAAGGTAAATAACTTTTCCAAAGTTAGGTCCCAATAATCGGGAGGAATGGTAAAGAAGGTTGAACTTTGGAAAAGTTTCTTATAAAATAAAATTTGGAGAATAGTAAAAA
>Ga0079973_1000181_pt1 | contig 9762 bp, 6 predicted proteins | sample HotLakConsUCCR28_FD_68699 | JGI IMG/M metagenome (GOLD analysis project Ga0079973, IMG submission 68699) | Hypersaline microbial mat communities from Hot Lake, Washington, USA - Hot Lake Consortium UCC-R28 (version 2) (version 2) ... | reverse complement strand
GAGGTGGGTGAGGTGGTGGGGGGGGTGAGGTGGTGAGATGGTGGGTGGTGAGATGGTGAGGGGGGTGAGGGAGGTAGGAAAGGGATTGGTTTGTTTTTGGGAAAGCTGGTTATCGTAGAGCAGGTGTTGGAGTTTGACCAACTTGGTGGCTGACTTTTCTGGGATATGAAACTTTGGTTGGTTAGTTTTTTGGTTTTGTTTTTTGGGGCGGAGGCGATTCAGTGGTTTGCCCATCTGCACTGGTTTAGCGGGGTTGAGTTGTCGCTGCCGGTGGTGGTGATGGGGGGCATTGGGCTTGCGATCGCATCTAACTATCGTCAGTTTCAAGCTTTGGGGTTACTGCCAGAAATGTTTCCCAATCGAGAACTTCCCTCAACTCCAGAACCTTCAACCGCTACTGCGACAGAAGCCGCTCCGCCCCCAGTCGAAGAAACTCCTGCAGCAGCAACGACGAATTCCAGAACAAAAGAGAATTCCATTTCCTTTGAAATCCGCAAACCAAAGCCGGTTTCCTTTGAAATTCGGAGATCCGGGAAATCCTAGGGAATCAGTATTGGTTCAGAGAAATATGTCTGAGACTGTCCAAAATTTTGTGTAAGCGGGCTACAATCCCGATAACTCAGGAGACCGCATTATGCCAAGACGAAAGCAAGAACCTGATCGTGTCGATGACCTACTCGACGATCTGTTGTCCGATTGCCAGAGCCCCGAAGACATCCTGGGCGAGTCTGGATTGCTGAAATAGCCCACCAAACGCCTGGTGGAGCGCGCCCTGGCAGGAGAACTCAATCACCACCTCAAGGCAGAAGTCCCAGTCTCTGCCGATGAGACGGAGGGCAAAGCGCGAAATAACCGAAATGGGTATTCGGCTAAAACCGTGCAGTCTGAACACGGGTCGCTAGAGTTGGCGATTTCGCGGGACTGTCAGAGCACCTTTGAGCCCGTATTGGTCCCTAAACATCAACGCCGTCTCAGGGGCCTGGATGAGAAGATTGTGACACTCTATGCCCGGGGCCTCAGCACCCGTGATATCGCCTTGTAACTGGAAGAGTTGTATGGGGCGCAGGTGACGGCGTCGCTTATCAGCGAGGTCACCGATACGGTCAATGAAGACGTGAAAGCCTGGCAGAATCGTCCCCTCGACGAGCTCTACCCGATCGTTTATCTCGACGCCCTCGATGTCAACATCAAGGTTGCAGGGCGCGTCAGTAAACGAGCGGTCTACGGGGTGTTGGGCATCAACCGCGACGGCACCAAAGACGTGCTGGGGCTCTGGATTGGCGAAGCCGAAGCCGAGGGGGCCAAGTTCTGGCTCGATGTGCTCACAGACTTAAAGAATCGAGGCCTCAAGGACATCCTGATTGCTTGTTGTGACGGGCTCAAAGGCTTTCCCCAGGCAATTGAGGCGGTCTACCCCCAGACCCAGGTGCAACTGTGCATCGTGCATCTGATTCGCAACTGCCTCCGTTATGTACCTTGGAAAGACAGCAAAGTGGTCGCCGCTGACCTCAAACCCATTTATCAAGCCGCTACCCTTGAGGACGCCGAAACGGCCCTGGAGGCCTTTGCCGACAAGTGGGATGAGACCTATCCTGCCATCAGCCAAATCTGGTTGCGCCACTGGGAGAACATCATTCCCATCTTTGACTATCCCATGGACATTCGACGGGTCATCTACACTACCAACGCGATTAAATCGGTCAACCGCTCCTTGCGCAAGGTGATTAAGACCAAGGCCGTCTTCCCCGATGAAGAGTCCGTCTTCAAGTTGATGTATCTGGCCTTGAACAATATCTCAAAGCGATGGACCCGACCCATCAAAAATTGGAAGGCCGCTACCTCACATTTTGCTATTCTGTTTCCAGAACGCTTCAAACTTTGAACCGAAAGCGCTTACACAAAAATCAGAACACTCTCGACTTGGACAAGATTTAGATGACCTGCCGAATGCGGTTCCAGAACATGGGTTTCCCTTGATAAATTCAATGCCTTACTTTTCCTGACCTATGAGATGATGGCAATCTTTACGCACCTCTCCTGCGCCGCTGGTTCGTACCGCCGATACCCTGATTACCCTCTGGCGCGATCAGCAAGCCGGTCCGGAATACGAAACCTGGCTCAAGCAAACCCTCAATGGTTGGTTGCGGTACCAGGCTTCGGACCAGCTTTACCAGATAGAATCTCGCCCCGCAGCCCGTCTGCAGCTGCAAAATCAGGAGCAGAACCAGGCCGAGCAACAGCTGGGGAAACTGGCCCTGGTAGGGACTCTTCCAGCGATTGGAGCCTTGATCGGCACCGCACTCATGCTGGGGTTATTGATTCAGTGGGTCAATAAAGGACACCAGTCATGGCTGATGCAAAATGCTGGGACTGGCTGGGAGATTCCCTGGACCGGAGAAATCGTCTGGCAGGTGCTGGTGGTAGGATTCTTTTTCGTCGGGCAGGCGGTCTTGCCGCTGCTGTTGGGGAGTCACCGATGGTGTTGCACAGCGCCTGGAACAGCTTTACCATGCTGGTCATTAGTGGCCGATAAAGTCGAACATTCGACTTTGTAGTTTCACAGCGCCTGGAACAGCTTTACCATGCTGGGCTTATTTATTTTGGGGAATTAAGTCCCTCCTCTGTGCATAGGCAGCACTCACCAGCATATGCACAGAGTCCACAACTGCAGCCGCTAGGCGAAAACAACCCCCGAGAGAATATCTCCGCTTGAGTCATAAACCGGCATATAGCGGGTCTTGCTGGCGGTGTTTGTCAGGTGTTGGGTCGACCAATCATTGCCTGCATCCCAGGCGCTATCTGGAACTGTCGCCGAGTCTACGCCAAGGGAGAACTCAACCATTGCAGATTCTCCTGCCGCGATTTCCATGCCTTCAAAACTGGCTTCAACGTAGTAAATATCTTCGGCGGCATCCCAAAGTGTTAAATCACCGACCATCGGGCCGTTAAGAGTGCCAATTAAAACATCCTCGGTTCCATAACCAGCGTTGAATAACTCGGTAAGGTCTACAAAATGACGAAAAGCCAAATCTGACCGTGAACTTGATGAGTTATTCACCAGTTCCGCAGAAATGGTAGATGAGAAACCATCCGATGCCGTTAGTTCAGCATTGACAAAAAACTCGTCACTAATAGCCGTGTAATCTCCAAAATTACCCAATACATCGAGCAAACCATCAAACCAAACCCCGGCCATTTTGTTATAGCCCCCCTGGTTTGGATGAATGCCATCGCCTAAATCCGCGCTCTCTAAGGCGTTGTATTGATCAACCAGGCTAACGCTTTGACCGGCATTAATCCGGGTGGTCATATTTGCAGAAATGGCGCTGTTGTACTCCCCAGCCAGCCTGTAGTCAAACCTATTCTTCAAGGGAGGAACTGTTCCAACTACGACATGGGCGTCAGGAGTGGTGGTTAAAATTTGGCCCACTAGACTGTTGTGCCGGTCAGGAGCCGCATCCAGGAGATATTCCCGGAGAATGTCATTCGTTCCGATGGTTAATAGAACTACGTCAGGAGTGTTAGTCGCCAACCACGAATCGACGTTACTGGCGATTTCGTCAATGCGCCATCCCGAATGCCCCTCGTGCTCCCGGTCGCTTAAAGAACTTGGCCCATTATTTTGAGAACCTACAAAGTCAAATGCAATGTTGTTGGCTTCAAGCAGGTTCTCCAGGCGGTCTCGATATCCTCCGGGGAAAGTATCGTATCCATCGGTAATGGAATCCCCCAGGGGCATTATCCTAATTGGCCCTAAGCTTGGTGGTGTTGTGCCATCGTTATCGGTAATGGTCAGGGTCGCGGCACTGGTCGCCCCGAGGGTCGCCCCGCCCGTAGCATTGCTGAGGCTGAGGTTGATCGTTTCATCGCCTTCCACCAGGGTGTCATCCACCACCGGCATCGTGATGGTTTTGAGAACCTCCCCAGGGGCAAAGGTTACGGTCTGGGACACATTGGTGTAATCGCCAGGGGCATTAGCCGTACCATCGGTGCTCCCCAGGTCCACCGAAACTTCGCCATCACTCCCACCTGTACGCTCCAGGGTAATGGTGGCTTCGGTCCCGTCTTCAGATACGGTATAGCTGGGGGCATCAAAAGCAATGATGCCGGGTAGCGGCTCTGGTGGAGTGGTCGTTCCGCTCGGCGTCAACTCCAGATAGTTCAGATTGAACCGACTGGAGTTCATTGTCAGCGTCAGGGGGTAGCTGCCTGCCGCAAGGGTAATACCGGGAAGGGTCACATCGACGAAGCGATCCCAGCCGCCAGGGGTTGACTCAAAGGTAAAGGGGACGGTCTGCCCCCCCAGTTCTGCCTCAAAGGAATAGGTGCCAGATTTAGGAGCAACCACCCGTGCCGTAAAGTCATAGGTGCCCGCAGCCGGAACATCGACGGTGTAGGTCAGAATTGTGCCAGAGCGAGACCGAATGACCTGACCACTCTCATCGGTGGTGGTGTAGACGGTGACATCGGTATTGCTGGTGTCGTAGTTTTCCGCCTCAATGCGGATGGGTGAGCCCGTTTCGTCTGGGTTGGTATCGTTATCGGTAATGGTCAGGGTTGCAGCGTTGGTCGCTCCCAACGTTGCGCCGCCTGTGGCGTTGGTCAGACTGAGACCTACCGTTTCAGACCCTTCTACCTCAGCGTCATCCACCACCGGCAGGTTCACCGTCTTGCTGGTCTCTCCCTCCAGGAAGGTGATGGTTTGGGACACGTTGACGTAATCGCCGGGGGCATTAGCAGTTCCGTCTGCAACCACCAAGTCAACCGTAACGGTTCCAGCAGTACCACCCGTGCGCTCCAGGGTAATGGTGGCCTCGGGGCCATCCTCCGCCACGGTATAGCTATCAGCATTAAAAGCCAGGGTGCCGGCGAGGTCATTATCGGTAATGGTCAGAGTCGCGGCACTGGTCGCTCCGAGGGTCGCCCCGCCCGTGGCATTGCTGAGGCTGAGGTTGACCGTTTCATCGCCTTCCACCAGGGTGTCATCCACCACCGGAATCGTGATGGTTTTGAGGACCTCCCCAGGGGCAAACGTCACGGTCTGGGACACATTGGTGTAGTCGCCAGGGGCATTAGCCGTACCATCGGTGCTCCCCAGGTCCACCGAAACCTCGCCATCACTCCCGCCTGTACGCTCCAGGGTAATGGTGGCTTCGATCCCGTCTTCAGATACGATATAGCTGGGGGCATCAAAGGCAATGATGCCGGGTAACAGCTCTGGTGGAGTGGTCGTTCCGCTCGGTGTCAACTCCAGATAGTTCAGATTGAACCGACTGGAGTTCATTGTCAGCGTCAGGGGGTAGCTGCCTGCCGCAAGGGTAATACCGGGAAGGGTCACATCGACGAAGCGATCCCAGCCGCCAGGGGTTGACTCAAAGGTAAAGGGGACGGTCTGGCCCCCCAGTTCTGCCTCAAAGGAATAGGTGCCAGATTTAGGAGCAACCACCCGTGCCGTAAAGTCATAGGTGCCCGCAGCCGGAACATCGACGGTGTAGGTCAGAATTGTGCCAGAGCGAGACCGAATGACCTGACCACTCTCATCGGTGGTGGTGTAGACAGTGACATCGGTATTGCTGGTGTCGTAGTTTTCCGCCTCAATGCGGATGGGAGAGTCCGTTTCGTCTGGGTTGGTATCGTTATCGGTAATGGTCAGGGTTGCGGTATCCGTCGCTCCCAACGTTGCGCCGCCTGTGGCGTTAGTCAGACTGAGACCTACCGTTTCAGACCCTTCTACGTCAGCGTCATCCACCACCGGCAGGTTCACCGTCTTGCTGGTCTCTCCCTCCAGGAAGGTGATGGTTTGGGACACGTTGACGTAATCGCCGGGGGCATTAGCAGTGCCGTCTACAACCACCAAGTCAACCGTAACGGTTCCAGCAGTACCACCCGTGCGCTCCAGGGTAATGGTGGCCTCGGGGCCATCCTCCGCCACGGTATAGCTATCAGCATTAAAAGCCAGGGTGCCGGCGAGGTCATTATCGGTAATGGTCAGAGTCGCGGCACTGGTCACCCCGAGGGTCGCCCCGCCCGTGGCATTGCTGAGGCTGAGGTTGACCGTTTCATCGCCTTCCACCAGGGTGTCATCCACCACCGGAATCGTGATGGTTTTGAGGACCTCTCCAGGGGCAAACGTTACGGTTTGGGACACATTGGCATAGTCTGCAATATCCGTCGCCGTACCGTTGGATACTCCCAGGTCAACCGAAACCTCGCCATCACTCCCGCCTGTACGCTCCAGGGTAATGGTGGCTTCGGTCCCGTCTTCAGATACGGTATAGCTGGGGGCATCAAAGGCAATGATGCCGGGTAGCGGCTCCGGTGGAGTGGTCGTTCCGGTCGGTGTCAACTCCAGATAGTTCAGATTGAACATGCTGGAGGTCATCATCAGTGTCAGGGTGTGGCGACCCGCCGAAAGCGCGATGCCAGAGAGGGTGACATCGGTATAGTTTTCCCAACCGCCAGAGGTGGTTCCGAAGCTAAAGGTAAACGTCTGACCATCCAGTTCCGCATCGAAAGAGTAGCTACGGGATTTAGGCGCAACGACCCGAGCAGTGAAATCATAGGTACCGGATGCTGGAACATCAACGGTGTAGGTCAGAATTGTGCCAGAGCGAGACCGAATGACCTGACCACTCTCATCGGTGGTGGTGTAGACGGTGACATCGGTATTGCTGGTGTCGTAGTTTTCAGCCTCAATGCGAATGGGTGAAAGAGTCGTCTCAGTGTCGGTCGTAGAAGTGCTCATAATTAGTTTTTTTTGCGCTGCAGGAATGTTAGAGAACCAAAAAAAATTTATTAGCTCTTAGCTGGTGAAGAGCTTTAGCAAAACGACCCTCGTAAAGGTCTCACGAGATTATTCAGCCCAGTATTTTGCTCTTTATTCAATCAACAAAACCTATATCTTTTCCTACTTGAGACAGACCAATTTCCTTGTTCAGACGACTTTTGGGGTCGTTTCAATGTCCTAAAATCCAGGGAAGACGTTGAACCATGACAAAGTGGTTTAGAAGCCTATGAAGCACATCAATAGCCCTCACCGCTCTTTTACCGGGGGATAAATATTAGACATTAGACCGAGCCTCTACAGGTAGAGAAATTCCGCAACTTCCTGTGCTGCAGTGTTTTCTCCGAATTACTATTCATTGATACCAAACTAACTGAAGCCAATCCGGAAACTACTGAGCTTGAGCAGCAAAGTTTACTTAATCTTTATGGAAAGCACCGATATTTATAGTTTCCCAATAGCATGGGATAAATCATTCGGATCTCCTACAACCTGCTAGAGACCTTATCCAAGTCCAGAAGTAAAAATTCACCTTTGGGAACGCTCTAGTTTTATACCAAGTCCAGCTCGAAATCTGAAGTTTTCTCTAAGGCAAAACTCCACTTCCGGACTTGGACAAGGTTTAGACTTGGACAAGGTTTAGGCCAGACCTCGTCTTGATGCAATCAGTTCCAAAAATTTGGGATGCACGGAGCCTCTGAAGTGAAGGTAGCGATAGATCACCTAAACAACAGGCAAGGTTCAGCTGCTTGGGAGAGGCAATATTGAAGTGTGCCTGCTTGCGTTAGCAGTTGTATTCTAGGTAAAACCACTGAAATCTCTTAAAAATCAAGACTGGTAGTTTAAAGTCTGTGTAAAGAACATGTATAAGATTGATGAGTTTAAGGAAAAATTTGTAGTTCTCTTCATGCAATCCTTTAATTTAAACTTATATGACCTTGTTTAAGCTCAGCAATAAGGTCTCGCCTGAATGGGATTGTAGACTTTGAGCCAGACTTGGTATAAGTCGGGGAGCAGAAACAGTCGAGACACAGGGTTGCATTTCCTAGATATGCTGCATAAGGTGCATTTGGATTACCCATTCAGAAGTAAGCGACATTTACTTACGTAGTAGAGATTAGCCTATGCCCTGAGTCCGCAGATTTATTAACTATGCTGTACCAGGTCCAGCTCGAAAACGGTAGTTTTTCCGTTGCAAAACTTCACTTCTGGACTGGGACAAGGTTTATTTCCCTCATCAAACCAAGTCCAGCTCGAAATCTGGAGTTTTCTCTAAGGCAAAACTCCGCATCTGGACTCGGACAAGGTTTAGAACCTCAAGATGCTGAAAGTTGTTTAGTCGGTACAGATTTCTCTCATCCATACCGACAAGGGGTAGAACTCTAAGTGCCACCAGGCTCTCCTCCTCGTATAGGTAGTAATACAACTTAACAAAACTCAATGGCAGAAACTGGCAACCAGGCTCAAATGCTTGTCCACAGGTCATGGGTGAAGGAGCGATACAAGCCTCAAGGTCTCTGACGGCATGTACTTCATTAACAATTCACAGTTGCTGTCAGTGCTTCAGGGCGCGTATAGGATGTTCAAACAGAATTTTGAATCCTGAAACAACATCCTGATGAGATTGAGGAATTATACTAGTGGAAATAAATCAGGCTAGTGCTCTGCGTACAGTCCTGCCCGAGAAGCAGTCCTTCGACTACCATCTTTGCTGCATGGCGGCTGACCGTATTTTCTTCTAGTGTCGAACATTTTCAAGTCTGAAGTTTAATATCGTCATGACAATGAACACAACATCGGAAGAGCTGAGCCTTCAACATTACTGGCAGGTTTTGAAGCGACGATGGGTCCCCGCGTCAGGGGTCTTCGTCCTTGTTTCAGGACTGTTTGCTCTGTCTACTCTCATGGACGATCCCGTTTACAGAGCCGAAGGGAGTCTTCTAATTAAAAGCAGCCGTGCCCCTTCACTGACTGGCCTCGATCAAGATTTGGGGAACCTCGATGCCCTGACCTATAGAGGAAATCCCATCGAGACCCAAGCCCAAATCGTAGAGTCTGCCACCATCGCCCAAGCTGTCATCCAGGAGTTGGGTCTCAAAAACGAAGATGGAGAACCCTGGTCCCCTTATGCTTTGCTGAGATCCCTGGAAGTATCCAGCGTGTCTGAAACCGCTGATGTTCTAAACGTTAAATACCGTGATACCGATCCAGAGCTGGCCGCCGCAATTGTCAATCAGGTGATGGACGAGTACGTCGCGTTCAACCTTCAAGACAATAGGGCAGAAGCATCCTCAGCCCGAGAATTTATTGAAACCCAGCTACCCCGTGCGGAAGCTGATATGAAGCGGGCAATTAATTCCCTGCGCGAGTTCAAGGAAGCAAACCAGATTGTCACTTTAGAAGAGGAAGCCGTCGCAGTAGTTGATATCCTCAAAGATATTGACCAAAGGATCCTTGCTACCCAAGCTCAACTTGCCGATGTTAGTGAGCAGTCGGCAGAGTTGTCTTCACAACTGGACATGGATGTGAGGGAAAGCGTCCTCACCACGTCTCTTGGCCAAACGCCTGGCATTGAAGAACTTCTGATCGAGCTACAGGAGGTTCAAAGTCAACTCGCTATTGAAAGCACTCGATATCGAGATATCCATCCTACAGTAGCTGGATTGCAAAGGCAGGAAGCTGCTTTAGCCAATTTACTCCAAGAACGAGTCAGCCGAGTGGCAGGTGGAGGAAATTCGGTTCAAACCCAGAAAATTCAATTTGGCTTACTACGCCAAAATTTGACCCAAGACCTTGTAACTCTAGAAACTCAGCGTTTGGGGCTTGCTCAACAACTTGAGCAACTTAACCTTTCTAAAGATGCTTATCAAGCTCGGGCCAGTGTATTCCCCCAGTTAGAAGAAACTCAAAGCCTTCTAGAGCGACGTCTGGATGATGCCATCAGAAATTATGAAGATTTCTTGACTCGACTTCAAGCA
>Ga0079973_1000160_pt1 | contig 9945 bp, 10 predicted proteins | sample HotLakConsUCCR28_FD_68699 | JGI IMG/M metagenome (GOLD analysis project Ga0079973, IMG submission 68699) | Hypersaline microbial mat communities from Hot Lake, Washington, USA - Hot Lake Consortium UCC-R28 (version 2) (version 2) ... | reverse complement strand
AGCAGCCAGACCACCGCCGCCGTCGGGTTGAGGTAGTGCAACACGCCGTCCGGCGTCTCGATCCGTGCGCCCTCCGGCCCGGTGGTCAGGGGCAGGGAGAGGTCGGCAAGGGGATGGGCGGGCAGGTCGGGCATCGCGCGTCTCCGGCTGGCGTTGCGCCAGACTAGGGCAGGGCATGGCGCCGGGCCAGCCCCACCCCGAAGACGAACAGGCGCCCCTCGGGACGCCTGTCGCGGTGGGGTCGGTGGCCTTGTCTCAGGCGGCCTTGCTGTCCACGCCCGCGCCGAAACGCCCGTAGAAGCTCTGGCCCTTGTCGGCCATCTCGCGCAGCAGCGCGGGGCAGGCGAAGCGGTCGCCGTAAGCGGCCTGAAGCTGGTCACAGCGCTCCGCGGCATAGGGCGTGCCGAGGATGTCGAGCCACGAGAACGGGCCGCCCGACCACGGTGCGAAGCCCCAGCCGAGGATCGCGCCCACGTCGCCCTCGCGGATGTCCATGAGCACGCCTTCCTCCAGCGCGCGCACGGCCTCCAGCACCTGCACGAAGAGCAGGCGATGCTGCACTTCGACCAACTCGGGCTGATCGGTTGCAAGCGGGTAGTGCCCGGCCAGACCTTTCCACAGGCCCAGCCGCTTGCCCGCCTCGTCATAGGCGTAGAACCCGGCCTTGGACTTGCGCCCCAACCGTCCCGCCTCGACCATGCCGAAGATCACCTCGTCCACGGTGTCGTCATAGGCGTCGCCCATCGCCGCCTTGGTCGCCTTTGCGATCTTGGCGCCGAGGTCGAGCGAGGTTTCGTCGGTCAGCTGCAGCGGTCCCAGCGGCATCCCCACCAGCTTGGCCGCGTTCTCGATCAGGGCCGGGGCGACCCCCTCCTTCACCATGCGGATGCCTTCGTTGATGTAGGGGATGATGCAGCGGTTGGCGTAGAAGAAGCGCGCGTCGTTCACCACGATGGGCGTCTTGCGGATCTGGCGCACGTAATCCAGCGCCTTGGCCACGGCGCGGTCGCCCGTCTTCTCGCCCTTGATGATCTCGACCAGCATCATCTTGTCCACCGGGCTGAAGAAGTGGATTCCGATGAATTGCTCGGGCCTGTCGGACGCCTTGGCCAGTTCCGTGATCGGCAGGGTCGAGGTGTTGGTGGCGAAGATGCAGTCGGCGGGCACCACCTTCAGCACGTTCTTCGTGACCTCGGCCTTCACGCCGGGATCTTCGAACACCGCCTCCACGATCAGGTCGCAGCCCGCCAGCGCCGCGTAATCGGTCGTCGCGCTGATCCGGCCCAGCACCTCGGCCTTCTTTTCGGCGGTGACCTTGCCGCGCTTCATCCCCTTGTCGAGGATACCCTCTGCATGCGCCTTTCCGCGGTCGGCGGCCTCTTGCGCCGCGTCGATCAGCACCACCTCGATCCCTGCATTGGCCGAGACATAGGCGATGCCCGCGCCCATCATGCCCGCGCCCATGATCCCCAGTTTCTTCACCCGCTGGTCGGGCGCCTCGGGGCGGTTCGCGCCCTTCTCCAGCGCCTGCTTGTTGAGGAAGAGCGACCGGATCATCGCCGAGGAGGAAGGGTTCATGAGCACGTTGGTGAACCAGCGCGCCTCGATCTTCAGCGCGGTGTCGAAATCGACAAGCGCGCCTTCGTAGACCGCCGACAACAGCGCCTTGGCCGCCGGGTAGACGCCCTTGGTCTTGCCGTTGATCATGGCGCTGGCACCCACGAAGGTCATGAAGCCCGCCGGGTGATAGGGCGCGCCGCCGGGCATCTTCCAGCCTTTCTGGTCCCACGGCTTGACGATATCTGCGTCGGAGGCCTGCAGCACCCATTCCTTCGCGCGGGCCAGCAACTCGTCGGCGGGCACCACCTCATCGACCAGGCCCGCGCCCTTGGCCTTCTTCGGCTCCAGCGTCTTGCCCTCCAGCAGGACGGGGGCGGCGGCCATGGCGCCCACCATGCGCGAATAGCGCATCGTCCCGCCGCCGCCGGGGAAGATCCCCACCAAGATCTCGGGCAGGCCGATCCTGGCCTTGGGATTGTCGGCCATGAAGCGGCGGTGACAGGCCAGCGCGATCTCGGTGCCGATGCCCATGCAGGTGCCGGTGATGGCGCAGGCCACGGGTTTGCCGCCCTTGTTGGTCTTGGGGTCCAGCCCCGCGCGCTCGAGCTTGCGCAGGATGCGGTGGCCGTTCATCGTGAAATCGAACAGCGCCTGCGCCGGCTCGTCGCCTGCCTCGGCCCGGATCGTGGCCAGCGTGTTCAGGTCCATGCCGCCCGCGAACGTGTCCTTGCCCGAGGTGATGACGACGCCCTTGACGGCGTCGTCCGCAAGCGCGTCGTCGATCATGTCGTCGATCAGCCCGAAGGCCTCGCGGCTCAGGACGTTCATGGACTTGTCCTTCACGTCCCAGGTGATGACGGCGACGCCATCGGCGCCCTTTTCCATCGTGAAATCGGTCATGGTCTGCTGTCCCTCCGGTGGGTCTGTGCGTATCGGGCCGGCCTAGCGGTCGGCGCTTTCTAGGATCAAGCGTGCCCGGGCCTGTGCCGCGGCGATGTCGGGGCTGAGGACTTCGAGCTCGGTGTTCTCGAGCACGGCCTGCAGCCAGACACCTTTCCAGCGCCCGTCCATCAGGATGAGCACGCTGTAGTTCATGTAAGGCGTGATGCGCGCGCCATCGTGGCCGAACGCGTCGGTCCTGTGCCGCCCCGAGATCATGTCGCCGCTGCCGGTGACGAACTCCGCCTCGAGGCAGGTCCGCCGGTAGCTGGTGACGCCGCGCGCCAGAAGCTGCGCGCGGAAATCCTGCATCACCATGTCGAGTTCCTCGGGTGAGGCCATCACGATCTCGCTGTCGCGGGTCGCCATCATGTTGGGAATGGCGATGTGTTTCAGCATTTCCTGAAGATCGCCGGCCATGAGAGCTGCCGAAACGGCGTCGAGGTTCTGCTGGTAGATCCGTTGCGCGACCGCCTTACTCATCCTGTACACTCCATTCGGGGGTGGATCGTCTCACCCTCTGCCGCCGCGCCCACTCGCGGCGCGACAGGGATACGCCAGATGAGGCCCCGCGCAACTTTCTTTCGTGATGCCGGTCGGCAGACCCCGTGATGTTGCAGATCGGCCGACGCATCGTGTCAGACCCGCTCGATGATGGTGGCAGCCCCCATGCCGCTGGCGACGCAGAGCGTGGCCAGCCCCGTGCCCTTGCCCGTCCGCTCCAGCTCGTCCAGCAGCGTGCCGAGGATCATCGCGCCCGTGGCGCCCAGCGGGTGGCCCATGGCGATGGCACCGCCGTTCACGTTGACCCGGTCATGGTCCACGTCGAACGCCTGCATGAAACGCAGCACGACCGAGGAAAACGCCTCGTTCACCTCGAACAGGTCGATATCGCCGATGGACATGCCGCTGTCGGCCAGGATCTTCTGCGTCGCGGGCACGGGGCCGGTCAGCATGATCGTGGGGTCGGTGCCGATCTTGGCGGTGGCCCGGATGCGCGCGCGCGGCGTCAGGCCGTAGGCCTCGCCGAATGCCTTGTTGCCGATCAGCAGGGCGGCCGCACCGTCCACGATCCCCGAGGAGTTCCCGGCATGGTGGATGTGGTCGATCGCCTCGAGATGCGGGTATTTCATCAAGGCGACCTGATCGAAGCCGGGCATCGCCTCGCCCATCTCCTTGAAGGCGGGCTTGAGCGCGCCGAGCGTCTGCATGTCGGTGCCGGGGCGCATGTATTCATCGCGGTCGAGAATGGTCAGACCGTTGATGTCGGTGACCGGCACGACCGATCTCGCGAAGCGCCCCTCGGCCCAGGCCTGCGCCGCGCGCTTCTGGCTTTCGACGGCCAGCGCGTCGGCGTCATCGCGGCTGAAGCCGTATTCGGTGGCGATGATGTCGGCCGAGATGCCCTGCGGCACGAAATAGCTGTCCATCGCGATGGAGGGATCGACGGCGATGGCCGCCCCGTCGCTGCCCATCGCCACGCGGCCCATCATCTCGACCCCGCCTGCGATATAGGCGGCCCCCGCGCCGCCCCTGACCTGGTTCGCGGCGAGGTTCACCGCCTCGAGCCCGGAGGCGCAGAAGCGGTTGATCGCAAGGCCCGGGATACGCTCGTCGAGGTCCGAGGCCAGCACCGCGGTGCGCGCAAGGCAGCCGCCCTGTTCCATCACTTGCGTGACATTGCCCCAGATCACATCCTCGACCGCATGGCCGTCGAGATTGTTCCGTTCCTTCAACGTGTTGAGCGTGAAAGCCGACAGGCGCGCGGCGGTCACCTCGTGCAGGGCTCCGTCCTTGCGGCCCTTGCCGCGGGGAGTGCGGATCGCGTCGTAGATATAGGCGTCGGTCATTATTCTTCCCAATTGTGTTGAAAAAACAATCCGCTAAGTAGATTGACAGCTTCCGTCAGATCACCTTCAGCGTACGCCTGTTCAGCCAAGGCTAGTGTCCTAGAAGGATAGCTACTCGCAGCTTCGTCCACGCAATACTTCGAAAGCGAATGCAATGCCGAACGTATTCTGTCAGACCTCGGTGCTTCAGCGCCGAGAGCCTGTACAATTTCCATCGCGATTTGTTGGAAATAGTCTCTCTGCATCAGTCTAATCTCTCTCTTTCTTGGTCATGATTGAGCTAGGAAAGGCCCGCTGCATCAGGTCGTAGGGGTGTTTCCAGCCCGGTGTCGCCGCGATACGGGCGAGCCAGGCGTCGATCGCGGGGTAGGCGGCGCGATCGAAGGTGAAGGGTTCGTCGTAGTAGAGATATCCGGCACAGGAGATATCGGCGCAGGTCAGGCTGTCGCCCACCAGCCAGTCGCGGCTCGCCAACTCGCCCTCCAGCACCATGAGCGCGGCCTTGAGGCGGCCGGACATGAAGCCGATCACCTCTTGCGGGCGCTTTTCCTCGGGCAGGAAGTTCATCAGGAAGCGCAGCGGCCCGGCCATGCCCGAAACCTTCTGGTTGTCGAAGATCGTCCAGCGCAGGATCTCGCGCCGCGTGACGCGCGAGCCGTCCCCGCATAGCCTGCCCGTCTCGTCCATGACCCAATCCTGGATCACGCCCGATTGCGTCAGGATGACCCCATCCGCATCCAGCACGGGCACCTCACCCATCGGGTTGAGGCTGCGGAACTCCGGGCTGCGCGCTTCGCCCGAAAAGAAATCCACGTGGCGCGGGGTCCAGTCGATGCCGGCCAGCGTCAGCGCCAGCGCCGCCTTGTAGGCATTGCCGGATTCGCCGAAGCAATAAAGCGTGTTGGTCATCGCGCCATCCTTGAGTTCTGCCCGCGTTCGACGTGGTCGCCGCCGTATTTGGAGGAAGATGACGGCTCGTAACGCTTGGTTAAGGTTAACGTGCCACGATGACCAAGCGGTACAGGCTGCCGAGCCGATGACCGCGGAAGGTGAAGGCGCCCTGTCCGCCCGTGCAGCGCCCCTCGGTGTCCGGACGCCGCTGGGGAACACTCGACCGGGCAGGGCGCTGGGGCCCCCGCTTCATCTTCCCGAAAATACGGATACCCGGCCTCTCCATGCGCGCAGGGCCGGAGTTGGTTGCCCTGCCGTTTCACCGCTTGCGCTCGTCGAGTTCGGAATTGAACACCCTCAGCCGCGCCACGAATTTCTCGTCGTTGATCACGCTGCCCCAGTGCTCGAAGAGAAAGGACAGGAATTCCCCCTCGTCGAGCCCCGCCTCGGCGGCGAGCGCGCGCAGTTTGCGGTAGCCGTCCTCGCTCATCGCGATGTTGGGGCGGCGCGTGAGCCGCAGGCGCTTGGGCATGTGTTTCCTCCCGGATGCCGGTCTCGGGGCGGCGCCCTCCCGCGCCGCCCCGTCCGATCTTAGAAATTCGCCGCGTCGAGCGCCATCACAGGTTCGGCACCCGACTGGATGCGCGCCAGGTGCGTCGCCGTGGCGGGCAGTTGGCGGGCCATGTAATAGCGCCCGGTGGCGATCTTGGCCTCGTAGAAATCGCGGTCGCTGGCGCCCGCGTCCAGTGCCGCCTGCGCCGCCTTGGCCATGCGCGCCCACATCAGGCCCATGCAGACATGCCCGAAGAGGGTCATGAAGTCATAGGACCCCGCCAACGCGTTGTTGGGGTTCTTCATCCCCTCGGCCATGAAATACATCGCAGCCGTCTGCAGGTCCTTCGATGCAGCCTTGAGCGGATCGAGGAAGCCCTGGCTCAGCGTGGCATCGCCCTCGTTCTCCTTGATGAACCCTTTCACCATCTCGAAGAAAGCCATGACCGTCTTGCCGCCGTTCATCGGCAGCTTGCGCCCCACGAGGTCGAGCGACTGGATGCCGTTCGTGCCCTCGTAGATCATCGCGATCCGCGCGTCGCGCACGAACTGCTCCAGCCCCCATTCGCGGGTGAAGCCCGATCCGCCCAGCGTCTGCTGCGCGTTCACGGTCGTCTCGAAGCCCTTGTCGGTCAGGAAGCCCTTGAGGACCGGGATCAGCAAGGAGATCATGTCCTCCGCCTCCCGGTCGCCGGCCCGATGCCCGCGGTCGAGCAGGGTGGCCCCCCAGAGCGAGAACGCCCGCGCGCCCTCCACAAAGGCCTTCTGGTCCATAAGGTTGCGGCGCACGTCGGGGTGGACGATGATCGGATCGGCGGGGCGCTCGGGCGCCTCGGCGCCGGTCGCGGCACGCCCCTGGACCCGGTCGAGCGCGAAGCCCAGAGCGTTCTGATAGGCCACTTCGCCCAGGGCGAGGCCCTGAACCGCGACGGCCAGCCGCGCCTCGTTCATCATGGTGAACATGGCGCGCATGCCCTTGTTCGGCTCGCCGACCAGCCAGCCTTTCGCGCCATCGTAATTCATCACGCAGGTGGCGTTGCCGTGGATGCCCATCTTTTTCTCGAGGCCACCGCAGCTGACCGCGTTGCGGTCGCCAAGGCTGCCGTCCTCGTTCACCAGGAACTTCGGCACCACGAAAAGCGAAATGCCCTTGGTGCTGTCGGGGGCGCCCGGCAGCTTGGCGAGCACCAGGTGGATGATGTTCTCGGTCAGGTCCTGCTCGCCGCCCGAGATCCAGATCTTCTGCCCGGTGATGGCGTAGGAGCCATCATCATTGGGCACGGCCTTGGTGCGGATCAGTCCCAGATCGGTGCCGCATTGCGGCTCGGTCAGGTTCATCGTGCCCGACCAGGTGCCCTCGATCATCCTGGGCAGATACATCGCCTTCTGCGCGTCCGAGCCATGCACCGACAGGGCGGACACGGCACCGTGGGTCAGGCCCTTGTAGATCGCCATCGAGATGTTGGCGCTGGCGAAAATCTCGCCTGCCGCCGTTTCCATCACATAGGGCATGCCCTGACCGCCATACTCGGGGTCGGCGTCGAGCGACAGCCAGCCGCCATCGCGCAGCTGCGCATAGGCCTCGCGGAACCCGTCGGGCGTGCGCACGACACCGTTCTCCAGCTTGCAGCCCTGTTCGTCGCCCACAGCGTTCAACGGCTGCAGCACGTTCTCGGCCAGTTTCGCGGCTTCCTCGAGGATCGCCTGCGTGGTGTCGCGGTCCATCTCGTCATAGCCGCGGATATCGGCCTCTCCGACCTTCAGCAGGTCGTGCAGCACGAACTGCATGTCCTTTGTAGGGGCGGTGTAGCTGGGCATCGTGTCCTGTCCTTCCGGTCGTCGTGTCGGTTATTCGGCCGCGTCCTGCGCAGCGTCGCGGCTGGCCAGCATGTCCTCGACGAGGCCCATCTGGCTTTGCAGATCGTGGATCGCGACATCCAGTTCCGCGCGCTGGCGCTGCATGTCGGTCAACCGGTCCTGAGCGATGTCTAGCGTCCGGCGCAGCTGCGTGGCCTGCTGGTCGCCCACGTAATAGAGGTCCAGCAATTGCCGGATCTCCTCGAGGCTGAAGCCGAAGCGCTTGCCGCGCAGGATCAGCTTGAGCCGGGCGCGATCGCGCCGGGTGAACAGCCGCTTCTGCCCCTCGCGCATCGGGAACAGCAGTTCCTTCTGCTCGTAGAACCGAAGCGTGCGCGGCGTCACCTCATAGGCATCGCACATCTGGCGAATGGTCATCAAATCAGCGGTCATGATCGGATCGTCCATGTCGAACATTGGGTTTCTGCCGGTCTGATGTGCGAGTCGGCCCGAGTATTACAAGACAGCATGACGTTGACGTAAACGAGACGTCACGTCACTTTGCACGGTGACGAAACGTCAGGAAAGCTGACGCTGGGGAAACGCAACAATCTGAACGCAGGACCGGGGGCGCCGGATCACCCGCGGGCGGTGATGTCGCGCAACTCGCGCAGGTCGGCGATGATCTCGTCCAGCTCGCGCCGCCGCTTGTCCAGTTCGGCCAGCTGCCGGTCGGCCAGCTCCAGCCAGGCCTTGCGCTGCAACTCGCCCTGGGGGTCGGCGTCATACATCTCCAGCCACTGCCGGATCTGTTCGAGGCTGAAGCCGAAGCGCCGTCCGCGCAGGATCAGCGTCATCCGAGCCACCTCGCGCGGGCCGTAAAAGCGCGCGCGCCCCTCGCGCTCGGGAAACAGCAGCTCGATATACTCGTAATGCCTCAGCGTGCGCGGCGTCACGTCGAAGCGCGCGCACATCTCCTTGAAGCTCAGCCGGGCCTCGTCTCCCATCGGTTCCCTCGCGATCCTGCTCTCCCGCGGACAGCATATCCGCGGGCGCGCCGCGGGAAAAGCGTCTCGCGCCCTTGCACCCGCCGCAGCCAGCGGTGACATTGGCCCGGGCACGGCAAGGACGGCAGGGATGACCACCCACCCCGAGGACAAGGCTCGCATCGCGCGGCAATTCATCGAGGCGATTCCCTTCTCGCGGGCGTTGCAGATGCAGCTGGAAGAGATCGGCAACGGCATCGCCATGATCTCGATGCCCTGGTCCGACGCGCTGGTGGGCGACCCCAAGACCGGCGTGATCCATGGCGGTGCGGTCTCGGCCTTGATGGACACCTGCGGCGGCGCCGCCGTGATGTGCCACCCCGAGGCCATCGCGGGCACCGCCACCATCGACCTGCGCATCGACTACATGCGCGCCGCCGCCCCGGGCCAGCGCATCACCGCGCGGGCCGAATGCTACCATGTCACCCGCTCCGTCGCTTTCGTCCGGGCCGAGGCCTGGGACGAGGACAGGCGCCGCCCCGTCGCCGCCGCCACCGGCGCCTTCACCGTCGAGCGCGCCGGGCCGGGGGGCGCGCGATGACCCGTCGCCGCCCCGAACCCGTCGCCGTCATCAAGCAGCGCCGCGACCGCACGCTGGCGGCGCTGGTGGAGGCCGTGCCCTATATCGGCTTTCTCGGCGTCACCTTCGACCGCCGCGGCGACGAGCTGACGGCGGTGCTCAACTACGACGACAAGCTGATCGGCAACCCGCTGCTGCCCGCGCTGCACGGGGGGGCCATCGCCTCGTTTCTCGAGGTGACGGCGATCATGGAGCTGAGCTTCAACATGCTCTGGGACGACGTGGAGGGGGGGCGCATCGACCCCGATACGCTCACGCCCGAGACCCTGCCGCGGCTGCCCAAGACCATCGACTTCACCGTCGATTACCTGCGCTCCGGCCTGCCGCGCGATGCCTATGCGCGGGCGCGGGTGAACCGGCAGGGGCGGCGCTATGCCAGCGTTCATGTCGAGGCCTGGCAGGACCAGCGCCAGCGCCTTTTCGCGCAGGCCACGGGGCATTTCCTGATGCCCTCCCGCGATGGCTGAGGCCGCAGCGCGCGCGCCGCTTTCGCACAGGCGCGTCCTCAGGATCGCGCTGCCGGTGGTGCTGTCCAACGCGACCATCCCGCTTCTGGGTGTGGTCGACACCGCCGTGGTGGGCCAGCTGGGCGACCCCGCCCCGATCGGCGCGGTGGGCCTCGGCGCGGTGATCCTGACCTCGATCTACTGGGCCTTCGGCTTTCTGCGCATGGGCACCGTCGGCCTTGCCGCCCAGGCGATCGGCGCGCAGGCGATCGGCGCGGGCGACC
>Ga0079973_1000157_pt1 | contig 9965 bp, 9 predicted proteins | sample HotLakConsUCCR28_FD_68699 | JGI IMG/M metagenome (GOLD analysis project Ga0079973, IMG submission 68699) | Hypersaline microbial mat communities from Hot Lake, Washington, USA - Hot Lake Consortium UCC-R28 (version 2) (version 2) ... | reverse complement strand
CCAGGCCAAGCAGGAGAATTTTCAGCTGCCCGAAACGCTCGATGACGACGAACAACGCACCGACCCCATTACCCAACAGGTTTACGAGTACCAGCGGTTGAGTGATACTACCTTCGAACTCTGCGCCAGCTTTGATACCGACAGCAGCACCTATCCCTTTAGCAATCGCCCTCGACCGCCCGAAGCTCGCCGCTGGGAGCATCCCGAAGGACGCCATTGCTTCGAGTTTGATGTAACTGAATATCCTGGTGGTGTTTATTACTAAGAAATGAGGATTTCATAACATCCAACTTCTGTAGAACAGGCATCTTGCCTGCTCTTAGACAGCCGAGACCGCTATCCCACGTTATTGAATCCCCACTCCTAAAGAAATTTCCAAGCAAAACCTTACCCGGTAACTTCAAACCAAGTCCAGCTCGCAATCCGTAGTTTTCCCTAACGGCGAAGCCCCCAAGCAATGAAAAGCAGGCTATTCTCAGCACAAACCCTATTGCCAACCCCCAATTTTCAGGGAAAGAACCTTTCACTGATAGCAAATTATTTCACAGCCATATCATCCAAATAATCACTTTAAATCTCACTCTTCAGCAACCACAGCATCGAAAAAACACGGTTGACAAATCATCTATTTTTAGAACCTGCTTCTTCTTTCCCTGAAAACTAAAGCTTCAAGAATTTCTGCCAAAACTATATCAAAGCTTTACCGGTTCTACATTGTTCTAGTGCCACATTGGAGCTGATCAGTCTAACTTTCAGGGAATAGCTTGCCAAATCAAACTTTCCCCAGTTAGACAGCGGGCACGAGTAAGGAAACGACCGGAAACGCCATGGAAACGCTGGAGCGACTTCGAGCCGATGAATTTAAGGGGGAAAAACGATTAAACATATCCTGCGGGTTAACCTCCTTTCCCAGAGAAGTTTTCAACCTGGCTGATTCTCTAGAAGTTTTAGATCTATCCAATAACCAGCTGGAATCCTTACCGGATGATTTACCCCGGCTATACAACTTAAAAGCTCTTTTTCTGAATAACAATCAGTTTAAGTCGGTGCCAGAGGTCCTTGCCCGTTGCCCTCAGCTATCGATGATTAGCTTCAAGTCTAACCATCTCACCCGCCTGAGCGAAACAGCCTTACCCCTGCAAACGCGCTGGTTAATTTTGACCAATAATCAGCTCACCACTCTACCAGCATCCCTGGGTAAGCTGACCAAACTGCAAAAACTCATGCTGGCGGGCAATCAGTTGCGGTCCCTGCCCGATGAGCTGTCAGCCTGCCTTAATCTAGAGCTAATTCGCATTGCCGCCAACCAGCTACCAACCCTGCCTCGCTGGTTGTTGACCCTCCCCCGTCTCGCCTGGGTTGCCTATGCTGGCAATCCCTTTTCTGCAGAACTGGCGGCGACCAAACGTTGCCCTTCCCATTTAGAGCAAATTGACTGGCAAGATCTCGCGATAGGCGAGCAGCTAGGCCAGGGGGCTTCTGGCATCATTTACCAGGCGATTTGGAATGACGGCACTTCTCCCAAACAGGTTGCAGTCAAAGTCTTTAAAGGTAACGTCACCAGCGATGGCCTACCCGCCGATGAGATGCGGGCCTGTATTGCGGCTGGGCCTCATCAAAACCTGGTCAGCGTTTTGGGACAGGTGGTCAATCATCCCGACCAAAAGGAAGGTCTGGTGTTCCCCTTCATTTCTAAAGACTACAGCACCCTGGGGGGGCCTCCTAGTTTAGAAAGCTGCACTCGCGACACCTATGCTCCCGGCACCCGGTTTGCCCTGGGAACGAGCCTACGGATTGCCCAGAGCGTTGCCGCTGCGACCGCTTATCTGCATAGCCGGGGCATTTTGCATGGTGATCTCTATCCCCACAATATTCTCTCCCACCCCAGCGGGGATAGTTTTCTGGGAGATTTTGGCGCAGCCGCGTTTTTTGACCCAACGGACACGGCCACTAGTGCCGCTCTAGAGCGCATTGAAGTAAGAGCCTTTGGTTGCCTCTTGCAAGATTTGCTAGCACGTTGCCCTGCCCAGGAGAGTGAAACCCATGTTGAGGTGTTCCAAACTCTGCGGGCCATGCAGCAGGCCTGTATGTTGCCTACGGTGATGGGACGGCCTGTATTTAGAGCAATTTGCCATGAACTGGGGGGGCTGATGGTTTAGCCAGAGGCTACGCGGCTGGACGTAGCCCCTAAACCAACAGCCTTAAACCAACAGAATCACCACCAGTACAAATACTCCTGTTGCGATCGCAGAATCCCGAAAAATACCTACTGCTAGATTTTGTTGAGTTTTTTGAACCGCCAGAAAACTTTTCATGGTGATACCTCCACCGATAGGTCCTGAAATTTTAGATTTTCTCAAAAATTTCAGATTGACTTGCGGTCAATCGTAGGATAGACACCAGACCCTCAATCCTATCAACCTGAGACAAAGCTTTACCTGATGTGATTGATCGCGAAGTTAAGGTTACCGATTGTGATAGTTGCTCATCTGTCTTGAGTTAAGGGAGAGTAGCAATCACACCCGGCATCGTAGGCCCAACCACAGCCATCGGGGTCCTTTTGACGACTCCATTGGCCAAAATCGGGAGCGTTGTGCCGGGCAGCCATCTCAGCTTCAGAGCTGCCCAGTCGCCGAGCCAGTTCGCAGGGGGTCAGCCGCAGGGGAGACTTGCTCTCACTAGAGTCTGGTGATGGCCGGGAAGACGCCGCCGGGGCAGAGACATCATCTCCATGCGTGGATAGGGTTACCGTTGCTGCAGAGGTCTGCCCTTGGGGAATGTGGAAGGTGTACAGGATATCTCCTGTCTCCAACGGCTCAAAGTTGGCAAAAAATTCTCGGGCCCGAGCATCTAAAAAATTACGGGCTTCCGCCCCGGTCAGTTGAGCCACCATAGCGAACTCCAGTACCGAAATACGCCCCTGCCGGACCTCCAACTGCTCATAAAACAGCTTGTGGAGTGCACGATGCTGCTCCTGATGGCGATGCCAGAACCAGATCGCCAGGCCAATGGCCCCTGCCCCCACCAGCCAAGGTAGCAAAATTTTGACCACAACTATGGCCGCCAGCACCAGTCCCGCCAGCACACAGGCCACCGCCAGTCGATTTTCTAATCGTGGTCCAGGGGCATAGGGAGGCTGAAATGACATAAAACCGTCAGTCCTGAAGGAAATTCCTTATTATTAAGAGACAAATGGCTGTCTACCAATCCTCCCCATGCTAACGTTTGCGACCTCCGAAGATCGCCTCCTGGCTGAACCACTCATGCAGCCGACCCTGATTCGGGTGATTGATAACCTGCGCAAACATATTGAAACTACTGACTGGCAGAGCACCTATGTCGAGCAAGTACTCTGGCCCGCCTCTGCCACTGAAGATGAAAAACAACAGGTACAGGCCATCGCCGCCAGCCTCGAAACCGCCTCCCCAGAACAGGCTGACCAACTCCGTCAACAGCTCAGCACCCTGCCTTCTCCCGTCCCCGCTTACCAGCTTCAGCTCACACGCAACGGCGATACTGTAGTGCTGGATGTCTGGCAGCTGTGTTTCCAGGTGTGCTTCGTAAATTATGCTGCAGATACCCCAGCCCAGGTTGATCGAGATTTGCTCGACATTGACAACGAAGTGAACTGGATTAGCCTTGACGAAAAAGCTAAACACCGGGTAGAAATTGCGCTGCAGAATCTGAAGGCAGATTCCGCTTAGAGTACTCCATGAAAATGACTATCCATTTGCCGTGACCCTCCGCCCTCACCCCTGCCCCTCTCCCTAAAGGAGAGGGGTTCTGAATCCTCTCCCAGGAGGGCGTAGCTTGCTTCTCGAAGAGTGGGGAGCCAGAAGTGCTTCAAAGTCCCTCTCCCACATTGGGAGAGGGATTTAGGGTGTAGACGCGGAGCGGCTTCTCGCAGAGTGGGCTGGATCTCGGCAAAAGAGCATGTTTGTAATCTACTGAACGTGGGATAGCCGTCTCGACTGTCCAACAGCAGGCAGAATGCCTGCCCTACAAAAATTGGATGTTGTTAAATTCTCATTTTTTAGTGACTGCAAGGGAATGGCCAATCCGCAATTTGGATGACGGTTTCGATGGCGTACTTTTAACTTATTGCCAGACGGCTCATCGCCTGACCTAAGAGCACAAATTCCCCTGCCTCAAGCGCTACACTCATGGGGGATTTAGACGAGGGCACTATGACCATCGACTACGATGGAGTCATCATTGGGGGAACGATGCAGGCGCGTAAAGTGGCTATGAGCGCCGCCCGGCAGGGAGCACGGGTCGTTCTGGTTGAGGCTCCTGAAGCAGTAGATCGCCAGATCCGGCGTCAGGTTAGTTTAGAAGTTCTGGCCCGGTTCAGCCAAAACCACCAGCAAGCCTTTTTGCCGGGCATACCGCCTCCCATTACTCCCCAGGTCTGGTCAGCCCTGCGGCACAAGGTTACCCTGGCTGCCGATGTCGCCTATCCACATCTGGCTCTAGAGGCTCTGGCAGCAGCAGGGGTAGATGTTGTTTTAGAATCCGGTCAGTTCATTCCCAAACCCCGCTTTGCCCTAGCCACTGCTTCCCGTCGCTTGGCCGGTCGGAGCTATCTGCTGAGTCCTCCAACTCAGGTCAAGATGCCGTCAATTCCTGGCCTGGCCGAGACTCCGGTGCTCACCCCCGACACCTGGCTGGATCTCGAATTGCCTCCACAAAAGCTGGCAATTTTTGGACGTAGCCCCGACGCCATTGCCCTGGCTCAAGGGCTGGCCCTGATGGGAACCAAAACTACGCTAATCAGCCGAGGGTAGCAACTGCTGCCCACCGAAGACCTTGATATCTCGCGCTTTGTAGAAAGCCTGCTGATGGCAGCAGGGGTAGACCTGCGGCTCGGTGCCTCATTAGATTCTGTCTCCTATGATGGCGAATTTGCCCTCCAGTTTTCGTCTGGAGAGCGGCTCCAAATTCCCCATTTACTGGTTGCAGTAGCCCAACGACCCCAGGTAGAAGAGCTAAATCTTAATCGTATTCATTTGCAGGCCAGCAGCACCGCCATTGCCGTGGATGACCAGCTCAAGACCACCCGACCCCGCTGCTTTGCCTTTGGCCCCTGCCTGGGGGGATATTGGGCCGACCATACCGATCACCAAGACGGTCAGGTGGCTTTGCAAAACGCTCTGTATCTACCCTGGCGACGTCTTCAGCAGTGGCATCGTACGGGCAAACTTCCCACAGTTCCAGAATTTGCCCGCTTCGGCATGACCGCTCAACAGGCGCTGAAATACTACGGAGATGCCGCTCAGGTCTTTCAGATTTCTGGTGATCAAATTCCAAAATTACATTTAGATGACCGGATCACAGGGATTTATCGCTGTATTATTCATCGAAATGGGTCGGTACTGGGAGCTCAAGTTGCGGCGCCTAACGGTGCCGACTTCGCCCAACTCTTGGCATTACTTTCCCATCAGCGGGTTTCCATTCAACAAATGAATAAAGCTCATAATCTTTCAATGACTTCTATAGAAGTGTTAGAAGGTCTCAGCTATGCCTGGCAACAAAACCGCTGGCGTCCTGGTAGCTGGCGACGAGACTGGTCCGAGAACTGGTTCAACTGGCGTCGTTCTCGCTTTAGAAATTAGCTTAAACCCATTAAACTTTGCTCGAAGGCTATAAGTGGAGTTTTGCTGACAAGAAAACGATAGGTCCCGGGCCAGATTTAGCATAACTTAGGCTATGAATCGTGCCCCGTTTCAACCCAGGTTAATTCCTCACACCTTCCGCCTATGTTTCTCTCTAAAAAAGACAGTTAACCGCACATGCAAGACAATCAGCATCAAACCCCTGAACATCCAGATGATGCGTCTGATCACCCTGCTTCAGGTATCGTTCGGGTTGAACCCGAGTCAGTTTTTACCCTGGATGCTTCCCCGGCATTGCCCCAGCCTCCCCCTCCGTCGTTGGGTGACCGCCTGGTTCAGCAGGTTAAGGGCCATGCTCAACTCCTGATTGGGGCCTGGTTGGGAGTTATAACGACCCTATTTTTCAGTCAGGCCCATTCCACTCCGTCGTCTCCGCTGACGGTTCACCCCCTGGGGTTGAACGAAACACTCCTGGTGCAAGCCCATCCATGGCGGTTCACGGGCGTTAGCGATGGTTCGATGCCTAACCTTTTGGTCAGTCCCCCCCCTGCTCCTCCCAGTAGCCCCCAGCCCCAGCCCCGGCTTACGTTTATGGATCGCTATTATTTCGCTGCCGCCGAAACCAATGAATCGACGCCGGGCACAGCTGGCTGGTTGATGGTAGACAGATTCTATTTTTCACCGATGCCAGACTCTACAGCATCGTCGGCAGCTCTCCCTAATGTGCCCTTAGCGTCATCTCCATCTACGGTTGCTGCGAGTCAGGCAGTTTTGCCCCCCGCCCATGACTGGGCCAATTTTGCCCCCCAATTTCACGGTGTTCTTGAGGTGCCACCGCCGCCTCAAATGGATTTCTTATCACCGGAGGCTCAACCGTTACCTGAACTGCCCCAAAGCGGAACTGCTACCTATCCCCTCGATGCTCACCACCGGGGGCTCCACTCCCTGTTGGGGGTGGTGCAAACCAACCACTTCGGTGCGGCGTTGATTAAAACCCAGGATAGTTCTTACTCAGTGCGGGTGGGGGAGCCAATTCGGCAGAGCAATTTAACGTTGGCCGAGTTAGATCGTGATCGGGTCATTTTGACAGATGGCCAGCGCCAGCTTGTCGTCAATGTGGGAGAAACCTTTTAGGGTGAGCTGCATCTCTGCATCTAGACCAAGTCCAGATCGAAATCTGTAGCTTTCCCTGGGCAAAACTCCACTGCTGGACTTGGTCAAGGGCTAAGTCACGGCCAGGACCATGCCCTATTCTGTCGTGACCTCTACCACGGGCAGGCTGTCCAGCGGCGGCAGGGTTGCATCAATGGGAAAGTCCTGTATCCACTCATGATAGAAGCTCTCCTGGCTGTCAAAGATTTCGAACAAACTCCCCGTTGAGGTCAGCAGCAGAAGTTGATTCATTTGCTCTGAAATCGAGCATAGGGCTAACCGCATACCCAGGCTCATGCTGAATTTACAGAGCTGAATCAACAGGGCCAAACCGGCACTATCTACAAAGCCAATATCCTTCATATCGAGCAGAATCGTTTGGGTTTTGGCCTTAACATGGCGCTTAATCATTTCCAGCGTGTCTTGGTCGCTGTTAAGGGTTAAGTCGCCGTTAAGGGCAAAAATCACTACAGTCATGGTCTCTAAGCTGCTGGCTTTTTGATGAAGGCTTGGGAGTAAAGTCATGGTCTTAAAGCTACTGGTTTGTGGGTAGAGGCTAGTTGTCAGGACCCAACCGATAGCTCCCATCCGCAGGGGTCGAGGCGTTCAGACTAAGGCAAGTCCGAACATGGGGCCGGCTGGAGAATCTTGGGGAGATACCAATCCTGTCATTACTAATTATTAGTTAGTATGCCTTGTTAGTTAATATGCCCAGCAAAAAGCGGATAGGGGCTATCGCTCCAGCATTAGGGTGCGGGTATCAGCATTCCAACTGACATCAATGCCGATGGCTTTAAGCCCATTCGACTTAATATAAAATGATTGCTCGACCCCGACAAAATATTCGTAGGGCACCTGTACCGGGGCAATGATTAACCTTTCCAGCGCTTCTACCGGAGCAAAAGCACTACCTTCAATAATCAACCCCGGTTCGGCTATATTTTGACCCGCTGCCGCAATATTAATGGGTTCAATTTCGGGGTTACTGCAGCAGTCTAAGGAAATCTGACGGGTCTCGGCGTCCCAGCTAACCTCCAGGCCTGCATCGCTGACGTAGGCGGCCTTTACGAACCGCTGCCCGTCCTCAGTTTTGATCACATCAGCTCCGTCTAGACCACTGATCACCCCTGCCGCTTGGAGATGCGCCACTGACAGGTAAGCACTTTCGGCGTAGATCACGCCCCCCATGGGATACAGTAAAGGCCCCAGCTGAAGACTCACACGGTTTTCTGGATCCACTAGACCTACGGGTATGACCGGGTCATCGTCCTGGTTCATCTGATCTGGGTTGGCAGAGTCAGCGGTGGGTCGATCAGCGATAGATGGCGACGGCATTTGGGTCCACAGGAGGCTGGTCAGCAAACTACCCACCACCAGCCCTCCTACCGCCAGGGCAAGTTTGCTGATCAAGCTTCCGTTATGGTCAGGTTCGGCCTCGGCAAATCCGGCAGCCCCGGCTAACGCGTCTACATCAGTGGCTACATCAGCTCCATAGTCGAGCCATTTGCACTGGTCCAGGTGAGCCTGCAAAAACTGACGGTTGGGATGATAAATGGCCTGCTTCGGCAGGTTAATTTTTCGTCCTTCCAGGTATCCATAGCTGCTGCGACGCAGACTGGGAGCCAGCATGACGGTGTAGTCGCTGGGGTTAATTGCAATTAAGTAGAGGTTGTATAAGATTTTGACGTCTTTCCTTAATACCAGACCATTGGCAGGATGATCGGCTACATCACTATTGCTGCCGTCGATCAGCACCGTTTCGAGCAGAGGCAGAATATTGCTGTCGGTAATAACACACCGCTTGCCGTAGATTTCTAGCAGTTTTCGCCGCAGAGAATAATGGGTTCTGCGGTTCAGGGCTGACTGAATCGTCTTGATCACCTCTTCCTGGTGATGGGTTTGGCGCAGCGCCTGTCGTTCGGTGGACAACATCTGGCCTTCAGCGGTGCCCCTGGGGCCGGCTTTCCCCCTGAAGCCATCATCCTTGTTCGGGAGTACGGTTTCTGCGGGGGAGGCTTTATGCTTGTCAGCGAGGGAAGACGGGGGGGCGCTGGGGCTGGCATCGGCTGATGACTCGGGGGCTGGGTTGAGATCTTGCCCCTGCTGCCCCTGGCTGGCTGCTGCCCCTGGTTTTGCCTCTAGACCCTGGGAGGCTTGCTCAGCATCAGAACGAGGGTACCCCGGTTCAGCAGCATCTCTGACCATGGGCTCTGGAGAACCTACCGGAGCACCCAGGATAATGGGGCTTTCTGCCTGGTCTGATGGCTGGCTGGACGGGGATAAGTCTGACGTTAAGTCTGACGTATTGAAACCGGTAAGCGGCCCTTCAAGGACGGTGGCTTCGGCATCATCGAGGGGAATCAGCGATAAGGCATCTGAGAGAGGGTCGGAGTCTTCGGTCCCACTGGTTTGATCGGTCTCGACAAAGGGGTTGAGCCCGTCTTCTCCATCGGGTTCATCTCCAGCCGCAGCGGCACTGGTAACCGTCGAGCCAAAGGGAGACCCGCTGGCAAAGGTAGGTTCATCCGCTGAGCCAGTGGGAGAGAAACCATTGGGGGCTTGCAGCCCGGCAGCGTTTGCATAAATCCCTTCGCCCCAGTCAGCGGCTTCGGCTAAGTCTTGAATCAACTCTTCGTAGCTACCGTCAAAGGCATCGAGGGGGCGAGACTCTTCGGTCAGATCCTGGCTGAGGTCTGGCGCAGTGGTTGTGTCGTGGCCCTGGGAAACCTCCCCCGGACGCAGAGCCGTCCAAGAAGCTCCGGTGTGGTCGGCGGGCAAAATACACCCTTCCAGGTTTAACTCAGACAGATCGAAATCGTTGAGATCTACGGCGCTGAGGTTAGCACCCCTGAGGGACGCCCCGGCCATGTTGGCGTTTTTGAGGATAGCACCAGAAAAATCGACCCCGCTCAGGTTGGCCCCGGCCAGGGTACAGTCGGTCAGGTTTGTCTTGCGCAGGTTGGCCCCACTCAGGTTGGCCCCGCTCAAGAAGGCACCGGTCAGGTTGGCCCCGGCTAATTTTGCCCGAATCAAATCTGCCGCAATGAGATTGGTGCGGGTCAAATTGGCCAGAGATAAATCGATGTGATTCAAACAGGCCCCGGCCAGAATGGCGTTTCTTAAATCAACCTTCTGCAGCAGCGACTCTTCAAGCTGGATGTAGGGCAGGTGGGCATCGGAGAGGTTACGGAGAGGTTA
>Ga0079973_1000154_pt1 | contig 9994 bp, 8 predicted proteins | sample HotLakConsUCCR28_FD_68699 | JGI IMG/M metagenome (GOLD analysis project Ga0079973, IMG submission 68699) | Hypersaline microbial mat communities from Hot Lake, Washington, USA - Hot Lake Consortium UCC-R28 (version 2) (version 2) ... | reverse complement strand
ATGAAAGCCTGAGTGGTGGATTTTCAGGTCGACTCTTGCAGATCATCCGTACGGATATGGGTCTTGCCTATTCGGTAGGCGGAGTCTACCAGAGTCTGACCCAATATGAAGGTACTTTCTTTGTAACCCTGTCAACGGCCAATGAGAACACGGCCGAAGCGGTTCGGGCCACCATCAACGAAATCCGACGGCTTCAGGATGAGCAGGTAACACAAAAAGAGCTCACCGATGCGCGCGACCGCATCCTGAACAGCCTGGTATTCCGATACACCAGCCGGGCTTCTGTGCTTAATGAGCGGGTTAGCAATGAGTATAACGGTCTGCCTGCGGATGCGTTCAACCGATACATTGAAGAGCTGGCCGAGGTCAGCGTTGATGACATTCAGCGAGTTGCACAACGATACATCCGTCCGGATGACCTCCACGTTATGATTGTCGGCAGCCGCGAAGCGCTGGCTGACCAGCTGGCAGAACTGGGTGAATACACCGAAATCGATATCACCATTCCACGTCGGCCGGTAGCTGAAGTAGATGGCGAAGACGGCAGTGCCTACCTGCAGTCCATGAGCCAGGCGCTGATTACCGAAGGTGGAGCGCCCGGTGAGGTCAAGTATGCTGCCACCCTGAATCAAGGTGGCATGAACCTGCAGGTTGAGGCAACCATGGGATTCCCGGATGCCCTTACACAGGTCATCCAGGCACCGCAGGGAACGGTAACCATTACCTATGCCAACGGATCGGGCAGTATGGCGATGGGACCCAATGAGCAGCCGCTTCCGGGCGCTCAGATTGAAGCCCTGCAAAATGAGGTCGCCCGCCATTATCTGAGTCTGGCAACGGCAGAAACCCAACCCGAAGCCGTTTTGGTGGGTGAAACCGAGCTGGCTGGTCAGGATGTGGTTGAGCTCTTCCTTCCTGAGCTGAATATGACACTGTTCATCAGCAAAGAGACCAACCTACCGGCCGGAACCCGTGTCAAGGAGTTCAACCCGATGGCTGGACAGGAAATAGAAATGACAACCCTGTTTTCAGACTGGACCGTGGTTGATGGTGTGGCTATGGCTTACACCAGCGAGTCGCTGATGGGTGAAAACAGTGTGGGCAAAGTGACGGTCAGTTCACATACCGTCACCCGTCCTTAATACCGGAGGTTGCCGGGGGGGGGCAACCGGACCTCCCCGCATTGCAGCCAATCCGGGTTTCCTGTCAGCTGAAGCCGGCATTGTGCAATGGGCCACGCCCGGACATAAAGAAGGCCTGTTACCGACGGTAACAGGCCTTCTTTCGTTTAATGCTGATGAGACGGACCGGTATGTCAATCGTTGCGTACCAGCTGTCCTTTATTGAACACCGCAAGGGCCTTGCCGTGCATCATGGTTCCGGTGTACGGTGTATTGACCGACTTGCTGCGGATGTGATCTGCGGTAAACTCCCATCGGGCATCCGTATTGAAAATCGTCATATTGGCACGGGCTCCCAAAGCAACTTCGGGCACGTCCAGCCGGAGAATTTCCCGTGGTTTAACACACAATTTATCAATGAGCTGGTTGAGACTCAGCGCTCCCGAATCCAGCAATCGCCGAACGCTCACTCCCCAGGCAGTTTCCAGCCCCAAAATGCCATTGGGTGCGTAAATAAACTCCACTTCCTTTTCTTCAACGGCATGGGGAGCATGATCGGTACAAATTACATCAATAGTACCATCGGCCAGCCCTTCAATCATCGCCTGAACGTCATCCGCCGTACGCAGCGGAGGGTGCATTTTGCAGTTGGTATCAAAGTGGCGTCTTTCAATTTCTTCTTCGGTCAGATCGAAGTGGTGCGGACACACTTCGGTGGTCACAGGGATACCCTTCTTTTTGGCCTGCCGCACGAGGTCGACCCCGTTACGGGTACTGATATGCGCAACATGTACATGTCCGCCGGTCAGCTCAGCCAGCAAAATATCCCGGGCAATCATGACTTCCTCGGCAATAGACGGTGTGCCGGCCAGACCGAGCCGGGTGGCGACCCTTCCTTCATGCATGTGGCCCGGTCGCGACAAGGCCAGGTCTTCCTCGTGATTTATAATAGGCATATCAAGCATCGATGCGTAATCAAGGGCAATCCGCATGAGTTTGGAGTCGAACACCGGATCACCGTCATCACTGAAGGCCACAGCACCGCCTTCTTTGAGGTCTGCCATTTCGGTAATGGAATGCCCTTTTCGCTCTTTGGAAACACAGGCTATGGGATACACATCCACCGGCAGGGCCGCGGCTTTTTTGATAATGTACTCAACCACATCGCGGGTGTGAATGGGCGGATTGGTATTCGGCATGCAGGCAACTGCCGTAAAGCCCCCGAAGGCCGCCGCGCTGCATCCCGATTCGATGGTTTCCTTGTGCTCAAAACCCGGCTCGCGAAGGTGCACGTGCATGTCCATCCATCCCCCGGAGACATAGGCTCCGCTGAAATTGTGAACTTCTTCATCCGGGGCAGGCTGCAGTGATGAGGCGATTTCGGTGATAATTCCATCGACAATGCGGATGTCAACGGGAGACGTTGCTGTTGTTGCCGCATCTACGGGCAGCAGGTTCTGAAGCAGGACGCGGGAAGGCACAGACATGGTTCAGTAAATTTGTCCGGATTGCATTCCGGAGCGGTGAAAATCTGTTTTTTTCGAGAGAAAATGAGCGGTTATGAGTACCTTCGAAGATATGCGAAAACCCAGTGAAATACCAAGCGTAAGCGCCTTTACCCGACAGATAAAGGACCTGCTGGAAGGTACCTTTTCAGCCATTACAGTTGGCGGAGAAGTCAGTCAGCCGGTGCGCAGCCGTAACGGACACCTGTACTTCACCCTGAAAGATGAAGGAGCGCAGATTTCCTGCGTTGTCTGGAGAAGTACGCTTGAGCGAATGCGGGCCGACCTGCAGCATGGTCAGCAAATCAATGTACACGGTGATGTGGTTGTATATGCACCCGCCGGCCGGTATCAGATTGTGGTCCGCAGTATTGAACAGGCTGGCGAAGGTGCCCTGCAAGCCGCTTTTGAACGACTCAAAGCCCGCCTGGCGTCTGAAGGGTTGTTCGAACCGCAGCGAAAACGCGCGCTTCCGGAGTTTCCGAAGGTCATCGGGGTGGTAACCTCTGAATCCGGTGCCGCCTTTCAGGATATCCGCTCTACCTTGCAGCGACGTTATCCCCTGGCCCGGGTTCTGCTCTACCATGCCGCAGTTCAGGGTGTGGGAGCTGCGGCTCAGATTGTACTGGGAATCCAATGGTTTTCCGGGCATCGCAATCCGCCTGATGTGCTCATTGTAGGTCGCGGAGGCGGGTCACTGGAAGACTTGTGGCCGTTTAATGAGGAAGCCGTAGCACGGGCTATTGCCGGGTGTACCATTCCGGTGGTCAGTGCGGTAGGTCACGAAACCGATTTCAGTATTGCTGACTTCGTGGCTGACGTACGCGCCGCCACACCAACCCAGGCAGCCGTTCTGGTGTGCCCGGACGTGCAGGACCTGAAATTTCAGAACGAAGCGTTGTCGGCCCGCGCTGAGCGGTCTGTCAGGCAACGGGTAATCAGCGGCAATGAAACCATCCGGAAAATGGTTAAAACACACGCACTGCTGGCAATCCGTGACAAGTTGACGGTCAACCGGGAACGCATTAAACGGTATCGCGACCAGATTACAGGTTCAGTTACCCGCCAGCTGCAGACATCCACAGATCGGCTCGAACGCGCAGGTTCGACCCTGAAACCCACCCTGCAAGCCCGCATTACCAGGCTCAACGAAAACCTTACAGGCAAACAACGCGCCCTGAAACCAGCGGTATCCATGCAGTTAATTCGCGGACAGCAGTCCCTGATGAAATGGTCGGCCATGGCAGCTCCCCTGGTGCAATCCGGCAGGCAACAACGGTTCAACGCCTGGCAAAATCTTCATTACCGCCTGGGCGCATTGAACCCGACGGAACCCCTCGAGCGGGGCTTTGCACGCATTATGCAGGGCGATCAATGGATTCGCCGCAGAGAAGCGCTGAACGAGAACGAACCGTTGACCGTTGAGTGGAAAGACGGTCGTATCCGTCGGTGACCTACCCCTGGTAAGCCTGACCACCTGCAAGACGGCCGCCTTCCGGGCTGTACTGCAGTCACCAGGCTCACAATCGCGCAGCTCCGGACTTGCTGAAAATGGGCATGAATCAACAGCAACCGGTGTTAAGCCGAAAAGATCTGCCTCGCCCAATTTGTCAATAATCACTTCAAATCACACCTGAATGTCTCTGTCAACCGACCTGTTCAGCCGGAGTCTGGCCCGGCACTACAGCCACTTCGACGTTGAAAACCGCCTTCTGTTCACGGGTCACTCTCACCAGGCCTGGCCGGATGCAGCCCTCGAAGGCCTTATCGAGTCGTTTGATGCAGCGGCCCGTGCTGTAGATACCAAGTGGGATATCGTTTTTGAAAAAGTTGACATCATGCGCCAGTATCTCAAGACTTCTACGACGACCCTTACGGATTATACACGCATGGCGAAAACACCCATAATCTGTTTGTACGATGGTTGTCCGGACTGGATGTGACCCGCAAAAAGACCATCGTGATTACAGACACTGAATTTTACAGCATAGCGCGTCAAATGGATCGCCTGCAGGAGGAGGGTTTTATCATCAAAAAAGTACCGGCACTTCCGCTGAACGGATTCGCATCCCGACTGGAAGCGGCGCTTGACGATGACACCCTGGCCGTGATGCTCTCCAGGGTGTATTTCGAGACGGGATTAATCAACCCCGAGCTAACGCAGAGTGCATCGGTATGCAGGGAGGCGGGTATTCCGCTCATGATAGACGACTATCACGGGACCAATGTGGTTCCGTTGTCGCTGCGCGAGGCCGGTCTTCAAGACGCCTTTGTGTTGATCGGCGGCTACAAGTATCTGCAGTGGGGCGAGGGGAACTGCTTTTTGCGCTTCCCCGCTGACTCGATCATGCGACCGGTCATAACCGGATGGTTTTCGGGGTTTTCCAGCCTGCGGGAAGGTCGTGCTTCCGGCAGGGTTTCCTATGACGATGCAGACCTGCGCTTTGCCGGAGCGACCTTCGACGGAGCTTCCGCTTTCAGAGGAGCAGCTGTGGTTGATTTTTTCCGCTCGCAGGGTCTTACACCGACGCTGCTGCGACATTTGTACCTGGAACATACCGCATATATGAAGCGGCGGTTTCTGAGTCTGCAGCTGGACCCGGGGGTGCTGCAGCTGACGCACCCATATCCTGTAACCGCAAACGGAGGCTTTTTATCGCTGCGAGGGCCGCGGGCACAGCAAATCTGGGAAGCTCTCAGGCAGGAAGGAGTACTCACCGATTGCAGGGGGGACCTGCTGCGGTTCGGGTCGGCGCCCTACATGGTTTCTTCTCAGATAGACGAGGCTTTTGGGATTCTGGGTAAGGTGGCCGGAGGCTGACCGGACCAGGTCACGGCTCTTCCGGGTAAGGCTGAACGGAGGCTGACCGGACCAGGTCACGGCTCTTTCGGGTAAGGCGGCCGGAAACTTTCGTTGTGAAATTTGTGCAGAAAAATGAAATAAATCCGCTTGCAGGCGCTCAATACTATATAGGTTGGATTAAGTGAAAATAAACGCTTGACAACTTAATTTTTATACATATTTTACACATATAACAAAATAACCTTAACTACTCAGATTTTATGGCAAATGTTAACGGGAATCCCGACAGACTGAAAGCAATTGAGCTGGCCCTCGGACAGATTGAAAAACAGCATGGCAAGGGTACCATTATGAGGCTGGGCGACCGGCCGGTGGTTCAGGTAGATACGATATCAACCGGGTCCATGGCAATTGACTACTGCCTGGGTGTGGGCGGAGTACCACGCGGCAGGATCATCGAAATTTACGGTCCGGAGTCCAGTGGTAAAACGACCATGGCGCTGCATGTAATTGCCGAAGCGCAAAAAGCCGGTGGTCACGCAGCATTTATCGATGCTGAGCACGCATTTGATGCCAAATATGCCAAAAATCTGGGTATCAACACCGATGAAATGCTAATATCACAGCCCGACAGCGGAGAGCAGGCACTTGAAATTGCCGAGGCATTGATCCGATCGGGCGCCCTTGATGTGGTAGTCATTGACTCGGTTGCGGCTCTGGTCCCCCGTGCTGAACTGGAGGGTGAAATGGGTGATTCCCATGTGGGTTTACAGGCGCGGTTGATGTCGCAGGCACTTCGAAAGCTCACCGGTGTAGTTAACAAAACACGAACGGCCGTTATTTTTATCAACCAGATTCGTGAGAAAATCGGGGTTATGTTCGGCAGTCCGGAAACAACGACCGGTGGCCGTGCACTGAAATTTTACTCTTCGGTTCGAATGGATATACGGCGTATTGGTGCCATTAAAAAGGGCGATGAAGTCATCGGTAACCGAACCAAGATTAAGATTGTCAAGAATAAGGTGGCTCCTCCATTCAGGGAAGCTGAGTTTAATATCATGTACGGTAAAGGGGTTTCCCGAATAGCCGAATTGCTTGATATGGCAGTAGATCTGGAAATTATCGAAAAACGAGGAAGCTGGTATCGTTACGAGGGTGAACCGATAGGACAAGGGGCCGATTCCGCTATGCAATTCCTGGAGGAGGATCCCGAACTCAATAAGAAGATCGAAGGCATGGTTCGGGCACACCTGTTCCCCGACCTTGCGGAGATCGCTGCAGAAGACGGCAAAGAGTCGAAGAAAGAAAAAAACGTTGAAGCGAAAGCCTAAAGCTCAACTTTTTGATGATGATGACAGGCAGGAGATCCTGGATCTTCTGCCTGTCGCTGTTTCGGAAATTCGTGTACAGATCCGGGATGCAACCCGTGTATCTGTCTTTGCCAATGATGACTTCCTGCTGGGCCTGCCGGTCCATGTTTGTAATCGCCTCGGTCTGGTCAAAGGTTGCATCATTGATACCCACCTGTTCAGGCAAATTGAGGGTGAAGTGCAACGGGACGCCATTCGCTCCTGGCTGCTGGGCTTGCTGGCTAAAAAACCATATGCCCGGTCGCAACTCGTCCGAAAGTGTCGAGAGGCCGGATATGACATGCAGGTCACCGATACAATTCTTGACGACTTTGCTTCCAGAAAGTGGATTGACGATGAGGCCTTTGCCAGCAGCTTCGCCCGCGACAAGGCAACGTTTCAGCGTTGGGGTCCGGCAAAAATAAGGCAACAACTACGTTTGCTGGGAATACCGGACCGTGTAGCAGACGATGCCGTAAAGCAGAATCTTTCTGCAGAAGACCAGCGCGTTGTGATACGGAATCTGGTAATGAAACGAAAGCTGCATTTTTTGCGCGAGGAAAATCCCCAAAAAAGAAAGAAAAAAATCGTTGATTACCTCCTGCGAAAAGGATATGATGCAGATAATATTTTCGGTAGTATTGATGCCGTCATTCGCGAACTGAACACATGAGAAAATTTACAGTTGAAGGTTTCTTCAGGGGCTTGCTGATACTGATTGTACTGGTTCTGGTAGGGCTGGTCCTGTATCGCTTTTCAACCCTGGTGGGCTATGTCCTGATCGCTCTGGTATTCTCGTATTTATTCGGTCCCATCGTCAATCGAATGGAAGTAGCGGGATTCAGGAGAACCACGGCCGTAACCCTGGTAGTATTGTCGTTTGTATTATTGCTGGTTTGGGCATCCACTTCTCTGGCTCCGACCATTGGCAGTCAGGTCCTTTTGCTGGCATCTCAGCTGAATGCCGAAACCATCAACAACATTGCCATTCAGGTTGAAACCGAGCTTTTATTCCGGATTCCATTTATTGCCGAAGGACAAATAACTGAATTCATCAACAACCTGTCCTATCGCATCTTTGACACAGGGAATTTTCAGTCAACAATAACCAACCTGTTCGGTATATTCGCCAATATATTCACCGCAGCGCTTATCATACCCTTTGCAACGTTCTTCTTTCTTAAAGATGGCAGCAAACTGCGCAGACAAATATTGGAGCTTGTACCCAATAAATTCTTTGAAACTACGCTCACCATCATCAATAAAATTGAAACCCGGTTGATTCTGTACTTTAAAGGGGTACTTATACAATCAACTCTGGTAGGTCTGATTTCATGGTTGCTGCTCTCAGCTATCGGATTAAAAAACGCACTGGTCATCGGGGCCGCAGTGGGCATTGCCAACACCATCCCCTACTTCGGTCCGATTATCGGTTACACCCTGTCACTGATCGTAGCAATTTTCGAGACCGGAGATTTCAGCCTGGTACCCTACGCGCTAGGCGCTATTGCCATAGCTCAGCTTGTTGACAACCTCGTACTGCAACCCCTCATCTTTAGCAAATCCTCCGGCTACCACCCTGTTTACGTCCTTTTGATTATACTCGTGGGTGCCGAAATGGCGGGTCTGCTAGGCATGCTCGTGGCCATACCGGTTGCCACCATACTCAAAATCACCTTCACCGAAATTAACTGGAGCCTGAATAACTACCATGTTTTCAAGTCAGACAGCTAAGCTCATCAAGCCCAAACCACTACCCAAAAAAGGAACCATCGCCGTAACCGCCCCGGCCACCACACCGGACGCATCACAGCTGAATCTGGGCGTATCCTACCTCGAAAAGCTTGGTTATTCGGTGATTGTCGGGGAAACCTGCAGTTCAACATTAAACTATCTGGCTGGTGACGATGAACTCAGGGCCCGTGAACTTACCGGGTTCTTCGCTGACCCCGCCGTTGATGCCATATTCTGCGCCCGAGGCGGTTACGGCGGAATGCATCTGCTGCCACTGCTTGATTTCAACGTGATTGCTAAGAATCCCAAACTTTTTATCGGTTTCAGCGATATTACCTCACTGCAATGGGCTATTTTAGCCAAGTGCAACATGGTTACGATTTCAGGAGGAATGGTGGCCTCCGATATGGGATACACGGACATCGACCCCGTATTCGAGTCGAAATTCTGGGACCTTCTGGATACCGGACTCATCGACATCTCCCTGCCCGGTCAGCATGAACAGCCCAAACGCTACGTGGAAGGAACGTTGCTTCCGGGAACACTGGCCGTAGCTGCCAAACAAATGGCTTCACCCTACTTTCCTGACCTTACCGACCGGATTCTGGTCTTTGAAGATGTGGATGAACCCATGCACAAAGTTGAAGGCTACCTGAGACAATTTGCACTCTATGGAGCGTACCAAAAAGCGGCCGGCGTCATACTGGGCGAATTCAGCAAGCCCAAAGCAGAGGCAAACGATGACGTTCCGAGCCTTGAAACCATTTTTAAGCGTGTTTTCGATGCCCACGAATTTCCCTACGCCACGGGACTGAACTACGGTCACATCGATGCGAAAATTTCCCTGCCCGTTGGTGTACCGGTATCCGTATCTTACGGTCCAGTCACCACCGTAAGATCCACCGGCTCTATCTTCGAAAATTGAAACCCCATATTGTGGTTCTGGCCTCCGGCTCAGGATCCAACTTCCAGGCCATTATCAACGCCATTGATTCGGGCAGGCTCGATGCATCCGTATCACATCTGATAGCCAGTAAACCCGGAATCGGAGCCATCCAAATTGCCTCAGGGGCCCGAATACCCGTCAGCATCCTGTCCGCACGCCTGTGTGGAAGCCCGGCTGAATTCGAAAAACAGCTTCTGCAGCTGCTTAAAGATCAAAATCCGGCCCTGATTGTTCTTGCCGGGTGGCTGCTCAAAATTCCGTCAGAGGTAATACAGCACTTCGAAGGCAAAATCATCAACATCCACCCATCGCTGCTTCCCGATTATGGCGGACAAGGATTTTATGGCATCCGTGTACACCAGGCTGTGATATCTGATCGACGCAGGATATCAGGATGCACGGTTCATCTGGTGACCGAAGAATTTGATGAGGGGCCTGTCATTGCCCGCAAACAGGTTCCCGTTTATCCAGAAGATTCCCCCGAAACACTGGCTACCAGAGTACTGGAACAGGAACATCAATTATTACCCGCAACC
>Ga0079973_1000122_pt1 | contig 10386 bp, 12 predicted proteins | sample HotLakConsUCCR28_FD_68699 | JGI IMG/M metagenome (GOLD analysis project Ga0079973, IMG submission 68699) | Hypersaline microbial mat communities from Hot Lake, Washington, USA - Hot Lake Consortium UCC-R28 (version 2) (version 2) ... | reverse complement strand
CGGCGGTAGCAGAACATGTCGATGACCACGTCCTTGCCGAACATCTGGCGGAACTCGATCGCCACCTTGGCGGCGTGGACCACGGCCTCGGGGTCGTCCCCGTTCACGTGGAAGATCGGCGCCTCGACCATCAGCGCGATATCCGTGGGATAGGGCGAGGAGCGCGAGAAATGCGGCGCGGTGGTGAACCCGATCTGGTTGTTCACGATGAAGTGGATCGTGCCGCCCGTGCGATGCCCGCGCAGACCCGAGAGGCCGAGCCCTTCGGCCACGACGCCCTGCCCGGCGAATGCGGCGTCGCCGTGCAGGAGGACGCCGACGACTTTCTTGCGCTCGGCATCGCCCATCTGGTCCTGCTTGGCGCGCACCTTGCCGAGGACGACCGGGTTGACCGCCTCGAGGTGCGAGGGGTTGGCCGTCAGCGACAGGTGCACGGTGTTGTCGTCGAAGACGCGGTCCGACGATGCGCCGAGGTGGTATTTCACGTCCCCCGAGCCATCAACGTCCTCGGGCTTGAACGATCCGCCCTGAAACTCGTTGAAGATCGCGCGGTAGGGCTTCTGCATGACGTTGGCGAGCACGGAAAGCCGCCCGCGGTGCGGCATGCCGATCACGATCTCCTTCACGCCCAGCGCGCCGCCGCGCTTGATGATCTGCTCCATCGCGGGGATCAGGCTTTCGCCGCCGTCGAGGCCGAAGCGCTTGGTGCCCATGTACTTGACGTGCAGGAATTTCTCGAAGCCCTCGGCCTCGACCATCTTGTTCAGGATCGCCTTTCGACCTTCCCGGGTGAACGCGACCTCCTTGCCGTAGCCTTCGATCCGCTCCTTCAGCCACGCGGCCTGCTCGGGGTCGGAAATGTGCATGTATTGCAGCGCGAAGGTGCCGCAGTAGGTGCGTTTCACGATGTCGAGGATCTGCCGGATCGACCCATGCTGAAGCCCCAGCACGTTGTCGAGGAAGATGGGCCGATCCATGTCGGCCTCGGTGAAGCCGTAGGATTTCGGATCGAGCTCGGGATGCGGGGTCTGGTCGCGCATGCCCAGCGGGTCGAGATCGGCAACGAGGTGCCCCCGGATCCGGTAGGCGCGGATCAGCATGAGCGCCCGGATCGAGTCGAGCACGGCGCGCTGGATCTGCGCGTCGTTGAGGGGGACGCCCTTTTCCGCCGCCTTGTCCTTGATCTTGCGGCCCGCTTCCTTGACCTCCGCCGCGACGGCCGGCCACTCTCCGGTCAGCGCGTTGGTCCAGTCGTCCTCGGGCTGCGGCGGCCAGTCGGTGCGTGACCAGGACGGCCCCTGCGCCTCGGCAACGGCCTCGTTCGCAGGATCGCCAAGTTCCGCGAAGAACCGGCGCCAGCCCTCGTCGACCGCATCGGGGTTCTGCGCGTACTGCGCGTAGAGCTGTTCGAGATAGGCCGCGTTCGCGCCCTGCATGAAGCTCGAGGCGTGGAACTGATCGTTGGGGGACTGGTCGGTCATCGGTAGACCTCCGAAGGGATCATCTGGATTGGGACGGGTAAGAGGGTCGTTCGTGTCTGGTCGTTCGCGTTGCCGTCACCGGCATGGGCGGAACGGGCAAGGGCGGGCAGGGTGACAAAAAGCGTCGCGGCCAATGCAAGCAGGCCCATCGCGCCTAGCGCGTGGGCCGCCCGCAGGAGCTTCCGAAGAGGCTCGTGTCCGTGCACCCTTATCCTCCCGTTCGCGGTGCCTCAGCCGATGGCTTTCAGCACCGCCTCGCCCAGCGTCGCGGGGCTGTCGGCCACCACGATACCGGCCGCCTTCATTGCCTCGATCTTGTCCTCGGCGCCGCCCTTGCCGCCGGCGACGATGGCGCCTGCATGGCCCATCCGGCGGCCCGGAGGCGCCGTGCGGCCGGCAATGAAACCCGCCGTCGGCTTCCAGCGGCCGCGCTTTTTCTCGTCGGCGAGGAACTGCGCCGCTTCTTCTTCGGCAGAACCGCCGATTTCGCCGATCATGATGATCGACTGGGTCTCGGGATCTGCGAGGAACATCTCCAGCACGTCGATATGCTCGGTCCCCTTGATCGGGTCGCCGCCGATACCGACCGCCGTCGACTGCCCCAGGCCGCTGTCCGAGGTCTGCTTCACCGCCTCGTAGGTCAGCGTGCCCGAGCGGGAGACGACGCCCACAGACCCGCGCTTGTGGATGTGGCCGGGCATGATGCCGATCTTGCAAGCGTCCGGCGTGATCACGCCGGGGCAGTTCGGCCCGATCAGGATCGACTTGGACCCTTCCAGCGCGCGCTTGACCTTCATCATGTCGAGAACCGGGATACCTTCCGTGATGCAGCAGATCAGCGGCATCTCGGCGTCGATCGCCTCGAGGATCGAATCCGCGGCGAAGGGCGGCGGAACGTAAATGACCGAGGCGTTGGCGCCGGTCACGTGCATCGCCTCATGAACCGAGTTGAAGACGGGCAGGTCGAGATGGCTCATCCCGCCTTTGCCGGGGGTCACGCCGCCGACCATCTTGGTGCCATAGGCGATGGCCTGCTCGGAATGGAACGTGCCCTGAGAGCCGGTGAAGCCCTGGCAGATCACCTTGGTGTTTTCGTCTACAAGAACGGCCATGTGTGTCCCTCAGTTCTGGTCTTCGGACGGCTCCAGCCGTTCCACGTTGATGAATGTCTCGATACCGTCCGGTCCGGGGCGTGTGCCCACCTGAACCACGGCGATGCGATTTAGGTTGAGATACCGCGCGGCGACGAATTCGGCGCCGGGCTGGGTGGGAGAGCCCGTCGGCAGAGCGGCCTCCGCCAGGATACCCTCACGCTGCAGACCACTGCGGGCCGCGTGCGTGCCGGCCTCGATATGCGCACCGTCGAAGGCGACCTCGCAGCGCCGGTCGGTCCCCGGCGTGACCGGGCGCCCGACGGGTTCGGAAACAGGCGTGCCCGCACGGAATGGCCGCAGGTCGTAGAAATCCACACGCGCCGGCGCCAGCCGTTCGGCCGCAGTGTCCGCCGTCAGGACCGGCGAGAAGCAATGCGCAGCGAAGGCGCCGGGCGCGGTCTCATGGCTTGCGGCCAGCACGCGGCTCGCCACGATCAGGACGAACAGCGCCGTGCCGGCGACATGGAGTGCCACCCAGAGCTTCGCTGCGGCTGGCTGCGGCTCTGTCCGAACCTTCATGTCGGCGTGCTTATCCATTCGTTCGGACCGCCTTCAGCCCTTCACCGCCTTGACGATCTTCTCTGCCCCGTCCTTCAGGTCGTCGGCCGCGATCACGTCGAGGCCGGAGGCGTTGATGATCTCCTTGCCCTTCTCGACATTGGTGCCTTCCAGCCGGACGACGAGCGGAACCTGAAGGCCCACTTCCTTCACCGCAGCGATCACGCCCTCGGCGATGATGTCGCAGCGCATGATGCCGCCGAAGATGTTGACGAGGATGCCCTTCACGTTCGGATCGGAGGTGATGATCTTGAACGCCTCAGTCACTTTCTCCTTCGTGGCGCCACCGCCCACGTCGAGAAAGTTCGCCGGTTCCGCGCCATAAAGCTTGATGATGTCCATCGTCGCCATCGCCAGACCCGCGCCGTTGACCATGCAGCCGATCTCGCCATCGAGCGCGATGTAGTTGAGGTCATGCTTGGAGGCGGCGAGTTCCTTGGGGTCCTCCTCCGTCTCGTCGCGCAGCGCGGCGATGTCGGGGTGGCGGTAGACCGCGTTTCCGTCGAAACCCAGCTTCGCGTCGAGCACCTTGAGGTTGCCCGTATCAGTCACGATCAGCGGGTTGATCTCGAGCATCTCCATGTCCTTCTCGACGAAGGCCTTGTAGAGAATGCCCATCAGGTTGACGCATTCCTTGACCTGCTTGCCTTCGAGGCCCAGCGAGAACGCGATGCGGCGGCCGTGGAACGGTTGGTAGCCCGTGGCGGGATCGACGCTGAAGGACAGGATCTTTTCGGGGGTGGAGGCGGCGACCTCCTCGATGTCCATTCCGCCCTCGGTGGAGCAGACGAAGGAAATGCGGCTGGTCTGGCGGTCCACCAGAAGTGCGAGGTAAAGCTCGCGCTCGATGCCCGAGCCGTCCTCGATATAGATGCGGTTGACGACCTTGCCCGCGGGGCCCGTCTGATGGGTCACGAGCGTGCGGCCCAGCATCTTCTTGGCCTCGGCCTCCGCCTCTTCGACGGATTTCGCAAGACGGACGCCGCCCTTGTCGCCGGCACCGGGTTCCTTGAAATGCCCCTTGCCGCGACCGCCGGCATGGATCTGCGCCTTCACGACCCAGAGCGGTCCGTCCAGCTCGCCCGCTGCCGTCTTGGCCTCCTCGGCCTTCAGGACGGCGCGTCCGTCGCTGACAGGCGCTCCGTAGTCGCGCAAGAGAGCCTTCGCCTGGTATTCATGGATATTCATGCCGCCATTCCGTCGTGAGTGGTGTTTGAACCCGCTAAAGCACAACCCACGCGCGCATTAAAACGGCTTTGTGACGCAGTTACGGGCTTTCCGGGAAAAAAGCGACATTTGTGATCACAGGTCAAAAATGTGTGATCACAAAATTTCTCACATCGAAGTATGCGGCGGTATGCCGAAGCGCGATAGCGATTCGCGGTATCGATCACCCGAAAGAAAAAACGGCGGCCCGGGGACCGCCGTTTCCTGTCAATGACCATCGCGCGGGGTCACGCGAGGCTTTCGTCAATCCCCTTGCAGGCGTCGACAAGGCCCTTCACGGCGGCGACGGAATTGTCGAACATCACCTGCTCGTCCTTGGTCAGCTTGATGTCGACGATGCGCTCGATCCCGCCTTTGCCGATCACCGTGGGCACGCCCACATACATGCCCTTGAGCCCGAACTCCCCGTCGCACCAGGCGGCGCAGGGCAGCAGGCGCTTCTGGTCCTTGAGATAGGCCTCGGCCATCTCGATGGCGCTGGTGGCCGGTGCATAGAAGGCCGAGCCGGTCTTGAGCAGGCCCACGATCTCGGCGCCGCCGTCGCGCGTGCGCTGCACGATCGCGTCGAGCTTTTCCTGCGTGGTCCAGCCCATCTGCACCAGATCCGGGAGCGGGATGCCCGCGACGGTCGAATAGCGCACCGACGGCACCATCGTGTCGCCATGACCGCCAAGAACGAAGGCCGTGACGTCCTTCATCGATACGTCGAATTCCTCGGCCAGAAAGTGGCGGAAGCGCGCGCTGTCCAGAACGCCGGCCATGCCGCAGACCATGTGATGCGGCAGGCCCGAGAATTCGCGCAGCGCCCAGACCATGGCGTCGAGCGGGTTGGTGATGCAGATGACGAAGGCGTTCGGCGCGTTGTCGCGGATGCCCTCACCGACGGATTTCATGACCTTGAGGTTGATGCCCAGAAGGTCGTCGCGGCTCATCCCCGGCTTGCGCGGGACACCGGCGGTGACGATGCACACATCCGCGCCGGCGATGTCGGCGTAGTCGTTCGTGCCCTTCAGCCTGGCGTCGAACTTTTCCGACGGGCCGCTTTCGGCGATGTCGAGCGCCTTGCCCTGCGGGATGCCCTCGGCGATGTCGAACAAGATGACATCGCCCAGTTCCTTCAGCGCGGCGAGATGGGCGAGCGTGCCCCCGATTTGCCCCGCGCCGATGAGTGCGATCTTGGGTCTGGCCATGGGAATTGGTCCTTCGTCCCTCATTGCTGTTGGCCGAAGGGGGTAGCGCCGGGCCGCGCGCCGCGCAAGGTGCCACGGCGCGGCGGAAAGCCCCAGCGGCGGGGACAAGCCGTCAGAGAGGCGCGCCTTCCGGCCCTGCCGCGACCTGTTCGTAATGCTGTCCCGAGGCAACCAGACAGGTGACCCCGGCGGTGTCGGTGACGACGATCGTCCATGATCCGGTGTCTTCGGAGGCGAAGACCTCCACGATCCGGTCGCGCCCGGCGAGGCCCACGCTGAGCACGGTTTCGCCGTAGCGCGAGCCGAGCATGTCGACGACCGCCTCGCGGGCGCCGCAGAGTGATTGTGCCGCCGCTATCGACGGCCCGAGGGTCCCACAGGCAAATCCGGCTAGCGCCGTGATCAGAATCGTTACCTTCATGTCTGCGCCTTTCCTGTTGCGGCGGCGTCGCGTGCGAGCCTGCCTGATCCGGAGGGCGGGGCGGCCGAGCGGTGCATCCCTGCGTCCGGCTCGGGGGTGATGGGCCGGCGCGGATGCGCACAGCGCCCTGTGGGACGCGCCGACAAGACCAGCCTGCCGTAAACGGAGTTAAGATGACGTGAACGGCGCGGCGCCTTCGCACGCGCAACAATATTCTTCTGCGGCGCGGCAAATCGGAACTTGATTTCGCGGGCCGCACATGGTTCCACACGGCCCACGCCAAGATTCCGGGTCGCCCAAGGCCCGGACGACGCCGAATTCGGAGGGTTCATCCATGGATCATCGCGCGCGCCCCTACCGCTCGGTTCTCTATATTCCCGGCTCCAAGCCAAGGGCGCTGGACAAGGCCAGGACGCTGCCGACCGACGCGATCATCTTCGATCTGGAAGACGCCGTGTCTGCTGACGAAAAAGCCGCGGCCCGTGCGCTGCTGGCCGAGACGCTGGATGCCGGGGGCTATGGCGCCAAGGCGCAGCTTGTCCGCATCAACGGGTTCGGCACCGATTGGGGCGCAGACGATCTGGACGCGATCGCCGCCATCGGCCCCGAGGCGATCCTTCTGCCCAAGGTGGGAGACGCCGCCGATATCGAGGCGCTCGCCATGCGGCTCGACGCGCGGCCCGAGACCGCTGACACCACGATCTGGGCGATGATGGAAACGCCGCTGGGCATCCTGAACGCCGCCCGCATCGCCGCCGCGCCGCGCATGGCGGGCTTCGTGATGGGCACCAACGACCTTGCCAAGGACCTGAACTGCCGCACGCGCGCGGCGATGTCGACCTCGCTCCAGATGTGCCTTCTGGCCGCCCGCGCCCATGGACTGGTCTGCGTCGATGGCGTCTACAACGCCTTCCGCGACGAGGCGGGGCTGGCGGCCGAATGCGCCGAGGGCCGGGACCTTGGCTTCGACGGCAAGACGCTGATCCATCCGGCCCAGATCGACATCGCCAATCAGGCCTTCGCGCCTTCGCCCGACGAGATCGAACTCGCCCGCCGCCAGATTGCCGCCTACGAAGAGGCCCTGCGTGAAGGACAAGGCGTCGCGGTGGTGGACGGAAGGATCGTTGAGAACTTGCATGTCGACACCGCCCGCGCGACGCTCGCCAAGGCAGAGGCAATTGCGTCGGTGGAGGCCGCTTGATGGGTTACATTCTTCTAATTCTGGGCATCGCGATCTGGATCGGCGCCCATATCTTCAAACGCGTGGCGCCCGACCGGCGCGCGGCGATGGGCGATGCGGGCAAGGCGCTGGTGGCGGTTCTGCTGCTCGGCTCCATCGTCCTGATGGTCATCGGCTACCGCAGCGCGGGGGTCGCGCAGGTCTGGTTCCCGCCGGCCTTCACGATCCATATCGCGAATCTGCTGATCCTGATAGGTTTCTGGTTCTTCGCGCTGTCCGCCATTCCCGGCACGATGTCCGCGCGCGTGCGCCACAAGCAGCTGACCGGCGTGAAATCATGGGCGGTGGGTCACCTGCTGGTGAACGGGGACCTCGCGTCGATCCTGCTGTTCGGCGGTTTGCTGGGCTGGGCCGTCCTCGAAGTGATCCTGATCAACCGGGCCGAACCGACATGGGAGCGTCCGGCGAATGCCAGTGTCCGCAACGACGCGATCGCCTTCGGCGTGGGCCTCGTCCTCTACCTCGTGGTGGCGGCGATCCACACATGGCTCGGCTACTACCCGTTCCCGCGATGACGCGTCTCTACCGTCTGCTGACCGAGGACGATACCTCGGCGTTCTGCCACAAGGTGAGCCGCGCTCTGGCCGACGGATGGACGCTCCATGGCGATCCGGTGATGTCCTTCGATGCCGCGCGCGGTGTCATGCGCTGCGGGCAGGCCGTCATCAAGGAGGTCGAGGTGGCCTATTCGCCCGACCTCAAGCTGGGAGAGCAGTGAGATGCCCAAGGACGCGACCCCCGCCACCAAGACCAATCCGGGCCGCTTCTTCGAGGATTACCGCGTCGGCGACGTGATCGAGCACGCGGTGCCGCGCACCGTGTCGGGCGGGGAACGGGCGCTGTACCATGCCCTCTACCCCGCGCGGCATGCGCTCTATTCCTCGGACGAGTTCGCGCGCGCCTGCGGCCTGCCGGAAAGCCCGATGGACGATCTGGCGGCCTTTCACATCGTCTTCGGCAAGTCGGTGCCGGATGTCTCGCTGAACGCGGTCGCCAATCTGGGATATGCCGAGGCGCGATGGCTCCGCCCCGTCTACGCGGGCGACACGATCCGCGCCTCCTCCGAGGTGATCGGGCTGAAACAGAACTCCTCGGGCAAGACCGGCGTCGTCTATGTCCGCACCACGGGGCGCAACCAGCACGGGCTGGCGGTGATGGAGTTCGCCCGCTGGGTCATGGTTCGCAAGCGCGACACGGATGCGCCCGCGCCCGAAACGATGCTGCCCGATCTTGCTCCCGCGGTGGACCCCGGGATGCTGGTCATCCCCGGTGGCCTCGATTTCTCCGCCTACGATTTCACCCAGGCCGGAGAGCCGCACCGCCTGTCGGATTACGCTGTGGGCGAGATCATCGACCACGTGGACGGCGTGACCATCGAGGAAGCCGAACACATGATGGCCACGCGGCTGTGCCAGAACACGTCCAAGACCCATTTCGACGCCACCCCGCGCGAGGACCGCAAACGCCTGATCTATGGCGGCCACGTCATGTCGATGGCCCGCGCGCTCAGCTTCAACGGGCTGGCCAACGCGCAATGCATCGCGGCGATCAATGCAGGAAGTCACGCCAACCCGTGCTTCGCGGGCGACACGGTGCGCGCCTGGTCCGAAGTTCTCGACACGGCCCGGACGCCCGCGCCGGGCGTGGGTGCGATCCGGCTGCGGCTGGTCGCGACGAAGGACGGGGCCGAGGTGGGCGCGCTGAAGCGCGAGGACGGCAAGTACCGGCCGGACGTGCTTCTCGACCTCGATTACTGGGCGTTGATGCCCACGTGAAAGGACGGTTTTTCCTGAAGAAAACTGTCTCGAAATCTGGAGATCACCTGTCTCGTGCACGTCGGGCGCTGAAACAAGCAACCCTTGTCGGACAAAGGCGAATTATGTGATCACAGTCTGGAAATCCGTGATCACAAAGGACTTCTCTGCGGCGTTAAGACCCACGTTTCACGGCGAAAACCGACGCATCCCGCGTGACAGCCCGGCAAAACGTATTATTCATATGACCACCAACACGACCAAGCCCAACCTGAAGGGGTGTCCGCCATGGCCGACGTGAACCGCGGCAATCGACCGCTGTCCCCGCACCTGTCGATCTACCGACCGCAACTGAACTCCATGACCTCGATCCTCGTCCGGATCACCGGGAACGCGATGATCGTCGCGGCCTTCCTGCTGGTGTGGTGGCTGATCGCGGCGGCCACGGGCGCCGACTACTTCGCCACGGTCGACGGCATCGTGACCTCGTTTCTCGGCGATCTGGTGATGGCGCTGTCGGTCCTTGGCCTCTGGTATCACGCCCTGGGCGGGGTGCGGCACCTGATCTGGGACGCCGGCTACGGGCTCGACCTGGAAAGCTCCGACCGCATGGGCTGGGGCATGCTGATCGGGTCGGTCGCGCTGACCTTCCTGACGCTGATCGCGATCTGACGGAGGACATGATGGCATTCGTAACCGACAGAAAGCGCGTGACCGGGCTGGGGGCGGCCAAATCCGGCACGCACCATTTCTGGACTATGACGGTCACCTCCGTGGCGCTGCTGGTTCTGACCCCGTTTTTCCTGGCGATCATCGGGCCGCTTCTGGGCGCCTCCCACGCGGAGGTGATCGCAAGCCTCAGCCGACCGATCCCGGCTTCCATCGTGGCCGCCTATCTCGTGGTCGGCCTGCATCATTTCCGGCTCGGCGTGACCACGCTGCTCGAGGATTACGTCCGCGGTCTGGCCCGCAAGATCTGGATCATCGCGATGACGATCGTCAGCTACGGCCTTGCCGCCGCGGGACTGGTCGCGCTGGCACAAATCGCGCTGTGAAAGGGACAATCACGCGATGAAAGATACGTTCAACAAATCGGCAAGCTACGACATCACCGAACACAGCTACGACGTGGTCGTGGTGGGCGCGGGCGGCTCGGGCCTGCGCGCGACGCTGGGGATGGCCGAACGGGGCCTGAAGACGGCCTGCGTGTCCAAGGTGTTCCCGACCCGCTCCCACACGGTCGCGGCCCAGGGCGGCATCGCCGCCTCGCTCGGCAACATGGGGCCGGACCACTGGCACTGGCACATGTACGACACGGTGAAGGGTTCGGACTGGCTGGGCGACACCGACGGCGATGGAAT
>Ga0079973_1000060_pt1 | contig 11253 bp, 14 predicted proteins | sample HotLakConsUCCR28_FD_68699 | JGI IMG/M metagenome (GOLD analysis project Ga0079973, IMG submission 68699) | Hypersaline microbial mat communities from Hot Lake, Washington, USA - Hot Lake Consortium UCC-R28 (version 2) (version 2) ... | reverse complement strand
ACGTACGTCGCTCACTTTCTTATAGCCATCGCTTTCGGGCAGAGGGAGCAGCACCTCAAGAACGGTGTCATCGGCAAAACCCCACGGGTCAAACCGGATCGACAAGTCGCACTGGAACCTATCGGTCATCACGGTCACTCCTTCCTGTCTCCGGCCCCCCTGCGGCGGCAATGGCGACAAGCAGCGGGACGACGCGGTCGGCCGGTATGTCGTAGCGCCCGCGGCGCTCTGCGCGCAGCCAGCCTGTCGCCGTCAACTCGCGCAGGTGATGGTGCAGCTGCCCGGTGGTGCCATCGCCCAGTGTTTCGGCCAGCGCGGCCGTCTCCTGCGTCCCCGCCAGCACCGCGTTCAGCAATCGCAGCCTGACCGGATGGCCGAGTGCAGCCAGCGCGGGCGCAATGTCGGACCAATCCGCGGTCAGCAGGCCGACAGCAGGATGGCCCATCTGCCATTCGACACGCCGGCCGCCCAGAAGCCCAAGACTGCCGGCAAAGGCGACGCCGCCACCCTCGGGCGCCTCCGCTCGCAGACGGTCGAGCACTGTCGCCACCTCAGTCTGGCGCGACGCCGGTGCATCCGAGGCCTCGAGTTTCTCCACCCGCGCCTCGATCGCGGCAAGCCGTTCAGCCAGATCCGATTTGTCGTCCATTGAACGCGCGCCTTAAAGACGTTATTACGCCTTTACGTATTTTCTGGAGTTGCGCGAGTCAAGCCGCCCCTGTGACGAAAGGAGATCGACAATGGTCGGAATGACGTGGATCGTTGGACTCGCCGCTGTGGTTCTTGTCGCATACGCGATCTGTTTCGTTCGGCTGGTCCGCTTCGCGAATACGCCGAGCGCTGGACCGAGGATCCCTGCTGGGCGCACAAAAACGGCATTGCTGCTTGTAGATATGCAGCGCGAGCACTTCGAGGGCGAGCATCCCGAAGACGAGAAGCGGCTGCTTGTCGCCGTCAAGGACGCCATCTCTCGTGCTCGGGCGGAGAGGACCCCCGTCATCGCACTGCGCCATGGCTGGCAGACGCTAGGCACACGACTGATGGCGCGGATGATGCTGGGTGGCAAGGGCTTGGCGTGGGCTCCGGGTACGGAAATTCATCCCAAGCTGGCACAATTGGTGGACCATGTCGTGACCAAGCGCGTGCAGGACGGCTTCGAGAACCCCGAGCTGGGCTCTCTTCTGGACCGACTGGAAATCGGCCATCTGCAGATCGCCGGACTCGACGGATGTTTCTGCGTGAAGAAAACTGCGCTGGCAGCCGCCGCACGCGGATATGCCGTCTCGCTTCTGATCGATGCCATACAGACGTCGCAGCCAAAAGCCTGGCGCCGATGGCTTGGTTCCCTGCCAGAGAGGATCGAGCCCGAGGCGACGCCGCGGCGGTCGGAAAGTCTGAAGAACGCAACCGCATCCTGACCACCGCTTCACACTCCGGACAGGAACGGGCCGCGCTGCGATGCGCATCATGGAACAATTCAACGAGCGAGGGCGAATGACGAAACCGGATGATACAGGCATGGGCCCTGACTGCGGACGCTCTGAACCTCTGCCCAAGTGGCACGGCCCGGCCCTTAGTGCGGTTTGGGCCCTGCTTCTCATACAGGTGATGCTCCCGTTCCCCTTGAACGTCGCAGTCGCAACCGTATCAGCAGCGATTGGTGGATACCTCGTGGGACGGGTCAACGGCGACCTTGGCGCCCGGCGGAAAGACAACCTCTCCCGACACGGGGCACCGCTCGTCGTGTTCCTGCTGGGCCTGCTCGGCCTGAGCCTCTTCGCATACCACGTCGTGGAAATCGCTTGGGCGCCACCGACTCTCGGTCTGGTTGCCTTTGGCGCAGCCTGGGCATTCGGAGCACGCAACTTAAGATGAGACGAAGCGCCACGGCGATAAATACCCAGCACAAGGTGTCGAGATACGGCACGAGCGGCAGGATGGAGGTCTGGGTCTCGGCCAGGACGCTCTGCTCGACCCCGGCTGCGCCCAGCACTTCCCGTGCAGGCGTGTTTCAGTCGCGAAGGCTATCTCCGGGACCACGCGCACGCTCAGTTGGCGCGCGGGCAGGAGGTTGATTCGGATAGAAACGAGGTCTACCTGAAAATGGCAGGCCCAAGCGCAGCGGCCATTTGAATGGCCACTTTCCCAACTACGCCAACTGCTAGCGGACAGGCAGCTTCCCACCCCATCCCAGTCATTGGCGGCAGCCAGGCTTCCTGAAGCTGGGAAATGTTTTCCCAATTGCGCTTTCGGGACGGCTCCCGACGGTTGCATCTTTCCGCCTTCTGAATGTCGGCACCACGCATTGCCGAGACATACAGCCAGCCTTTTCTTGTCGCCAGTTGTCGAAATGAAGTCACGCGCACTCAGCGCGGATTGCGCGCCGTCACCTTCCACGAGCCGGAGGACATGACGACGCCAATGGGTCTCTCGAAAGGTGCGAGCTCGCGCTTCAAGGCGGCGACTATTTCATCATGCCGCTGCTCGGCAACCGTGCCGGCCTCGCGATAAATCTCCCCGCGGGTCCGATCGCGAGTTGGAAGGCCACAGCATCGTCGAGCGACTTGCCCATCACCACCGGTGCGTCCACGCGCTGGAATGCAATCGCCTCGTAGCCTACCGCCTCGAGTTGCTGTCTGACCATAGGTTCATCCGCCATCGAGAATGGGCCGGGGCCGCAGGTGTCAGCGTCGTCCTCGGGAGCAGGGAGGAACCGCAGGATCACCTGTCTCGGCAGGTTCATGCACGGGTTGTCCTCCAGCGCGCGCCACACGATCATCGTCATCGTGCCGCCGGGTCTGAGCGCTGTGCGCATGTTGCGCAGTCCGGCGACCGGATTCTCGAAGAACTGGGGTTCCAAAGCGCGAAAAGCAGGCGTCGTGGACCGGTTCGAAGCGATGCGTCAGCACGTCCGCCTCGACAAAGGTCAGGTTTGAGACGCCCGCGGCCGCTGCCTCCCGTCGGCCGAAGTCGAGAAAGGCGTCGCAACAGTCTACGCCAAGAACGGCGCCAGATCTGCCGACCAGACGGGCCAGTTCGATCGCCGTGTCGCCGAACCCACAGCCTATGTCGACGACCCGGTCGCCTTCCTTAAGGCCGAGCGTCGGAAGCACCTGTTCCCTGTGGTTCGAGGTCCCCTCGACCAGGATGTGTCGGAACCGGATGAACCTGGGAACGGGCACCCGGTTCCAGAAGTCGACGTACTCGCTGGTCTCTTGCATCGTTGCTGTCGTCATGTCTGTGGATTCACTTGCACTCTGGATCGCGTATGCTGTGGATCATTGCGCCGGCGGCTCCGGCATCACGGCGTTGACCAGCGTGCGTTGTACAATCCATTCGCCATCCACCTTCTCGAGAATCGCCAGATGATAGCCCTCAAGCGGTTCGCCGTTCGGAGCCGTGATCGTGTAGCGGGCGATATCCCACGCGGTGTCGCCAACGACTTCGATTTCGATCGTGTCCACGGTCATGTCGCTGAAACCGGCCACGAAGCTCTGCCGGTAGCGTTCCTCGACCGCAGCGCGGCCTTCGAAGATCTGCCCGAGCGGTCCGTAGTAGATGACCTCTTCGTCGAACAGTTCGGACAGGGCAACGGCGTCCTCCTGATTGAAGCGAGCCTCGTACTGCTGCAACCTGCCCTCGATCGCCACCCTTTCGTCGGGATCGGCGAACGCCGGGCCCGATTGCGCCATTGCCACCGCGAGCACAGGGCCCGCCGCGATCAGGGTCATACTTGCCAAGTGTTTCATCGTTCTCTCCCGTGTGTCGTTGCTCCGGGAAGTCTGGCGCTTGAGGGCGATCTGGATAAGTGCGAAACTCGTCACCATCGGTCTATTTCCGTCACGGAGGACAAGAATGACCGAAAACTTGCCCCTGCATGTAAGCCTGGTTGCCGTTCCGGGAACGCTGGCGATGCCGATTGCCGGCCTTTACGAGGTACTCACGGCATTTCCAGTGGTGGCGAACTTTCATGAAGGCGTGCCTGCGTCCCCGCCCTTCGCGGTCGAGATCGTCGGAACAGCGCGGACGACTGTGGCCGCAGGAAGTGGCCTGCCGATCACCATCCAGCGCGCGGTGGACAAGGTCGATCAAACCGGCATCGTCATCGTGCCGACGATGGCTGTTGACGACGGCTGGACGACCGGTCGCCATCCTGATCTGGTCGCGTGGATGAAGCGCATGCACGCCCAGGGTGCCATGCTGTGCTCGGCCTGTACCGGGCTCGGACTGCTCGCGGAAACCGGGCTGCTGGACGGACGGCAGGCGACGACCCACTGGGCCTTCGGGCCAGACTTCCGGCAGGCGTTCCCCAACGTCGAGTTGCGCTTGGACGAGGTTCTGGTCACCGCCGGCGAGCGCGAGGAATTCGCCATGTCGGGCGGGGCCGCCTCGTGGCAGGATCTCGTCCTTTACCTGATCGGCCGTTTTGTCAGCCCTGTGGCCTCGCAGGCCATCGCGAAGTTCGAGCTGCTCGAGCGGCACGCCGAGGGCCAGGCACCCTACCTGCCATTCCTGCCACAGACCGAGCACGGTGATGGCATGGTGCGCGGCATGCAGGACTGGCTAGAAACAAATTTCGCAGTGGCCAGTCCGGTCACCGAAATGACGTGCAGGTCGGGACTTTCACCGCGCGCCTTCGAGAGGCGGTTCAAGCGTGCCACGGGGCTTTCCCCCATCAGCTACGTTCAACAAGTCCGCATCGATGAGGCGAAGCGCAGGCTTGAACAGTCCGACCTGCCCATAGACCAGATCAGCTGGGAGGTCGGCTACGAGGATGCCGCAGCCTTTCGGCGTCTGTTCAAGCGCATCGCCCGTGTACCTCCCGGAAGCTACCGCCGCAAGTTCGCTGCAGATAGGCCCTCGTAGCCATTCAGTCGAGCATCGCCTCGGGAATGGGCTCGTCGTCGCGCTCCTTGTCCCAGCCTTGGGCCGCTATGCGCCAAGTCTCGTCCTCCTTGAGAAGCAACAGAGCTTCAACGGCACGTTCGGGCGAAGCCTCCCGTTGACGCTGCCCGCAAACCGCGAGAGCGACCGCCACCTTGCCGTAGAGCCTGATCTGGATGCCCAAAAGGGCCTCCTCGAAGACCGGCATAGTCGAGGCGGCAGCCGTCTTCATGCGCGCCACGAAGTCGGGAACCGATACGGGCCGGACAGGTCGTGCGGCGGGAAAAAGCTGCGCGCCGGGAAGGAAGTCAGCCGAAAACCCGTCCCAGTCCGCAGCGCGGACCGCATTCCAACTGAGGCTGCTGAACTGGCGTGCGATTACCATCCGGATCGCCTCGCGATCGGCTTCGTCGTTGGTGTTTGTCATCCAGACCTCCCATTCCGGCGTCAGTTTCCGCCGCACCTGGCCAGCCTAAGACAGGGGTTGCTCAACGCAAACACCTCTCAAACGGAGACCAGGTCGGGGGGCGGGTTCGGTCATCCCTTCGTCAGCTTGGCGCTATCGCGTGGTTGTTTCGGAACAGGTTGTCGGGATCGTACCGGCGCTTGAGCTCGGCAAGGCGTTTCTGACGGGCGCTTTCGGGCTGCGAGATCGCCATCGGATCGGGCTCGAAGTTGAGATACGAGGTCTGCGTCGAGAACCGGCTCATGCGCGCGCAGGCCTCCCGCGTCCATTGCCGGTTGGTCTCATCATCCGCGGAATCGATCCAGTTCGCCTCGACCCCCAGCAGATAGGGCGCGTCGCGCGGCCCAAAAGCGGTCGCATCGGGGCCAATGCGCGCCATCGCGCCGCCGAGTTGCCAGACATCGACGGTCGACAGCGGTGATGGACGGGACGCCGCGAGCTCGAGCACGCGTTCGATCGCCGCGTCGTCGAACCGGTCCAGATAGAGCGATTTCCAGTAATACCGTCTGCCATCGGGATAATCCTCGTCGAAGGCCGACTGGACCTCGATGTAGAGTGATCTTTCGCTGAAGTCGCAAAGCGGGCGGCCCAGAGCGCGAAGCGGCTGCATGACCCGCTCTCCCTCCTCCGGCGAGCCAGAGTGAACCGCTGCAATGGCCACGAACTGTCGTCCTTGCACTTCGGGCGGATAGGGATCAGCTGCAGGCGCAGTCCCGCAGATCGCCAACGAACTCACTTCGTCCGGGGCCGCTTCGCAGAAGGCGCGCCAGCCTCGCAGAACCTCGAGCCCATCCTCCACAGAATACAGGATGAAGGCAAACATCACCTCCGGCCCGATCGGGTGCAGGTGGTATTCAAACTGCGTCACCACGCCGAAGTTGCCGCCGCCGCCCCGGATGCCCCAGAAGAGGTCAGAGTTCTCCTCCACGCTCGCACGCCGGATCTCGCCATCAGCGGTGACGATCTTCACCGAGGCGAGATTGTCGCAGCTCAACCCATGCTGGCGCCGCATGAAGCCGAGCCCGCCGCCGAGGGTGAGTCCGCCGATTCCGGTCTTCGAGACCAGGCCACCCGGGGCGGCGAGGCCATGGGGCTGTGTCGCGCGGTCAAGGTCACCCCAGGTGGCCCCGCCGCCAGCGCGGGCAAGGCGCTGCTCTGCATCGACGTTGACACTGTTCATCGACGACAAGTCGATGACGATGCCATCGTCGCACATGGCGAACCCGGCTACGTTGTGGCCGCCGGAGCGGACCGCCATCGGCGCCCCGACCCGTCCAGCGAAGCGCACGGCGGCGGAAACCTCCTCGGTCGAAGCGGGCCGGACGATCAAGGCCGGCCGTCGCCGGATCGCGCCATTCCAGAGGGCCGTCGCCGCATCGAATGCGTCGTCGCCCGGCCGCAGAAGATCCCCGGACACTATTGGCGCAAGTGCGGCAACGCCCTCACGACCGATCCAGGAAGATCGGTTGTTGTGTGTGGTCATGGCATCCTCCTTGGAGTGAGTTTCCTCGGGGGGGCGGGCGCCGACCTGCAGGCGATCGCCGCGCCCCGCCAAGTCCTGTCAGTTTGCCCTGCGGACGCCAGAGCTCTCCAGTGTGCTCGCGGTCTATCGGGACCTAGAAAAAATGATTCTTCCGTTTCAATGGCCTAATCGCTTGCGGACTTGCACCGCCGTCCGCAGGCGCGCATTTTGTTCGCGTCAACTGGACTCAAGGTGCGGCCAATGGAGATCAGCGATCATCGGTCCGGCTCCGACACGCGGGAACGCCTGCTTGAGATCGCGGAGCGGGCGGTTCTGGAGAAGGGATTTGGCGCGACGTCGATCGAGGAACTCGTCGCGGAGGCCGGGATCACGAAGAACGGCTTCTTTTACCATTTCCCCAACAAGAACGCACTCGCACTTGCGCTGCTCCACCGCTATTTTGCCCGCGACAACGCCCTGTTCGACGATGCTCTGGCCCGGGGACGCGAGCTGTCCGACGATCCGCTTGAGGCGTTCCTGATCGGGCTGAAGCTGCTTGCCGAGACGGTGGCCGACCTGCCGGAGGCTTTTCCGGGCTGCCTCGTTGCCACATTCTGCTATCAGGAGCGGCTCTTCGACACCGATGTGCACGCGCTCTACCACGAGATCGTGCTGGACTGGCGCGCGCGCTTCCGGTCGAGCCTCGATACCGTCTGCGAGCGATACGAGCCGGTCGAGGACGTCGATCTCGACGCCCTGGCCGACATGGTCTCGACGGCGATAGAAGGGGGCATGGTTCTCGCTCGAGCGACCGGCAACAGCGCGATCGTGCCGGCGCAGATCATGATGGTGCGAACGACTATCCGGCTTCTGTTCCGGTCGCCGACAGGAGCAAGCCTGAAGTGAACCAGCGACAGACGTGTCGCGGCACTCCCGCCTTGTTCCCCGACGTGCCTTCTGCCACCGCATTTCGCGATGAGAGCGGTTCGGCCGCGATGGGTTCCGGTCCGCTCTGGGCTGCAACCGTCGTGCCGACCAGCAGGCCGCAGATTGCGACGACGGAAGCAGCAAGCAAGGGTGTGGACGTTTTTTGCATGATTTGTCTCCAGGTCTCTGGGTCTGAGAAATCTCGTTGTGAAGGGCGCCGCGCTATGCGGCGCGTCCGGAGGCGATCGCCTTGACCTTGTCGGAGGTCAGCATCTCGCCGCCGATTGCCCAGTCTCCGCTTTCGACCTCGTTCACCTTGACCCAGGTTACACCACGCATGTTCTCGCCCTCGACGGCGACCAACCTGCAGCAACACGCCGGCGTCGAATATCACTGCCCCAGCGGCGCGAAGTCGTTACTTTCAACGTGCAGCAGGAATGGCTCAACATATTCGGCGCGGACCTGACCAACGCCTACGGCATCGACGAATTCACCCTGACGATGACAACCAACTGACTTTGCTGAGCTCTGCGCAATGACGCAGGAACTTTGAGCCGGATTGTTTATTTGTGCAAGATCGTCTGCTTTCAGGTATCGGCAAAGCTTGTCTCTACGACGCGAATGAGGGCGCGATACCGTCGTTCCGCGCACCACCATCAGTACCCGCTGGGCAATCTTTTCCTACAGCGCTCTGGGCCGCTTTGTTCCTGTCCGCTTCAGGCCCAGCAATCAGGTAAGCTTACATTCCTGGAATGAAGCAGGTAGGACGATACCGCCTACGCCACGTCGGCGAAGCCGCCTCGTTCCGACAGATAGGTCGCCGAAATGAATGGGATGTCGTCGGCTTCGGCGCCAGCTTCCAGCAACGTCTCCCGGACCTCGCTGCCTTCATCAAAGGACAGCTCTTCGCCCGTGCCGTAAGTGTGGAGAAGACGGTACGCCCATCCGACCTGTCGGTCGGCCTCGCGCTGGTCCGGATCACGGATGGTGCCAGTGCGCTTGGCGGCGCGATCCAGGGCCTCGATCTCCTCGCGCATGGCTTCGGCTTCGAGCGCGAAGATCTTTCCCAGCTGTTCCTTGGTCGCCATCCTCGCCCTCGGCATCATCTCCATCTGCAGCAGCAGCGCGTTGAGCCGCCGCGCCACCACAGAGGCCTTCTTACGGTCCGAGAGCCTAAGGCTCAGTGAAAGCCTGGCGTTCCTACCGGACGCTTCAAATCCGACGGGAATTCGTGCCCGCCAGTAGAAGATCGGACCTCTGAGAACGAGATTCTCGACCTGATGTCTGCGCAGTCCCATCCGCCCGTGCTCCGTCGGCCCGGGGCGGATGGACATCACCTCTGGGCATCAGTTGTGGGCACCAGTTGCGGAAGGCCGATTCGGCGCGATGAAACGACTTGTCCGGAAGGCCGGAATCCTGCGGTTCTCAAAGGGTTTGGGAAGCGGGTTGGCTGGGGAACCTGGATTCGAACCAGGACTAACGGAGTCAGAGTCCGTGGGTCTACCGTTAACCTATTCCCCAATGCGCCCGGCCCCTCGGGGCGACGACTTGGAAGGCTATTTGGTATAGGATGACGCGTTAGTCAACCCCGGCACCGGTTCAAGACTGCCTTTGCGGCTTTGGTCCCATCGCGCCTCTTGGTGATCGCCGCGGCGCCTGCTAGTCTCATGCCAACTTTTGGATTTGGCGCGCCTGCCTGTTCGCCAAGGCGGAATGCGCGGGCGCCGAAGGACAGTCGAGTGAAGGACCCGGATCAGGGCGCAGGCGCCCCGGCGGCCGGGGTGCCGCGCGGGGCCGAGTCGAGTCAGGCCGTCTCCTCGTTTGGCAACGAGGCGCCGACAGGCTCGCCTCTTCCCGTCTTCCGCAAGGAAGACGCGGCACAGGCCCCCACAGTTGAAAAGCGTCCCAAGCGGCGGCGCAAGCGAAGGCGCGGCCGCAAGGTCTTCGCCCGCGATGGCGCAGGCGCGGGCGAGAGCGCAGTCCTGCAGCCGCCATCCCCGCCAGAACCCGCGCCCCAGCCGCGACCGAATGTGGCAACGCAGCGGTCAGCAGCAGCGTCGGAGGAAGAGCGCCCGCCGGCCTATGCCGCGCTCGATCTCGGCACCAACAATTGCCGTCTCCTCGTAGCCGTGCCGGCGCGGCGCGGCCAGTTCCGCGTCATCGATGCCTTTTCGCGCATCGTGCGGCTGGGCGAGGGGCTGTCGCTCACCGGACGGCTGAGCGAGCCGGCCATGGACCGCGCCGTCGAGGCGCTGGCGGTTTGTGCCGCCAAGCTGCAGACGCGGCGCGTGGCAAAGGCGCGCCTGATCGCCACTGAGGCCTGCCGCTCGGCCGAAAACGGCGTCGCCTTCATCGACCGGGTGCGCGAGCGGACAGGTCTCGATCTGGAAATCATCGACCGTCAGACCGAAGCGCGGCTGGCGGTGTCCGGCTGCGGCTCGCTGGTGGACAGCGAGACACGAGGCGTGGTGCTGTTCGACATCGGCGGCGGCTCGTCCGAGATCGCGCTCGTCGATCTGACGCGCGATCGGTCGGCACGGCTTGCCAACAACATTGCCGCCTGGACATCGCTGCCGGTCGGCGTGGTGTCGCTGGCCGAGCGCCATGGTGGGCGCGACGTCACGCCGGCGGTCTTCGAGGCCATGGTGGCCGATGTCGGCGCGATGCTGGCGGGTTTCGCGGCCCTCAACCCGCTGAGTGAAATCATCAATGGCGGCCGGTTCCACCTGCTTGGCACCTCCGGCACGGTGACCACGCTCGCCGGCGTCCATCTCGAGCTCGCCCGCTACGACCGGCGCCGGGTCGACGGCTTGTGGATGGACCGCGCCAACGTCGACGCGATGATCGAGCGCGTGCTCGGCTGGTCCTATGATGAGCGCGTCGCCAATCCCTGCATCGGGCCCGATCGCGCCGACCTCGTGCTGGCCGGCTGCGCCATCCTGCAGGCGATCCGCAATGCCTGGCCGAGCGAGCGCCTGCGCGTCGCCGACAGGGGCCTGCGCGAAGGCATGCTCAGTGAATTGATGGCCGAGGACGGTGTCTGGCGCCGGCGGCGACGGGGAGATCGGCGGTCATGAAGAAGCCTACCAAGACCGGTACGGGCGTGCGCGCCTTGAGGACGCGGCTGACCAAGAAGAAGGTCAAACCCTCCTCGCGCCGCTGGCTCGAGCGCCAGCTCAACGACCCCTATGTCAAACGCGCCCAGGCAGAAGGCTATCGTGCCCGTGCCGCCTACAAGCTGATCGAGGTCGACGACCGCCACAAGCTTCTGAAGCCTGGCCAGCGCGTGGTCGATCTGGGCGCGGCCCCCGGCGGCTGGTGCCAGGTGGCGGTGGCACGGGTGAAATCCACGCCCGAGGCGCCCCGCGTGGTGGGCATCGACTATCTCGACGTCGACCCGGTGCCGGGCGCGATCATCCTGAAGATGGATTTTCTCGACGACGATGCCCCCGCGCGGCTCGAAGAGGCGCTGGGCGGCCCGGCCGATATCGTCCGGTCCGACCTCGCTGCCCCC
>Ga0079973_1000032_pt1 | contig 12098 bp, 13 predicted proteins | sample HotLakConsUCCR28_FD_68699 | JGI IMG/M metagenome (GOLD analysis project Ga0079973, IMG submission 68699) | Hypersaline microbial mat communities from Hot Lake, Washington, USA - Hot Lake Consortium UCC-R28 (version 2) (version 2) ... | reverse complement strand
TCGTCATTTCGAAGAAAACCCGCCCCGGTCACCCGGAGCGGCTCCTGTCAACTCTCGCGCAAACCCTCAGTTCGCCTCGAAATACTTGAACAGCACCTGGTCGTCGGCATCCACCACCGTGGTCCAGTCGTCCGAGACGCCCCAGTTCAGGATCTGGTTGTGGATCGGGATGTAGATCACCTCCTCCTTCGCCATCTCGAACAGCTCCGCGACGGTCTGGTCGCGGGCCTCGAGGTCGGTGTTGGAGGTCAGCGAGGCGATCATCTCGTCCATCTCGGGGTTGGAGTAGCGCGTGGCGTTCCACGAGCCGCGGCCCTCGCCCTGGGTGTGGTAGAGGAAGTTGAAGATGTATTCCGCGTCATAGGTCGGCACGCCCCAGCCCAGCAGGTAGAAATCCGTGTCGAGGTTGGCGATCAGCGGGAAGTGCTGCGCCCGCGGCGTGGCCGAGAGGTTCACGGCGATCCCGATCTGCGCCAGCATGCCGACGGCGGCCTGGCAGATCGCCTCGTCGTTGACGTAGCGGTCATTGGGGCAGTCGAGCTGCACGGTGAAGCCGTCGCCGTAGCCCGCCTCCTCCATCAGGGCGCGGGCGGCCTCGATGTCGTACTCGGGGTAGGTGTCGAGCTCCTCGGTCCAGCCGGCGACGGGCGGCGGGGCCAGCGTGCCCGACGGGGCGGACTGGCCGCGCATCACCACCTGCTGGATCGCCTCGCGGTTGATGGCGATGTTCATCGCCTCGCGCACGCGCTGATCGGCGAAGGGGTTGGCGCCATCGACATTGTCGCTGCCCAGGTCGTCGTCGCCGACGTTCAGGCCGAAGAAGATGCTCCGGTTCTGCGGCGCGGTGGCCAGGCCGATGCCGTCGGCTTCGGTGACGCGCTGAAGATCCTGCACCGGCACGTCCTGGATGAAGTCGACCTCGCCGGTCAGCAGGGCGGCGACGCGGGTGGAGGGGTTCTGGATCGGGGTGAAGATGATCTCGCTCACGTCGAGCGGGAATTCCCCGATGCCCCAGTAGTCGGGGTTGGCGGTCATCACCGTGCGTACGTCGGCCTCGCGGCTCTGCAGCACGAAGGGGCCGGTGCCGTTGGTGTTGCGCGCGGAATAGGTATCCTCGCCGGCGGCGTAGTCCTGCACCTCCTCGGCCCCGTTCTCGGCCGCCCAGCCCGCGTCCATCATCATGATGTTGGTCAGGTTGTTGGGCAGCAGCGGGTTCGGCCCGTCGGTCACGACCTCGACGGTGGTGGGGCCGGTGGCCCGCACCTCGGTCACGCCGGTGAGCAGTTCCTTGAAGTTCGACGCCTCGGTCCGGGCGCGGTTGAGCGAGAACACCACATCCTCGCTGTCGAACTCCTGGCCGCCGTGGTAGGTGACGCCCTCGCGGAGTTCGAACACCCAGACGTTCGGATCGTCCTCCGACACCTCCCAGCTCAGCGCCAGCGCCGGTTCCATCTCGCCGCGCATGTTGCGCACGATTAGCGGCTCGTAGACCTGGTGCAGAAGCGTGGTGGTCGGGCCTTCGTTCTGGGAATGCGGGTCGAGGGTCAGCGCTTCGGAGGCGCGCGCCCAGCGGATGGTCTCGGCCGAGGCCGCGGCGGCGGTCAGCGCCGTTGTGGCCAGAAGCGCCGCGCCGAAGGCGGCAAATCGCATGGTCATGGAGGAACTCCCTGTGGTTTCTTGTTGGTACCTGCCGCACTGTAGGGAGAGGCCTTGCCGGTTGTCCAGACGTGAGGCCGAACCGGTCCGCAGCGTCAGGCAGGGGGGTGCTTTTCCCCGCGTCCCGGCCTAGATCAGGAACTGCGCCGCATATGTTCAGGAGCTATCCCATGCCCGCCACCGCCGAGGACCACAGCTGGATCGACCGTTTCGACGGGCTCGGCAGCCTCGAGCCGCGTATCCGCGACGTGCTGACGGCGCGCAGCCAGGTGATCCGGCTGGCCGCGGGCACCACGATCTTCGGCCCCGGCAAGTCGCCCGATCACCTGCTGCTGCTGTTGCAGGGCACGGTGCGGGTGCAGCAGTTGTCGGAAAGCGGGCGCGAGGTGGTGCTCTACCGCGTCACGGCGGGCGAAAGCTGCGTGCTGACGACCGCCTGCATGCTGGCCTACGAGGATTACGCCGCCGAGGGCATCGCCGAGACCGACATCGTGGCCGCCGCAATCCCGCGGGCGGTCTTCGACGACCTTATCGCGTCGTCGAAGACGTTCCGCAATTTCGTGTTCCGCGCCTATTCGCGGCGGATCACCGACCTGTTCCACGTCATCGAGGATATCGCCTTCCGGCGCATGGACATACGGCTGGCGCAGAAGATCATCGCGCGGGCCGACGCGGGCGTGCTGAAGGCGACGCATGCGCAGCTGGCGGCCGAACTGGGCACCGCGCGCGAGGTGGTCTCGCGGCAGCTGGCCGAGTTCCAGCGCCGCGGCTGGGTGGCGCAATCGCGCGGCACGGTGGAGATTCTCGACTGCGCCGGGCTGCGGCAGCTGGCCGAGACCTGAGCGGGCCGCCGCACGAAAGCGGCCACGCGCCCCGGTTGTGTGACTGGGTCACATGGCTATGTGACTAGATCACCGATTGTCAGCGGCCGATGCGCTATCCATCCTTCTGCGAACAGGAAGGAGATCTGTCCAGATGACTGCAATCATTGGCTGTGCCATGCGATTCGCCCCAGGGTGCGTCGCATGATCGAAACCGCTTTCACCCCCTGGCAGTCGCTCGGCGGCGGCGTGCTGATCGGGCTCGCCTCGGTGCTGCTGATGCTCGTCTCGGGCCGCATCATGGGCGCGACCGGCATCCTCGCCGGCGTCTTCGCGCCCGCGTCGCGCGCCGATCTGAGCTGGCGCGTGGCGCTGCTGCTGGGGATGCTCACCGGCCCCGCCGTCTACTGGCTGGCGACCGGCGGCATGCCCGAGATCACCGTGCCCGTGTCGATGCCGATGCTGCTGGTCGGCGGCTTCATCGTCGGCGTCGGCGTCACCTACGGCTCGGGCTGCACCTCGGGCCATGGCGTGTGCGGCATGGCGCGGCTTTCGCCGCGGTCGATCGCGGCGACGCTGACCTTCATGGCCGCCACCGCCGTGACCGTCTTCGTCGTGCGCCATGTGATCGGAGGCTAGACCATGCACCTGATCCTTCTCTACCTCATCGGCGTGGTCTTCGGCACCGGCATCGTGGTGTCGGGCATGGCCAACCCCGCCAAGGTCATCAACTTCTTCGACGTGGCGGGAACCTGGGACCCCAGTCTTGCCTTCGTCATGGGCGGCGCTTTGATCGTCACCGCGATCGGCTACCGGATCGTCTTCGGCCGGGGCCGCCCGATCTTCGAGGGGCGCTTCATGCTGCCCAGCGCGCGCAATCTCGATGCGCGGCTCCTCGGCGGCTCGGCCGTCTTCGGCGTGGGCTGGGGCATCGCGGGCTTCTGTCCCGGCGGCGCGCTGCCCGCGCTCGGCACCGGGCGGCTCGACGTGATCGCCTTCGTCGCCGCCATGCTCGCCGGCATCTTCGCCGCGAGATACCTGCAATCGCTGTCGCGCCCGAAGGCGCAGGCCGCGGAATGATCCCAAAGGACACCGACATGACCGATTACCCCGTTCACATGGACATCCACCCCGAGGTTCAGGCCTTCTTCGACGAGGCCACGAACACGATCAGCTACATCGTGAAGGACCCGACCTCGGACGCCTGCGCCATCGTCGACAGCGTGATGGACATCGACTACGCCGCCGGGCGCATCACCTACGTTCATGCCGACAGAATGATCGCGGAAATCGAGCGCCGGGGCCTCAAGCTGGAGTGGATCATCGAGACCCATGTCCACGCCGACCACCTGTCGGCCGCGCCCTACATCCAGCAGAAGCTGGGCGGCAAGATCGGCATCGGCTCCAAGATCATGGTGGTGCAGGACACCTTCGGAAAGGTGTTCAACGAAGGCACCGAGTTCCAGCGCGACGGCTCGCAGTTCGACGCCCTGTTCGAGGATGGCGACACCTACAAGATCGGCAACCTGGAGGCCTTCGCCATCTACACGCCGGGCCACACGCCGGCCTGCATGGTGCATGTGATGGGCGATGCGGCCTTCGTCGGCGACACGCTCTTCATGCCCGACGGCGGATCGGCGCGGGCGGATTTCCCCGGCGGGGATGCGGCGACGCTCTACGACAGCATCCAGAAGGTGCTGGCGCTGCCCGACGCGATACGGCTTTTCATGTGCCACGACTACGGCCCCAACGGCCGCGACATCCAGTGGGAGACCACGGTGGGCGAGGAAAAGGCGCACAACATCCATGTCGGCGGCGGAAAGACGAAGGAGGATTTCGTCAAGTTCCGCACCGAACGCGATGCGCAGCTGGCGATGCCGCGCCTGATCATCCCGTCGCTGCAGGTCAACATGCGCGCCGGCGCGATCCCGACCGACAAGGACGGGCGCCCGATGCTGAAGGTGCCGGTGAACGGGCTCTGACCCGTCACCGCGCCGACCCTGCCACGACCCGTTCCAAAGGAGGCACCGGTATGGACGCCAGACCCCTCACCGCCGGCCTGTCGGTCGCCCCGCAGATCACGGCCGCCGATGTGCGCGACGCGGCCGCCCGCGGCTTCGGCGCCATCGTCTGCAACCGCCCCGACGACGAGGAGCCGGGCCAGCCCGCCTTCGCGGCGATCGCTGCGGCGGCGCAGGCGCTGGGGCTGGAGGCCCGCCACCAGCCGGTCGTGCCGGGGCAGGTGACCGATGCCGACGCCGCCGCCTTCGCCCGCCTGCTGGCGGAACTGCCGGGGCCGGTGCTTGCCTATTGCCGCAGCGGCGCCCGCTGCGAGACGCTGTTCGTGCGCTCGGTCACCCAGGCCGCGGCCGCGGACGACGCTTCCGCCTGCTAGACAATCGCGCCGCTGCCCTCAGCGCGCCAACCCGAGAAAAGACAGGCCCGGATGTTCAAGACCCTCGGCAGATACGTTCCGGTGCTCGACTGGGGCCGCCGCTACACTCGCGATGCGTTGCAAAACGACCTGATGGCGGCGGTGATCGTCACCATCATGCTGATCCCGCAATCGCTGGCCTACGCGATGCTGGCCGGGCTGCCGCCCGAGGCGGGGCTTTACGCCTCGATCCTGCCGATCATCCTCTACGCCATCTTCGGCACCTCGCGGGCGCTGGCGGTGGGGCCGGTGGCGGTGGTGTCGCTGATGACGGCCGCCGCCGTGGGGCAGGTGGCCGAGGCGGGCACGGCGGGCTATGCCATCGCCGCGCTGACGCTGGCGGTGATGTCGGGCGCGATCCTGCTCGCCATGGGCCTGCTCAAGCTCGGGTTCCTGGCCAATTTCCTCAGCCATCCGGTGATCGCGGGCTTCATCACCGCGTCGGGCATCCTGATCGCGGCCAGCCAGATCAAGCACATCCTCGGCATTCCGGCGGGCGGGCACACCTTGCCCGAGATCGCGTCGTCGCTCATCGCGCATCTGGGCGAGGTGAACGTCCTCACGCTTGTCATCGGCATCGGCGCCACCGGGTTCCTGTTCTGGGTCCGCAAGGGGATGAAGCCCGTGCTGATCCGCCTTGGCCTGCGGCCCAGATTGGCGGATGTGGTGCAGAAGGCCGGGCCGGTGGCGGCTGTTGTCGTCACCACGCTGGCGGTCTGGGGCTTCGGCCTTGCCGACAGGGGCGTGGCGATCGTGGGCGCGGTGCCGCAATCGCTGCCGCCGCTGACGCTGCCGAGCCTCGATTTCGACCTCATCACCGCGCTGTTCGTGCCGGCGCTGCTGATCTCGGTCATCGGCTTCGTCGAGTCGATCTCGGTCGCGCAGACGCTGGCCGCCAAGAAGCGCCAGCGCATCGACCCCAACCAGGAGCTGATCGGCCTGGGCGCCGCCAATCTCGGCGCCGGTTTCACCGGCGGCTTTCCGGTGACGGGCGGCTTCGCGCGGTCGGTGGTGAACTTCGACGCGGGCGCCGAAACCCCGGCGGCGGGCGCCTATACCGCCCTGGGCCTCGGCATCGCCGCGCTGGCGCTGACGCCGCTGATCTACTTCCTGCCGGCCGCGACGCTGGCGGCCACCATCATCGTGGCGGTCCTGAGCCTGGTGAACCTCGGCATCCTCAAGACCGCCTGGGCCTATTCCAAGGCCGATTTCGCCGCCGTCATGGCCACCATCGTTCTGACGCTGGGCTTCGGCGTCGAGGCGGGCGTTTCGGCGGGGGTGATCCTGTCGATCCTGCTGCATCTCTACAAGACCTCGCGCCCGCATGTGGCCGAGGTCGGGCTGGTGCCCGGCACCCAGCATTTCCGCAACATCCACCGTCACGAGGTCGAAACCGACCCGGCCATCGTGACCATCCGCATCGACGAGAGCCTGTATTTCCCGAACGCGCGGTTTCTCGAGGATTACGTTCTCGACCGCGTGGGGGAGGGCGGGGCGATCCGGCATGTGGTGCTGATGTGTTCGGCGGTGAACGTCATCGACTTTTCCGCGCTGGAGGCGCTGGAGGCGCTGAACCACAGGCTGCGCGACATGGGCATCACGCTGCACCTGTCCGAGGTGAAGGGGCCGGTGACCGACCGGCTGAAGAAGACCCATTTTCTGGACGATCTGTCGGGCAAGGTGTTCTTGTCGCAATACGACGCCTGGGTGGCGCTGACCGCGGGGCCGACACCCTCGAAGGCGGCGGAGTAGCGGGCAACGGACTGCAGGTCTTCGGGTCGGCCTACTGCAGGTGTCCCCTGGTCAGTCGACCACGCTCAGCGCCGGTTTGGCACTCCGCGTCATCACGCGCCCGGCCGTGTCGAAGAACACGATCGCGCCCGGATCGGTTTCCAGCCGCGGCGATTGCGCGACCTTGATCCGGCTGCCGTGCCCGTCGCGCAGGACCAGACGTTCCGCGCCGATGCGAAGGTGGATCAGGGTCTCGGCCCCCAGCGCCTCGACCAGCATCACCTCGGCCTCGATGCCGTCGCGCCCGATGCGCAGCTGCTCGGGCCGCACGCCCACGGCGTCGGCGCCACCGGGGGCACCGCCCGCGATGGCGGCGAAGGCCTGCCCGGCGGGCGAGGCGATATCGAACACGTTCATCGGCGGCGCGCCGATGAATTCGGCGACGAAGCGGCTGGCGGGATTTTCATAGAGGTCCATCGGCGTGCCGATCTGCTCGATCCGGCCGTTCGACATGATGACGATGCGGTCGGCCAGGCTCATCGCCTCGACCTGGTCATGGGTCACGAAGACGAAGGTGGCCCCAAGCCGGCGGTGCAGGTCCTTCAGCTCCGCGCGCAGCTGCGTGCGCAGTTTCGCGTCGAGGTTCGACAGCGGCTCGTCGAACAGGAACACCGCGGGTTCGCGCACGATGGCGCGGCCCATGGCGACGCGCTGGCGCTGACCGCCCGAAAGCGCGCGGGGCTTGCGGTCGAGGTAGGCGGCGATCTGCAGGGTGGACGCCGCCGAAGCGATCCGGCGGTCGATCTCGGGCCGGGGCATGCCCTTGTTCTTGAGACCGTATTCCATGTTCTTGCGCACCGACATGTGCGGGTAGAGCGCGTAGTTCTGGAACACCATGGCGATGTCGCGTTCCGCCGGTTCAAGCTTGTTCACGACGCGGCCCGCGATCTCGACCTCGCCGTCGGTGATGGTTTCCAGCCCTGCGATCATCCGCAGGATCGTGGACTTGCCGCAGCCCGAGGGGCCGACCAGCACGATGAACTCGCCATCCGCGATGTCGACCGACGCGCCCTTCACGGCGCTGACGCCGCCCGGATAGGTCTTGCCCACATCTCGAAGTTTCAATTCGGCCATGGTTATTTCTCGCTGTCCACGAGGCCCTTCACGAAAAGCCTCTGCATGAAGATGACGACCAGGACCGGCGGGACCATGGCCAGAACCGTGACCGACATGATGTAATTCCACAGCGGTTCGCTGTCGACCACGTCGGACATGCGCTTGATGCCCGCGACGATCGTCTGGTAGCTGTCGTCGGTCGTGACGAGGATCGGCCAGAGGTACTGGTTCCAGCCGTAGATGAAGAGGATGACGAAAAGCGCCGCGATGTTGGTCTGCGACATCGGCAGCAAGATGTCCTTGAAGAACTTCATCGGCCCGGCGCCGTCGATCCGCGCCGCCTCCATCAGCTCGTCGGGCATGGTCAGGAACACCTGCCGGAACAGGAATGTCGCGGTGGCCGAGGCCATCAGCGGCACGGTCAGGCCGGTGTAGGAGTTCAGCAGGTTCAGCGTCGAGATGACCTGGAAGGTCGGCACGATCCGCACCTCGACCGGCAGCATCAGGGTAATGAAGATCAGCCAGAAGGCCAGCCCGCGAAAGGGAAACCGGAAATAGACGATGGCGAAGGCCGAGAGGATCGAGATCACGATCTTTCCGAAGGCGATGGCCAGCGCCATGATCATCGAGTTGGTCAGCATCAGCCCGATCGGCACCGACATCTGCGAGGCGACGCCGCCGCGAAACACGCCCGCGTAGCTTTCGACGATGTTGTCACCCGGCAAAAGCGGGATGGTGCCGCGGATGAAGGCGTTCGGCTCGTGCGTCGAGGCGATGAAGGCGACATAGACCGGGAAGGCCACCAGCAGCACGCCCAGGATCAGGACGGCATGGGCCATGTAGTCGAGCCAGCGTTGATTTTCGACCATGTCTCCAGCCCCCTCAGTAGGTCACACGGCGTTCCACGAAGCGGAACTGGATGAAGGTCAGGCAGATGACGAGACCCATCAAGATCACCGACTGCGCCGAGGACGAGCCGAAGTTGAGCCCGACATAGCCATCCTGGAACACCTTGTAGACCAGGATGTTGGTGGCTTGCGCCGGTCCGCCCTCGGTGGTGGCGTCGATCACGGCGAAGGTTTCGAACAAGGTGTAGACGATGTTGACGACCAGCAAGAAGAAGGTGGTGGGCGACAGCAGCGGCAAGGTGATCGTCCAGAACCGCTTGAGCGGGCCGGCGCCGTCGATCGCCGCGGCCTCGCGCAGGCTGGCGGGGATGGATTGCAGGCCCGCGACGAAGAACAGGAAATTGTAGCTGATCTGCTTCCACGCCGAGGCGATCACCACGAGGACCATGGCGTCATCGGGGTCGAGCGCATGGTTCCAGTCGTAGCCAAAGAGGTTCTCCAGCACGTAGGGCATGATGCCGATGGTCGGGTTGAAGATGAACCACCACAAGATGCCCGCGACGGCGGGGGCGACGGCGTAGGGCCAGACCAGAAGCGTGGTGTAGCCGTGCGCGCTTCGGATCATCCGGTCGACGGCCAGCGCCAGCAGAAGCGACAGCCCCAGGGCCAGCGCGACGGTTGCGATCGAGAAGACGATCGTGACCTGGATCGAGTCGATGTATTCGGGATTGTCGAACAGGCGTGTATAGTTGCGCAGCCCGACGAAGGTGGAGGACATGCCGAAGGCGTCCTCGCGCAGGAAGGACATGTAGACGGCCTGGGCGGCGGGCCAGAGAAAGAAGATGCCGGTAATGATCAGCTGCGGCGCCAGCAGCAGGTAGGGCAAGCCCTTGTTGCCAAATATCGTGCGTTTGCCTTGCATCTTGCCCCCCGCGATGGAAAGGCCCGCGCCGCATGGCTGCGGCACGGGCCGGATGTCAGGACGTCGGGATCAGCCGTTGGCGTCTTCGAAGTCGCGGATCAGCGCGTTGCCACGTTCCACCACGGCGTCGAGCGCGCCCTGCGCATCGACATCACCGGAGAGCAGGCGCTGGAATTCCTCGTCGATGATCGTGCGGATCTGGACGTAGTTGCCGAAGCGCAGCCCGCGGGAGTTCTCGGTCGGCTCGTTCAGCGTCATCTGCTCGATCGACACCTCGGAGCCGGGGTTTGCCTCGTAGTAGCCCTGCTCGGTGCTCAGGTCGTAGGCGGCCTGGGTGATCGGCAGGTAGCCGGTCTCCTGGTGCCACGCGGCCTGCACCTCGGCCGAGGCGAGGTAGTTGAAGAACGCGGCCACGCCGGCCTGCTCCTCGTCCGAACCGCCCGCGAGAACCCAGAGGGTCGCGCCGCCGATGATCGAGTTCTGCGGCGCGCCGTCGACGTCGTCGTAATAGGGCAGCATGCCGAAGCCGACTTCGAAATCGGTGTTGTTCAGAACGCCGGCGCGCGACGCGGAGGAGTTCATGTACATCGCGCATTCGCCTGCGTAGAAGGCCGGCGGCGCATCGTCGCCACCGCCCGGACCGCCATAGCGGAACACGCCGTCTTCCTGCCAGCTTGCCAGGTTGTCCCAGTGGCGCACCTGCACGTCACCGTTCACGGTCAGCTCGGTCTCGAGCCCGCCGAAGCCGTTCTGCAGCGTGCCGATGGGCTGGTTGTGCCAGGCCGAGAAGTTTTCCAGCTGCGCCCAGCTGACCCAGCCGGTGGTGAAGCCGCATTCGGCCGCGCCCGCATCCATGATCTGGCGCGAGAACTCCTCGACCTGGGCCCAGGTTTCCGGCGGCTGCTCGGGGTCGAGGCCGGCAGCCTCGAACACGTCCTTGTTGTAGTACATGATCGGCGTCGACGAGTTGAAGGGCATCGACAGCATGTTGCCCTCGGGGTCGGCGTAGTAGCCGACGACGGCGGGCAGGAAGGCGTCGGGATCGAAGTCCGCGCCGGTGTCTTCCATCAGTTGGTAGACAGGCACGATGGCGCCTTCGGCGGCCATCATGGTGCCGGTGCCGACCTCGAAGACCTGCACGATGTCGGGCTGCTCGCCTGCGCGGAAGGCCGCGATCGCGCCGGTCATCGTCTCGGTGTAGGTGCCGCGGTAGGAGGGCACGACGACGTAGTCGGACTGCATGGCGTTGAAGTCATCGGTGATGCCTTCGAGGATCTCGCCCAGCTCGCCGCCCATGGCATGCCACCAGTCGATCTGCGTCTGCGCCGAGGCGTGCACGCTCAGGGCCATCACGCTTGCGGCGCTGGCCGCAGCGATTTTGCTGAATCTCATCTGTTTCTCCTCCGGCCGGTCGCCCGGCGCTTCTGTCGGTCAGGAAACGAAAGGGGACCCTCGTGGTCGCCCCTCCCGAACGGCGCTTAGAGCGTGTTGCGATCTTTCCGATTCAGGATTCCCATGAAGCTTGATTTCTGATTCCCTGTCTGCATGGCAGATATGGGGGTTTGAGATGGGCAAGCCACATCCTATGGCGCTTCGCGAGCGGGTTGTTGCGTTTGTGGAGGAAGGGCATTCGCACCGTGCTGCGGCCGCGCGGTTCCGGGTTTCGGTGAAGTTCGTCAATGACATGGTGATCTTGAAGCGCGAGACGGGCGGACTGGAGCCGCGTGTTCAGGGCAACGGCGGCGGGCATGGCAAGCTGGTCCGTCTGCGGGACTGGATCGCGGCGCGGATGACGGCCAAGCCCGACCTCACACTGGATGACCTGGTGCTGGAGATTGCCGATGCGCACCAGATGACTGTCCATCGCGTGTCGGTCTGGCGGACCCTCCGCGGTCTCGGGCTGACACACAAAAAAAGACCTGCAAGCCGTCGAGCAGAAACGGCCTGAGGTTCGCCAGGCGCGCCATGTCTGGATCACGCGACGTCAGCCGTTCATGGCTGACCTGTTGCCACGCATCGGTTTCATTGATGAGACCTCGCTCAAGACCAACATGGCCAAAACCACCGGATGGTTCCCCAAGGGCGCGCGTCTGATAGATCACGCCCCTTTCGGTCACTGGAATACCCAGACCTTCATCGCCGCCCTGCGCCATGACCGTCTGGATGCGCCTTGGGTGATTGAGGGTGCCATGAACCGCGAGCTGTTCGAGCTTTATGTCGAGACCCAACTCGCCCCGACCTTACAGCCCGGCGACGTGATCATTCTCGACAACCTGTCCTCCCACAAAAGCCCCACGGCCGCCGATGCCATGCGCGCGGTCGGCGCATGGTTTCTCTTCCTGCCTCCCTACAGCCCCGATCTCAACCCAATCGAAATGGCCTTCGCCAAGCTCAAAGCCCTGGTCCGGAGGGCCGCCGCCCGGACCTACGACGATCTCTGGCACGCCGTTGGGCACGTATGCGATCTCTTCACCGAAGAGGAGTGCTACAACTTCTTCAAGGCCGCAGGATATGAAAACGATTGAACGCAACACGCCCTAAACGATTGAACGCAACACGCCCTAGCGCTC
>Ga0079973_1000019_pt1 | contig 12844 bp, 9 predicted proteins | sample HotLakConsUCCR28_FD_68699 | JGI IMG/M metagenome (GOLD analysis project Ga0079973, IMG submission 68699) | Hypersaline microbial mat communities from Hot Lake, Washington, USA - Hot Lake Consortium UCC-R28 (version 2) (version 2) ... | reverse complement strand
GCAGCGGTACAGGTGCGTGAGAATGACCGCCCTGCGCCACGGAAAATCCTGCGCAGCCTGCCGGCTGCTGCCGGGTGAGAATCGGGGTGTTGGGAACGTAGTGCAGAAGTCCGTACGTTGCTGTTTAAAATCAACCGTTCATTACGCCAAACTCCAGCATGCCCGCCTACATCCAGCACATCTCTACCCGCGTTCCCGAAAATTATTATGATCAGCAGTATGTACGTGAGTTCATGAAACGCCAGTTCCCCGGCGACCGGCTGACAAGTATGATTCTGCACCGTATTTACACACAATCGGGCATTGAAAAACGGCACAGCGTACTGCGGGAGTTTCACGGGGAGCCGGACGGTGATGGAGCCGGAGCAGCGCCCGCTGCCGTAGAGGGGAACACCGGAACTGTACCAGGCAACGCCCAGTCCAGCGGGGCTTCAGGGCAGCATCCTGCCACCCCTACCGGACAGACTACCGCGCGGGGTGATCGAAACTTTGACACGACAACGGCAGCCGGCGGGGTATCCGCCCCTCCGGACGAGCAGCTTGTAGGTGACGATGAGCCGCTGTTCCGTATACAGCCTGACGGCACCATGCGCGTGCCCACTACCGGCGAGCGCAATGCCCTGTATACCCGTGAAGCCCGCAAACTCTTCATTGCCACGGCCCGCGGCATCTTTGAGGAGCGACCCGACCTGCAGCCTGCATCGGTCACCCATGTGATTACTGTATCGTGTACCGGTTTCTACGCGCCCGGCCCCGACCTTGACATTGTCAACGCCCTGGGACTCTCGCCGGCTACCCAACGCCTGCATATCGGATTTATGGGGTGCTACGCTGCGCTGCCGGCCCTGCGTATGGCCGATAGTATCACGGGCAATGACCCTTCTGCCGTGGTGCTGATTGTAGCCGCGGAGCTGTGTACCCTCCACCTGAAATTTGAATCGGATACCGATTCCCTGCTGAGCACCACAGTCTTCGCCGACGGCTGTGCCGCAGCCCTGGTCACCGGCAGCGACACCCCGCCCCTGCAAGGCGCCCTGCAGGTCGACCAGCTCCACGCTCTGGTCACCCCCAACGGCGCCGAAGATATGGCGTGGACCATCGGAGATCACGGTTTCGACATGGTGCTCTCCTCCTATATACCGGACATCATTGAGGGCAACCTGGACAGTGTGCTGGCTCCGGTCTGGAAAGGATACGGCCTCACACCCGAAGACATTTCCATCTGGGCGGTTCATCCGGGTGGTCGCGCCATTGTAGATAAGGTACAGGACGCCCTCGGCCTGAACGAAACCCAGGTCGCTTCATCGCGGAAGATTTTACGGGATTACGGCAATATGAGCAGTGCAACCGTGTTGTTTGTACTGCGAGACGTCATGGATCGGCTGCGTGAAAGTGACGCCGGCGAACAACGGGTACTGGCCATGGCTTTCGGTCCGGGACTCACCGTTGAAACCGGCCTGATGACCTACCTGCCGTAACGAACCGGTATGCTTGACTTCAGAACCCGCAATACCCTGCTGCGTGAACTCATGGACGATCCCGATTGTGATCCGGTCAGGCTGCAGCGCACGTACCGGCAGTTCGGCACCGTGAACCGGCTGGTGGCATCCTGGAAGCGAATTATCACGCGGGAGCTGCTGCTTCGTGTTGCAGAACGAAACGGCGGTAATCGCTCGCTCACCCTGCTGGATATTGGGTGTGGGCTGCTGGACAATGCCGTAACGGTGCGTGAGCACGCCGCACGACTCGGCTTCAGCCTGCACGTCACCGGCATCGACCCCAACCCCGTTGCAGCATCCATGGTACTGGCCCGTCCCCTGCCGGCTGATGCCGCCTTTGAACAATGCTATCTGCACGATCTCGCCCTGCAGGGCAAGCACTTTGATCTGGTGATTTCCAATCATTTGATGCACCATCTCAGCGACGAAGAAAACCTCGCCCTTTTCAACGATATTGAAACTGTAACACGCGGTGCGGCCCTGATGAACGATCTCCGGCGAAGTCCGGTATCCTGGGCCGCGTACGGACTGGCCACGCTGCCTGTGCGCTGGTACAGCTTTCTGAGCATTGACGGCATGCGCTCCATCCGTCGCAGCTACACCCCGGAAGAGCTCATGCACCTCACGCAACGATGTGGCACGGCCGCAGGTACCTGGCAGGTAATTCCGGTCTGGCCCTTCAGGCAGGTTGTGCGTTACGAACCCCACACCGTCTGAAGTATGGCTATACCCCGGAAAGCAACTCCTATGCCGGTCGATTGCGATTTTCTGATTGCCGGGGCCGGTGCAGCCGGACTCTATGCAGCCAACATACTCATCCGGAACGGGTTTCGTGTACGCGTTCTGGAGCGCCGGGCCGAGCCTTCCACCCACTCCCGCTCTATCGGCATTCACCCTCCATCTCTGGAGCTGCTCCGGGAGCTGGGCTTACTAGAATCTTTCCTCAGCGAAGGCGTTCATGTAACCACGGGCCGAGCCATGGTCATGCGCGGGGAGCACCGTGTACCGGTAAGCCACCGAAGGATGGGAACAAGGCAGCCGGGAAGCATCGCTCAGTTGAAGATGGCGATTTCAACAGGGAGCGACCCGATGGTGGGAAAACGATGCGGGCGGGTCGGTCGTACCGGCTTGAACTGGGCTCCGGCGTGGGAACCGATCTCATTTTGACGCTGCCGCAACATCGCACCGAAGCCCTGCTGGAAGCCAATCTGCCTGAAGGCCTCGTTCTCAGACGGCAGACCGTCATCGGATTCCGTGAGCAGGCCGATGGAATTTCGGTTGAAACCCGTTGCGCAGATAGCGGTTCTTCGCGGGTTTTCAACGCGCGGTACCTGCTGGCTGCGGACGGGATGTATTCCGGGCTGCGTGGTATGATCCCCGTTGAATGGTCGGGTTTCACCTACCCATACCCCTTTTGCATGGGCGACTTTCCGGATAACACCCCGTTTGGTGCGGAGGCCGTAATCTATTTGACCCCGGATGGACTGGTGGAGTCCTTTCCCCTGCCCGGTAACCTGCGCCGCTGGGTCATCAATCTGAAACCCGGCGCCAGGGTACGTGATGATAACGACCGCAACGGACGCTGGCACCAATTGCACGCTACAGGGCCTGAAAGCGGCGCTTCAGCGGACTCGATGCGCGTGCCTGATACCACCGGTACCGGGCGGGAGGCGGATACCACCGGTATCGGGCGGGAGGCGGGTACCGCCAAACCCGGCCTGGAGCATCCGGGCAAGGAGCCGGCTATCGCCGCACTTTGCCGGACTATCGGGCACAGAACCGGATACACGCTGGAACCGGGCCTGGCACAGATGTACAGCGAGTTCAGGGCACACCGGTACACGGCTACTTCGCTGTATCACGGACGGGTGGTGCTCATCGGTGATGCCGCTCATGTTATCAGCCCGATTGGCGGACAGGGGATGAATTTCGAATGGGGTATGATCCGGTCGCTGGCCGATCTTGCGGTAAAAACGGATACGGGTGCGTTGCTTCGGGAGGCGTCGCTGCAAACCTACCAACACCTCGGTCGTAGTGCGGCACGCAAATACGGCAGGAGAGCCCATTTCAATACAACCATGGGGCTCCCGGGTCGACACCACCACCTGCTGGGTGCCGCGGTAAAACTCCTCATGAGCGCTCCGCTGCGCCGGGCTGTGGCCCGGAGATTTACCATGCGCTGAGGCGGCGACGTAGAATCCTGTACTCCGGGAAGCAGGCCTGCGGCCTTGCTGCATCAGCCACAACCGGCAATCCGACCGCAAATCGGCATGTCCTGTCAGGCCCGAAATTGCCTGCGCAAACCGAGGGTGTATCTGAGCGAATTTACGTAGCTTTGCACCATGCGAAACCTTATCAGGTCCAGATCAACCAAATAATGTACATATGAAACGATCACTCCTTACCGCTGCCCTGCTGACCGGTGCCCTGGCCGGTTCCGCGTTTGCCTACGCTAACCCGTCTGCAAACCCAGCAACAGCCCCAGCAACTGTTATGCATACCGACGAATTCAACGAATCCAATCCCTTCTATGCGCCGAGCACACTTTCCATGCAGGCGCCCGACTTTGCAGCCATTCAAACCGGACACTATCTTCCTGCATTTAAAGAAGGTATCAACCAGGCCGCGGCTGAAATCCAGGCCATTGCCGAGAACTCCGCAGCGCCTACCTTCGTGAACACCGTGGAAGCGATGGAGCACACCGGCGAGCTACTCGGTCGCGTATCACGGGTCTTCTTCAACATGACCTCAGCTCACACCAACGAGAATATTCAGGCTATCCAGCGTGAGGTTTCGCCCATGTTATCGGCCCATAACGACAATATCTACCTGAATCCTGCGCTGTTCAACCGGTTCAGGACCCTTCATGACAACATAGAAAACCTCGGACTGAACACCGAGCAGGAAATGCTCCTGAAACGCTACTACCGTAACTTTGTACGCGCCGGCGCCCTGCTCACCGATGAGCAGCAAACCCGCATCCGTGAAATCAACGAGCGGATGTCGGCGCTGAGCACCGAATGGAGCTCCTCGCAGCTGGCCATTACCCGTGAGAGCGCCGTTCTGGTTGACGATGTTGCCCTGCTTGAAGGCATGAGCGACGGGCAGATTGCCGCTGCCGCAGAAGCCGCCCGCAATCGCGGCGAGGAAGGTCAATACCTGCTCAATATCACCAACACTACCCGGCAACCCATCCTCACCTCCCTGGACAACCGCGAGATGCGCCAGCGTGTTTTCGAAGCTTCGGTTAACCGCGGACTCGGTGTCGACGGTGCCATCGATGTTCGCCCCATCGTGCTGGAAATCGCTGCCCTGCGCGCCGAACGTGCCCAGATTATGGGATACAACAACTTCGCCGAATTTGCCATCGAGCCCAACATGGCCGGTACACCCGACGCTGTGCTGGACATGCTCACCGGCATGGTTCCGGCCATCAAAGTGAACACCGAGCGTGAGGCCGGACAAATCCGCGAGATGATCGCTGAAATGGGTCACGACCATGAACTTATGCCCTGGGACTGGGAATACTACGCCGAGAAGGTCCGACAGAAACTCTATGACATTGATGAAGATGAGGTTAAACCCTACTTTGAGCTGAACAGCGTCCTTAATAACGGTGTCTTCTACACCATGAACCGGCTGTACGGTATCACCTTTGAGGAGCGCTTTGACCTGCCCGTGTATCATGAAAGTGTGCGCGTATGGGACGTACTTGACCACAATGGTGAGCAGATTGCCCTGTTCTATGGCGACTTCTACGCCCGTGACTCCAAGCGGGGCGGCGCCTGGATGAGCTCCTACGTGGGACAGTCGGACATGAACGGCACCAAGCCGGTGGTTGTAAACGTGCTGAATATTCCTCCTCCTGCCGATGGGGATCCGACCCTGGTCAGTTTTGACAATGTGGTTACACTCTTCCACGAAATGGGCCACGGTGTTCACGGCATGTTCTCGGATGTATATTACCCATCGGTTGCCGGCACGGCCACACCCCGTGACTTTGTGGAATTCCCATCCACCTTTGAAGAAGACTGGGCGGTACATCCCGAAGTGCTTTCCAACTATGCCCGTCACTATCAGACCGGAGAACTGCTGCCCCGTGAGTTGCTGGATCGGGTGATTGCGGCCCAGGCATTCAATCAAGGTTTCGATACCTTCGAATACGTTGCTGCCTCCCTGCTTGATCTGGAGTGGCACATGCTCACGCCGGATAACATTCCTGCCGATGTTCAGGCTTTTGAGGCTGAAGCACTTGGTAAATTCGGTGTAGACTGGGACTTTGTTCCTCCCCGTTACACCACTACCATTTTCAATCATGTATGGCCGGGCGGATATTCGGCCAATTACTATGCCTATATCTGGAGTGAAATCCTGGCAGCCGACGCGTATGCCTATGTGCAGGAGCAAGGCGGACTGAGTCTCGATGTGGGACTTCGCTACCGTGATACCGTGCTCTCTCGCGGGGGAAGTATGGAGCCGATGGAGATTTACAAGAACTTCCGGGGCCAGGAGCCTACCGTAGATGCGCTGCTTCGTCGCCGCGGACTGGTAGCTCCGGAGACCGAAGCCGGTCTGTAACGATCTGGTCGTCACAGCCCGGGGACTCAACCGGGTTGTACACCCACTCCCGGAGACCGAGATACCGGGTTGAAATCTGATTAATAAAAATGGCGTACAGGAAAGACAACCTGTACGCCATTTTTTTATACGTCACCAGCCCCCTTGGGATGAACCACATCGCGCGGCACAAATTTACTACCCGGACTGCTTTTCACCGGCAATCACCGAGCAAAAAAAAGCCCCCGATGCAAAAACACCGGAGGCTTGAGTGCAAGTAGTGAAGCCTTACGTCTTCATTAATTGTTACGTCTGAAATCGGCTGGTGGTTTGAACCTCATGGGGCCGAAGCCCTTCCGCGAACACCTTCCGGCAGGATTTCAAACACGATTATGTGGGATTATTTCTCGCTCAGAAAACTTCTGAGGACGGTCTGAAGAATACCGCCATTCCGATAATAATCAATCTCCACCTGGGTGTCAATACGACTCTTAACGGAAAATTTCTTCTCGGTTCCATCCGCCTTACGAGCCACAACATCAATCAGCTGTTTTGGCTTCGTATCATCGGTAACCGCAATACTGAAATGTTCGGTTCCGTCCAGTCCCAGCGTTTCGGCCGACTCCCCATCCTGATACTGCAAGGGCAGCACACCCATGCCCACCAGGTTGCTTCGGTGAATACGCTCAAACGATTCGGCTATCACGGCCTTAACGCCCAAAAGATTGGTACCTTTAGCCGCCCAGTCGCGCGATGACCCGGTTCCGTATTCCTTTCCGGCCAGCACCACCAGCGGAGTCCCCTCCTGCTGATACTGCATGGAAGCTTCGTAAATACTGGTCACCTTACCCGTCGGGAAGTGCGTGGTATACCCGCCCTCGGTGCCCGGAGCCAGCTGATTCTTGATGCGGACATTGGCAAACGTTCCTCGGGTCATCACCCGGTCATTGCCCCGTCGGCTTCCGTAGGAATTGAAATCGATTTCATCAACACCGTTATCCACCAGGTATTGACCAGCCGGCGACTCACGCTTAATATTACCCGCCGGTGAAATATGATCAGTGGTAATCGAATCGCCCACCTTAACCAATACCCGGGCGTCTTTAATAGACTGAATCGGGGCTGGCTCAGCATCCATATTTTCAAAAAACGGAGGCAGCTGAATGTAGGTTGAATCCCCTTTCCAGTCGAACAGCTCCCCACCGGTAATTGGAATGGCATTCCATTCTTCATTCGAATCGGCAATACCATCGTAGTTTTTATGGAACAGGTCCGGTCGGACCGCATTGTCGAGGTGGGCCTCAATTTCTTCCTGGGTTGGCCAGATGTCTTTGAGGTACACATCCTCACCGTCTTTACCTTTACCGATGGGATCGTTAACCAGGTCGATGTCAACCGTGCCGGCCAGGGCATACGCTACCACCAGCGGCGGCGAGGCCAGGTAATTGGCTTTCACATTCGGATGAATACGCCCTTCGAAGTTCCGGTTACCCGAAAGTACGCCGGCCACAATGAGGTCACCCTCGGCAATGGCTTTGTCTACAGCTTCAGGCAGCGGCCCGGAATTACCGATACAGGTTGTACACCCATATCCAACGAGGTTAAACCCGAGCGCATCCAGGTACTGGGTTAGATCAGATTCAGCCAGATAATCGGTTACTACGCGCGAACCCGGAGCCAGGGATGTTTTCACATACGGCTTGACGGTCAGGCCCTTTTCCACAGCTTTCTTCGCTACAATACCCGCACCCAGCATGACGGACGGGTTGGAGGTGTTGGTACAGCTGGTGATGGCTGCAATGACCACATCCCCGTGTTTCATTTCAACGGTGGTGCCGTTCTGATAGATACCTTTGCTGGCAAGCTTCTCCTGGGTAAGGGCGAAACCCTGCGTGGGCTCCTGGGTTACCAGCGCTTTGTTGAAGGAATCTTTCATATTAGCCAAAGCCACACGGTCCTGCGGACGTTTCGGTCCGGCCAGGGAGGGTTCCACGGTGTTGAGATCCAGATGCAGTACATCGGCGAATTCCGGATCAGGGGTGTCGGCTGTGCGGAAGAGCCCCTGCAGCTTGCAGTACTCCTCGACGGTCTTAACCAGGTTTTCGTCCCGACCGGTGCGACGCATATAACGCAGGGATTCCTCGTCAATCGGGAAGAATCCGCAGGTTGCGCCGTATTCCGGAGCCATGTTGGCGATGGTAGCACGATCGGCCAGTCCCATATTGGCCAGGCCTTCACCAAAGAACTCAACAAATTTGCCTACCACGCCTTTTTTGCGCAGCATCTGCGTAACGGTAAGGGTGAGGTCGGTGGCCGTTACCCCTTCACGTAATTTGCCGGTTACCTTGAATCCGATAACCTCGGGAATAAGCATGTAAATAGGCTGGCCCAGCATGACGGCTTCTGCTTCAATTCCGCCCACGCCCCAGCCCAGAATACCCAAACCGTTGATCATGGTGGTCTGGGAGTCGGTACCGACAAGTGAATCAGGATAGACTACATCGAGGTCGTCTTCCTTGCGGCTCCATACCCCTTTGGCGAGGTATTCCAGGTTCACCTGGTGAACGATTCCGCGTGCGGGCGGAACAACACCGAAGTTGGTAAAGGCTTTCTGACCCCATCGCAGGAATTCGTAGCGCTCACGGTTACGCTCAAACTCAATTTTGGCGTTGTGCATGAACGCGAACTCCTGTCCGAAGGTATCTACCTGAACGGAGTGGTCAATGACCAGGTCGACGGGCACATTCGGATTGATTTTCTTGGGATCTCCCCCCATTTTGGCCATGGCGTGGCGCAGTGCCGCCAGATCAACTACGGCCGGTACGCCGGTAAAATCCTGAAGTACTACCCGGGCAGGCTTGAAAGGGATCTCCTCATCGGCCGGACTTTTCGCATTGTAGGATGCCAGTTTCTTAACGTCTTCCTCGGTAACCACGTAATTGTCAACCTCCCGCAACACCGCCTCCAGCAATACCTTGATGGAGAAGGGGAGTTTGGTCATGGTTCCGTAGCCTTTTTTCTCCAGCTCGGAAAGACTGTAATAATAGGCCTTGCCGGAAGGCGTATCGAACGTCTTCCGGGTGCCTAAGAGATTCTTACTCATAAATATAGGTAATGGTGTTTCGGTGTAGATTGTTTACAGCGTGAAGATAACGATATTGCCGTAAAATTACCCGAATCGCAATGCGGCATCCAGCCGTCTTGCCACCTCATCCCAGTCAACTACATTCATAAAGGCCTGGGTATATTCACCCCGGCGATTCTGATAGCGCAGGTAGTAGGCGTGCTCCCAGACGTCGACCATCAGCAGGGGAATGTTGGACCAGGTTGAAAGGTCAGACTGACGTTCAACCTGATGTATGATGAGTCGCTGACCAACAGGTTCCCAGGCCAGAACACCCCACCCGCTGCCTTCAACTGCGTTGGATGCCGCCAGGAAATGGGCACGGAACTTTTCGAAGGAGCCGAAGCTGCGGTCGATGTGTTGGCGCAGGGTCTGGTTTGTGGGCTCGCCGCCGCCGTTGGGTGACATGACCATCCAGAAAAGGGTATGCAGGTAGTGACCGCCTCCATGAAAGCTGATTTCGCGCGACCAATGCTTTACGAGGCTGTAGTCGCCGGACTCCCGCGCTTCAGCCAGTTTGTCCAGGGCATTATTAATCCCGTTTACATAGCCCTGATGGTGCCGACCATGATGCAGCTGCATGGTCTGGGCGTCAATGTGGGGCTCCAGGGCGTCTGGTGCGTAGGGCAGATCGGCCAGGGTGTAGCGTCCCAGTTCATCGGTAAGCTTGATTTCATAGAGGGACTCCGCACTGGCAGGGTTAAATAGTCCGGCGGCTCCGAGCAGCGCAGCACCGCCCATGGTTTTTTTCAAGTATTCTCGTCGGTTCATAGGAATGTAGATTTTGGTGTGTTGATGGGGAACAGCTTAATAAGTGTCAATATATAGACATAAGTTCCGAAGGCAAATTCAGCCGGACCGATTTACATTTTTTTTGACAACAGGAAGCCTTGGGGACGCAAACAACAGCCGTACCGGCACTTCGGGTCGGGAGCCCTGCCCCGTTCACCTCCGTTCACCAGATTGCATGAGGGTCCGGTAGCAGAATACTGTGCACCCTCCAGGCAGCCATAACGGGTAGGGCAGGCGGGGAAACGCATCGGCGGCGGAGAGGTTTGGCAGCGGCAACCATGTTTATCCTGATTTACTGGTTTGCAGTAGGGGATTTTTTGCCGTATATTTCTCGACTTCACGTAAAATCACAAAATTTATTATCCCGTGGATACTAACAGCTTCAAAACATACAACGCAAAGCCATCGACTATCGATAAGAAATGGGTAGTTATTGATGCCGAAGGCCAGCCCTTAGGGCGAATTGCAACAAAGATTGCGGCTATTCTCCGTGGCAAAAACAAGCCCGAGTTTACTCCGCATATGGATGCTGGTGACAACGTAATTGTGATTAATGCCGAGAAGGTTACACTTTCCGGCAAAAAGATGACTGATAAAGAGTATTTCCGCCATACCGGTTATCCGGGTGGTGTAAAGCTTACTACTCCTGTGGAAATCCTTGAAAAACAACCTACCCGTCTGCTGACGATGGCAGTAAAAGGAATGCTTCCCAAGAATACACTCGGTCGGCAATTACTGCGCAACCTGCGCGTCTATGCAGGACCTGTGCATCCGCACGCTGCACAACAACCCGAAACCGTAACTTTCTGAATAACTGATGGCACAGACAAACGCAATCGGCAGAAGAAAGACGTCTACGGCTCGAGTTTACATCAAGCCGGGCAAAGGTGAAATCAAGATTAACAATCGTACTTTCACTGATTATTTCCCGCTTCTCTCACATCAGAACGTCGTAATGCAACCGCTGACAGTTACCGAAACTGAAGGTAAGTTTGACATTGTGGTTACGGTTCGTGGCGGTGGTTACACCGGTCAGGCTGGCGCAGTTCAGCTTGGTATTGCCCGCGCGCTGGACAAGTTTGACGGTGAGAACCACGGTAAACTCAAGCACGATGATCTTCTTACACGTGACGACCGCATGGTTGAGCGTAAGAAGTATGGACGTCCTAAAGCCCGTAAACGCTTCCAATTCTCGAAACGTTAATTCGTTTCCGCATCCTTTGTCTGCTGCCGGCCGGGTCAAACCGGCCGGACCTGCAACATCTACGATGCACCTCACTATATCTCACATACTCCGTGACGTACTAACCTGAGTGTTTCGGCGAGTTTGCCGGAATGGGCAGTATGAACGATCGGGGTAGCGGAATCAACTCACAATTTATTGATATCATGGCTCAAGCAGCAAGTATAGAAGAATTGCTCAAGGCTGGTGCGCATTTCGGCCACCTTACCCGTCGCTGGAATCCGAAGATGAAAGAATTCATCTTCATGCAGCGCAACGGCATCCACATCATTGATCTGAAAAAAACCCATGCAGCCCTGCAGGAAACGATCGATGCCATTGAAAAAGTAGCCCGTTCCGGCAAAAAAATTCTTTTCATCGGAACCAAAAAACAGGCTCAGGAAATTATCAAAAACGAGGCCTCCCGTTGCGGAATGCCCTACGTTACCCACCGCTGGCTGGGTGGTATGCTCACCAACTTCTCGACCGTACGCAAGAGTATTGCCCGTATGGAAGAGATCAACAAGATGCGCACCGACGGTACGTATGAGAACATCACCAAGAAAGAGCGCCTGATGCTCGACCGCGAGTATGAAAAACTCGAAAAGGTTATGGGTGGTATTTCGAATATGTCCCGGCTGCCCGGCGCTATTTTCGTAGTGGATATTGTCAAAGAAGACATTGCCATCAACGAGGCGATGAAACTGAATATCCCCATTTTTGCCATGGTTGACACCAACTGTGACCCGGATATCCCGGATTATATCATCCCTGCCAACGATGATGCCGCCAAAGCTATCCATCTGATTACGTCCAACGTTGCAGATGCAGTCATTGAAGGCGCAGCTGCCCGTGAAGAATACGAGGATGAGCAGGCCGTCATGGAAGCAATGGAGAAAAAATCGGCCGAGGAGTCGGGCGAGTCTGATGAAGAGGGAGGCGATTCCTCCCCACGCCGCAGACGCCGTAAAGGTGCTGCCGGTGGTGCTGCCCGCACACCGCGGAAAGCTGACTAAGTATTCATACAAACTGCCGGCTGCTGGTTTTCCAGTCAGCCGGTTTTTGTGTAACTCAACATTTCAAAGCAATCATTAATCGATCTGAATTTATCATGAGTATTTCTGCAGCTGACGTAAAAAAACTCCGTGACATGACCGGTGCCGGAATGATGGACTGTAAGCAAGCCCTGGCAGAAGCCACTGGCGACTTCGACGCAGCCGTTGAATTCCTGCGCAAAAAAGGTCAGAAAGTATCTGAAGCCCGTGCCGACCGTGAAGCCAATCAGGGCACCGTGGTCACCCTTATTTCAGATGACCAGAAGAAAGCCGTAGCACTGGCTCTGGCCTGCGAAACCGACTTCGTTGCCCGTAATGAAGATTTCATCGCAGATGCCACCAAATTCGCCCAGCTGGCTTTTGACGAGGAAGTCAGTGACATCGACACCTTCAAGGCACTGAAAATTGACGGTCGTGAAGTCTCTGAGCACCTCAAAGACATGGTGGGCAAAATTGGCGAGAAAATTGACATCCCGAGTATCTCCCTGATCAAAACCGATGGTGCCGTAGTCTCCTACATCCACCCGGGCAACCAGCTGGCCGTACTGGCCGAGTTTGCCGGCGAGGTAGACGCTGAAATCGGCAAGGATGTGGC
>Ga0079973_1000013_pt1 | contig 13599 bp, 12 predicted proteins | sample HotLakConsUCCR28_FD_68699 | JGI IMG/M metagenome (GOLD analysis project Ga0079973, IMG submission 68699) | Hypersaline microbial mat communities from Hot Lake, Washington, USA - Hot Lake Consortium UCC-R28 (version 2) (version 2) ... | reverse complement strand
AGCTGTCACCATCCGGATAGGTGCGCACCCGCCAGCCTTCGATCTCGAAAATGGTCATCAGCGAGTCGCGCACCGGCGGATCATCGTCGACGACGGCGATATCGAGCACTTCATCGGTCATGATATCCTCACGCTCCCCAATACATTGCCGCCTCACGGCGTTGTTTCGTGCAGGACATCGTCCTGCGACCCCGGCGCCGGCAACGGCAACCGTACCATGAATGACGCACCTCGTCCCGCACCACCCGGATCGACCGTGAGGTCGCCACCATGGGTCTGGGCGATGGTCCGCGAGATCGCCAGCCCGAGCCCCATGCCGCTGCGCTTGCCGGTCTTGAAGGCCTGGAAGAGGTCATCGACCTTGTCGGCGGAAATGCCGGGCCCGTTATCGGCGATGGTGAGCACCACGCAACGATCCTCGATACTCGTGTTGATATCGATGCGCCCGCCCTTGCGGCCCTTCACGGCCTCGTAGGCATTACGCACCAGATTGACCACGACCTGCTGGATCTGAACCGGATCGACCTCGATCTCCGGCAGTTCGGGATGATAATCGCGTGCCACGATGATCCCGCGATCCTGGCCGAGCGTGGTGAGATCGACGGCATCGTCGATGATGGCATTGAGTGCGACGAGCTTGCGCTCGGGGCCGCGCTTCTCCACCAGCGAGCGGATGCGCTGGATGATCTGGCCGGCGCGCTGGGCCTCGTGTCGCGCCTTGTCGAGGATGGTACGCGCGCGCTCGTCCGTCTGCTCTGTATGGCCGCTTTCGCGCGCCCGGGAAAACTCACGCCCCACCGCCTGCAGATAGAGCAGGATCGCGGTGAGCGGCTGGTTCAGCTCATGGGCGAGCGCCGAACCCATCTCGTCCAGCGCCGAGACCCGGGCGAGGCGGATCAGATCGGCCTGCAACTCGTTCAGCCGCCGCTCCGTATCCTTGCGCGCGGTGAGATCGCGCAGGATACCGACGAATTGCCGCCCCTCCGGCGTGATCGCCTCCCCGACCGACAGATCGATGAAGAAGAATGTCCCGTCGCGATGGCGGGCGCGGACCTCGCGACCGATGCCGATGATGCGCTTCTGCCCGGTCTGTTTGTAGTGATCGATATAGCCGTCATGCGCCGAGGCGTGTTCCGGCGCCATCAGCATGGAGACATTCCTGCCCACGACTTCTTCCGCCGTGTAGCCGAACATGCGTTCGCAGGCCTTGTTGTAGATCAGGATCGTGCCGATCTCGTCGATCACGATGATGCCGTCCACCGCGGTATGCAACACGCTCGAAAGCCGTGCATCCGAGACCGTACCCGTCTCCGCCGGGCCCGGCCCTTGTTCATGCCCCTGCATCGCTTCCCCTGCGACGTATATTCAATGTTACGCATGTAAACCGGGCGGAAACGGGAAAGCAAGCACGCATCCGGAAAAATGCTTAAATTGCTGCCCAATGCGGCATTTCGCCATCACACGGGTCCGGCGAGCGCCTTCTCCAGCACCGGGACGAGCCGGGCCATGGCGGTTTCGAGATGCGCGGGATTGCGGGCAAAACACAGGCGCAGGCAATCAGCCCCCGCCGCACCGAAGGCGCCGCCGGGAGCGAGGCCGACATTGGCCTCATCCACCAGCGTGAAGGCCAGGGCCTCGCCATTGCGGTCGGGCGCCCGGAAATACGCATAGAATGCGCCGGCAGGCGGTGGCGCCTCCAGACCGGGAATGCGCGCGAGGGCGTCATGTACGATGTGACGCCCTCTTCGCACCCGCTCGATCTGATGCGCGACGAAACCCTCTCCCTGGTTCAGCGCCGCGATCGCCGCGCGCTGCACGAAGACCGGTACGCCGGAGGTGGAATACTGCACGAGGTTCTCGATGATCTGGGCGAGCGCCGCCGGCGCCTCGATCCAGCCGATGCGCCAGCCGGTCATGGCCCAGTTCTTCGACAGGGTCTGGACGTAGAGGATCTTCTCGTCGTCTTCCGCGATATCGTGGAAGGAGGGCGCGCGTGCGTCGATGCCGAGGCTCGCGTCATGGAGGAAGCGCCCGTAGATCTCGTCGGCGATGATCCACAGATCATGCTTGCGGGCGAGGTCGCGCATGGCGCGCAGATCATCGAGGCTCGCCGTCCAGCCGGTGGGATTGGCGGGTGTGTTGACCAGAAGGGCCCTTGTTCGCGGGGTCACCGCCTCGGCGAGGCGCGCGAGATCGAGCTGCCAGCCGCTTTCAGACAGACAGAGCGGCGCCTCTACCGCATGCGCCCCGACCACCCCGATCGCCGCCGGCCCGTTCGGCCAGGCGGGAGAGGGCACGATCACCTCGTCACCGGGCCCCGCCACCAGCCGTATCGCGAGCTGGATCGCATGCATGCCGCCGATCGTCACCGTATAGCGTTCGATCGGCCCGCCGCGACCGTAATGCCGCGCCATATAGGCCGAGATCGCCTCGCGCAGATCGGGCAGGCCGCGCTGATGGGTATAGAAGGTCTCCCCGGCTGCGAGCGAGCGCGTCGCCGCCTCCGTAATGAAGGCGGGCGTGGGGAGATCCCCCTCGCCGACCCAGAGCGGAATCAGCCCCTCGCGTCCGCGACCGTATTCCATGAGTGTGACGATGCCGCTCTCGGGGGCTGCGGCTGCCTCGGGACGGATGGGATAGGCGATGTCCATGCAAGATTTCCTGAGCGTTGGGTCTCGGCACCGGTCAGTCGCCCGGGCGGCGCGGATCGAGGCTGAAGCGGGCGACTTCGCCGGCGAGTGCGACGAAGGCGCGCGCACCATGCGCCGCCGCCGCCTCGCCTTTCTCGGACGTTGCGGCTGCCGCATTGCCGATGGCGCCGGCAACGTTGATATCCTGCGCCATCCAGCCGAAGCCATTGGGCTGGATGGCCGAGAGATGCGTGAATTCCTCCGCCATCGCCACCGTGCGCGGTGTGAAATCGACGGCTTTCTCCATGCGCACCCGATCCGGCGCGAAGGCGAGCATCAGCGATGTCTCGATCTCGCCGCCATGGATACCGTGGCGCAATTCATGGGCAGAGAACAGATCCTGCGGATAGCCCAGCCTGTGCCAGGCAGTGGTGACGCACAGCATGCCGAAGCGCACCCGCAATTCGCGCGCGACGATGTCGATCACGGGAATATTCCCGCCATGGGAATTGACGATCATCAGCTTGCGACAGCCCGAGCGGAACACGCTCTCGCCGATCTCGCGCCAGGCGGCGATGGCGGTCTCCGCCGAGAGGGTCAGCGTGCCGGGAAAGGCGATGTGCTCGTTCGACTTGCCGATGCTCTGCACGGGCAGAAACAGCAGATCCAGATCATCGGGGACGAGCGTGCGCACGCGGTCGAGATAGCCTTGCGCGATCAGCGTATCGACGCCCACCGGCAGATGCGGCCCGTGCTGCTCGATCGCCGCGACGGGCAGCACCGCAATGGCGCGGCTCATGTCGCGGGTGGCGAAATCCTCGGTGCTCAGGGAGAGCCAGTCAAGTGCGGGCATCGTCAATTCATCCGGTATCGCAACAGGAACGGGCAGCGCTCAGGCATCGGGCTCAGCGCGGGCGGCGATCACCTCGACCTCCACCTTGAAGACTTCCCGGGCGAAGCCGGAGACGATCATCAGGGTCGAGGCCGGCGCCGGCTCCGCCACATGGCGGTCACGGGCGCGCATGTAGGGCTGGAGATGGGCGCGGTCGGAGACGAAGGCGTTGATGCGCACGATATCGGCCATCGCCATGCCGGCGCTCGCGAGAACCGCGCGAATCGCCTCGAAACACAGATCCGCCTGCGCCTCGGCATCCTCCGGCACGTCATCATCGCGGGTGATGCCCAGCTGACCGGAGGCGAAGAGCAGCCGCGCGCCCGGCGGCACCTCCACCGCATGGGCGTAATTGGCGAAGGGCGGGCGGATGGTGTCGGGTGTGTGATGGCGCATCGCGCACTTTCCAATCGGCTGCGTTTCAGGGAAACATAGCCTTGTGCCGTCGCCGCACAAGGGAAATCGGCGCGCGAGGGCGCGTGCGAAAATGCGGGGATGAGTGCCGCATGAAAACGGCACGGGGCTTGCCAGCAGAAGCCCGGCTTGCAACACCAAGGTGGCTGCGCAAGCGGCTGCTCAATTTCCAGGCAGGGATGATGGTCATGACGCTTGTTTCTCGTGCGGCGATCGCCGCCTCCATGCTCGCCGCGACGGCGTTCAGCGCGGCTGCGCAGGATCTCGAACAGGTGCGATTCGGCACCAACTGGGTCGCCCAGGCCGAGCATGGCGGCTATTATCAGGCCGTGGTCGATGGCACCTATGCCGCATGCGGGCTCGATGTCGAGATCGTGCCGGGCGGCCCGCAGGCCAATAACCGCATGCTGCTCCCCGTGGGCCGCATCGATTTCTACATGGGCGGCAACCTGATCCAGGCCTTCTCGGCCATCCGCGAGGAGATTCCCACCATCGTCGTCGCCGCGAGCTTCCAGAAAGACCCGCAGATCCTGATGTCGCATCCCGACCAGGGACTCGATGATTTCGCCGATCTCCCCGATGCCGACCAGTTGCTGATCGGACGCGAGGGTTTTGCCACCTATTATCAATGGCTGATGGTGGCGCATGGCTTCCGCGAGGACAATGTCCGCCCCTATACCTTCAACCCGGCTCCCTTCATCGCCGATCCGGGCGCCGTGCAGCAGGGCTATCTGACCTCGGAACCCTTCGCCATCGAATCGGAAGCCGGCTTCACGCCCAACGTCTTCCTCCTGGCGGATCAGGGCTTTGCCACCTATGCGACCACGATCGAGACCCGTCGTGAACTGGTCGAGGAGAACCCCGATATCGTGCAATGCTTCGTTGATGGCTCCGCCATCGGCTGGTACAATTATCTTTATGGCGACAATGCTGACGCCAACGCGATGATCATGCGCGACAATCCGGAAATGACCGAAGACAAGATCGCCTATTCCATCGAAAAGCTGAAGGAATACGGGATCGTCGATTCGGGTGATGCCCGCGAACTGGGTATCGGCGCCATGACGGAGGAGCGGATCGAGACCTTCTTCGCGCAAATGGTCGAGGCAGGCCTGTTCGAAGCCGATCTCGATTTCCGCCAGGCCTATACGCTGGAATTTACGAATAACGGCGTCGGCATGGAACTGCGGCCCTGAGGCCTGTGTCACCGGATGCCGGACCGCTCCGGCATCCGCCGCGCCCCCGGTGGGCATCCGATCATCAGCTTGATCATCAGTTTGGACAGGCGCAACGCGATCCGCTAAGCCTGCCACACGGACAACCGAAAGAGCGGTCCGCCGCTCTCGAAACCGCGCCGCGCCGGCATTGCCGGTCCGGCGAGATTGGCGATGGCATGACTGCGCAAACCGCCCCCTTCCCGGCATCGACACCCGCTGCCCGGCACGCCTTGGATGCCGGCGCCTCGATTTCCGGCGCCGCACATCCCGGCGCTCCGCTGGTTACCCTCGCGGGAATCGACAAGGTTTTTCAAAACGGCACGATCGCGCTATCGGGGCTCGATCTGGGCATTCGCGAGGGCGAATTCGTCTCCCTGCTCGGCCCCTCGGGCTGCGGCAAATCGACCGCTTTGCGCATTCTCGCAGGCCTGATCCCGGCCTCGCGCGGCGCCATCGGCTGGGCCGGCGGCGGTGATGCGGAGGCGCATCAACGCGATATCGGCTTCGTCTTCCAGGAGCCGACGCTGATGCCCTGGGCCAGTGTCGCCGACAATGTCTATCTGCCTTTGCGACTGCGCGGCGTCTCGCGCAAGGCGGCATCGCAGGCGATCGATTCCTGCCTGTCGCTGGTGGGGCTCGAGCAATTCGCGAAGAGCTATCCGCGCGAATTGTCGGGCGGCATGAAGATGCGCGTCTCCATCGCCCGGGCGCTGTCGCTTCGCCCCAAGCTGCTGCTGATGGACGAGCCCTTCGCGGCGCTCGACGAGATCACCCGCTTCAAGCTCAACGACGACATCCTGCGCCTGCAGCAGGAATTTCGCTGCACCATCGTCTTCGTGACCCATTCGGTCTTCGAGAGCGTCTATCTGTCGAGCCGGATCGTGGTGATGGCGGCGCGGCCCGGGCGGATCATCGCCGAAATCGATGTCGATGCGCCGCGCCCGCGCGACCGGGATTTTCGCACCACGCCCGCCTATGGCGATTATTGCCGCAAGGCGAGCGAGGCCCTGCACGGGGCCATGGGCTATGACGAGCATCTGTGAGGGCCGTGATGAACGTGCAGACGAGCAATGCCGCCGGCGATCCGGCGACGCAGCCCGCCAACGGCGCCACCCTCGCGCTGACGGCCTCCGATGATGCGGCCCGGCGCGGACGCGATTTCACCCTCGCCCTGCGCATCGGCCTGCCACTCGCTTTGTTCGCCATCGTGGTCTGGAGCTGGGAGACCTATGTGCGCGTGGCCGGAGTGCCGCATTACATCCTGCCGGCGCCCAGCCGCATCATGGAGACCATGATCGCCGACTGGCCGCTGCTTTTCGGTTCGCTGCTGCAGACGCTGAAGACGACCTTTCTCGGGCTCTCGCTCGCGATCATGGGCGGCGTCGGGCTCGCGGTGCTGCTCTCGCTATCGCGGGCGATCGAATACTCGCTCTATCCTTACGCGGTGGTGCTCCAGGTCACGCCCGTCGTCGCCATCGCGCCGCTGCTTCTGATCTACATGCCGCAGGAGACGGCAGTGCTGACCTGCGCCTGGATCGTGGCCTTCTTCCCGATCCTGTCGAATACCACGCTCGGCCTGCAATCGGTCGACCGCAACCTGCTTGAACTGTTCGATCTCTACGGCTCGGCGCGCCCGAAATGGGCGCCGCGCTGGCTGGGCAGCTTCATCGCGCGGGTGAAGGCGCTGTACTATCTGCGCGGCCCCGCCGCCCTGCCCTATTTCCTCGGCGGGCTGAAGATCGCCGGCGGGCTCGCCTTGATCGGCGCCGTCGTCGCCGAAATCGCGGCCGGCTCGGCCGGGGCGGGGTCGGGGCTTGCCTATCGCATCATCGAGAGCCAGTTCCGGCTCAACATTCCACGCCTGTTCGCGGCTCTGGTGCTGCTCTCACTGACGGGGGTGATCATCTTCCTCGCCATGTCCGCCTTCTCGCATATGCTCTTGCGGCGCTGGCACGAAAGCGCGATATCGCAGGAGAAATAGAAACATACCGCATGCGGGAGGACGGGCATGGCCGCCGATGACAGGAACGCGCATGATCACGCAAGGGGCTTCCTGCCGATCCCGGCGACCGGCGATTACCGCCTCGACAATGCGCGCGTGCCCCATTGCATGCTCTCGGCGGGAGGTGTGAAGCCGGATGCGGCTGGTCTGTGTCATGTCGATCTGGTGATCCGGCACGGGCGCATCCTCGGCGTGACACCCTCGGGCTCAAGCGCGCACGAAACCGACCTTCCGGTCATCGATACGCGCGGCGCGCTGGTGATGCCGCGTCTCGTCGATATCCACACCCATCTCGACAAGGGCTTCATCTGGAACCGTGCCCCCAATCCCGACGGCACATTCCCCGGCGCCCTCGATACGGCCCAACGCGACCGCGAGGCCAACTGGGATGCGCAGGATCTGGCGCTCCGCATGGATTTCGGCCTGCGCTGCGCGCTCGCCCACGGCACCGGCGCGATCCGCACCCATCTCGACTCCATCGGCAAGCAGACGGCGATCTCCTGGCCGGTCTTCGCCGAGCTGCGCGAGACCTGGCGCGACGTGATCACGCTGCAGGCCACGTCACTCTTCCTGCTCGACGATATTCTGGAAAACGGGGAAGAATTCGCGCAGGTGGTCGAGACTACAGCGCGCTACGAGGGCCAGCTCGGAGGCGTCACCTTCGCCGGCCACGCTCCCGATGCGCGCACCGATGCCGCCCTCGACAAGCTGTTTGCGGCCGCGATCCGGCACGGGCTTGATCTCGACCTGCATGTGGATGAGAGCGATTCGCACCATGCAAGGACGCTGGAGCGCGTCGCCGATGCCGCGATCCGCCACCGCTTCCCAAACCGGATCCTGTGCGGCCATTGCTGCTCGGCCTCGCTGATGGAGGAGGGCGATCTCGACCGGCTGATCGACAAGCTGGCGCGGGCGGGCATCGCCGTGGTCAGCCTGCCGATGTGCAACATGTATCTCCAGGATCGCGCCTCCGGGCGGACACCGCGGTGGCGCGGGGTGGCGCCGGTGCAGGAATTCAGGACGGCGGGCATCCCGGTGATGTTTGCCTCCGACAACACCCGCGACCCGTTCTTCGCCTATGGCGATCTCGATCTGATCGAGGTGTTTTGCGAAGCCACCCGCATCGCCCATCTCGATCACGGCGAGGGTGACTGGCTGCGCGCCATTGCGGGCACGCCGGCGACGATCATGAATCTCGACCGGGCCGGACGCATCGAGAGCGGTGATCCGGCCGATCTCCTGATCCTGCGCGCACGCTCCATGAACGAGTTGCTCTCCCGCCCCCGGGGCAACCGCATGGTGCTTCTGGGCGGGCGTCCGATCGCGACGACACCGCCCCCCTATGACGAACTCGACATGATCGCCTGAAGGCGACGGCAGCGGAAAGGGAGCCATGATGGAAGGATCGGCCCTATGGAAGGATCAGCTATGAGCGCGCGCTACGACATCGAAGCCTTCAAGAAGCGCATCGACGGCGTGAAGATCGAGGAAAATCCCGCTCTGGTGCGCCAGAAGAGCCGGGATTTCTTCTGGTATTCTCCCACGCTCAAGCGCCAGCTCGACGCGGTCACCGCCGATATCGTGGTCTCGCCCGTTTCCGAGCAACAGGTCATCCAGGTGCTCGCGGCGGCCCATGACCATGCGATCCCGGTGACGCCGCGCGGCACCGGCACCGGCAATTACGGGCAGGCCATGCCGCTTTCCGGCGGGATCCTTCTGGATCTGTCGCAATTCAACGCCGTGCGTGAGATCGGCCATGGCCGGGTCGTGGCCGAGCCCGGCACCGTCATAGCTGCCCTCGACAAGGAGACGCGCAGCCATTCGCGTCAGGAGATCCGGCTGCACCCATCCACCTACCACACCGCCTCGATCGGCGGCTTCATCGCCGGCGGCTCCGGCGGTGTCGGCTCGATCCGCTGGGGCGGCCTGCGCGATACCGGCAACATCATCCGCCTCAAGGTGGCGACGATGGAGGCGAGCCCGCGCATTCTGGAATTCACCGGCGACGACATCCACAAGGTCTCGCACGCCTATGGCACCAACGGTATCATCACCGAGGTCGAGATGCCGCTCACCCCCGCCCATGACTGGGTCGACGTGATCGTGGGTTTCGACGACCTGCGCGCGGCGACGCAATTTGCCAACGATCTCGGCGAGCAGGACGGCCTCCTGATCAAGGAACTCGGCCTCGTCGCGGCGCCGATCGCGCATGATCATTTCAAGCGCCACAGGAAATTCATCCCGCGCGACCAGCATGTGGTGCTGATCATGGTCGCCGATTTCCAGATAACGCCACTGGCGGGTTTCATCAATCGCTATCGCGGGGCGCAGGTGCTTTTCCGTAATGACCAGCTCCCGGCAGAGGATCTCAAGGGCCTGCCGCCGGTCTTTGAGTTGTCGTGGAACCACACCACCTTGCGGGCCTTGCGGGATGACCCGTCGATTACCTATCTGCAGGTGCTCTACCCCTTCCCGAACCAGATCGAGCTGGTGCAGCGCATTCACGAGCGCTTCGGCGAGGAAGTGCCGGCGCATCTCGAATTCGTGAAATTCGACGGCAAGGTCACCTGTTTCGGCCTGCCGCTGGTACGCTTTTCAAGCGAGGAGCGGCTGGAGGAGATCATGGCGATCCACGAGGAGATGGGCGCGCCGATCTTCAACCCGCATCGCTACACGCTCGAAGAGGGCGGCATGAAGCAGACCGACGAGACCCAGCTCGCCTTCAAGCGCGAGGCTGATCCGCAGGGCCTGCTCAATCCGGGCAAGATGGTCGCCTGGGAGGATCCCGATTACGATTTCAAATCGGGCAGGAACTTCCTGTTCAAGGGACTCGCGGCGCAGGGCGCGGGCTGACCGGAGAGGCCCGGGATCAACTCGGGTCGCCTGCGGGCGGATGCGCTTCGTCTTCGGACGGGGCGGGGCATTGTACCCGCTTGCGCGCAATCACGGCCCAGTCCTCGCCGGGCAGGCAATGCTCCAGCAGGATCACGCCGGAACCCGTGATGGAGAGCGGCATGCCGCGCAGGGCAAGGGTGACCTCACCGGGTTCGGCAATGCTCATGCGCACCAGCGCTTCGGGCGGCTCCTGTGCAGTTTCGGCGATGCGCACCCGCAACCTGATTTCTGCGTCGCCGGTCCGGTCTGCATCGTACTGAATCCACAACGACAGCCGCAGATCGATCGGGCATCGGCTCGGCGCCATCACCTCGCTATAGACCCCGATCAGGATATCCTTACCGTTATCCTCATGCCGGATATCCTCGCAAAATACCGCATTGAGGAGCCGGAATTCGGGCGCTTCGGCCGATGGCCTGCCTTCGATGGTGGCACTCATGCCGGCACCACCCAAATCCGGGACGTCTCAGCCGAACGCGTCGTGGGCTGCGAATGGTCGAGGTCCACAGTGTAACGGGCACCGGCTGTTGATATCGTCCCGGTTTGCGCAGGCGCATTGCCTTGTGTTTCGGCGACAGGGTCTCTCGACCCGGGAATATAGCCCGCAAGCGGATGGTGCTGGTTGGATGGAGGGGTATCACCAAGCGGCACGACCCTGATTTCGAACCGGCTGCCCATGGCAAGTGCGAGGGCAGCTGCGGTGTCGAAGGTCCAATTGCCCGGTGCCGACAACCAGCGGGTGATCTGTTCGGGCCGCTTGTCGAGCTTGCGTGCGAGATCGGCTCGCGTCATGCCGGCATCATCCTGAAACAGTTTCAGGATGGCAGCATGGAAATCGTTGCGCAATTTGCGCTCATAGTAACCGAGATGGCGCGGTGTGAGCTTGATGCTATCGCGTATCTCGGAGATCCACGACGTTGTCCTTGACATATTCAGTCACCTTATCGCTTGCCAGAGGGCTGTAGGGAGCGAAGATCCCCTGCCAGATCTGGCGGGTGCGGCGAATCTCTTCTTTGAAAGCGCGGGCTTGTAGCCGCCCAGTTCGGTTCGCAGACGCATATGGGTCAGGACGAGAATGTCGGTATGAGCAAACGTCCCGAAGGCCCGCACGCTCGGCTTGGGATCGATACTGCGCAGTTCCCAGACCTGATCGCCTTGCGGGTCGAGGCGCTTCAGGAACGCGTGCTTGTGCCGCCTGTCGCCGATCGTGATCGGATCGCCCCCGATGAAGCGATCAAGATCGGCCAGGAAGGCACCGGTTCGATTGCCGGCATGCTCATCAAGCAATTTTGCATCAATCTCCTCCCGCAGTTCCGGCGTCAACAGAACGATCCGCAGATGTGCGGCACCCGGATCCAGGGGACGGTGAACATGCAGACGCCCGTGATCCAGACAGGTTCTTATATGCTCCTGTATTGACATTAAAGTCAAACTCTTTTCGATTCGGGCGTCTGTGATTCGCATGCACCTGAAACATGTATAGGACATGCAATAATTATCTTTGATTGTTTTTTGTGGCAATGATTCTCACGCTGCTGCGGCGAAGGAATCGATACGGGGTCATTCCTGAAGCTCAAGGAGCCCCAGGGGCTGCCCGCCGATCTCCGGACCCGTACCGCGTCCACATTTCCGGACACCGGCTCGCCGGCATGTTCGAAAACATGAACAACACATTCTTTTCAAGAAGCCGAAAAGCTTAATCCTTCGATAGGCTTCACTTGGTACGGGATTTGCCGTAACAGACGCGCAAGCATCCGCCCGACCGGCCACGCATCTGCCCGGCCATCGGCGTCAATTGCGGAAAGATGGAGGGACTGGCCGTTGTCCGTCACGTTAGCGCTCGTTCTCGGGCTGATCGGGTCGATCCTCGCGCCATTCGTTGCGGCGCGCTCAAAAACGATCGGCAATACTCTCGTCGTGGCCGTCCCGGCCCTGCTCTTCCTGTTTTTCCTGATGCAGTTACCCGCCGTCGGCGAGGCGCCGATCATCGAGGTGAACCCGTGGGTGCCCACTCTGGGGATCGATCTCACGATCCGGCTCGACGGGTTCTCGCTGCTGTTCGCCTTGCTGATCAGCGGCATCGGCACCCTCGTGGCGCTCTATGCCGCCTCCTACATGGACGAGAAACCAGCCTTCACCCGGGCGCAGTTCCTGCTCTACATCCTGCTCTTCATGAGCGCGATGCTCGCCACGGTGACCGCCGACAACCTGATGGCCCTGTTCGTCTTCTGGGAGATGACGAGCCTGCTCTCCTTCCTGCTGGTCGGGTTCGATTCGACCAAGCTTGCCGCCCGCAAGGCGGCCTTGCAATCCATGCTTGTCACGGTCGGCGGCGGGCTGTCGCTGCTCGCCGGCATCATCCTGATCGGGGTGACGGCGGATACCTTCTCCATCAATGCGCTGATGGCGGATTCCTCCGCGTTGACGCAGAGCCCGCTCTTCAGCGCGATCATCATCCTGATGATGGCGGGCGCCTTCACCAAATCCGCGCAGGTGCCGTTCCATTTCTGGCTGCCCAACGCCATGGCCGCACCGACCCCGGCCTCGGCCTATCTGCATTCCGCCACCATGGTGAAGCTGGGCGTGTTCCTGCTCGCCACGATGGCGCCGATCTTCAGCCAGGCCGCCTGGTTCGGCCCGACGCTGGTCGCCTTCGGGGGCGCGACCATGCTGATCGCCGCGCTTCAGGCCCTGCGCTCGACGGCCTTCAAGGCGGTGCTGGCCTTCTCGACCGTGGCCTCGCTGGGCACCATCACCATGCTGATCGGTCTCGAGGGCGAGGTCGCGGCGGTGGCGACCGTCGGCTTCATCCTGGCGCATGCGCTCTACAAGGCAGCCCTGTTCTTCTGCGCCGGCATCGTCATCCACGCCACCGGCGAGCCGCGGCTCAGCCGGCTCGGGGGGCTGGCATCGGTCCTGCCGATCACGGCGGGCGCAACGGTGCTTGCCGCGATTTCCGCCGCAGGCCTGCCGCCATCGGTCGGCTTCATCTCCAAGGAATACCTCTTCGAAGCCCAGCTCGAATCCACCTTCACCACGATCGCCGTGCTGATCGGCGTCCTGGTCAACACGGTCATGGTGGCGATCGCGGTCGTGGTGGTGATGCGCCCCTTCTTCCGCCCGGCCCGCCGCGAGCTGCACGTGCATCATGGCGAAGCGACGGGGATGACGGTGGGCCCGGTGATACTCGGCATTACCGGGCTTATCTTCGGCCTCGCTCCCGGGCTGGTCGCCAAGAGCCTGATCCAGCCGGCGGCCTCCGCGATCTATGGGGAGCCGCTCGACGCCTCGTTCTATCTCTGGCACGGGCTGACGCCGATGCTCGCGCTCTCGGCGCTTGTCGTCGCGCTCGGCCTGCTTCTGGCGAAATACTGGAATCCGATCCATATCGCCCTGCGCCGTCGGCGCATCTTCGACCGCCTGCTCACGGATCGCGGTTATTACTGGGTGCTGGACAGCACCCTTGCGCTGGCACGCTGGTCGACGCTGCGGCTGCAGAACGGCGATCTGCGCATCTATACCGTGGTGATCGCTGGTGATCGCCACCGT
>Ga0079973_1000007_pt1 | contig 14749 bp, 9 predicted proteins | sample HotLakConsUCCR28_FD_68699 | JGI IMG/M metagenome (GOLD analysis project Ga0079973, IMG submission 68699) | Hypersaline microbial mat communities from Hot Lake, Washington, USA - Hot Lake Consortium UCC-R28 (version 2) (version 2) ... | reverse complement strand
GCGAGATGTTCCCTGTCCAGCGGCGCGCTGCCGCCGATCGAAAGGCCGACGCCGTGAAGCGAAAGCGGGTAATGCTCTGCGATCGCCCCAAGGTATCGATGTGGCGGGCCGCCATCGCCCATGTAGTTTTCCGCATGGATCTCGAAGAAGCCGATCTCCGGCCTGGCCGACAGGATCCCGGCATAATGTTCCGGCTTCAGGCCAAGACCTGCACGTGCCGGCAGAGCGGGGACGGTCATCATTCTGCTTCCTCCTTCTGAGGCGCGAAAAAGCCGGGGCATCCGAGAGGACGCCCCGGCAGTCCTGGAGGGTCAGGACGGAAGATCGCGATCGAGTTCCTCGAGGCTGCCCATGCGGTCGCCCGGTAGCTCCATTTCTTCGCAGGTGCCCGCCGGGACGAGCGTCCAGGCATTGCCCTGATAGTCGACGGTCGACGTGCCCGAGCAGGTGGTGCCGGGACCGGCCGCGCAGTCGTTCTGCCCGGCGAGCGACACGCCGTAGCACTTCTCCATGTCCTGGGCGGCAGCCTGGTCCGAGACAGCTACCCCGAAACCGGCGGCAAGCGAGGTGGCGAGCGCGAGCGAAAGGACTTGACGATTCATGACGGACTTCCTCCATGTTGGCAGAAGCCGGACATCGGCTCCTGGGTGTGAGTTCGAAGGAAGCGGGGCGATTGTTACAGGCGCCTGGCCACTGCACGGTCTTGTGATCGGGCCGTGAGCGGACCGCGGTGCGGAGCGCTGTAACAATCGGGCCGCCAACGACGAATGGGGGATAGGAATTGTCGCCGGAAACCGACGCAAGGCTTGCGGCACTGCTGCGCAAGGCGCTGGCCGGCGACGAGGCTGCCTATGCGATATTCCTGCAGGACGTGTCGATCATCGTGCGCGCCGCCGCGCGCGGCAGGCTCGGCCAGGCATCCGAACCCGACCCGGAGGACATCGTACAGGAGACATTGTTGGCGATTCACCTGAAGCGACATACATGGCGACAGGACGCACCGGTCGGCCCCTGGGTGCATGCCATCGCGCGCTACAAGATCGTCGATGCCTTCCGCCGCCGCGGCAGGGCCGTCACCGTCGATATCGAGGAATTTGCGGAAAGCCTTGCCGGCGAAGAGGCGCCTGCGGTGCAAGCGCGCGATGTCGAGCGCGCGCTTGGTTGCCTGACAGACGGGCAGCGCCAGGTGGTTTCCGCGATCAGCCTGGAAGGCCATTCGATAGCCGAAACGGCAACGCGGCTGGGCATGAAGGAAAACGCGGTTCGTGTCGCGCTGCACCGGGGGCTGGCGACCATCGCGCGCGCATTGGGAAAGACGGATACATGAAGACCGACGATCTCATCAGGGCGATTTCCGCCGACGCCGGCAAGCCGCCCGTCTCGATGCCCGGCATCTGGCTGGCCGCTTTCGGCGGCGCGATCGTCGTGGCGGGGGCGGTCTTTTTCGGCTTCCTGGGACCGCGGCCCGACATTTCGCAGGCGATGGAGACGAGCCGCTTCCTGTTCAAGTTCGTGGTGACGGCAGCACTGTTCGTCTCGGCGGTGCCGGTCCTGCGCGCCCTGGCGCGGCCGGGCGGACGGGCGCCCTTCTGGGCGCTGCTGGCGTCGCCGGTTCTTATCCTCGCGGCGATCGCGATGGAACTCGTGGCCCTGCCATCCGGCCAGTGGCTGCCTTCTCTGGTCGGCAGCAACGCCTTCGAATGCCTCACGCTGATCCCGCTCCTCGGCATCGGGCCGCTGGCCGCCATGCTCGCGGCCCTCAAGGTCGGCGCGCCGACCCGGCCCGCGCTGGCCGGCGCCGTCGCGGGCATTGCGGCCGGCGGGCTGGCGGCGATCTTCTACGCTGCATTCTGCACCGACGATTCGCCGCTTTTCGTGGCGGCCTGGTACAGCCTGGCGATCGTGCTGCTGGCGATCCTCGGTGCGCTCGGCGGCCGCCACGTCCTGCGCTGGTAGGGATGAACCTCCGGCATCTTCACACAACTTTACATTGCCCGCGAAACGCCGAAACGCGTGCCGCCTAGTCTGCTCCCATGACGGTCATCGGACCGCCAGGACAAAGGAGCAGACAGATGAACGAATTCGATCAGGACAGCGGCAACCAGGCCCTGCGCAAATCCTCCCCCTGGCGGCGCGTGGCCATTGCGGGTGCGGTCGCCGTGGTGGCGATGGGCGTCGGCGCAGCCGCCGCAACCGGCGGCGCCTCGACCTTCTATGGCCCGGCCATGCATGTGGCCATGAGTTCCAGTGGCATGGGCAGTGGTTTTGCGGAACGGAGGTTCGACCGGATGATGAGCGAGATCGAGGCAAGCGACGAACAGGCCGACAGGCTGCGCGAGATCTTCGAGGCCGCGCGGGACGATCTGATGCCGGCCAGGGACGACTTCCGTTCCTTCCGCGACGATCTGGCGGCATTGATCGCCGCGCCGCAGATCGACCGCAACGCCGCCGAGCAGATGCGTGCCGAGCGTGTCGAGGCGATCGACGAGGCCTCCCGGCGCATGACGGAAGCCTTCCTCGAGGCAGCCGAAGTGCTGACGCCCGAACAGCGGGTTGCGCTGGTCGAGAAATTCGAAGAGCGTCGCTGGCACGGTCGCCGCTAGGCAATGGGGACGGAGGGCAGGGCATGGCGGACAGGGTGCTGATCATCGACGACGACACCCGCCTGTCCGCCATGCTTGCCGAGTATCTGGGCAATGCCGGCTTTGCCGCGCGCGCGGCGGGTGACGGGGCCACCGGCCTCGCCGATCTCGCCGCCACGGGTGCGGATGCCGTCATTCTCGACATCATGCTGCCCGATCTCGACGGCTTCGAGATCTGCCGCCGCATCCGCGCCACATCCGACGTGCCGATCCTGATGCTGACGGCGAAGGGCGACGAGACCGACCGCATCGTCGGGCTCGAGATCGGCGCCGACGACTATCTGCCGAAACCCTTCAGCCCGCGCGAATTGCAGGCACGGCTCAAGGCTATCCTCAGGCGCGGACGCCGTCGCGACGAGCCGGCGGCCGACATCCTGCGGTTCGGCCGGCTGGAGATCGACCGGGGCTCGCGCGCCGTGCGGCTGGAGGGCGACGAGCGGCCATTGACCAGCCACCAGTTCGACATCCTGGTGGCGCTGGCCGAGAATGCCGGACGGGTGTTGAGCCGCGACCGGCTGATGGACCTCGTGCGCGGCGAGGAACTGGCGGCCTTCGACCGCTCCATTGACGTTCACGTCTCGCGCATCCGCGCCGCCATCGAAGCGGATGCGAAAAATCCGAGGCGGCTGATCACCGTGCGCGGCGCCGGCTATGTCTTCGCCCGAAACCAGGACGGGGCGTGAGACGATGCGCCTAAGCATGAGCCTGTTCTGGAAGGTCTATCTCACCATTCTGGGCAGCCTTGCCGCGGTGGCGATCACCGTCGCGCTGGCAGCCTATCTCGGCGCCGGCGAGGAAGGCGATTGGGGCAAATGGCGCGAGCGCATATTCGTGGCCATGTTCCCGGCCGAGGACGGCCCCGCCGAACTCGCCACGACGATCGACCGGCTCCAGGCGGGGACGCGCGCCGACATCACCATCTTCGCCGCCGACGGGACCAGGATTGCCGCCGTCGGTGCACCGATCGCCGCCGAAGTGATGGGCCGCCGCGGCTGGGGCCGCGGCGAAGGCGGCAAGCTTCATGTCTTCGACCTGCCGGGCGATCGGGTTCTTGCCGCGAGGTTCGATCAGCCCCTCCAGCCCCAGCGAACGCGCTTCCTCTTGCTTCTGGTCCTCGTCGCCACCGCCATCGGCATCGCCGCCTGGCCGATCGTGCGGCACCTGACGCGACGCCTCGAGCGGTTGCGCAGTGGCGTCGATGCCTTCGGCACCGGCGCGCTGGTCACCCGCGTCCCCGTCGAGGGGCGCGACGAGATCGCGGCAGTGGCCAAAAGCTTCAACCGCGCGGCCGGCGAGATCGAGCGGCTGGTCGCGTCGCACCGCGCGCTGCTCGCCAATGCGAGCCATGAACTGCGCTCGCCCCTTGCGCGGCTGCGCATGGCGGTCGATCTCCTGCCGGAGGAAGCCGACGCGCCGCGGCGCGCCGAGATCGTCCGCAGCCTCGGCGAGATCGACGCGCTGGTCGAGGAAATCCTGCTCGCCAGCCGCCTCGATCATCTCCGCGAGTTGGGCGAGACCGAGCCGCTCGACCTGCTGGCGCTGGCGGCCGAAGAGGCGGCCCTGCACGGGCTGACGGTGGGCGGGCAGAGCGTATGGATCGAGGGCGACCGGCGGCTTCTGACGCGCCTCGTGCGCAACCTTATCGTCAATGCCCTCCGCCACGGCGCCCCGCCCATCGAGATCGAGGTGGAAAGGGCCGGCGATCGCGCGCGTCTCCGCGTCAGCGATCAGGGTCCGGGCGTGCCGGAAGACGAGCGGGTCCGCGTGTTCGAGGCTTTCTACCGCCCCGCCGGCCGCGCCGAGAGTGCCGGCGGCTGGGGGCTCGGCCTGGCGCTGGTGCGCCAGATCGCCGAGCGCCACGGCGGCACGGTCTCCTGCGAGGCGGCACCCGACAGCGGCGCCCGTTTCGTGGTCGATCTGCCGGCATCGCGGACGACGCTTTAGCGCGTAAGACGGCCTCGTAGGTGTCTCGACAATGTCATCAAACTGACGGAAGGTGCCGCCCGGAAACGGGACGCAGTGCATGGCCGACGCAGGCAAGAGCCGACAGATCTGGGGCTGGTGGTGGTTCGACTGGGCAAACCAGCCTTACAACACGCTGCTCCTGACCTTCATCTTCGCGCCCTACTTCGCCTCGTCCGTGGCGCCCGACCCGGTGACCGGCCAGGCCATGTTCGGCTGGATGATGTCGATCTCCGGCGTCCTGATCGCGCTTCTGGCGCCGATCCTCGGTGGCATCGCCGACAGCGCCGGCCGCAAGCGCCCGTGGATCCTGTTCTGGTCGCTGCTCTACGTGGTGGGCAGCTTCGCGCTCTGGTGGGCCGTGCCGGACGCGTCTCAAGGCCAGATCCTGTTCGTGCTGGTGGCCTTCGCCATCGGCGTGGTGGGTCTCGAATTCGGCACCGTCTTCACCAACTCCATCCTGCCCACGCTCGGTAGCCGCGCCGAGATCGGGCGCATCTCCGGTTCCGGCTGGGCGTTCGGGTATGTCGGCGGCATGGTGTCGCTGATCTTCATGCTTCTCCTCCTGGCCGAAAACGAGACCGGGGTGACGCTGATCGGTATCGAGCCTCTGTTCGGCCTCGACCCGGCCATGCGCGAAGGCACGCGCGCCGTCGGTCCCTTCACCGCCCTCTGGTACATCGTCTTCGTCATCCCCTTCTTCCTGTGGGTGCCGGAGACGGGTGTGCGGCGCAGCAGCCAGGCAAAGGGCGCGATGGCCAAGGGTCTGCGCGATCTGGGACGCACGCTTCGCGGGCTGCCGCGCCACCCGAGCCTGCTCGCCTATCTCGGCTCGTCGATGTTCTACCGCGACGCGCTCAACGGCATCTACACCTTCGGCGGCATCTATGCGGCGGGCGTGCTCGGCTGGTCGATCATCCAGATCGGCATCTTCGGCATCATTGCCGCGATCGTCGGGGCGGTCGGCAGCTGGGTGGGCGGGCGCGGCGACCGGCGCTACGGCCCCAAGCCGGTCATCGTGATCTCCATCCTGGCGCTGATCGCGGTCTGCACGGTCATCGTCACCACCGACCGGACGATGGTCCTGCTGATGCCGGTAGGCGCCGAATCCAGCCTGCCGGACATCGTCTTCTACATCTGCGGTGCGGCGATCGGCGCTGCCGGCGGTGCGCTTCAGGCAGCCTCCCGCACCATGATGGTCCGCCAGGCCAACCCCGACCGCATGACCGAGGCCTTCGGTCTCTACGCGCTGTCGGGCAAGGTCACGTCCTTCCTGGCGCCAGGCCTGATCGCGCTGGCCACCACGATCACGGCCGACCAGCGCCTCGGCGTCACGCCGCTGATCCTGCTCTTCCTGATCGGCCTGGCCCTGCTCGTCTGGGTGAAGCCGGAAGGCGAGGACGAGGCCTACTGGACCGAGCGCACCGCGCCTGCGTGAAGCGGGAGCCAAGTGTCGCAAATGACAAAGCGAGACCGGCTGGGTCCATCTCCCTGGAATGAAGGCGAAATTTTCTTCTGTCGCCAGCGAACAGAAGTACAAGAACTGCTTCCTGACGAGTCGCGTGAGCGAGCATATTCCGGTTCGACCTGCGGTGAAAAGAAAAATAGTTAAAGTACATCAATGACATAGCTGATGTTACTTGATAACGCATTGTGCTCGGCAAGGATTTTTCCTTTACTCGCGCACTGCAACCGGTGGATGGGGGTCTATCATGGGTTTCACGGTATGCCTGCGCGCCAGCGCAGTCAGAATTTCTGTCGCATTCTTGCTTCTGTTTGCGCTTCTTTCGTCTTCTTCATGGGCGCAGGAGCCAAGCCTGCTTCGTGCGCTCGGCGCAGAGACGGCGTCATCCCTGTCGCCGGAACAGGAACGGCGTGCCGCCGCCCTGGCCGCCGACAGCACCCGTGGGGCCGCCCAGTTTGTCTCGGTGAATACGGCGGCACTTCGCGCCGACACGATGCGTGTGGCCGTGTCAGGCGACAGCACGCTCAGGTTGCGTCTGCAGCACAAGCTCGAACGCGGCCCGGGCGACTTCACTTGGATCGGATCGACGTCGGCAGATGGCGGCCAGACCGTGCTTGTCGTCCGCAACGGAGAGATCACCGGTGTCATCTACGATGGACTGCAGCAATACAGCCTGTCATCGCTGGGTGGCGGGCTGCATGCGCTGACCCGGATCGATCACAGCGCGTTCCCTCCAGATCATCCAGCAGGTCCGCTGCCGCAAGCGCCGCGAGAGAAAAGCCAGCTTCAGGGCGATACGTCCGGTGACGGGCCGGTAGAGATCGATTTTCTGGGCGTCTACACGCCCGAGGCAGCTGCGGCGAGCGCGGACATCGAGGCCAACATCCAGTTGGCGGTCGACATGGCCAATGCCTCCTATCTGGCGAGCAATGCCAACGTCCAACTTCGTCTCGTCGGTACCATGCTTTCCAGCGGCTATAGCGAGGCCGGCAAGAGCTACAATGATCTGCTTTACAACATCAGGGACGGGGCTGGCGCGCTGAGCGCGGTCCATGTGCAGCGCAATGCGTTGGGGGCCGACCTTGTCGGTTTTTTCGTCAATCACCGGAGCTATTGCGGACTTGCATATGTGAATTCTTCGAACAGCTATGCCTATTCCGTCACAACTCATGTCTGCGTGTCGGGCCACACGTTCGCTCACGAACTTGGCCACAACTTCGGCGCTTTGCACGACATCGCAAACAGCAGCAATACGCCGCCATACCTCTATGGCTATGGCTACATCCATCCCCAGGGTCTTTGGCGGACGATCCAATCTTATGCTGCACCCTGCGGCAACTGCCCGCGCATCGGCAATTTTTCCAATCCCAGTGTGAACCACAACGGGCATCCCACAGGGACCGTTACGCAGCACGACGTGGCTCGTGTCCATCGCGAGCGCGCGGCGGTCATCGCGGCTTTTCGGGCAACCTCGTCACCAAAGGCTGTCATGTCCACGCCGGCGCCGGGCTCGACGATCACGACCACTTCGGCGACCTTCAACTGGACTGCCGGTTCGGGCGTGGCGAGCTACTGGCTTTATGTCGGCAATGCAGGTGCGGGCTCGGCCAACATTTTCTCGGGCGGCGGCGCGCAGACCTCGCGTACGGTGACGGGCCTGCCGGTGTCGGGCACGCTGAACGTTCGGCTGATGTCCTATATCGGCTCGGCCTGGCAGTTCAACGACTACACCTACACGATGAGTGCAGGGGTGAAGGCCGTCATGACCTCGCCGACCCCCGGCTCGACGCTGACGGGGTCGTCGGCGACCTTCAGCTGGACGGCAGGATCGGGCGTGGCGAGCTACTGGCTGATGGTCGGCAACAATGGCGCGGGTTCGGCCAACATCCTGAGCCAGGGTGGCGCGCAGACCTCGCGGACCGTGAATGGGTTGCCGGCCTCGGGCACGCTGAACGTTCGGCTGATGTCCTATATCGGCAACGCATGGCAGTTCAACGACTACGCCTACACCATGACTGCCGCGGTCAAGGCGGTGATGACCTGGCCGACGCCCGGCTCGGTACTGACCAACCCCTGGGCCAGCTTCACCTGGACCTCGGCGCCCGGTTCTTCCGGCTACTGGCTGATGCTCGGCACCAATGGTGCGGGCTCCGCCAACATCCTGTCGACGGGCGTATCGGGCACGACGCGCAGCGTGACCGGCCTGCCGCAGGTCGGCACGCTCAACGTCCGGCTGATGACCTATGCCGGCGGCGGCTGGCAGTCCAACGACTACACATACACCATGGCCGTGCCGGCGATGATGTCGACACCCACCCCGGGTTCGACCCTGCCTGGCCCGGGCGTCATGTTCCAGTGGACCGGTCATGCCAGCATCGCCAGTTACTGGCTTTATGTCGGCACCGGCGGTGCGGGCTCATCGAACATCTTCTCCTCAAGCGTCACCAACACCTGGCGTTATGTGGGCGGCCTGCCGGCCAGCGGCACGGTCAATGTGCGGCTGACGAGCTGGGTCGGCGGCGCGTGGCGCTTCCGGGACTACACCTACACGGGTGGCGCCGGCGACATGGCGCTCGAGGCAGTGGGCGAGGACGCGTTCTCGTCGCTGATGCGGAGCATCTCGCTGGAATAGGCTATTCGTCGGAAAATAAAAGCAGAACAAGGCGCGGGAAACCGCGCCTTTTTTGTCTTTCGGCCATGGAATGTACTGGCCAAGGGTTCCCAGCCATGTCCCTCATCAAACTTCGCCACTCCTGCAGATCAGTATCCGATGTGTGTTCATGGCATTTCTGCTTACATGACGCTGCGGAAAGCTGTATGGCTGAAAGCTGCCGCAGCTGTAAGGCTGTGTCCCAATGGGCTTGGGGGAAAGCAAAATGCGGATCGATACACTTGTTTCGCGCGCGCGCGCGGTTGTTGCTGCTGCGATTATTGGTTTGTCGGCTTCGTCCTTTGCCGCGGCGGGCACCGATCTGTCGGCCGTCACGGTTGCGAAGTTGGTCGATCCCGACCGCATTGTGGCAATGCTTGCCGACGTCGACGGTGGCGGCATTCCGGTCATCGTGGAATTCGCACCGCCCGCGCTCCCCGACGCCGCGAGTTTTGCGAACGCCTCGGCCGCCGATGCCGCCCAGACGGCCACGATACACCAGCTTCAGGACCAGATTCTCGGCCGGGTCTTTGCGGTTCGGGGCGGGCTCGATCCGGCACTCGCGGCCAGCCTGAACCTGAAGCGCATGGACTTTTCGCCCTTGTTCGCGATCGTGGCGGATCGGAACATGCTGGCCCGGCTGGCCAGCGATCCGGCGGTCCTGCGCATCCACGAAGACGGAATGGATGCACCGCTGCTGAACATCGGCTCGCCGAATTCGCTGGAGCGCATCCAGATGCCGGCGGCGCATGCGGCCGGGGCGACGGGGGAGGACTGGCATGTCGCGATCCTGGATACCGGCGGCAGGCGCACCCACAAATTCCTGGACACGAGGATCGTCTCCGCTGCCTGCTACAGTTCCAACCGCTGCCCCGGCGGCGTTACCGAATCGATCGACATCGATTCCGCCAATGACTGCGATGCGGCGGGCACGATCAATGGTTGCGGCCACGGCACACATGTCGCGGGCACCGCCGCCGGGTTCAACAGTGCGCTGCTGGCCGGAGAGCCGGCCTTCGGCGTCGCCCGCGACGCCCGCATCATCTCGATCAATGTGTTCCATCAAAGCGGATCCGGTCTGCTGGCCTCCCACAGCAACCAGATCAAGGGGCTCGAGCGCGTCTACGCGCTGCGCAACACGCTCAAGATCGCGGCGGTCAACATGAGCCTGGGGGGTGGGAGCAATGCTGTCCACTGCGATACGGATGTACGCAAGCCGATCATCGATCAGTTGCGCGCCGCGGGGATTGCCACCGTAGCCGCTGCAGGCAATTCAAGTCGAAACGACCGGATCGGCGCGCCGGCCTGCATTTCGTCTGCGATCGCGGTGGCTTCGTCGACGAAGGCAGACGCCCGCTCGACCTTCTCCGACTGGGGCAATCTGATCGATCTCGTCGCCCCCGGCACCGACATCAACGCATCCGTCACCAACGGCAACAGTGACTCCTCTTTTGCCTTGTACAACGGCACGTCCATGGCGGCCCCGCATGTCGCCGGCGCTTTCGCCGCGCTGCGTTCCGCGGTGCCCGGCGCCACCGTGAGCCAGATCGAGAGCGCACTCAAGAACACCGGCACCAGCATCTCGTCGGCCAGCGTCACCAAGCCGCGCATCAACGTCAACAGCGCGTTGACTGCGCTGGGAGGAATCACCGTCGGCAAGGGCGAGATCTTCTCCCCCGTGCCCGGCTCGATGCTCACGGGGACGTCCGTTACATTCCAATGGGACGCCGGCGCTGGCGCGCAGGCCTTCCGGCTGCTGGTCGGCAGCTCGGTCGGCGGCGGCCAGTACCACTTCAGCACAACGCTCGACTCGGACACACGGTCGCATGAGGCTAACGGCCTGCCCGTCGGCGACGCGACGGTCTATGTGAGGCTTTCCACGCAGATCGCGGGCGTCTGGCAACACAACGACTACACGTTCATGGCGGATGACTCGCCGATGAAGGCGGATATCACCGCGCCGACGCCGGAGACGACCCTGCCTGGCTCCACCGTGACTTTCCAGTGGAACGCCGGTAGGCATGCCGAAGCCTATCATATGAATGTCGGGTCGTTCGTCGGTGGCAGCCAGTATCTCAACAGCGGTACCATTGCTCTGGGGACGCAGTCGAGAACCGTCACGGGCCTGCCGACCAACGGCTCGACTGTATACGTCCGCCTGTTCACGCAGCTTGAAGGCTCGTGGCAATACAACGACTACACCTACACGTCGGGAAGCGGCCCCGTTAAGGCGGTGTTGTCGTCGCCGGTGCCGGGCTCCACGCTGACCAGCACTTCGGCGACCTTCAACTGGACCGCCGGCTCCGGCGTGTCGAGCTACTGGCTTTATGTCGGCAGCAACGGTGCGGGCTCGGCCAACATCCTCTCGGCCGGCGGGACGCAGACCTCGCGCGCGGTGACCGGGCTTCCGGCTTCCGGCACGCTGAACGTCCGGCTGATGTCCTACATCAACAGCGCCTGGCAGTATAACGACTACACCTACACCATGAATGCTGCGTCGAAGGCGGTGATGTCGTCGCCGACGCCTGGTTCGACGCTGACATCTTCCTCGGCCACCTTCAGCTGGACGGCTGGTTCGGGGGTATCGAACTACTGGCTTTATGTCGGCAGCAATGGTGCGGGCTCGGCCAACATCTTCAGCCAGGGCGGGACGCAGAGAACCCGCACGGTCACCGGCCTGCCGGCCTCCGGCACGCTGTATGTGCGGCTGATGTCCTATATCGGCAGCGGCTGGCAGTACAACGACTACACCTACACGATGAATGCCGGCACGAAGGCGGTGATGTCCTCGCCGACGCCTGGATCGACGCTGACGAGTTCGTCGGCGACCTTCAGCTGGACGGCGGGTTCGGGCGTGTCGAGCTACTGGCTGATGGTCGGCAACAACGGTGCGGGCTCGGCCAACATCCTGAGCCAGGGCGGGGCACAGAGGACCCGCACGGTCACCGGCCTGCCGGCCTCCGGCACGCTGAATGTCCGGCTGATGTCCTATATCGGCTCGGGCTGGCAGTTCAACGACTACACCTACACGATGAATGCCGCGGTCAAGGCGGTCATGACCTGGCCGACGCCTGGTTCGGTCATAACCAACCCGTGGGCCAGCTTCAGCTGGACGGCCGCGCAAGGCGCTTCCAGCTACTGGCTTTATATCGGCACCAATGGCGCCGGCTCGGCAAACGTGTTGTCGACGGGCGTTTCGGGGACGATGCGCAGCGTGACGGGCCTGCCGCATGTCGGCACGCTCTATGTCCGGCTGATGACCTATGCCGGCGGCGGCTGGCAGTACAATGACTACACCTACACCATGTCCGTTCCGGCCATGATGTCGTCACCGGCGCCGGGTTCGACCCTGCCGGGACCGGGGGTCATGTTCCAGTGGAACGGCCATGCCAGCATCGGCAATTACTGGCTCTATGTCGGCACCGGCGGTGCGGGCTCGGGCAACATCCTGTCCACGGGTGTCACCAACACCTGGCGTTATGTCGGCGGCCTGCCGGCGAGCGGCACGGTCAATGTGCGGCTGATGAGCTGGATGGGAAGTTCCTGGCGCTTCCGGGACTACACCTACAATGGCGGCACGGGCGACCTGGCTCCCGACGCGGCCGGCGAGGACGAATTCTCGTCGCTGCTGCAGTCAATCTCGCCGGACTAGCTCACCAACCGCAGATTGAAACAGAGCAAGGCGCGGGCAACCGCCTCTTGCTCTGTATCTTTGGACGACCGTGCTAGTCCGCCTGGTCAGCGCCGACTCCAAGTCTCGAACCTGTTTGTCCGATATTGATGTTATCTCCTTCTACTTGCTTGGAAGTGTCACCAAAAGTGACGCGCGAGGGCTGTCCAATACCATTGATCCGGCCGGCTGAGCTTGTCGCGAGGTCAGGCTAACTATCTGAAAAATAAATAGAAATAAGCGTCGCGCGCCTGAGCTTCGAGTTGCATGGCTGACCCGGTTTGAATAGGTTGCCGCAACGTTATTCGGGCTCAGGGAACATCGTGATGCCATTACAGGATATTTTTCTAAAACTGCGCGGCGTTCTCGCCGTGACACTGATCGCTTCTTCGGTTTCGACCACGGCCATTGCAGGAGCGAGCCTGCCCCAGGCGACGATCGCGAAGCTCACCGATCCGGATCGGATCGTTGAACTTCTGGAAAGCACGGATGGCAAGGTGCGGGTGATCGTGGAATTCGCCGCGCCAGCCCTTCCCGATGCGGCAAATGCCGCCGATCCGGTAGCGGCCGATCGGGCGCGCGCCGACGCCATTTACAGCATCCAGGACCAGATCCTCGGGCGAGCGCTGGCCGCGCGGGGCGGCCTGGCCGCGGCAGAGTCTTCGGGAGAGCTCGGGCTCAAGCGGATGGACTTTACGCCCATGTTCGCGCTCGTCGCCGACAGCGAACTTCTCGCTCGGCTAGCGAACGACCCGGCCGTCGTGCGGATCCACGAAGATCGTATTGCCCGGCCTCTCCTCAATGTCGAGGCGCCCGTGACCTCCCTGCAGCGCATTCAGATGCCAGCAGCCTATGCCGCAGGGGCGACGGGTGAGAACAGGGTCGTTGCGATCCTGGATACCGGCGGCCGGCGTTCGCACAAATTCCTCAACACCAGGATCGTCTCAGCGGCCTGTTTCGGCACGAACGATGCCGAACAGGGGTCTACCAGCTATTGCCCGGGCGGGGTCGCTTCATCGCTCGACATCGATTCGGCCAATGACTGCAACCCGGCGCTCGTGGCCGGTTGCGGGCACGGCACGCATGTCGCCGGAACAGCCGCAGGGTTCAACTCCAGTCCGCTCGCCGGCGAACCGCTGCACGGCGTGGCGCGCGACGCCCGGATCATCTCGATCAACGTCTTCTCGCGGTTCACGGTCGCGGCCTGCAACCAGATCGGCGCCGAGCCGATGCCCCAGGGCTGCATCCTGTCTTTCACGTCGGATCAGATGCTGGGCCTCGATCGCGTCTACAATCTCCGGAACACCTACAACATCGATGCCGTCAACATGAGCCTGGGCGGCGGCCAGTTCTTCGCCCATTGCGACACTGAGCCACTCAAGCTCGCAATCGACACCTTGAGAACGGTTGGCATCGCAACGGTGATTGCCGCCGGCAATGAGGGTTTTGACAACTCGGTCAGTTCCCCGGGCTGCATCTCGACGGCCGTCACCGTAGCATCGTCTACGAAGAGTGACGCACGCTCCGACTTCTCCAACTGGGGCTCGATGATCGACGTCGTCGCCCCCGGCTCGTTCATCAACGCCTCTTACATCAGCAATGACCAGAACGTCTTTGAGGAACTCTCCGGCACGTCGATGGCGTCGCCCCACGTTGCTGGCGTTTTTGCCGCGCTGCGTTCGGCTCGTCCAGCGGCGACGCTCGACCAGATCGAAGCTGCGCTCAAGAATACCGGCACGGCAATAGCGAATGCTGGAACGACAAAGCCCCGGGTGAACGTCAACAGCACGCTAACCGCGCTGCCCGGGGGCGCCGTGAAGGCCGTCATGTCCTCGCCGACGCCCGGCTCGGTGATCACGACCAATTCGGCGACCTTCAACTGGACAGCGGGCACCGGCGTCACGAACTACTGGCTTTACGTCGGCACCAATGGTGCGGGCTCGGCCAACATTCTGAGCCAGGGCGGGGCGCAGACCTCGCGCACGGTGACCGGCCTGCCGGTGTCGGGCACGCTGAACGTTCGCCTGATGTCTTATATTGCGGGTGGCTGGCAGTTCAACGACTACACCTACACGATGAATGGCGGCGCCAAGGCGGTGATGTCTTCGCCGACACCCGGCTCGACGCTGACCACAACTTCAGCGACCTTCAATTGGACGGCGGGTTCCGGCGTCGCGAGCTACTGGCTGATGGTCGGCACCAACGGTGCGGGCTCGGCAAACATCCTCAGCCAGGGCGGGGCGCAGACCTCGCGAACCGTGACCGGCCTGCCGGCCTCGGGCACGCTGAACGTCCGGCTGATGTCGTACATTGGCTCGGCCTGGCAGTTCAACGACTACACCTACATACACGATGAACGC
>Ga0079973_1000001_pt1 | contig 15656 bp, 4 predicted proteins | sample HotLakConsUCCR28_FD_68699 | JGI IMG/M metagenome (GOLD analysis project Ga0079973, IMG submission 68699) | Hypersaline microbial mat communities from Hot Lake, Washington, USA - Hot Lake Consortium UCC-R28 (version 2) (version 2) ... | reverse complement strand
GATGCAGAAAATGAGGATTTAACACTAATTTTTCAGCCGAAAGGTTCACTACCAAAGATTCCTTTGCCTAAATGGGGTGAAATGGAAGTGACTACCTTCAAGGTTAAGCCCTTCCCTATCAGGGAAGAGGCGACCCCATTTGATCGGCCTAAGGTTTTATACTTGTTTGGCGAAAAGTCTGGAGATACAATTCACGATTGCTCTTCTTTAGGTGGAGACGGCAGCGCAGCAGCCAATTCGGATATTCATCTTAAGATTAATAAGCCAAAATCTGTTCTGCAGAGCTTTGGCTCTATTGCTATTCGCGAAAATGTACTGATTTCAAGTCAGGGATTAGATTCTCAAGAAAATTCGGCTAAGAAGATAGTCGAGGCCTTTCAGAAGACCTCGGAAATTACCATTTCTGCCTGGCTCAAACCAGCCAAAGAAGAGCAGCAAGGACCAGCTAGAATTGTTACCTTATCTAAAGACACCACCCATCGCTACTTTACCCTGGGCCATGGAGAAGGTAGAGGTACAAAGTCTACCAATTACACCGTGAGGCTTCGGACCAGTAAAAGTGATGATAATGGACTTGAGAATGCCTTAAATTATTCAAAATCTGTTACAACTGAACTAACTCATGTGGTCTACACGCTTAAGAAGCATTCCAATACAAAAAGCAATAATACCCATGAGGCTAAGCTTTATATCAACGGTTCGGAAGTTATATCAAAGCCTATCAATGCAAGCTTTGATGATCCCCATCCCTGGGACATTGACGATTCTGACATAAAGCTGGCCTTAGGGAACGAAATTTCTGCCTTCAATACAAATGGAAGAATTGTTTCAGCCCGCAACCGTATCTGGAAAGGAGAACTGTATGAAGTCGCCATTTATGATCAGGCCCTTTCTCCGGAATTGATTTATCAGCGCTACTATCCCGTTCTACACATTGAAGGGCTACTGACCCTGGCCCATATGCCCCCCCCTCTACAGAGACCTTTACCGGCGAAATTCATTTTTGCCAATCCATTTGAGCAGCAGGAAGAACCTAAAACTCGCCTGGTCGTAGAGAGTGAAGCAGACCTGCCAGTAACAGAGCAATTTGAATTCAACAGCCTTGAGCTGGAGTGGGAAGCTGGAGCTGATACCCCTACCAGCTGGAACTTTAGCAAAGGCCAGGTTAAGAGCCAGTTGTGGGGTAAGAATAAGATTTTGCTCACGGCTGAAGATGGCTCTACAGAACAACTGGGGCAATTAGCCCTGGTGGCAGATCCAAAAGATCTTAGTCTCACTGTTTTTAGTAATGCAGAGCAACTTGTACTAACAGAGCTAGAGTTATCGCCAGTGCAATCTAGCCCAGAGGTTGACTGGCAATGGCACATGAATTCGGCCACAGACCTTGAAGAAATTGAACTGCCCCAAGCCTGGGATCAGCGCCCCTTTGATTGGACGGTAGACCTTAAACTTCTCTTTGAGAATACAGAAGATTTTTCGCCCCTCGCCATCCAGGACAATAGAGTAATTCTTCAGGGTACCTGGCTGGGAGAACCCCTTGCCTTACATGGCCAGTTTGATGGCGGCTATTTCACTCTGCAGGGTGTTCGTTCATTCCGTTTGCCTTTCCGGACCTCTCTGGGGCCTGTTTTTGAGCCTGGGACTTCCTACCGGATCTTAGATCCAGCGGTCATTGATTCGGTTATGGAGATCGACCTTACCGTACAACTCAGTGAGCTAGGCTTTTTCGCCAGCGGGATAGGAGAGTTTGAGTGGGCTGATTCTACGGAGACAGTGCAGGTCTTCAAACTACCGATGTTTACAGTAATACATCCTCCCTTAACCCCGAATCAGGTATTAGAATCGGCCCTGGCAACGTTGCAGGAAAAAGCTGAGGCAATCGTTTCAGAACACCTCCGTCACGAACAGGATTACTACTGCCAGGTATTGAATGGGGTTCCTTTGATCTATCTCGGGTCTTCAAAAGCCGATATTCCTTCAACCCAAACCATAGAGCTGCCATTTTTACGCGCGGTCGGCCCTGGCGATGGGAATGGGTTTTCCATAGAAGTAGGAATGTTTAAGCTAGAAGAAAATTCCGGACCCGGTTTTACTCTCACGATTAAGCACCCTGAGATAACCTCTAGCTATCCAGAAGCCCTGCGGAGTGACTACGACGGCTTTATTCAACAATTAGACCAGCAAGGCAAATTGACCCCAGGAGCTGTAACGCTGATTAAAACGCGCATTGCTGAATGTTTAGCGCTGCCTCTCAAAGATAGTCTGTATTACTACTATGGCTTGAAGTCATCCCATCTTACTCCGCCAAGGGTTAAAGAGGATGTGAATCTTGAATACAAGAGTGTTGACCTTCAGGCTGGTATGCGGTTACGGGTTGATTACCAAAACTATCAGTTTGTTCACCCAGCTTTATCTTCCGCTAGCTCTGGCTTTGTGGGTAGCGGCACATCGTACTATAGCCTCAATAGCTATTCGAAAGGAAGTGATTTCTTTATTAATTTTGATGCTTTTTTGTCACAGCTCCAGCCCTTTGTAGATGCTGGAATTGGGAAAAATGGCGCAGCAGGAAGTCTGGATACTTTTAATTATGGTCATCAAAGCCCTTATTTTCGCCTGATATATCCTGATCAGACTACCGATTCTTCGAGTTCTCTCAATCCAGAGCAGAAGGCAACGCTGGTAGGTGCTGAAACGGTTGGAGAGCTGGATGATTGGTCTTTAGAGGGGAATACTAATGTTTCGTCATTTTTCTTCCGGGGACGCGCTACGGTAATTCCCGAAATCGCCATTATTGTTAATGATCAACCAACGTTTGTTTCGGTAGGAACCACCCTGCGGCAATTAATGGAAAGGTTCATCAGTATCTCTCCATCGCTACCCCTGGGGCAGTCTCTGGCTAAGGCGACGGGCAAACCCAGAATTAGTCGTATTTTACACACCGAGATCACAAGTGAACCGAGCTACCGATTTATAAACTTAACAGATTATCCTGAACTTTTCGACCTGCCCTTAGTAAAGGGAGATCGCATCGTCTTCAATGCCTAGCAGAGGTTCTATCGCAGTCCAGCGGAAACATTCTTAGCTTCCGGTGTTGGTTAGATAAGCATTCATCAGATTGCAGGTCAGATGGTCACCTTTACTCGAATTCAGTCCACCCATCTATATGTATCCTCTGCAGCTGTTTCCGCATCGGGAGCCTATAGCATTGTGTTTCGGGCACCGACCTCGACCATGCCAGAAGGCGATTTTCCCGATAGTTATACGTTAGAAGCCTCCTGGGCACAACGGGGCATCTATCTTTTTCTGAATGCCAGTCTGACCGGAGATGGAGCCGTTGATCCTCAGCAGTTGAGCGATCGCATTGATAAATTTCTGACTACACCATCGGTAAGAAACACTCGATTTTTATGGATTGAGAACCCAGCAGACCCCCTGTTTCGGTGGAAATTTCATGCCGTAGCCGGGGTAGCCCAGGGGGACAGCTTAATTTTAGAGCGGCTCGTAGCTTTTGATTTTCGCAACTATCGACTGGTGCTAACTCGTTACGTCATATGCCGACTCAATACAGCTGAGAACGAATTTGTTTTTTCGCATAATCCTTCCCGGCATAACGTAGTCGGTGGTGAGGCCGAACCTGGCAAACGTGATGCGTTCTACCTATCAACCAGTTATGGAGACCATCGGCTACGCCGACTTACAGAAAACGAAGACGGAGGAGCCATTACCCTGCCGATGGGCGGCTCAAAGGCCGGTTGCCTGGCCTTCCCGCTGACTCTACAAAACCCCTCACCCGGGACCCAACCCTTTCATGAGTTGGCCCAGATGAATATTGGGCTGCAGATGTTTTTCAAGTCGGGCCATACCAACCTTATCGATACTGACCCCTTTTCCGGCTTTGCCGCATTCAACAAGTCAGAGGACTATCTCATAGCCCATCATCGCTATCCTTTTTTGGCTGAAGCGGTTGTTTCAGGATTTGATTTTCACACCTTAACGCTGAATGCCGTCCTGGATGTTCTGAATCCTTTGGATAGCGATCGCACCTATTTTACGTTTGTAGAACCAGCCAACGCAGCGACGTCAGATTTATCCCTACCCTCCTGTTTTCGTACCAATTTGGGCTATACCATCCACGTTACGCCCCACGGCAATGGGCAGAGCAAGTTGTTTTTTGCAGAACGCCCCGGACAAAACAGCCGCAACGCTATCCCTTTCGAAGTGCCCCTGTATCTGGTTCCTCAGGGTGCCTTCACTCTATCAGTTCCACGCTATCAGCAGGCCGAAGGAGGCAGTAAACCTACGAAAGACGCTACTGGTGCAACTAACGGTAATTTGCCAGCTGTTCAAAAAGTTGACAACTTTTTGTGTGGTCTGGCAGGTATCGAATATATTCAACTCTCCAGTGACCACATCAATATTCTTCATTTTCAGCCCGGTAAGGCTGCATTTGCTCCTGATTTTTCACCCGGACAGGTCACAGGTAATGGTCAGGTCGAGCAGCATCTTACAGAGACTGCCACTACGGCATGGGCTTACATAGAGTACGTAAAAGAAGGTTCTGAACTTACGCCGATCTACTTCTCTCAGCCCCAGCAGTCGCTTTTGTACAGGGCACCAAACCAGGACGATGGAGATGACATATTTACTAATGACCCACTGCGATTTCTAGATGTGCCGGTAACTCGGCTACCAACTGAGCACTATTTGCCGCTATTTCCCTATGGCGGCGTTGCCGGTGACCTGGCGGCCTACCGACAAATGGAGGAACAGCTTCTAAATCCGCAGCGCCGCCGGGTAATTAGAGACCTGGTAGACCCGTTACCCCTTCAAACCCCTGAAGTTCCAGACCAAAAGTCAGAAGGAACTACGCCTCAGGGTTTACTGGCGACCTACTCTGCCGGTTTTGAAACTCTAGAAAAACTAGTTCTGGCTAAGGATACCGATAAAAAGGACATTAATTTTGCAGATCTAGAGCGCCATTCTCCTCTCAGGTCTGCATTTCAGTCTAGCCAATTGTTTCTAGTAGTTGCCAATCCAAACTCATTGCAGGAAATCAACGATAAAAACCCTCCCAAAGTCATAAAATCCTACTTTCCCGGCAATAAGCTAACCATTCAGGGGTGGACCTTTGACCTTGATCCCAATAACTGGCGAACCGATAAAGGGGAGTCCAACACGGTCTTAATCTTTAAGTTTCTCGATAAGCCGCTGCTCGATATCCTTAAAGATACGGCTCTTTGGGAGCAACCTTCTCACTTTGTCGGTGCAGATCAAGATATTGAAGCATTGCGTGAACGCTTGGTGCGGTACTTTGAAACCGCGATTGCGACCACCGAAGACGATAACGCTGCCGAAAAAGACAAAGATAATGCGGCTCCTCTAGCTCGCATTGCCACCAGCACCTTTTGGGCAGGCATGGTAGCTCTTAATGTTAACCTCCCTACAGGGGAAGGGTTAACCGCCGAAATTAGAGCATTGGAATGCGGCATTAAAGATGGAGACAACTTCTATGCTCAGTACGTTGGTAGTAACGGTACCCCCGTAGTGCCCAGAAACCAGCAATTAGAGGCTGAACAATCCTCTCTTTTCGGACTTCTAGACTACCAGGATAACTCTGTGCCGGAGGTTGGGCCTTCTGGCTACGGTTTTCAGGTGGCTAGTCTACGGGTGCAGTTTCAAAACTCTGAAGTTTCAGCCTTTTCTAGCGAAGTAAACTTAACCCTCGACAGGTTGTTTGGGGAGACTACGCTTTTACTCAACAGCCGCTCTAACCGCAACATTGTAATTTTGAAAGGCTTTACAGAAGAGCACGACGGCATAACCACCTATGCCTTTAGCTTTAGCGGTGAAAATTATTTTGCTTTACCGCAAAGCCACGTCTTAAATACTGTCGATATTGTCAAGGCAGAATTTGCGACTGACCCAATCAGTCAGGAGGGAACGATCGGGCGATTTACCCTGTGGGGTAGATTCAACTTTAAGGCGATAGAAGCCCTTGACCTGCTTTCATTTGGGTTGGATCTGCAAGAGTCTGAAGTGTCGTTGAGCTTTGCCGATTTTCAAAATAACCCTCGCGAAATCGCCCTGGAAGCCCTGGAATACCTGGATCGCAAAGGGCGTCTCGATAGTCAAGGAAATGAATTAAGCCTGGCAGCTCAAGAGGCGATTGAAAAGGCTCAAGCAGTTGTCGAGGATTATGCAGAACTAATTGCAAGCGGTGAGAAGCTCAGCAGCTCTACCCAAACAATCTATACAAGCGCTTTGAAAGCTCTGCAGGACCTGCGCACCCACGCTCCTGCAGTCCTCGTAGACTATCACAAGGCAAAACAGCTTGCAGAGAAAACTGACCTGGATGATCAGGCGCTAGAGATGCTGCTGCAGGATGACCAATTCTTGTTTTCTCAGATCAGGGATGAAACAGTGCGGCTTGCTGTAAGGGCTAGCCAGGTTGATCAGGCGCTAGAGATACTGCAGAAGAATGACCAATTTTTACCTTTTTCGAAGTTGGTCATTGTCATGAAATGTAACCATGAAACAGACCCTGAGTTTACCTTCGACCCCAGCCAGATTGGATTTGACCTGGCCAAAAGTCAGGCCAGAGCCCAGAGCCTTTACGCGAAATTTCCCCTCAAGCTGGTTGGTTTTGTGCACTTAGACAGTGAAAAAGCCAGCACAAAACCAAAAGGCTTCGTCACGGTCAAAACGCCGCTGGGGGGCAGTTCCATGCCCGAAAACGGCTTTGGGCTGAACTTTGAACTCAATCTAGGCAGTCTGGGGGCTCTGGCAGGAGCTGCCAAATTTGTGGCTAACCTGATGGTCGCCTGGGAACCCAATTCAGACGGGAGCCAAGAGAAGCCTAAGCTTTTTGTCGGGTTCCGCCTGCCGGGGATTGGGGGGGATGTATTGGGCTTCCCACTCCAGAGCGTGATTAAATTCACCTTCAAGAGCGTAGAGCTGATTCGCGATAGCGGCAGTGAAAAAGCGGCATATCTCCTCAAAATCAAAAAGATTGCTCTCAAACTTTTTGTATTATCGTTTCCCCGTAGCGGGCAAACCGAAGTTGTTATTTTCGGTAATCCCGATGCTAACGATAGCACCGATAGTAATAATGCCATCGGCTGGTATGCCGCCTATGCAAAAGAAAAACCACCCCTTCCCGATGGGCAAACGTCTGGACGAACAACTCAATCTCGACGCTGATGCAAAAGTGACGTTTTCTCTCTTTTAACGACTACCAGGAGGCCCTATGAACAATGACATTCCCGATCTCGAAAACATTACTAGCATTAACAATATTCCAACTTTCTTGGAGACTGTCAAAAGCACCTATGGCATAGAAGTGCCTACAGAATTAGATGAAAATCATCCCCTCTATAACTTATGGGCCAAAGAGATTGAAGTCACTGCAGGAAATCCGCCGCCGCCAATCTACTCCGCTACTGGCTCCATTAGTAGCGAATTTCCCTTTAATTTCGCTGCAGGTCTGTCTCTAAAGCAAGAAGATTTCCCGTTTCTCGAAAATTCGGGTATTGATCCGAAGCTGGAATTCAATTTAAGGATTGACGTTCTGAAGTCAACCTCAACAAAAGTCGATATGAGAGGAGTTAAGAGTACAGTTTTTCATGTCCCTAAATCACTTGAAAACCCAAGTGGTGTCATAATCGATCGAGGATTGAGTTCTCGTAATGAAAGCGAAAATTCTGTTGAGGAAAGGAATTTATCTGACGATGAGGGGTTTGACATTCCGCCAGAAGCTGAAGTAAACCTTGACGATTTAATGGTAAATTGATCGAGCTTTTTTTTAACTTTAAGTAAAGGAGCATTGCTACGATGACTAAAGCAGAACCTGGAAATGAAACTGGGCCTCAAACCAAAATTTACCTTGGCGTTGCCATTGAACTTGCTGGTAAAACAATATCCCTAGAACCTAAGAACGCTATTCAAGAACTGAAGACCAAAGGTATTGAAGTAGAGTTGCCGCCCGGAGAAAGAGTTTACTTAGGAACCGCCGGAGGTTCACTGAAAAGTATCTTCAGCACTCTAGGTGTTGACGAACTAGATGATTACATTGATGACAATGGAAATTTAGTAGTTAATCAACTGCCAGACGTTCCTCCCCTTAGAAAAGCTGCAGAAATTGTAAGCAGCGCACGGCTTTACGTAGACGCATTTCATCTCAGAATCCCTGGGTCAGCTGACCCCGATGATCCTAAGATTCAAAATACTAAAGAATCGACCGCATATACCGTAGCAGTCTCTGCTGAATGGAAGGACAACCAGGGCGAATTAATTAGTGGATTAGATCTTCAGCTGAAAGGTATTTATTTTAAGGTAAGCAACGAAGGATAGCTATGCGAGCCCAAAAAAAAATCTTAAAGCACCTCACTACTCGATCCCTGTAAGAGGCTAATTTGGCCAAAAGCCATAGTGGTAATGCGTATCACTTTTCTACCTTTTTTTGATCTCCGTCAGGTTGCTCATTTAACGAGAGCTTATGACTTCGAATGTGCCGCGAAAAATAGAGGGACGGACAACCAGCATTAGTTTCGGTCTGGTCACCGAGCTAACGGTCGCCGATGAAACAGTCAATTTAATCCTGGAAAAGATCCAGGATCGCAATGCGACAGTTTACCGCGGCACATTCGAAGTCATAAGCTCTCGTTAAATGAGCAACCTGACGGAGATCAAAAAAAGGTAGAAAAGTGATACGCATTACCACTATGGCTTTTGGCCAAATTAGCCTCTTACAGGGATCGAGTAGTGAGGTGCTTTAAGATTTTTTTTTGGGCTCGCATAGCTATCCTTCGTTGCTTACCTTAAAATAAATACCTTTCAGCTGAAGATCTAATCCACTAATTAATTCGCCCTGGTTGTCCTTCCATTCAGCAGAGACTGCTACGGTATATGCGGTCGATTCTTTAGTATTTTGAATCTTAGGATCATCGGGGTCAGCTGACCCAGGGATTCTGAGATGAAATGCGTCTACGTAAAGCCGTGCGCTGCTTACAATTTCTGCAGCTTTTCTAAGGGGAGGAACGTCTGGCAGTTGATTAACTACTAAATTTCCATTGTCATCAATGTAATCATCTAGTTCGTCAACACCTAGAGTGCTGAAGATACTTTTCAGTGAACCTCCGGCGGTTCCTAAGTAAACTCTTTCTCCGGGCGGCAACTCTACTTCAATACCTTTGGTCTTCAGTTCTTGAATAGCGTTCTTAGGTTCTAGGGATATTGTTTTACCAGCAAGTTCAATGGCAACGCCAAGGTAAATTTTGGTTTGAGGCCCAGTTTCATTTCCAGGTTCTGCTTTAGTCATCGTAGCAATGCTCCTTTACTTAAAGTTAAAAAAAAGCTCGATCAATTTACCATTAAATCGTCAAGGTTTACTTCAGCTTCTGGCGGAATGTCAAACCCCTCATCGTCAGATAAATTCCTTTCCTCAACAGAATTTTCGCTTTCATTACGAGAACTCAATCCTCGATCGATTATGACACCACTTGGGTTTTCAAGTGATTTAGGGACATGAAAAACTGTACTCTTAACTCCTCTCATATCGACTTTTGTTGAGGTTGACTTCAGAACGTCAATCCTTAAATTGAATTCCAGCTTCGGATCAATACCCGAATTTTCGAGAAACGGGAAATCTTCTTGCTTTAGAGACAGACCTGCAGCGAAATTAAAGGGAAATTCGCTACTAATGGAGCCAGTAGCGGAGTAGATTGGCGGCGGCGGATTTCCTGCAGTGACTTCAATCTCTTTGGCCCATAAGTTATAGAGGGGATGATTTTCATCTAATTCTGTAGGCACTTCTATGCCATAGGTGCTTTTGACAGTCTCCAAGAAAGTTGGAATATTGTTAATGCTAGTAATGTTTTCGAGATCGGGAATGTCATTGTTCATAGGGCCTCCTGGTAGTCGTTAAAAGAGAGAAAACGTCACTTTTGCATCAGCGTCGAGATTGAGTTGTTCGTCCAGACGTTTGCCCATCGGGAAGGGGTGGTTTTTCTTTTGCATAGGCGGCATACCAGCCGATGGCATTATTACTATCGGTGCTATCGTTAGCATCGGGATTACCGAAAATAACAACTTCGGTTTGCCCGCTACGGGGAAACGATAATACAAAAAGTTTGAGAGCAATCTTTTTGATTTTGAGGAGATATGCCGCTTTTTCACTGCCGCTATCGCGAATCAGCTCTACGCTCTTGAAGGTGAATTTAATCACGCTCTGGAGTGGGAAGCCCAATACATCCCCCCCAATCCCCGGCAGGCGGAACCCGACAAAAAGCTTAGGCTTCTCTTGGCTCCCGTCTGAATTGGGTTCCCAGGCGACCATCAGGTTAGCCACAAATTTGGCAGCTCCTGCCAGAGCCCCCAGACTGCCTAGATTGAGTTCAAAGTTCAGCCCAAAGCCGTTTTCGGGCATGGAACTGCCCCCCAGCGGCGTTTTGACCGTGACGAAGCCTTTTGGTTTTGTGCTGGCTTTTTCACTGTCTAAGTGCACAAAACCAACCAGCTTGAGGGGAAATTTCGCGTAAAGGCTCTGGGCTCTGGCCTGACTTTTGGCCAGGTCAAATCCAATCTGGCTGGGGTCGAAGGTAAACTCAGGGTCTGTTTCATGGTTACATTTCATGACAATGACCAACTTCGAAAAAGGTAAAAATTGGTCATTCTTCTGCAGTATCTCTAGCGCCTGATCAACCTGGCTAGCCCTTACAGCAAGCCGCACTGTTTCATCCCTGATCTGAGAAAACAAGAATTGGTCATCCTGCAGCAGCATCTCTAGCGCCTGATCATCCAGGTCAGTTTTCTCTGCAAGCTGTTTTGCCTTGTGATAGTCTACGAGGACTGCAGGAGCGTGGGTGCGCAGGTCCTGCAGAGCTTTCAAAGCGCTTGTATAGATTGTTTGGGTAGAGCTGCTGAGCTTCTCACCGCTTGCAATTAGTTCTGCATAATCCTCGACAACTGCTTGAGCCTTTTCAATCGCCTCTTGAGCTGCCAGGCTTAATTCATTTCCTTGACTATCGAGACGCCCTTTGCGATCCAGGTATTCCAGGGCTTCCAGGGCGATTTCGCGAGGGTTATTTTGAAAATCGGCAAAGCTCAACGACACTTCAGACTCTTGCAGATCCAACCCAAATGAAAGCAGGTCAAGGGCTTCTATCGCCTTAAAGTTGAATCTACCCCACAGGGTAAATCGCCCGATCGTTCCCTCCTGACTGATTGGGTCAGTCGCAAATTCTGCCTTGACAATATCGACAGTATTTAAGACGTGGCTTTGCGGTAAAGCAAAATAATTTTCACCGCTAAAGCTAAAGGCATAGGTGGTTATGCCGTCGTGCTCTTCTGTAAAGCCTTTCAAAATTACAATGTTGCGGTTAGAGCGGCTGTTGAGTAAAAGCGTAGTCTCCCCAAACAACCTGTCGAGGGTTAAGTTTACTTCGCTAGAAAAGGCTGAAACTTCAGAGTTTTGAAACTGCACCCGTAGACTAGCCACCTGAAAACCGTAGCCAGAAGGCCCAACCTCCGGCACAGAGTTATCCTGGTAGTCTAGAAGTCCGAAAAGAGAGGATTGTTCAGCCTCTAATTGCTGGTTTCTGGGCACTACGGGGGTACCGTTACTACCAACGTACTGAGCATAGAAGTTGTCTCCATCTTTAATGCCGCATTCCAATGCTCTAATTTCGGCGGTTAACCCTTCCCCTGTAGGGAGGTTAACATTAAGAGCTACCATGCCTGCCCAAAAGGTGCTGGTGGCAATGCGAGCTAGAGGAGCCGCATTATCTTTGTCTTTTTCGGCAGCGTTATCGTCTTCGGTGGTCGCAATCGCGGTTTCAAAGTACCGCACCAAGCGTTCACGCAATGCTTCAATATCTTGATCTGCACCGACAAAGTGAGAAGGTTGCTCCCAAAGAGCCGTATCTTTAAGGATATCGAGCAGCGGCTTATCGAGAAACTTAAAGATTAAGACCGTGTTGGACTCCCCTTTATCGGTTCGCCAGTTATTGGGATCAAGGTCAAAGGTCCACCCCTGAATGGTTAGCTTATTGCCGGGAAAGTAGGATTTTATGACTTTGGGAGGGTTTTTATCGTTGATTTCCTGCAATGAGTTTGGATTGGCAACTACTAGAAACAATTGGCTAGACTGAAATGCAGACCTGAGAGGAGAATGGCGCTCTAGATCTGCAAAATTAATGTCCTTTTTATCGGTATCCTTAGCCAGAACTAGTTTTTCTAGAGTTTCAAAACCGGCAGAGTAGGTCGCCAGTAAACCCTGAGGCGTAGTTCCTTCTGACTTTTGGTCTGGAACTTCAGGGGTTTGAAGGGGTAACGGGTCTACCAGGTCTCTAATTACCCGGCGGCGCTGCGGATTTAGAAGCTGTTCCTCCATTTGTCGGTAGGCCGCCAGGTCACCGGCAACGCCGCCATAGGGAAATAGCGGCAAATAGTGCTCAGTTGGTAGCCGAGTTACCGGCACATCTAGAAATCGCAGTGGGTCATTAGTAAATATGTCATCTCCATCGTCCTGGTTTGGTGCCCTGTACAAAAGCGACTGCTGGGGCTGAGAGAAGTAGATCGGCGTAAGTTCAGAACCTTCTTTTACGTACTCTATGTAAGCCCATGCCGTAGTGGCAGTCTCTGTAAGATGCTGCTCGACCTGACCATTACCTGTGACCTGTCCGGGTGAAAAATCAGGAGCAAATGCAGCCTTACCGGGCTGAAAATGAAGAATATTGATGTGGTCACTGGAGAGTTGAATATATTCGATACCTGCCAGACCACACAAAAAGTTGTCAACTTTTTGAACAGCTGGCAAATTACCGTTAGTTGCACCAGTAGCGTCTTTCGTAGGTTTACTGCCTCCTTCGGCCTGCTGATAGCGTGGAACTGATAGAGTGAAGGCACCCTGAGGAACCAGATACAGGGGCACTTCGGAAGGGATAGCGTTGCGGCTGTTTTGTCCGGGGCGTTCTGCAAAAAACAACTTGCTCTGCCCATTGCCGTGGGGCGTAACGTGGATGGTATAGCCCAAATTGGTACGAAAACAGGAGGGTAGGGATAAATCTGACGTCGCTGCGTTGGCTGGTTCTACAAACGTAAAATAGGTGCGATCGCTATCCAAAGGATTCAGAACATCCAGGACGGCATTCAGCGTTAAGGTGTGAAAATCAAATCCTGAAACAACCGCTTCAGCCAAAAAAGGATAGCGATGATGGGCTATGAGATAGTCCTCTGACTTGTTGAATGCGGCAAAGCCGGAAAAGGGGTCAGTATCGATAAGGTTGGTATGGCCCGACTTGAAAAACATCTGCAGCCCAATATTCATCTGGGCCAACTCATGAAAGGGTTGGGTCCCGGGTGAGGGGTTTTGTAGAGTCAGCGGGAAGGCCAGGCAACCGGCCTTTGAGCCGCCCATCGGCAGGGTAATGGCTCCTCCGTCTTCGTTTTCTGTAAGTCGGCGTAGCCGATGGTCTCCATAACTGGTTGATAGGTAGAACGCATCACGTTTGCCAGGTTCGGCCTCACCACCGACTACGTTATGCCGGGAAGGATTATGCGAAAAAACAAATTCGTTCTCAGCTGTATTGAGTCGGCATATGACGTAACGAGTTAGCACCAGTCGATAGTTGCGAAAATCAAAAGCTACGAGCCGCTCTAAAATTAAGCTGTCCCCCTGGGCTACCCCGGCTACGGCATGAAATTTCCACCGAAACAGGGGGTCTGCTGGGTTCTCAATCCATAAAAATCGAGTGTTTCTTACCGATGGTGTAGTCAGAAATTTATCAATGCGATCGCTCAACTGCTGAGGATCAACGGCTCCATCTCCGGTCAGACTGGCATTCAGAAAAAGATAGATGCCCCGTTGTGCCCAGGAGGCTTCTAACGTATAACTATCGGGAAAATCGCCTTCTGGCATGGTCGAGGTCGGTGCCCGAAACACAATGCTATAGGCTCCCGATGCGGAAACAGCTGCAGAGGATACATATAGATGGGTGGACTGAATTCGAGTAAAGGTGACCATCTGACCTGCAATCTGATGAATGCTTATCTAACCAACACCGGAAGCTAAGAATGTTTCCGCTGGACTGCGATAGAACCTCTGCTAGGCATTGAAGACGATGCGATCTCCCTTTACTAAGGGCAGGTCGAAAAGTTCAGGATAATCTGTTAAGTTTATAAATCGGTAGCTCGGTTCACTTGTGATCTCGGTGTGTAAAATACGACTAATTCTGGGTTTGCCCGTCGCCTTAGCCAGAGACTGCCCCAGGGGTAGCGATGGAGAGATACTGATGAACCTTTCCATTAATTGCCGCAGGGTGGTTCCTACCGAAACAAACGTTGGTTGATCATTAACAATAATGGCGATTTCGGGAATTACCGTAGCGCGTCCCCGGAAGAAAAATGACGAAACATTAGTATTCCCCTCTAAAGACCAATCATCCAGCTCTCCAACCGTTTCAGCACCTACCAGCGTTGCCTTCTGCTCTGGATTGAGAGAACTCGAAGAATCGGTAGTCTGATCAGGATATATCAGGCGAAAATAAGGGCTTTGATGACCATAATTAAAAGTATCCAGACTTCCTGCTGCGCCATTTTTCCCAATTCCAGCATCTACAAAGGGCTGGAGCTGTGACAAAAAAGCATCAAAATTAATAAAGAAATCACTTCCTTTCGAATAGCTATTGAGGCTATAGTACGATGTGCCGCTACCCACAAAGCCAGAGCTAGCGGAAGATAAAGCTGGGTGAACAAACTGATAGTTTTGGTAATCAACCCGTAACCGCATACCAGCCTGAAGGTCAACACTCTTGTATTCAAGATTCACATCCTCTTTAACCCTTGGCGGAGTAAGATGGGATGACTTCAAGCCATAGTAGTAATACAGACTATCTTTGAGAGGCAGCGCTAAACATTCAGCAATGCGCGTTTTAATCAGCGTTACAGCTCCTGGGGTCAATTTGCCTTGCTGGTCTAATTGTTGAATAAAGCCGTCGTAGTCACTCCGCAGGGCTTCTGGATAGCTAGAGGTTATCTCAGGGTGCTTAATCGTGAGAGTAAAACCGGGTCCGGAATTTTCTTCTAGCTTAAACATTCCTACTTCTATGGAAAACCCATTCCCATCGCCAGGGCCGACCGCGCGTAAAAATGGCAGCTCTATGGTTTGGGTTGAAGGAATATCGGCTTTTGAAGACCCGAGATAGATCAAAGGAACCCCATTCAATACCTGGCAGTAGTAATCCTGTTCGTGACGGAGGTGTTCTGAAACGATTGCCTCAGCTTTTTCCTGCAACGTTGCCAGGGCCGATTCTAATACCTGATTCGGGGTTAAGGGAGGATGTATTACTGTAAACATCGGTAGTTTGAAGACCTGCACTGTCTCCGTAGAATCAGCCCACTCAAACTCTCCTATCCCGCTGGCGAAAAAGCCTAGCTCACTGAGTTGTACGGTAAGGTCGATCTCCATAACCGAATCAATGACCGCTGGATCTAAGATCCGGTAGGAAGTCCCAGGCTCAAAAACAGGCCCCAGAGAGGTCCGGAAAGGCAAACGGAATGAACGAACACCCTGCAGAGTGAAATAGCCGCCATCAAACTGGCCATGTAAGGCAAGGGGTTCTCCCAGCCAGGTACCCTGAAGAATTACACCCTGAAGAATT